>Ga0129298_10000390_pt1 | contig 17030 bp, 14 predicted proteins | sample I19B2metaG_FD_94707 | JGI IMG/M metagenome (GOLD analysis project Ga0129298, IMG submission 94707) | Lake sediment bacterial and archeal communities from Gulf of Boni, Indonesia to study Microbial Dark Matter (Phase II) - ​I19B2 metaG | ecosystem: Environmental > Aquatic > Freshwater > Lake >... | reverse complement strand
TCTCATGACTATCACGAAAGCCAAAAACAACCCTGTTACTGCAATGATAGTCCAATCGGACTTTCGCATCGTCAACTTAATCGCCTTCGTTCTCGTCTTGCCATCGACATCATATGCTCTGGAGTCGAGGGCTAGGCTTAGTCTCGCCATCGTTCTAACCATGCCTACGAAAAGAGGAATAGCCAAGGCGGGCGCATCTCTAATAGCTGCGATCGATTCACGAGGATGACGGAAGAACCATCCTCCATGCCCCAATGTGGCTCCTCTGGCCCGTTGAGCTTGAGCCATAGTACTCCATTGCGTCATAAGAGCCGGCAACAGCCTAAATCCGTGAGCGATACCGAAGCAGATTGGGTAAGGAACTTTGAGCCCTTCTAAACCTGCAATGAGTCTCTCTTGCGATGTTGACGAAAGCAGTATCATTATCGGCATCACGTTGCAGGCACCACGCAAAGCCATTCCCAAACCAAGCCACAAAGACCAATCAGTTACTCTTACGAGACCAAGATCAACGATAGGGTTACCAGAACGCGCTAGAAAAAGCCACCAGAAAGCGTATACTCCAGCCACAAACCCAGAAAGCGAGAAAGCCAATTTCCGCACTGTCCCTGTAGGTCTTCCGAGGAAGAATACCAAGAAAAGACTTGCCAAGGTAGGCCCTATGAAGAATGGATCATTGAGAAGTTGACTGGCGAGCGCTATCGCTACCCAGAACACTATCTTCACCCTCGGGTCTACGCGGTGCAGAAAGCTGTTCTTTTCCACGTAAAGATCTAGAATGATGGGCAATTAGCAATCACTCCAGCGACGCAAAAACCCTAGCACCTTCTTCAACTGTCAATATTGTTTCATTCATCCCTATCTCCTGAAACAACTCAGTTACTTGGGGTGCTCTGAGGCCGATCGGGAGTAGTTCACTCCTTCTCGAGAAGACATCTCTAGGATGACCGTCTAGGATTATTCTTCCACCATCCATCACAACGATCCTATTTGTGTACTCAGCGATAAGTGGGATGTTATGGCTGATGATTGCAATGGTCTTACCTGCACTGTTAATCCTTCGGATGAATTCCATCATCTTGGTTGCGCCGCTCCAATCCATACCTGTCGTCGGTTCATCGATGACGATGAATGCAGGATCCATTGAAAGGACAGAGGCAGTAGCCACTTTGCGACGTTCTGCCCTAGACAACATGAAAGGGTCTTTTTCTTCGAATTCCTCTAATTCTACTGCGGCGAGAGCTTTTTTCACTCTTGTTTCAATCTCTTCCTTTGGCAGCTTCATTCTACGCACTCCATATGCAACTTCTTTGAAGACTGTAGTATTGAATATCTGGTCGTCAGGGTTTTGATGACAATACTGCACTAGACGAAACAACTCTCTTGGAGAGATAAGTTTCGTGTCTTTTCCAAGAATGTATACAGATCCAGAATCCGGGACCAGTAGTCCACATATTATCTTCGATAAAGTTGACTTGCCTGAACCATTTTGACCTATCAGGCCTATGAGTTCACCCTTATGAATCGTCAGAGATACATCCTGTAGAGCTTTGATCGGTGTTCCCGTTCTCGTGGAAAACGACACACTGACATGCCTCAATTCTATTATCTCCTCGTTGGTAACATGTTCACTCGTAAACTTCATACTTGATAGTGCGCTTTGTATGTTGTCGAATATCTTGCGAGAAACAATTGCTGCTTCTGGTAAACTCACTGGGAAGCCGTATGTCTTGGAAATATTCGGATAATCCTTCAACCGGAATGCAATTTGAGTAACTTGAGGAGGTTCAACTCCATATTTCTCGCAGTTCTCCACATCCGCAAAGAATTCTGTGGGCGGACCCTTATGAACTATCTCACCTTGACTTAGGAGGTAGACTTCATCGGCAAGTTCCACGGCCTCCTCCGAGTAATGGGTCACTAACACTATGGTCAATCTTAACTCTTGCTTGAGTTTCTTCAGGGTTTGCAGGAGTTCGAATCTCCCGGCAGGATCGAGTTCTGACGTCGGCTCGTCAAGCACTAGTATGTCGCGCATCGGTGCTAAGGTTGACGCTAAAGCCACCCTCTGTTTTTGCCCTCCTGACAAGTCTCGTGGATATCTGTTCTCAAATCCTTGCAAACCAACGACATCTAAAGCCCATTTTACTCGCTTTTTTGCTTCTTCCATTGCAACTCCAATTTGTTGCAACATGAAACAGACATCTTCTTCTACTGTGAGGCCGAATAGTTGGCTGTCCGGATCATCGAAGATCATGCCCACTCTCCGAGCGAGCTCAACCTGCTCGTGCTTCATTATGTCGAGGCCGAGGACTTGGACGGTCCCCTCAAGCTTTCCCCCTGTGCTATGCGGAACAATTCCGTTCAGCATGCTTACGAGTGTTGTCTTCCCTGCGCCCGTTCTACCCATGATCGCCACGGTTTCTCCGGGGTGGATGGTCAGGTTTACTCCCTTTAGCGCATATGCTTCGGAGTAAGGATAGGAAAAGGAAACGTCCCCGTATGTAACAGTGCCTTCCATCGATTCTTTCGACATGGCTATGGAAAAAGCCGATGAGGATTTTAAGCATTTCTGATATCGGTGACCCGTGTCAGAAGATCGTTGTCTAGCTCTTGGCAAGTCTTATATACGAATTGCACTGAGAACCTTCTGAAAATGGTGAAGCCTATGGTTAGCATCATGGACTTGATGAGTTTCTGGACAAACTTCTGGAAAGGAGTTCCCTTCGAAGCGTTTTACGCATACTCCATCTTTACGACCGCTCTCGGAGTTGCCATAGCTCTCTTCCACTACTCGGGATTCACTGTGGTGAAGTGGCGTCTCGGCAGGTTTAAGCAAAGATGGGATGCTAGGGCAGCGTCCTCTATCGCCGTAATACTGGCCATTGCGGTTGTCGCTGACTTCATCGGAGGAATGTTCTGGATAGTTCCAGGCGCTCAAAGCATGGAGTTCCTGAAGGACATGACGTACATCGGCGGTACGATGCTGTTTGGCTATCCGGTAGTGGCAACAATATTCCCTCTGTATGTGCTATCTGACGCAGTTATGGGCGTTTTCAACGTGCTGTGGTTGCCAGGATACATCTACCTGTCAGGATACAATGCGTTCTGGTTCTGGACGATCGGTAAGAATCCGGACTTCAGGAAACCAAGGACTTGGGCGATTTACATTCCTACAGCAATTGCCTTTATGTTTCTGGACATTCCGGGATGGGGATGGCTTTGCGGTCCAGCCTCTGGAGCGTTTCCAAGTGAAATCTCGTATTTCGTGGTCGTTCCAGCGATATTCTTTACGTGCACGTTCACTGTCATATTGATGCCGTTCGTTATGCTTGTGGTCCTGCCGATAGCTAAGAGATACAGAGTGTTCTGGGCAGAAATACCTGGGTTCTATCGACAACGGTATCTGGGATCAGCAGAGTGGGTTTGGGAATCGGGAAAACAGTAGCTAGAAGAGAAAACCGGATGAGAAGAGGTCTCATAAACCCCTTTTTTCTTTGACAACCAGATTATCCTGAAAGTCATGAACATGAAGATTCGCGCTCTGAAGAACTATCTCTGAGTCCATCATTATCCGGAATCTCCACCAGCTCAATAGCTTGTTACGGATTACGATATCTTTCGTAATTCTGACTAACTGCACCAATAGAGTGTGGAAAGCGCAAACACTTTCGCAGCTCGGACAAGATCATCTATCTCAACAAACTCATTGGCAGCATGAGCCGTCGAAAGCCCAGCTCCTCCTGGACCATAACTAATAGCGGGCACTCCGGCTTCTACTAGAAAACTTGCATCATCAACGGCAATGCATGCGGCCGGTTTTGCTTTCTTTCCTGTTACTTGTTCCTGTGCTGCTGCAACAGTTTTGATTATTGGATGGTTGCTGTCAATCTCATAAGGCGGCCAGTGAAGCTTCCATTCCACTTTCGGAGGATGATCTCGAAGCCAAGGATCCAACTGAGCTGCATGGGAAACTTGTTGTTCAATCTCCTTCTTGATATTGTCCACTTGAAAGTGTGGAGGATACCAAATAGCGTACTCGATCTGGCACGTTTCTGGAATCAAGTAGGGAGCTGTTATTTCAGCGGGCCCTCCTCTAATAACATTAGCGCCAATCGTAGAGTGTCCAACTGGGAGTAACGGATGGATCTTCGTGAAGCCCCAATCCTCTTCAAGCTGCTTAAGCGCTGAGTATATTTTGAAAGCTTTATCTATGGCGTTTACTCCGACCTCTGAGCCTTTCCCTCCTGCACGAATCAGCTCGTATCTCACAAACGAGTGTGCATACTTGCCTTTGACCGTCAATGTCATATGCAAGAACCCCCCTTGCGCGTACCAGATCTCTTCTGCTGACTCCGTCACTATAGCCGCGTCGGTTTTGTATCCCCTCTTCGCAAATGACGTGACTCCAGCCTCATGCTGCATAGTTTCCTCTCCAACAACGCTCCCAAGCACGATGTCTCCGCTTAGCTCAATCTCTGCCTTTTGGAGAGCTTTGACTGCAAATATCGAAGCTGCTATTCCCCCTTTCTGATCAATCGCTCCTCTGCCGTAGATTCTTCCATCTTGCACATGGCCGCTATAGGGCGGCATTGTCCAATCATCCAATTTTCCAGGTGGAACTGTGTCAATATGTCCGACAAGTGCAATTGATTTGCCCTTTCCAACTCTAGGAAGCTTCCCCGCGAGATTGGTCCGTCTTGGTATAACATCCCAGAGATCTACTTTCATTCCAACCCTCTCCAACTCCTTTGCGATAAAGTGATTACAAGCTTCCTCTCCTCCGAGAAACTCTTCCTCCCGAATCCCTGGAAAGCTAGGATTCACGCTCGGTATTCTCACAAGATCAGAACAGAATTTTACTAAACCATCCTTCAGTCGATCGATCTCGCTCAGCAGGTTCTTAACTTCAGTGTCTCTCGCCAACATGTAGGCTTCCTCAATCGGTAACTAAACCAGTTTCATAATACATATATATTTAATTCAACCAGTTGGCACCGTTTGACTACTCAGTTAACCCAACGGAGGTTAGCTTTTTGGAAGCAATTCTTGACGAGATTGCAAGAAAAATGTCGGAGCTTGACAAGGTTCAATTGAAGGAGTTGGTGAGGAATGCGCTTGACGAGGGCATTCAGGCTGCAAAAGTGCTGAACGCCTTGAACAAGGGCATGGAATCAGTCGGACAGAAATACGAATCATTTGAGTACTTCCTAAGCGAGCTGATCTTCGCAGGAGAAATCATGAAAGACTTGGTCAAGACCCTCGAGCCTCATCTCGCTGCCTACAATTTTGAATCAAAAGGAACATTGGTAGTAGGCACAGTGCAAGGCGATGTTCATGATCTAGGGAAGAACATTTTCGTATTCTTGGCCAAGAGCGCAGGCTTCACAGTTTTAGATCTGGGCGTAGATGTTTCACCTGAACGTTTCGTTGAGAAGGTCCGAGAAGAGAAGCCGCAAATCCTAGGCATGTCAGCATTGATGTCTACCACACAAGGATATATGGGCGAGACCATGCAAGCTCTACGCAAGGCTGGAATCCGAGACGACATCAAAGTTATCCTAGGCGGAGCCGTTGCATCTCAGCGATATTCGAAGGAGATAGGTGCCGACGAAGCTGTAAACGACGCTGTGCTAGGCGTTGAAATCTGCAAGAAATGGATTGAGCCCTCTGAATAGCTGGTGGCGATATGAATCCGATGGAAAGAGCTCTTCTCGCGATCCAGCATAAAGAACCTGACAGGGTTCCACTGTTCGAACTGTCAATAGCACCTCGAGTCTCATCCAAAATACTAGGTAGGATTCCCATCTACAGCAACGAGCCCTTGATCCTCGATATTCGGTCTAGAGGCATCCCTAGAATCGAGATTGAGAGAAAGATTGTTCAAGATATTATCGACCTGTTCTACAAGAAGCTGGAACACGATGTGATTCACTGCATCTCTGAAAGCGGGTTTGGCGCCGCACTACCCGGCATATACAAGGGCTACGGTACCAGTCTTGCACTGAACTCAAAGGCCAAAGTCGTGAAAGCCGGGGAGAATATGTGGCAGATAGATGGCTGCACCTTCAGGTATCTGCCGGAAACGAACCTGCTGGTGGATGTCGCCCCGGTCTCTAACACTTCTGAAGAAGTTGAAATGTACATCAATGACCACTGGAACGATCTTGGAGAGCTATCCGATGAGGAGCTCTATCTGGAGAAACAGATCGTTAAAGAGTTGGGTGACGAAGCTCTAATCGCAGGATATGTAGGAGAGTTAGGAGCGTTCCACAAGTGGGAGATCAACCATATTCTGAAGTGGGTGCACACCCATCCAACCTTGGTGGAGAAATTCGTCAACTTCGATTCTCGCTGCATGGTGAAAGTGGCTGAGGCGAAGATCGATATGGGGGTCAGCGTCTGCATAATAGATTGCGACTGGGCTTACGATCGCGGGCCGTTCGTCTCGCCTGCCCTCTTCAGAAGAATATGGATGCCGGCACTGAAACGTGTTGTTGAGGCCATTCACAGGAGGGGGGCCTTCGCTGTGTGCCACGCTGATGGGAACATGAACCTGCTGTTGGAAGACATGGTAAACTGCGGGATAGATGGGATTCATTCTCTGCAGCCGAGTGCAGGAATGGACATAGGGTCGGTTAAGAGGAGGTATGGGGATAGGATCTCGCTGTGGGGGAACATCGATCTCGCGTACCCCCTAACCTTCGGAACCGTGGAAGAGACCGTCAAAGCCACGGTTGAGTGCATAAGAGCTGCGTCGCTTGGAGGAGGGCATATACTCAGCACAAGCAACGCTGTCTCTCAAACGACGAAGTACGAGAACTACGTGGCTATGATGGAAACCGCAAAGAAATACGGGAGATACCCTATCAGCATATCATAGTGAAAATCGATTCCGTCAGATTTTCTTGTTTGGACAGCGATAATGTTTCTTTAATCGGTCAATAATTCTTGCAGGTAGATCGTAACTGCAACTCCGATACAGTGGGTTGTTCACTTCGTTTGAAGATCTTATACAAGTGTGCGTCAATGAGTGGCGACTCGAACGTAGGTACTCCTGTGAGCTAGCGAACAGCAAAAATTGGAGTGATACTTTTAAAAGAATGCCACTAGAATATGAGAAAGGAGTTGGACGTTATTGTCAGCGAAGATGAAGGAGAAAGTATTTGATTACATTGAGGAGAAGAAAGACGACGTTGTAGATTTCTTATGCAGATATCTCGAATACAAGTCGGTGAATCCTGGCATCCCAGGTAAGGGTCAAGAACTGGAAGTTCAAAAGTGGATCAGTGAAAGATTCGAGGAAATGGGTTTCGATAAGGTTGATTACTGGGCTGTCGACGAGGAGAAGAAAAGGCCGAACGTGGTAAGCACGATTCGGGGAACTGGAGGCGGGAGATCTCTCATTCTCAACGGTCATTCAGATGTTGTTCCTGTTCCTGAAGCCCAGCTTCGTAGGTGGACTGTTGATCCCTGGAAGCCAACCGTAAAAGATGGCATGGTATTTGGACGGGGCGCAAGTGACATGAAAGGAGGGAACGCTGCTATGATCTGGGCTGCCAAGGCCCTAATCGACAATGACGTAAGGTTGAAAGGAGACCTGTTTGTTGAATGCGTTCCGGGCGAGGAGTCGAACGAAGGTGGAACGATCGGCACCGCCTCAACCGTAGACAGAGGATACAAGGCCCCCTTCGCCATAGTCGTGGAACCCAGCAACTGTGAGATCCAACCTATCACTCCAGGAGCGTTTTTCTTCGAACTCACGGTATACGGTAAGGAAGCACATACAGGTGAGCGGAACCTGGTGATTTTCCCACAAAGATACGGCGTTCCCACCGGCCCGCAGGTCGGCGTCGACGCGATCTCAAAGATGGTCCCGTACCTGCAGTTCTTCCAGAGGCTTGAGACCCAGTGGAACCAGAGATGGAGACATGAGGCGCTTGGTGGAGGAGGATACCCAACCCCGGATACTCAAGGAACAGGTGTATTTACAATAAATCCATCCTTCATTGAAGGGGGAACGTACCTCGGCTCGGTTCCAGGCTACTGCAAGCTCACATGCTGTGTCTGGTATCCTAGTTGGCTGAAAGGTGAGGAGGTGTGGAGCGAAATAAGAAAGCATGTGGATGCGATCGCGTCGACCGACGACTGGCTAAAAGAGCACCCGCCGGAGTTCAAGGCCCCTGTCATCACGCACTGGGAGCCCAACGAGATCCAGCAAGACCATGAAGGTTGCAAGATCCTATCCAAAGCCTGGACGGAAGCTACGGGAAGAGAACCCGTCATCTCAGGTTTCAAGGCTGTATGCGACGTAACCTACTTCGGCAAAAGGAATATTCCAGCAGTAGTCTTCGGGCCAGGCGATCTGAGTATGGGCGTCCATGGTCCAGACGAGTACATACCCATCGATCAACTTATAAAAGCATCTAAGACCTACGCGGCCATGGCCATGGAATGGTGCGGCGTGGTTTAACCAACTTCTCAACGCTATCAGTTCGAGGCGCGCTCGCTTGGATTGATCAATCTTGAGATGTAAAATGTGTTTCCTTGGTATCGCATTGAAAAGGCTCGTCGAACTAACCTTCTAGCTTTGCTGCTTACCTACACTTGTTCAATCAACAGATGTACTCTTGCCTCCGACCTTGAGCCAAGGTTCACCAATGATCGTGCAAGATCCTACTTCGATTAAAGGCACACAGAAGACCCGACAAGAGTCTCAAATGTACCGAGAACTCTTGTCTCCCAACATTTTTCTCTGCCATGCAGTCATATAGCATTTAGTGGTGCGATCTCACCGCAAGAGATGAAATTATGGCAGAACTGTCGTATGTGGTCGGATTAGACCTGGGCACAACCGCTTGCAAGGTCATGCTTTTCGATATGGCAGGAAAGGCTAAGGCCTTCGCTCGCAGGGAGTATCCGTTGTACGCTCCAAGCTCAGAGATCTCGGAGCAGGACGCGCAAGACTGGTGGAACTGCATCTGCTCTGGGATGAGGGAAGTTCTTAAGAAATCGGGAGTTGGCAGTGGCAAAGTTGCCGGGGTTAGCATTAGCGGTCAATTCCCAAGCTTCGTCTACGTTGATAAGTCAGGGAGACCTGCAGGTCGTGTTATGACTTATCAAGATGCCAGAGCTAACGAGCAAGCCAATTTCATCGTACGGGAAGTGGGCGCAGAAAGACTTGTGGAGCTCATAGGCCTACCGCCGTCCTTCTTTCCAACTCTTCCAGTCGCCAAGATTCTTTGGCTACGCGACCATCATCCTTCCGTGTACAAGTTGGTTTCCAAGTTCATGGGAGCGAAGGACTTCATTAATTATAGGCTAACAGGTAGCTTCAAGACGGACTTTATAGAGGCTTGGTGGACAGGCTTAGCGAGGGTTCGAGACTACAGTTGGAGTGACGAGCTGCTGGAGATCCTTGGCATTCAACCTGATCGACTCTGCGAAATAGTCAAGCCTCAGGATGTAGTGGGTTGCTTGACAAAGGAAGCGGCTAAGGCAACAGGTCTTAAGGAAGATACACCCGTTATATGTGGAACAGCTGACGGCATGTGCAATGCCTTGGGCTCCGGCACGATACGAGAAGGCGTTGTGGCGGACAGCGCTGGCGGAACCGAGATAATAGCTACGGCCATGAGCAGAAAGATGCCCTCTTCGATGGGCGAATCAACCTTCTGCTGGCCGCATCTTATACCCGACCTCTGGATCGTCTACACCTCTACAGCCACCTCAGGATCCTCATTGCGGTGGTTCAAGGATCAATTGGCCTTCGAGGAAAGGGAGGCTGCGGAGAGGAAGGGGATCAGCCCCTACGAACTACTCGATGCTAAGGCTGAACAAATTGAGGCGGGTGCGGGGAAGCTCATATTTCTACCATACATGGCGGGAGAGTACACGCCTTTCTTCGACCTGAAAGCGCGAGGAGTCTTTTTCGGCCTTTCCCTAGACAAGCGAGGAGAGCACCTTGCAAGATCGATTCTTGAGGGAGTGGCTTTCAGCCTCCGGCACACGCTTGAGGCGCTTGAAGACCTTGGGGTAAGGATCGATGAGGTAAGGACAAGCGGAGGCGGCTCTAGAAGTAGGCTGTGGAATAGAATAAAGGCCGATGTTACCGGCAAGCCCGTATCGGTTCTAGATGTGTCTGAGACGGGTTGCCTTGGGGCGGCTTTACTCGCGGCTATTGGAGTTGGGCTGTTCCAGGACACGGAGTCCGCTTCGAAGGCGATGGTTAGAGTCAAGGAGACGTTAGAGCCTGACGAAAGCAAATTCGAGTTCTACAGCAAGCTGTTCAAGATCTACACGGAGCTCTATGAGAGGCTTAGAGCGCCGTTCTCTGAGCTCGCATCGATCTGAGAATCTCTACCTGAGAGATGGGTCGAAATTTTTTAATTATGAGAGGCGACTATGTGGTGCTGATGATCCGATTTGAGGATTACAGAAGAACCTGTCACGTTCAAGAGTGGCGGAATGCAGGTGATGGGTGTTCTGCACATTCCCGAAGACGGGCGGAAGGCTGCGATAGCGATGTGCCATGGCTTCACAGGAGAGAAGGTGGAGGCGCATAGGCTCTTCGTAGACTTCGCAAGGGCTGCCTCGAGAAGGAACTACGCAGTTCTAAGGTTCGATTTCATCGGCTCAGGCGACAGTGAGGGGGAGTTCGAGGATACAACCTTAAGCGGCTGGATCAGAGATCTTGATGCAGCCGTCACATTCTTAGCGGCGAACCCTTATGTCGACCCGAGCAGAATCGGTGTGTTGGGTCTGAGCTTTGGCGCTGCCGCAGCCATCTGCCATGCAGCGAGTGACAGTAGGGTAAGAGCTGTCGCATGTTGGTCTCCTGTCTCTGACTTAATCGAGATCTTCAGGCGATACATCTTTGGGGAAGAACTCTGGTCTAAAGCGGAAGCGGGCGAGACGATACAGTACTTCTACGAGTCAAGCTTCAAGCTGAAACCTAACTTCCTCCGCGACCTCAAGACTTTCAACCCGATTGCTGATGTCGCTAGGATCTCCCCTCGTCCCCTGCTCGTCGTGCAGGGAACAAGAGATGAGGTTGTTCCTGTCAGCTACACAGAGAAGCTTACCGGATCAGCGAGTGAACCTAAGGAACTTGTAAAAATAGAGGGTGCTGATCACGTTTTTTCACGGCACAGTGATATACTCCTAAACCGCACCCTTGATTGGTTTCAAAGGTTCTTGTGAAATATCCACGTATGAAAAGGGACTGCCCATACACCTAGTTGGCTCTACCCTATATTCAGTGTATAATTATCGATTGGAAAAAAGTAGGCTGTTCGGTACCTCTCAGACTATGCATTTCTGCGTCTTCTTTTCGAAGACGTGAATTCTGTCTTTGTCTATGCTCATAAATACTTTGTCTCCGATTTTAGCTCGGAAAGTGGCATCGGTTATCGCTTTAACAACTTTCCTTTCGGTTATCGCTTTGGCAAGTTCCCCTCCCACTTTCAAGTCTAAGATGGTTTCCGATCCTAGCGGCTCGACTGCATAGACTTCGGCCTCGATGCAGTCTGGAACTTGTTCCCTACAAACTGAGATTTCTTGCGGCCTTATTCCTAGTATTAACTCCAGCTCTGTACTTCGCTCTCTTATGGTTTGGGCAATGCCTTCTGGAATTCCAAGCGCGAAGTCAGCTGTCTGTAAGTATTTCTTTCCGTCTTTCTCTTTGTAGCTACAGTCGAAGAAGTTCATCGGCGGGCTGCCGATGAAGCCTGCGACGAACAAGTCTGCAGGATGTTCATATATCTCCAGAGGTTCATCGACCTGAACTAATTTGCCTTGGCTTAGAACGCCTACTCGATCCGCCATAGTCATAGCCTCCACCTGATCGTGCGTGACATAGACCATTGTAGTTTGAAGCATTTTTTGCAGTCTGATGAGCTCCGCCCTAAGTCCAACCCTAAGCTTTGCGTCCACATTTGACATGGGCTCATCCAGCAGGAAGACTTTCGGTTTTCTCACTATCGCTCTTGCGAGGGCAACCCTCTGCCTTTCACCGCCGCTCAATTCATGAGGCCTTCTATTGAGAAAACCTGCTATTCCAAGCATCTCCGCCGTTTCTTTTACTCTTCTTCTGATCTCGCTCACTGGGGTTTTTCTCGTCTTGAGAGGAAAAGCTATGTTGTCAAAGATTTTCATATGAGGGTATAGGGCGTAGCTTTGAAAGACCATCGCTACGTCTCTTTTCTCCGGAGGAATACCATCTACCAGCTCACCATCAAAGTATACGTGGCCACTTGTGGGAGGTTCAAGTCCAGCCATGACGTTGAGAAGTGTACTCTTTCCGCCTCCGGAAGGACCCAGGAAGATGAAGAACTCTTTATCCCTGACTTCCAGATTTATATTGTCTGCAGCTGTAACGTTTCCGAACCTCTTGCACAAGTTTTCCAGCCTTACTCCAACCATCGCTATCACATACCGTGAATTGACTCGACCTAGTATTTTCAACCTTGTGGTTATATGTTTTTCGAAGAACAATCCCACAGAGTCGTTGGAATCATGCTCATGACAGTTGTTGGAGACCACGTACAATGCAAGCGATGTCCCTAGGAGCCCCGTATCTACTCAATATGAGTCGGAGTACTTTTCTGATCTGTCCAGCGCGACAATAGCTGCTCAACGGCTAGCGTCATCGCGTGGCTTGGAAATATGCAATTGACAATAACATCATATAGCCTCACTTTCAAATCTTCCATCAGAGTGTGAGATGGAGCGCTTCGTTTGGAACAACGCTCCAAAACAAGAGTTGATGGAATCATTTATGGGGTTCCTGCCTCGAAATACTAGCTACAGCCACTACTGTGAAGGTGGAAACGTGAAAGCCTGTCTCGCAGCTGTTCAAATGGACTGCCGATTGGGAAACGTGAACGATAATCTTGGCAAGGCTGAAAAATTGATCGCTTCGGTTAAAAAATCAATACTTCGAGGAGCCACTCTCGTTTGTCTACCTGAACTCTTCTCGACTGGATATAAGCTTGAGGAAAATCTCGTTCGCATTGCGGAAAGTATTCCCGGTAGAACGACCTCAAGGCTATCCGAGATTGCTAGAAACTACGGGATTTACATTGTAGGTGGTCTACCTGAAAAGAGTAGTACATCAGACACTATCTATAACGCGACCGTGATCATATCGCCGGAGGGCGAGCTTCTGGGAAAGTACAGGAAAATCCAACTAGCGGGGGAGTTGGATCGAAGAGCCTTCGCTCCAGGTCGAAAGATGAGTTTCTTCGATACTCCATTCGGCAGAGTTGGAGTATTGATATGCTACGACCAAGTCTTTCCAGAGTTAACACGATGCCTCGCGTTGGCTAACTGCGACATCATCGCGCATTCCAGCGCTTGGTACATGCAAAAGGGAGAGGAGAGATGGATCGCCGGAGGAAAGCAGTACACATCTTTCTTGATTGCGAGAGCGATGGAGAACACCGTCTTCTGGGTTTCAGCCGATCGCATAGGTGTAGAAGATGAGCTCAAGTATGTGGGGCATTCTTGCATAGTAGCACCGTGGGGTAAGACTCTCTCAATCTTGGAAGATGAGGAAGGAGTGGCTATCGCAAGAATAGATACCGAAGACTTGTATAAATGGAGAGAGAAATTCGCGCCGTATTTGAAAGAGAGAAGACCAAACCTCTACAGACGCTTCTATGCTGACGTTTAAGAGATTCCGGCTTTTCCCTCCATAAATCAATTGGTGCCGTGAAGTATAAAGGAACGCATTCAGCTATTATTTTGGTCTCCGTACAGAGCATAAGAGAAATAGCGTAGCGAACAGAAACGTCATAAGCATCGAGTTCCTAAACCTACTTCAATCTTCGTATTATTAGAAGTCGCGATCAAAGTAGTCGCAGGGCGCTGATAAAGAAACTACGAAAATTCCGGGTTAAGTGTGGGAAGTTATTGTGGAAAGTTAGCTTGACGCAAAATATAGATTAACAACTTATGTAACATATAACGATCTATTTAGTGCTCGAAGAGGTAGTAATATGCTGTTTTCGCCAATAACATCAGAGGATTATTTGGAAAGAATTGTCGAAACGAAAAATCGAATGAGAACAGAAAATATGGATCTGCTAATAGTATTCTCTGACTCGTGGAGGAGTGCTAATTGTCGATATCTCACCGGGATTAAGCCTTACCCCGCTTTGGCACGAGATTACTGGGGGATAGGCTATGCTCCGGTATCTCTAATTACTATTCCACTTGAGGAAGACCCTACCGTTTTCATCAGCGATCTTATGTATGAATATGCTAAACGGGAGATTGCGGGTACTCTAAGGGAAAAACCTTGGATTGATGTGAAACCTTGGACTAAGACTAAGAGTTTTTTAAGAGATTTAGGGGAAAAAGTTAAAAACATAGGTTTTGAGGGCAAGGACATAATCCCGTGGCCAGTTTATGAGATTTTTAGAGAGGCTGTAGGTTCTGAAATGAAAGATACAGAGATCTTAGAACTTCAGAGGAGAATCAAGAGTGAGAGAGAGATAAAACTAATGGAGGTAGCTTCCAACATAAACGATAGAATATGCGAAGAACTTGTAAGAGGTATAATAAGAAAAGGAGTAACTGAAAGGGAAATAGAACGTAAAATAAAGATGCTAGGTCATTCGATGGATGCGGAATATGTTGATGCCAACTTTATGCAATCAAGGAATGTTGGTTTCGGTCATTCTACGGATGCAACGATTGAAGATGGAAGCTTGCTCTCACTCCATGTAATCTTACAGTATGAAGGATATAACTCTGATAATGACAGGATATTTGGATTCGGCAATATTGGTGAAGAGGAAAAGGAGCTTGCCAAGATAACTAATGAGGCTTTTGAGAAGGGTTTGAGCACCATTAAACCAGGCATTAAAGGCTCGGAGGCACCTAAAGCCGCCTTAGATACTCATGAGTTTGTGGCTTTAGGGAAAGAGGGAGGGGCAGGGACGTATGGACATGGTATAGGATTAGAGGGTGAAGAGCTCGGATTCATAGACGACTGGATCTTGAAGAAAGGAATGACTTTTGCTTTTGCTACAGGCGCCTACAACAAGGACTTTGGTGCAGCATGGGCAACAGAAGATGTAATTGTTGTGACAGAAAGCGGAGCTAGATCCCTAACTAAATTCGATCGAGATTTCATCATACATTAAGGACCTCGGAAAACTTCGCTGGCATTTCCCGCCAATGATGTGGTTAAGACTAGATTCACTGCATTACCAACACTTAGTCGGTAGGATTATGAGTTCTAATTTGAAAATGCTACAAAACAAATTCGAAGAGCTCAAGTTTAATACTACAGTGGATGAACATTCTCGAATCAATCTCCAAGGAGCTTTCATGATCTTAACCCCAAGATATTTCATAGTGAACCTTCAGAAGGAGATTGAGAATGCTTTCGGAATTGAACGTGCCGCGGATGTTATGTACAAGGCAGCGTTTGAAAGTGCATATAGATAATGTCGAGAATCTGCAAAAAACTTGGAATCAGAAGGAATAGAAATCATAAGAAAATATCTTGGAAGTTTATCGATGAGAGGATGGGGTTCCTTCGAAATTTTGAGGCTGGATGAACTTGAGGGTGAAAATAGAATAAGGTTAAGAAATTCAGCTTTTGGCGAAGAGTATGGAAAAATCGGAAGAACAGTCTGCTACTGCTGGTCTGGTGCTCTCGCAGGTTCCATTCAATGGAATTTGGATACTAAACGAATTTCAAAAAGAGTCACTGGTAGTGAAGTAACTTGCATCAGCAAGAACGATAAGTATTGTGAATTTGTGATTAGATCCAAAAAGACTAGTGGCTATACAGCCGTACAATGTGGGCCTTCTAAAATGAAGGAGTAGATTTCATGTTCAAGTATCCAAGAAAAAATGAGGATCGGGCTATGGAAATACACAACGAAGCTTTTGTATTTGACATTCACTCCGATACGCCATGTGATCTAGTCAAAAAGCGTTTCTTAGGAGAGGACCATGTTTTAGAGAAATATTACCTAGAGAATTGGGAAAAAGGAGGACTGGATGGAATTGTATTTTCAACTATGGCTCAGCTGAACCATTATCCAACTTACTTTGGAAATTTCACCGAGGGTGGACTAAACTATATTGACTGTACATGCAGGGAGGCTGAAGAATGCCCCGATCACTTATCTTTATGCTTTGAGACTAAAGATCTAGTGCGATCAAAGGCTGATGGAAGGATTTCCATTATTTTAGGATTTGAAGGCGCTGAACCTATTGGGAACAATTTGGCTAACCTTAGAATGTTCTATAGATTGGGATTGCGGGTTCTACAATTGACTTGGAATCAACGTAATCAGGTTTGTGATGGAATAGCAGAGAAATCGAATGCAGGATTGTCAAATTTCGGCGTGGATGTGGTTAAGGAATGTAATGAACTGGGAATTGTGATAGACATTTCGCATATCTCTACTCAAGGATTTTTAGACGTTATGGATTTGTCTAAAGATCCTATAATCGTTTCTCACACAGCCTCTTACAGAGTCCATAATCACCCTAGAAATTTGACAGATGAACAAATTAAGATGGTCGCTGAAAAAGGCGGGGTCGTGGGAATAGCTTTCTTCCCATATTTTATCAAGGGAAGAAAACCGGTTTTAAAAGATGTTTGTAAACATATCGAGCATATGGTTGACTTGGTTGGCACCGATCATATTGCTTTAGGGCCGGATTTTATGGATTACTGTTTGGATCGAATGCTTCCCGAACTGCAACAGGTAAAGCTGAAAGAATATTCTAACCCAGGTTCGTATCCGGAAGGAGCTGAAGATGTTACAAAACTACCCAACATAACTCGAAGTTTGGTGGCTATGGGATATTCGGATAGAGAGATAAAGAATATTCTGGGCGAGAATTTTATTAATGTGTTGAGAAAAGTCATAGACAAATAGCCCTTGTTTTCTCGCTACTATCTCCCTTTTGTTTCGTGACGTAATAGTCAACCTAAGAACTAATCATTTTCTAAATCAACAGCTGCTTAATACCGCTAATGTCAGGTAAGATCAAGTCCG
>Ga0129298_10000389_pt1 | contig 17050 bp, 17 predicted proteins | sample I19B2metaG_FD_94707 | JGI IMG/M metagenome (GOLD analysis project Ga0129298, IMG submission 94707) | Lake sediment bacterial and archeal communities from Gulf of Boni, Indonesia to study Microbial Dark Matter (Phase II) - ​I19B2 metaG | ecosystem: Environmental > Aquatic > Freshwater > Lake >... | reverse complement strand
TTATTGCAGCCTGTATTTATTGCAATAGGAGCGGCAATTGCTGTGGTGATGGGAATAGCTGTCGGAGTGTTGAACGGAATTATTCAGGCACTGGGACCTTTCATTCAGGCGGTATTGGCTGCAGTGAATTTTATTGTGAACCTCATCGGCTTTGTAATAGCCATCATCAACGGTGACTGGGCAGGTGCTTGGAACTTCCTTGTGGAAGCCGCCAAGTCGGCATGGAGTTTGCTGTCAAACTTGTTCATGACCATTGTAAATCTGGTGAAGGGTTTTGTGGAAGGAATTATCTCATTCTTCAAAGGTCTGTGGTATGCCTTGGTTGGAGGTTCTATCGTTCCAGACCTTGTGAATGGAGTTCTCTCCTGCTTCTCAAACATGGTTTCAGGAGTTACCAATTTTGTAGGCAACCTTGTCGGAGCAGTTACAGAAGCATTCAGCAAAATCGGTTCAGTTGTTGGAGATGTTGTAGAGAGCGCCTGGAACTGGGGCAAAAATATGATGGGCAATCTTGTTGACGGAATCAAATCCATGGGAAGCTCTGTAAAAGATACAGTGTCTGGTGTCGCTGATAAAATAAAGGCGTTCCTGGGGTTCAGTTCGCCGACTGAGCAAGGCCCTGGTGCCTATGCCGATCAGTGGATGCCGAATCTCATTGAAATGCTGAAGAAAGGGCTGGAGCAAGGGACTCCAAACTTGAAAGCTGCACTAAACAATATAATGGCACCTGATATAGATATGCCGGGAATAATGAACCCACCGGAATATACACCTGCAGTTAATACAAAAGCAGGAGGTTCCAGAGTGATAATCAATGTCACAGGCAACTACATCAAGGATGAGGAGGATATTGATAAAATCGCTCAAAAGCTGGTGCGAAAGCTTAATCTCCTGGGGGTGTATGTTTAATGCCAATAGTAATAACCATTGCAGGTCAAGACAAAACCAGCCTTGTCAGAGCAAAATCCCTGTCTATAAGGAGACGCTCGGAGGGGCAGAGTGAAGCATCCTTCACCCTTGTTTCAACAGCAGGGTACATGCCTGAAGTGGGCGCAGAAGTAATAATCACACTGGATACACTCCGGGTGTTCGGAGGCATCATACGGGAAAGAGGTTTAACCCGGCTGAACTCAGATAAATGCAGCATAAAAGTAAGCTGCCATGGCTTCAACCTCATTCCTAGGAGAAGAACTGCGAATTTCGCCCTGAGCAATATAAAAGCCGGGCAGGCTGTGAGCTATATTCTTCAGAACCATTTATCTCAAGAGGGAATCACAACCGGTGCCATAGAGGATGGTATCACATTACAGGCCTTCAATGGAGAATATAAATCCTTGCAAGACCTTCTTGACGACCTCGCAAAGGCCAGCGGTTTTAAATGGTATATCAACGAAAATAAACAGCTGTTCTTTATCAAGGATGACCCAGTAACAGATGCTCCGTTTCAACTTCAAGAGAATGGAAGCTTCAGGCAATTCGGTGAAATTGAAATTACACATACGTTGGATGGGTACCGGAACAGGCAGTACGTTAAAAAAGGGGAGGATATGCTTGTTTCAGCAGAAAATCCCCAGGAAATACAGCTAAGAGCTTCAGTCGAAGGCGGTACGGGCATTTATGAAGAGGTCTCTGAGAATAATACGGTAGAGCTTCCGGAGCAGGCCCAGGCGGTTGCAAATGACCTGATAGCCAGATTCGGGCAGCACATACCTACCTCGATAGCCTTTAGTACAAACACACCCGGATTTGATGCTGGGCAAAAGCTTATTGCAAATCTGCCAAAGCTTGGTGCCACAGGAACGTATCTTATAGAGGAAGTGGAGCTTTCTGATGAGGGAAACGCAATAAAGTATACCGTCAATGCAAGGAAGAAGGATGTTACTAAAACCACAAAGAAAGATGCCGAATGGCCTGAGTACTTTAAGGCACTTGTAAATGGTGCCAAAGGCAAGACCATTGAGGCCACTACCATCATCTCCAATGTGAATATTACCAACAGCCTTTATGCCGATTTTGGATGGATTGCAAACCTTACAGTTGACAGGCTCATCACTGGGGATTTTACAGCAGGTGATGAAGAAGTGAACTACATCGACATCAATGATCAAAGGTTAAGATTTATCACAGCAAGACGCATGTACACAGAAAGCATGCCTGACCCTGATGTCCAGTATTCAGATGACGAGGGAAACCTTTATTTCTGGAAGACAGAAGAGCATAAGCAGATGGGGACAACAGCTTCGGAGTGGCCGGTAATGGTGCATCCTTACGAAAAAGTAGTAAAGCTGTCTATTGAATTTGTTGAGATAGACGGAGAAATGCTGCCTAAAATCCAGCTTGGGGCAGGCTCGGATAGTACGGGCCTGACAGACCGTGGGAAAGCTTTCATATGGAAAACCCTGACCGGCCTGAACCTGCAATACCATTCCACTCAAGGCCTTATGCGCACTATAGCCTTGGGCGAGGATGGGATCACTTTTTATTCGGAAGATGGTGAAATCAACGCTTCAACATGGAAACCGGTTAATACCCTCATAAAGGATGTCAGACTATTTAAGGCAAACGGTAGTTTACAAGGTATGAGGACACAGTATGCAGACAACAGCACCATTGACTGGGATTTTGAACGGGATGTCGACGGGAGAATTACGAAGATAATTAACAGGAACAATTACAATGCTATTACGGTAAATCAGAATGCCGGTACTAAGCCGTGGTAAGGAGGAGCGTATGTCATTTGATAAATATATTTATACAGTAAGTGTTAGTACGGGAGATACTGCCAGGGTACAGAGCGCGGATTTTTCAATTAAATTTCTTCAATATTTAAACGGTCTGGTCAAAGACTCTCCAAAAGTCTTATACTCAAATTCGGCTAAGAATGAGATAAATAAAATGCTCATAGAAAGGTATGCTGTATCCTCCTTTTCAACAAGCACTCCTTCGGTAATAAGGTTATATGCTACAGGCTTGGGGTATACAGCAGATTATTTTGTCGGCAAAAAAATAAAAATTGTATCTGGTCAGGGAATTGGCCTGGAGAGGGTAATAACAGCCTATAATACATCAACAAGAGATGCTACTGTAGATACTCCATATCCAACAGGGGCAGGACTATATCCAATATCAGGGACAAGTGAATATATGATTGTTCCTGATTTTTTAGATCCAGCTGCTCAAGGTGTTCCAGGAGTAGAGTTACTTTCTCAGATGGCATGGGGAAGCACTTATTCAAGACTATGCCCTATCTGGCTAACCATTAGCACCGCTGCAAATCTTAAAGTACATTTTATAGCGGATATCGGGACCAGTGATAACAGGGGTTATGTAAGATTTGTCATTGAAGGCGCGGCTGAAGCAGTCTGGGTAACTCAAGTTCTGTGCGCTTTTGATTCAGCTGTCAGCACCAATTATCTTAACAATGAAGAGCTAATAAGCTTTGCAATGGGTGAAAAGGCAAATACTTACTTCTATTTCAGAAGGTTTGTCAACTCCTTGGCAACCTACCCATATGGAAGCACCAGCCCTGATTATTGGGGCAGCTTCGGAACGGTAAAAATTGACCAGCCGGAAAATACTTTGGATACAGACTTGTTTTTCTATTTCTATCAGAATAGTACTACTTATAACTACCTGTCTCCATACTATAACAAGAGATTTACTGGTGAAATGATAAACAATACAATCCAGGTAGCAACTGAAAGAATAACTACGTATGTATCAGATTTTGCCATAAACTATTACACTAAAAAAATACCGATATTCAGGACATGGTTTGGTACGGATTCTTATGGAATAAGAGGCTATACCTCACACCTAATACAGCTGCCTTCAAGTTATATCATAACCGATGAGTTTTACTCAATTGACGGAGCATTGTATTTCGGTATACCGTATTTAGGCTCTGTGAATAAGCAGCTGTTGTTAAAGGTCTAGGTGAAGGTTATGGCATGGGATTATACTCAAACACAAAATCTGATAAATGCGAATGGTGTTGAATTTGTCGATACCGGAGCTTTATATAAAGGTGTTATTTTAATTCCGGTTATGACACCTTTATGGAATATAAAAATATCCAATTTATCTATTCTCTATATAAGCGGCTATAGAAAGATATTGACCTTTGCAGGCAAAACATACTTTCCCTTTGTAGCTGAGCCGTTAACGTCAGTTGAAAGCGAAAATATAGGCTTTGAAAAAGGAATGCTGGTGGGTATGGCTATAGCCTACAAAGAGGATTAATGAAAAGGGGTGAAAGAGGATGAACACTGAAGATATTATCAAATGGCTTAAGGCAGGAATTGCATCTATCGTATCTGCTCTCAACTATTTTTTAGGAGGATTTGACATGTCACTGAAGGTATTGATAGCACTTACAATTCTGGACTTTATCACAGGCATCCTGGCTGCAGTTTATAAAAGGAAAGTAGATTCCAATATTGGCTATAAAGGAGTAATCAGAAAAACAGGGATGTATGTCATGGTGTGTATGGCCTATCTACTGGATGCCGTGCTTGGGACTACCGGTATTCTGAGAGGAGCGATGATCGGCTTTTACATTGCGGTAGAAGGCATATCAATAGTAGAAAATACCGGTGCCATGGGCCTTCCACTGCCTGCCTTTATAAAGGAGGTACTGGTTAAGCTGAAAACAAAAAGTGACAATGCCGGTAAAATTGAGAGTCAAGATGATATATCGAAGGATGTGGTGAGGAAAGATGGTTAAGGTATATTTAAGTCCATCAACACAGGATGGCAATGTTGGAGAGGGTAACTACGGGACAGAAGAACAAAGAATGAACCAGGTAGCTGATGTCACACAGCAGGTGCTTGAGCGGCATGGAGTCAAGGTGTTCAGAAACAAGCCGGAGTGGCCTCTTTCACAGGTTGTGACTGACAGTAATAATAAAAATCCAGACATTCACTTTGCAATACACTCTAATGCCGGTGGTGGCAGGGGTTGCGAGGTATATTGCCATAAGTTCGGTGGACAGGGTGAAAAACTTGCAAGAGCGGTTTATGAAAGGCTATCACCCCTTACTCCGACAGTGGACAGGGGTGTACATGAAGGCTTCAACTTTTATGGTGAAGGCAAGCACATGTATGAGCTTGCCTATACCAATGCTCCGGCAGCTCTTATTGAGGTAGGATTTCATGATAATGAGCAAGATGAAATCTGGATTGTCAGCAACATAGAGGTTATTGGGAAGGCTCTGGCAAAGGGGATTCTTGATTATTTTGGTATTAAATTCAGGGAAGCTGAATTAGGGCTAAATGAAGCTCTTGAGATTCTAACCTCAAAAGGAATTATATCTTCACCTTCATATTGGAAAGAAAATGCTATTTATGGAAAGCAAGTGAATGGAGAGTACGCAGGAATTCTTATAAAAAGAGCTGCGGAGGTTTTGACTAAATAGCCGGTATTGACTTGACTTCTATCAAGTTCAGAGTGATGAATAGTATACCAAAATGATAGAAAGGAGCAAAATCAATGCGTGTACGGATTATTGAACCTACTGTAAAGGCTCAAACCGCAAAAAAGAAGGTATGTGCCTATGCAAGAGTATCCACTGAAAATGATAAGCAAGGTGAATCTCTGGAAAACCAAGTAACATATTACGAAAACCTCATATCCTCAAATCCTGAATATGAATTTGCAGGCATCTTTGCAGACAGGGGAATAACCGGAACAACCGACAATAGACCCGAGTTTCAAAGGATGTTGGCACTCTGCAGAGAAAGAAAAATTAATTTAATCATTACAAAGTCGGTTTCGAGGTTTGCAAGAAATACAGCCATAATACTTGAAACAGTAAGAGAATTAAAGGATATAGGAATTGAGGTAAGGTTTGAGAAAGAAAATATAAATACATTATCGGGGGACGGTGAGTTGATGCTTACCGTCCTCTCTTCATTTGCGGAGGAAGAAAGCAGAAATGTCAGCGAGAATGTCAAATGGCGCTATCGTAAGAAATTTGAAAAAGGAGATGTGGTTATAAACACAAGCCGCTTTCTTGGTTATGACAAAGATGAATATGGTGATCTTGTTATAAATATTGACGAAGCTGAAATTATAAAACGAATTTATAAGGAATACTTGGCTGGTAACGGCTCATTTAAAATAGCCAAAATTCTAAATGCTGAAGCATTCCCAACAGTTACGGGGGCAAAGTGGAATGAGACTACTATCAGAGATATTCTGAAGAACGAAAAATATAAAGGCGATGTAATGCTGCAAAAGACATTCACACCAAACCATCTTACAAAAAAGAAAAAGAAAAATACAGGAGTGGTCGACAGTTTTTATATTGCCGATAATCATTCTCCAATTGTTTCAAAGGAAGTGTGGGAGCAGGTTCAGGAAAAAATGCAAAAACGTGCTGAATCAAAAGGTGTTGTTAAAGGAACTGATAAATACCTGACTCGGTATCCTTTGTCGGGAATGCTATTTTGCAGTAAATGTGGGTCTGTTTTAAGACGCAGGACTTGGAATAGTAAGCTTTCCTGCAAAAAGATAGTCTGGCAGTGTAGTGATTATATTCAAAAAGGAAAAGAAGCCTGCTCTGGTACAAGAATTGATGATGAGGTCATCAGTAGGCTTAATATAAAGGAAGAAACGGTTGTAAAGGAGGAAGTCAAAAATGGCAAGAAACATTACAGTTATACCAGCAAGAGCAACTCGGGGAAGTCTGGCACAGGAGATAGAACCACAGAAAAAGAGAATGGCGGCATACTGCCGGGTCTCAACCGACCAGCTAGAACAGTTATCAAGCTATGAAGCACAGGTACAATTTTATACAGGTTATATTAATAATCATTCCGATTATGAAATGGCAGGAATATTTGCTGACGAGGGGCTTTCTGGCACTAACACCAAAAAGCGTGAGCAGTTTAATAAAATGATTGAAGACTGCAAAGCCGGAAAAATAGATATGATAATCACCAAGTCCATTTCAAGGTTTGCCCGGAACACTCTTGACTGTCTGAACTTTGTAAGAATGCTGAAGGACTTAGGCATCGGGGTGATTTTCGAGAAGGAAAATATAAATACATTAGATAGCAAAGGTGAGGTTCTTCTGAGCATTTTAAGCTCATTGGCTCAAGACGAGAGCCGTTCAATTTCTGAAAACAGCACTTGGGGAATCAGAAGGCGGTTTGAACAGGGTAAGGTTGCAGTTAACCACACCAAATTCATGGGCTATGATAAAGATGATGAGGGAAACCTTATTATAAATGAAACTCAAGCCAAAATCGTCAGAAGGATTTATGAAGATTACCTCAATGGCAAGGGTCCGAACAAAATAGCTAGGGAGCTTGAGGAGGAGGGAGTTATAAACTGGAATGGCAAAGCAAAGTGGTACGAAAGCAGCATAAGGAAAATGCTCTCAAATGAAAAATACAAAGGTGATGCACTCCTTCAGAAGACCTACACAGTGGACTTTCTTTCAAAGAAACGGGCTGATAATCATGGTGAAGTACCAAGATATTATGTTGAGGAAAGCCATCCGCCGATTATAGATAAGGAAACATGGGAAGCGGTAAAGCTTGAAATGGAGAGAAGAAAAGCATTTGCGGCAAGGTATCAGATTCAAAAGATAGATTATGCGACTGATGAGCATCCTTTTGCTGGGAGAGTGATATGTGGTTGTTGCGAACGCGCATATGGCAGAAAGGTGTGGAACTCTACTGATGAAAGGCTTAGAAGAATAATCTGGCGATGCAACAATAAGTACATGGCTAAAGGTGAAAAGGGCTGTGATAGCTGGCACATCGATGATGGAGTTCTGTATAAGACATTTATTAATGCCTTTAATGCTGTAGTTGAGAATAAGGACTATTTTATGGGTAAGTGGAAAGAACAGATTAACAGTGAGGATGATCTTAAGAGAGTTACTGCAAAGAGGTTTATAGGGGTTTTCAGAACAACCGGAGCCATTACTGATTTTGATTTAGGTTTGTACTTTAAACTGATTGAAAAGATAATGGTTTATGATCAATCCAGATTGATTGTATGCTTACTGGATGGCTCGGAAATTGAATGTGAAATTGAAGTAAATAGATAGAAAATGATTATAGCCGTCAACTGGGGAGAAATATTCTCTGGCTGGCGGCTTTTTTTATTTTCAAGTCATTATTTTTAACATTTTGTTTGAATAAGTTGTAAAATGTAAAATTTTATGATATTGTAGTTGATGGTGTTTGTCATAAGAGAGGTGTACGATTTGGGAAACAATAATGATTTATTAAGAGAAAAAGTTACAAAAAATATGGCTGAAAATTTGGCAATGCTTCGGACAAAACTGGATTTAACGCAGGAGCAGCTTGCTAATTTAATTGGTGTTTCAAGACACACCATCATGCAAGTCGAGAATAAAAAAGCAAAGCTGTCATGGAGTAATTTTCTGAGTCTGTTACTGATCTTTACAAAGAACTCAGAGACGGATAGGTTGCTGAATATTCTTGAAATATACACAGATGAATTAAATAATGAATTAAAACTAAGATAATGAAGAAATTTTTAAAGAACCCCATTATATGTCCATCTTGGCAGATATAATGAAAATGAGCTTGTGAAAAGGTGGTGAAAAGTTGAAATCTGGAATTGATTATAATGGGAATAAAGGTTTTAGATTGCTGAGTATCTATGAGAGGCTTAATAAAGGTGAAACCGTAGAAAAAGCGCAGCTTGCAGACTCTTTTGGTGTTACTCAAAAAACAATACAAAGAGACATTGATGATCTCCGTGCATATTTAGCAGAAAATCATATGGAAGAGAATGAAGTTGCAATAAAGTATGATAAGGTCAAGAATGTTTATTACCTTGTTCGTTTTGAGAGGGAATGGCTCACCAATGAAGAGGTTATGTCACTATGTAAAATTTTGTTGGAAAGCCGTGCTTTCTGTAAAGAAGAACTTGATAGCCTTATCAGCAAGCTATTAACACAAGTTGTGCCAAACGACCGTAAAAAAATTGAGAGTGTGATAAGAAGTGAGCAATATTACTATGTACCATTGCGGCATGGAAAATTTCTGTTTTCAATTTTATGGAAGCTCTCGCAATTTATAACCAGAAGTGAGATTATTCAGTTTGATTATACCCGTCAAGATGGAATGAAAAAGGAAAGATTAGTAAAGCCGGTAGCTGTAATGTTTTCTGAATACTATTTTTACCTGATAGCCTTTATGGCAGATGGAAGTAAGGATTTCCCTACTACCTTTCGTATTGACCGGATTGCTGATTTAAAGGGTTCAAAACAGCATTTCAATATTCCATATAAGGAAAGGTTTAATGATGGAGAGTTTAGAAAAAGAGTGCAGTTTATGTACTCAGGGGAATTAAGAAGAATTATTTTTGAATTTAATGGCCCTTCGATAGAAGCTGTATTGGACAGGCTACCGACAGCAGAGATTGTCGGAGAGAAAAACGGTGTATATACTATTCGAGCAGAGGCTTATGGCGATGGTATTGATATGTGGCTGGGAAGTCAAGGGGATTTTATTAAAATAGTGTAATTGGAGGTTTTTAATGGATACCAAAATTATTCGTGAGGATATTGATGATTACAGTCGACGTAATACAAGGAAAGACAGTTATAAAAATCGTGTCTTTGATGGTAATAGATTAACACAGGATGAATATACCGGAAAAAAGCTATTCTATTCAAAAAATGGTGTAAATGCGGCAGTTGGCCAAGAACGTCACTATACTACTGAAACAACTGCAAATGTTGATCATGTAATTCCTATAGATACGATGATAGAAAGATATGGCGACAAGATAACTCCTGAACAACTAAAAAAGATTACAAACTCTGATTATAATTTGGCAATCACTTCCGAAAAAATTAATAAAGCCAAAGGAAAGATGAGCAATCACGAATACTTATACAAACAATTTCGAGAAGGAAATTCCAAAAGCATAACAACTACATACAATATGCTTCACAGAGAAGCAACTGCCAATATTGCAAATCACAGTGCAGTAACAGTGACAGCAGTCAGTAATAACGTTGGAAATGTATTAAAAATTGACTCTACTTCACTTAATAAAGAAGCTGAAAATACAGCCAGAACAACAGGCAGAGCGATGCAAAGTGGAACTGATGCTGCGCTTATCTCACTGACAGTTTCGAGTATAAATAATCTAGTTTCAGTTGCTACAGGTGAAAAAGATCTGGGAACTGCTGTAAAAGATATTGCTCGGGATACAGTAACAAGTGCTGTTTCTGGCGCTGGCTTGCAGTTAGCACAAGAAGCAGTAGTAGGCGTAGCAAATTTTGCTGGAAATACAGCTATGGTTACAGCTCTTCAAAATTTACCTGTAGCTCAAATTGCAGTTGCAATTTCAGTTGGAAATTCAGTTATGAGATTTATTAATGATGATATTTCTGCTGAAGAATGTGTAACAGAAATATTATTAAATGGAGCAGGTATTTTGGCGTTTAATATAGGTATGACAGTTGGAGGCCCAGCTGGTGCTATTATTGCCTCAGTGGTCGTTGGACAAATAAGTAAAACGATTCTTGAGTACAAACAAACTCAAAAACTTAATGCCGAAAAAGAACGTAAATTTAATAGTATTGTATGTGAGGCATTATTAGAAATGGAGAAACAGAGAAAGAACTTACAGCAGATGATAGCTGAAAAGTATTCTCATTGGGATAACTCCTTTGATAACGGTTTTAAGTTAATATATATATCAGCTATTGAAAATGATATTGATGGCATAACTGATGGACTAAATTCAATACTTAGTATATTTAATAAAAATGCTAAATTCTCTACAATCGAAGAATTTAACGTCTTTTTTGATAACATTGATGCAGAATTAACATTATAGGAGGATATTTATGATACCTTTTTTGGTAGGCGGAGCTTTAATTAAAATACTCATTGATACGAATAAGTCAATGAAACTTGATGAACAAGCTCAGAAAAAATATGCCAAAGCCTATGAAAGAGAGCGAGAGGCAAGAGCTTTAATTTATGAAAAAAGTAGTCAGGCAAATAATAGTTTATTAAAAGTTGCAAACAGAAAAAGAGCTATTCTTTCCACATCAATGAACGATTTCTTGGAGTTATATGAAAAAATAATAAAGATTAATTTTGTTCCTGGTGATGGTATTTTAGAATTAGAAAATTCTGTATTGGCGCCGAGCAGACTTTCAGAAATTAGAAATGTTACAAATACAGCTATTTCACCTATGACAGATAAAGAAATTGTCAGAAGCTTTTTACTTAAAGGCATTGGTGGTGCTATGATTGATGACTCGAAACGTACTCTTGAAATGGCTAGTAATCAACTCAAAGCTTCTAACGTAGCATATTCACAAGCAGAGACTGCTGCTGTTATTTTTAATGGAATAATAGAAAGAAGTAATAAATTTGCGACTCTTTTATCTAAAATGGATTTGTTTTTTTCTCGTTCTATAAAAACAAGTTCAGAAATAATTGAGAAAAATGGAAAAGACAGAAGTGGATATAATATTAGAGATCGAGAAACGTTAATGACTTGCATAAACTTTGCAGATGCAATAAAAAAAGTGATAGATGCGCCTCTCTTAAATGAAAGTGGAGAAATAGCAGAAGCTTCTATAGCAGCGATACAAACAGGTAACGCCTATTTAGACAAATTAAAAAATATATAATCTTGGGGGATATTTACTATGAAAAAATTTAAAGTTTCAGGAAATTGTAATGCGTGTGGACGATGCTTTATTTTAACAGATTTGTTAATCGAAAAAGACGATGGCAAAGCCGAAGTATTGAGTACAGGTTATATTGCTGATGATTTTGTCAAAGAAGCTCAAGAAATTATTGACACATGTCCAGTAAATGCTATATCAATCATTGAAGTGGGAAATGTAAAGTCTATTGGCAAAATTGGTCTTAAAGAATTAGAAAGACTTTTGAAAGACAAATTAAAAAGGATTGAGGCTCCAAAAGCCAAATTAGAAGATGTGAAATTTAGCTCAAAAGACTACGGATTTAATTTCCCAAATGTAAGATATTTTAGTGACTATAAATATTCTAGTGATAGTCAAGCAGAAAGGGCAGCTCTTGATGAGTTTGATAGAACAGCATACTCTCAGTATAGACCGATGCTATTAAAAGTGTTTGTGGAATACAAAAATTGGAAACTAAAACCATTTTACACTTTTGATACTAGTGATGACAGCTTTTATTACAGAAAAAATAAAGAATATGAAGAGGTACTTAAAGAAATTGGTACTGAAGCAAGAGCATTAACAGAAGGTAAATTAAATTTACCTAAAGACTTTGAAACCTTTGAAGTTTATTTAGGTGATAAAGATAGTTTCGCATATCAAAGAGCGGTTGCCTATCTTGGTAATTTTGAAACGAAGAGTACTGAAGCAGGTATTATGGCGGAATTTAGAAGTAGTTCATACAGTTCTCTAGACTCATACAAAATGTACATTGACACAGATGACATGGAAACTTCTGATGGTGTGGATTGGCGTGGAAATCTAAAATATAAAACTAAATATCGCTACAGCAATGTGGATAAAGCAATCCATAATTTCTTTAACGACTTAAAAAGTGCAATGGATTATGCTGATATAGACGAAGACTTAGCGTTCCCTGTGGTAGAAGAGGTAGTGGGATACTACAAAAAAGAAATAGATAAAACAGTTGAACAAAAATTAAAAGAATTTTCAGAAGCAATTTCCTTGTACGAGTAAAAAGGAAAACTACGATAATATCCTTGCCGTTTTCTCACGACATTTTGTTTATGGAAAAATAAAAAGTAGCAGTTTTTTGGGGGGGCAAAATGCATACCCCCTACAAATCTTTCAACGTTTTCAGAAGCAGGGTGTGCATTGTATTATTTCATAGTAGATTAGCCAGTGGAGGCGAGGGGACATATATATGTTAGCTTTTGATATATGTTCTACATTACTGCTAAAAGTGAGATTAATTACATAACCTCAAAATCCCCCCTTGACAAATACCACTTTCAGAGTAATGAATGCTTGTCAAGGAGAATTTATAAATGACAGATGAACTAAGACAAAAGATTAAATCATTGCGCTATCAAGGTCTTGGCTATAAGCAAATAGCTAATACTACAGGATTATCAAGAGACACGATTAGGGGTTACTGTAAACGGAACGGCTTGCATGGGATTGCAGCAGGCTTGAAAAAGGAATACCATAAGGTGATGGAAGAAGAATTCATTTTTATTCTTTGCCTTAACTGTGGTAAGGAAATTAACCAAAATCCAATCGGCCCTAGGAAAAAATACTGCTCAATGGCTTGTAAAAGAGAATGGGAGAAAATTCATAAAATAAAATACACATTAACTTGTGAGTATTGTGGCAAGGAATTCAAATCTTTGGGAACAAGACATCGAAAGTACTGTGACCATAACTGCTATACCAGAGATCGATTCTGGCGGGAAGAAGATGCCGCAGACGTTGCAAAGAAGATCATAGAGTTTAGAAAGGTGAACCATTTACCAAAATGGCTAAAAGATTTGCTCTTATCGGACCCTGAGGAATAAGCTCTTATGGGGGTATGTTTAATTCTCATTCGCGCAAGAAAATAGTTATAATGGGTATATGCGAATGGATTTATAAGGATATGTATTTTTGTGCGAGTGCTAATAAATTTAAAGAAAACTTGATAAAACTTTGATGGATTCGCGATTTAAAGAAGCTTAATAATTGCGCGTATCAGTTGAAAGCCTTGACATGCAACCTTTGTAAAGACCCCCTAAAATTTCAAGGGGGTATGCGATAAATTTTTACGCGCATTTGTATCATCTTACTGCCAAAACACACGTGGAGACAGTTACATTACTAACAAAACTGTAGTTTTTGTTTGGGTGAGTTCTTGGAATGGCTTGAATATGCGTGTTTAGGGGCTTTGGGATTATGCCGTGGGGGTTATAAAAACAGAAAGTTTTTACTTGGCATAATCCTAAAAAGTGGTAATTTTCAAAAATGCAGGATTTTATTTGGTATATTTCATATTGGCCGATGTAGTTATAATTGTTCTCCAATACTTACTCTGAATTAAAATTTGGCTCTAGCAGAATCTAAAAACCTTACCCTTAGGTATAACTGTACCCGGGGTCCATTTTGAGGCAACTTTCATATACTATATCAAGTGGAGTATGCTCATGGAGGTTAGCAAGTTGAATTACTATATCGGACCATACATTAATCCTTATGTAAACGCTACTAACAGGCAGAACTTTTATATACTTGATAAAAAAACTGGAGATGTAAATGGTGATGGTATTCCTGACACAGTTTATTTAACAGGTGAAAAAGGGGAAAATCCATTTTATGAAAACATTAAAGTGATAGTGCAGGATGGAAGGACGATGAAGAGGGATACCATCCCTTTATATCCCAAGTATAGTATGGCTTACAGTCCATGGTTGTTTCTTGAAAGATTCACCAACTCAAGTGCCGAAGAGATCATGGTAAGCCTGCCTGTCGGAGGAAGCGGAGCACTGACATATTACTATGTAATATCATTCCTGAACAATAATGCAAGGTATATGCTTGGCCCTGAACAGTTTAGGGTACTTTTAAAGACACTCCAAATTGATGTTGAATATATGGATAATTACAAGGTACTTGTTAAAAGCAATAAACTGAACCAATCATATACGCTGGATGTAAGTGATAGAAAGGAATCTTATGAAGGAACACTTTATGACAAGAATGGCAAGCTTATTAACTCACAGGAAGGCTTTGTATTAAATCAACCCCATCTGTATCCCGTTAAGTTTGATGGAACCCAGCCCTACAAGCTGGAGTCGCTGGATGATATAGCAGGAACTTCACATGCTGACAAACTAGGATATACAGTAACCTATTGGATGTATTCAGAGGATAGAAAAGCCTGGGTTTTAGATCCTGAGTACTTTACTATTATGCTTTAATTTTAAATTATAGTAGCTCATATTTATATGGATCAAGATGGAGAAGGAGTGTTTTGAGACACTCCTTCTATATTAGTTTTGCATTAATAAACCAATGGCGCAATTTGGCACGGGGGGAATGGGTTTATATCCTGTATCTGATTATAGTTATAATGTTTTAAGGCAAACTGAGATTGATACAAATACTCAAGCAAGTATACTTCCGTGCCAGTGAAGTTGCAAAGTATACCCGAAACACCTTGCCCGTTGGCAAGAGACACGCCTACTGGTTGGTTTATCAAAAACTGAAGTTTCGATTGCCAAGGCATATGAATCACCTCCTGTTAATAGTTTATTTATGTTCACATAAGATGTTACTATTAAAGGTTTATAAAACTTCTAAAATTCAATGTTAATAATCTATGAACTATAATCGCAAATACTCTAGTGATTACAGTCCTCACTAACTCAATGGCAGTAATACTTTTTAAAATTGTCAGGATCTACATATTTACCACAAGGATAGTATTCTCCCATGATTTCAGGTGAAACGATGTGGCCCGGTTGAAGACCCTTCGCAGTATAGGGGAAGTCTTCAGAGACTATCTTATTTCTATAAAAAAGTTGAAGGGGAATTAAAGGTAGATGACTTGCGTCTATCCAGTTATACCCATTTTTTGTTGTCACAAAAGATGGGCGTGGTGTACCAAAGCTGATGACCAGATTGACATAGCCATTTTTATCAATAACTGTCTCAAAATCTGCAAGAGAGTATAGTCCTACTAGGCCTACTGGGGATACAAATGACATACTCCAGTACCGCATGTCTTCATTTCCTACGATTCCAATATTGTGGTACGTATCGGGAAATGTAGGAGCTTTCCAACGAAGCAACAATAACTTACTCGGGTCTCTCACAAGTTCATTAGAAAGGATATAGGCATCATTATAATCATATTGTATAAGTGCGGATGCGCGACTTAGGGTACTCCAGGATAAATCACAATTTTCTTCACAGGTCTTTTCATGAGAAAAATAATACTGTTCATTTTGTAGGGTATTATTTTTTGGTTTTAAAGACTTAACAAAAGTAGCTTGATTTGTTGGTTCAACTTTATTTGAATATCTTTCATCTCTTGATGCTGGAAAATACCGAATTTCAGGAAAACCTACTCCACCAGTTTCATCATACCCAATACTTGGAACATAAATACGAAGACTTATGGTTCCTTGTGTATTAGGTACACCACTTGGCATGGTTCCTGCATAAACAATATTATTGCCTGCCCCTGGAACAAAATGTTCAGCCCCTGCTGGTGGTGCTGTAAAACGGATTTTTAAAGTATAATTACGTTTTTTTGAATTCCAATCAGCACCAGGCCAAAAAGGATTCGTACTTCCTGGATCAGGTATCAACTTGTAGTCAGGTATTGTAGCTATAGTAAGATCGGCTTTACCTATTACACCAAAGGATAAATATCTTGCATAGGGGAACTGTCCTTTAATCACAATCTCAACATTAGGATCAACTGAATACGGAAAACCATTATAACTAGCATTAAAATCCCCCAGGAGACCTACGTTGTTACTGGGTTCATGAATCCATTTTTGTATACCTGGTGATAACGGTGTGATAGGAATCATATTCTGATTAGGCTGAGTTGCAACATAAGGATTGATTGGGTAAGTATAACTCGGCAATAACGATGAGTTTGGATTAAAATTCTGCATTATCGTGTTAACAAAATAGGGACAAGGGAACTTATTATACATATTTATGACCTCTTTCTTAGATTAAATTATGGGGTTCTTCTAAATCCCAGAATATTGCTCCTGTACCGCAGCTCAGGCACTAATTTTCCACTCCCGTTAAATATCATATGACTATGCCAAATCCGGTAGGGCTTATCAGACTGATGAAGTATGCAGTGAATGTGAGCAATACTCATCATTATTTGTACGCGCAAATTTGATTCCAATACAGGAATCGTTAACAATAGTAGCCATTAAAATCCACCGCTATACTATATTATGTAAATTTCATTTATAATGTTACTCCACTACCTCATTTCAAATGGCTTTATTATCAATAGAATTGATATCTAAATAAAAAGGTAAAGGAATTCATTGTAAAATAGTAATATTTTATGT
>Ga0129298_10000388_pt1 | contig 17052 bp, 15 predicted proteins | sample I19B2metaG_FD_94707 | JGI IMG/M metagenome (GOLD analysis project Ga0129298, IMG submission 94707) | Lake sediment bacterial and archeal communities from Gulf of Boni, Indonesia to study Microbial Dark Matter (Phase II) - ​I19B2 metaG | ecosystem: Environmental > Aquatic > Freshwater > Lake >... | reverse complement strand
GGTTTCCAGTTTGAGGGTGCAGAGGCATCTTTCGAACTCCTGATGAAAAAAGCCTTGGGTCTCCACAGGAGATTCTTTGACCTCATAGGCTTTAGAGTTATCGTAGAGAAGAGAAAAGAGGGGGAAGCCCCGATGAGTGAAGCAACTATCATGGTAAAAGTTGGAGGTCATATTGAACATACCGCAGCAACAGGTAATGGCCCGGTCAATGCCATCGATCATGCCCTGAGAAAGGCCCTCGATAAATTCTATCCGGAATTGAAACATGTAAAACTTCATGACTATAAAGTTCGTGTCCTCGCAGCTGGAAAAGGGACGGCTGCAAAGGTCAGGGTTCTCATTGAGTCAGGAGACGAGGAAAAGAGGTGGGGTACAGTAGGAGTCTCAGAAAATATCATCGATGCCTCATATCAGGCACTCGTTGACAGTATAGAATACAAATTACTGAAAGATGGCATTAGCCACCACTGAAGTACACCAAGCCCTCAATTTAAAGATACTGAATTACTAATGAGTTCATAAGTAAACCCCCCTCTCCCTTCCCTCTCCCACCAGGGGAGAGGAACGTTATTTCTTCCTCTCCCTTGATGGGAGGGGACTGAGGGGAGGGTATTAGAATGTGTACTTACTTTTGAACTTCTTAGTAATTCTTCCCTTTGCACATTCTATCGGCAGGAGTTCACAGAGTTCACAGGGAGACTAAGACTTTCAAAATCCGTTATGGTAAAATGAAACAATTTTAATTTCGATTTTTAAATTCAACAATAGAGGGGGTATTTATGGCAGACATAGAGGTAGACAAAATACGAAATGTAGCGGTTATTGCGCATGGAGGGGCAGGTAAGACCTCCCTGGTAGAGGCTATGCTTTTTAATGCAGGTTCTATCGACAGGCTCGGTAATGTTCAGGATGGAACGACAACAACTGATTATGAGCCTGAGGAAGTAGCAAGAAAGATAACTATCTCTTCTGCCCTTGCATTCTGTAACTGGAAGGGTTGTAGGACTAACATCATAGACACACCAGGTTTTATCAACTTTCTCGAGGATACGAGAGGCTGCCTCAGGGCTGTTGATGGAGCAATCGTCATAATTAGTGCAATCTCAGGTGTCAAACCAGAAACCGTCAAAATATGGAAATATGCAGATGAATTTGAGGTTCCGAGTGTTGTCTTTATCAATAAAATGGACAGGGATATTGCAAACTTCACAAGAGCTATAGGAGAGCTTGAAAAATCTTTTGAGAAAGAGGCTGTACCCCTTTGTATCCCTATTGGTTCTGGAGAAAATTTCTCTGGCGTCCTCGACCTGGTAAAGATGAAGGCCTACACTTTCCATAATGGAAAGGCAGAGGAATCTGACATACCTTCTGAGATGATGTCTGAAGCTGAAGAATACAGGAAAAAACTTGTAGAAAAGATTGCAGAGTCTGACGACACCTTGCTTGAGAGATACCTTGAGGGTGGCGGGCTCTCTGAAGATGAGATCATCAGAGGCATACGAGAAGGCTCTTTAACAAAGAGGTTTATCCCTGTCACCTGTGGTTCTGCATTAAAGAATATAGCAATTCCCCAGCTCCTTGATGCGGTACTCTTGTGCCTCCCTTCACCAGTAGAGATGGCACACCTGTCACCTATTAAAGGCAAAAATCCGAAGGACGGGAAAGAGGTTGAAAGGAAACCCTTGAAGACTGAACCCCTTTCTGCTTACGTATTTAAAACCATAGCAGACCCTTATGCAGGGAGGCTCTCTGTCTTCAGGGTATATTCTGGGATACTCAGGGCTGACTCTACTATCCTGAATACATCAACAGGTGCGAAGGAGAGAATCGGCCAGGTCTTTTATCTCATGGGCAAAAAACAGATGTCTGCACAGACTATAGGGCCGGGTGAGTTAGGTGCAGTGGCAAAGCTCAAGGAAACATTTACCGGAGATACCCTTTCTGATGAGGCCCGTCAGATTATCTTTGAAAAGATGAAATTCGCTGAACCCATAATATCTTATGCAATTGCACCGAAGAGCAAAGGTGATGAAGAAAAAGTAGGCGTCGGTCTTCAGAGGATACTCGAAGAGGATCCGGCTCTCAGGTTTCAGAGGGATGAGGAAACGAAGGAGATGCTTCTTTCGGGAATGGGACAGGTTCATCTCGAAGTGACAATCGAGAGGCTCAAGAGGAAGTTTGGTACAGAGGTCTTGATGAAAACTCCCAAGGTCCCTTACAGGGAGACAATTAAGGCATCAACGAAGGCACAGGGCAGATACAAGAAACAGTCAGGTGGCAGGGGCCAGTATGGTGATTGCTGGTTAGCGATAGAGCCACTCCCAAGGGGAGGCGGATATGAATTCCTCGATAAGATTGTCGGGGGTGTAATCCCTCAACAATACAGGCCGGCCGTTGAGAAAGGAGTAGCGGAAACAATGCAAGAAGGTATCATTGTAGGCTACCCTGTCGTTGATTTAAAGGTTACCCTCTATGATGGTTCCTATCATACAGTAGATTCATCAGAAATGGCATTTAAGATCGCAGGTTCTATGGCTTTGAAAAAGGCTTTCCTGGATGCAAAGCCTGTATTACTTGAACCACTCATGAAGGTTGAGGTGATAACTCCTGATGATACCCTCGGTGCAGTGATAGGGGATCTCAATTCAAGGAGGGGCAAAGTTCAGGGAGTAGAACCACAGGCAGGGGGGAACCAGAAGATTGCTGCCCTCGTGCCTATGGCAGAGATGCTTACCTATGCAAACCAGCTCCATAGCCTCACCTCAGGGAGAGGGCTTTATTCAATGGAGTTTTCACATTATGAAGAGGTGCCCAGCTATATTGCACAGAAGTTGATTGCAGAGCGTGAGGCCAAGAAAAAGGAGAAGGCAGAGGAGAAGTGAAAATCCTTCCCGAGGATTACAAGAACACCCTTAATCTTCCCCAGACTAACTTTCCCATGAAGGCAAACCTCACTGAGAGAGAGCCAACAATAATGAGCCTCTGGGAAGAGAAGAAGATATATGAAAAGATCCAGGAAAAGAACAGAAAAAATAAACATTATATCCTTCATGACGGACCACCCTATGCGAATGGCCATATCCATATCGGCCATGCCCTGAACAAAATCCTTAAAGATGTAATTATCAAATATAAATCCATGAAAGGCTTCTATTCACCGTATGTGCCTGGCTGGGATTGCCATGGTCTGCCGATAGAATTACAGGTTGACAAGAATCTCGGTATGAAAAAAGAGGAAGTTGATGTTCCCGAAAAGAGGAGACTCTGCAGAGAGTATGCAGCTCAATTTGTTGACATCCAGAGAGGTGAGTTTAAGAGGCTTGGGGTCCTGGGTGACTGGTCATTGCCTTATCTCACAATGTCTTACACCTATGAGGCATCTATCGTCAGGGAGTTTGCTCATTTTGTAAAAGAAGGGTATGTCTATAGAGGAAGGAAGCCTGTACACTGGTGCCCATCCTGTGTCACAGCCCTTGCAGAAGCAGAAGTGGAGTATGCTGATAAGGAATCACCCTCTATCTATGTAAAGTTCAGGGTTCGTGATAAAGATATAAAAGAGAAATTACCGGTCCTGGCTGAAAGAAAGGTCTTCATTGTCATTTGGACAACTACTCCCTGGACATTGCCTGCAAATCTTGCCCTTGCAGTCCATCCTGATCTCGAATATGTAGCTGTCAATAACGGAGATGAAGTTTATATTGTTGCTGAAGCGCTTCTTGATACTCTCAGAGAAAAGCAGATACTGAAGGGTGAGGTTCTCTTACAGATTCAAGGAAAAACCCTCGAAGGTTTCGTCACAGAGCACCCATTTATTGAGAGGCAATCAAGGGTATTTCTTGGAGAGTTCGTAACCATTGGCGAAGGAACAGGTATTGTGCATATTGCACCGGGTCATGGTGAAGAAGACTATGAGATTGGATCCAAATATGGACTTGATATTTATGCACCCGTTGACGACAGGGGAAGATTCACAAAACAGGCTGGAGAACTTGAAGGACAATTTGTATTTAAGGCAAATCAGAAAATAATAGAGATCATGAGAAACAAGAATTCCTTGATGAAAGAAGAGAGGGTTATCCATTCTTATCCCCATTGCTGGAGGTGCAAGAAGCCTGTTATCTTTCGTGCAACGGAACAGTGGTTTATTTCAGTCGAACACAATGATTTGCGGGGGCGTTGTCTCGAAGAGATTGACAGAGTCAACTGGATACCCCGATGGGGAAAAGAGAGGATTCATGGTATGGTCTTAAACAGACCAGACTGGTGCATATCGAGACAGAGGGCATGGGGGGTTCCAATAACACTGATAAGATGCGATAGCTGCGGAAGCTTTATTAAGGAAGAGAAAGTCTTCGAAGGGATTATCAGATTGTTTGAAGAAAAGGGTGCTGATGTATGGTTTATAAAAGAGGCTCATGAATTTTTGCCATCAGGATATGCCTGTAAAGAATGTGGAGGCAAATCATTCTCAAAGGAGATGGACATACTTGATGTATGGTTTGACTCTGGTGTAAGCCATGCAGCCGTCATGGCAACAGACGAAAGGCTGGGCTGGCCTGCTGATATGTACCTTGAAGGGAGTGACCAGCACAGGGGATGGTTCCAGAGCTCACTTCTTGCTTCTATAGGGACAAGAGGGAGAGCTCCTTACAATACAGTACTCACGCACGGTTTTGTCGTTGATGGCCAGGGGAAAAAGATGTCCAAGTCTCTCGGAAATGTTGTTGCACCGCAGGAGGTCATAAAGGCCAATGGTGCAGAGATATTGAGATTATGGGTTTCGGCGGAAGATTACAGGGAAGATGTAAGGATATCGAAAGAAATCCTTGACAGGCTCACAGAGGCATACAGGAAAATAAGGAATACCTGCAGGTTTCTCCTCGGTAACCTTTATGATTTTGACAATAAAGATTATAGCCATGCCCTTTTAGAGATAGACAGATGGGCAATGAGCAGAGTCCAGACACTTGTAGAAACGGTTACGTCAGCATATGAGAATTTTAATTTTTACGAGGTCTTCCATGCCCTTTACAATTTCTGTGTTATTGACATGAGCTCTTTTTATCTCGATGTCCTGAAAGACAGGCTTTATACATTCAAATCAGAATCTGGAAAGAGACGTGCTGCCCAATGGGTTCTTTATCAGGTACTTTCCACGATGACGAAACTTATGGCACCAGTACTCTCCTTTACAGCAGAAGAAGTCTGGCAGAGCATGGGAAAAAGAGCAGAGGTCACAGAGGAGTCTGTATTGCTTGCCTCATTTCCCGAGGTTGATGAAAAGCATCATGACCTGGAGCTTGAAAAAAAATGGGGGGATCTATTCCTCCTGAGGGATGAGGTAAATAAGGCATTAGAGATGAAAAGGGCAGAAAGGTTCATAGGCAATTCCCTCGAGGCAAAGGTAATCCTCTCTCTTTCTGAAAGCAAAGAGCTTTCCGCATTAGGCGGAGCACAGAGCATACAGCAAAAATACAAAACACTTATTACTCAATACAAGGACTTTTTACCAATCTTCTTTATTGTCTCGGCAGTTGAGATTACAGATAAAAGCCTCGATGGCTCATACAAAAGCGAGGAGATAGAGGGACTTGAGATTAAGGTAGAGAAAGCGCCGGGAGCAAAATGTCAGAGGTGTTGGAATTGGAGCGAGACAGTTGGAAGATCGGGAGAGGCACCCGAAATCTGCGAGAGATGTTATAAGGTCATCTTTGAATAAATAATGAGACAGTTCAAGGATGCATTCCTGATTTCTTCACTTATAATAGCTTTAGACCAGATAACAAAGTATCTTGCCCTCAACTATATAAATCCCTATGATTTTATAAAGATCTTCCCCTTCCTGCATTTAGTAATTGTCCTCAATAAGGGTGCTGCCTTCGGAATGTTTAAAAATTTTGGGAGCGGTTTCTTTATTGCAGCATCTATGGTAGCCATACTCTTTGTGATATTTCTTCTGATCAAGGGTAAAGAGAATCATCTCGGCCTCTCTCTTATCCTCGGTGGTGCAATAGGAAACCTTATAGATAGAGTTCTTTATGGCCGGGTTGTGGATTTCATTGATCTGTCGATGGGTAAATACCACTGGCCTGCTTTCAATGTAGCTGACTCTTCCCTCACTGTCGGCGTCACGATTATTCTCTTAATCCATTTTTTAAAGACAATAAAACCGAAACATTCAGCAAGAAAAAGTTAACTTTGCATAGCACCACTGATAGTGATAAAATAAACTATGGAGTAGCTGTAATGACTCTGCCTCTTCAGAAAAACCGTCACGGAAGACCCGGTCAGGGTTTCCCGGGAAGTCTGGAATTTTCCAGAAGCGCAAAAAAGGAGACGCAATGAGAACTGCACGAATTATTATACGAGGTCTGGCGTGGATCATCATCGCCATGCTCGTGATACCGCCCGGAATACCAGCACAGGATTCCGGGGAACCGGAGCAGACCGACAGGTTCAAAAAGGAAGAACTAACGCAGATGCTTGCTCCGATCGCCCTGTATCCCGATTCGTTGATCGCTCAGATACTGATGGCATCGACCTATCCGCTCGAGGTCGTCGAAGCCGAGCGCTGGCTGCGTCAGAACAAAGAGTTGAAGGGCGATGCATTGGACGAAGCCCTGAAGGAGAAGACCTGGGACCCGAGTATAAAATCGCTCTGTCATTTCCCGGATGTCCTCTTCGCCATGAGCGATAAACTCGACCAGACGAGGAAGCTGGGAGATGCCTTTCTGAGTCAAGAGGATGACGTCATGGCGACCATTCAGGAATTGCGCCACAAAGCCGAGGAACAGGGAAATCTCAAGACGACCAAAGAACAGCAAGTCATCGTCGAGCGGGAAGTTATCAGGATCGAACCGGCTAACCCGGAGTTTGTCTATATGCCGGTCTACGATCCCCTCTATGTATATGGTCCGTGGTGGTATCCTGCCTATCCGCCCTATTACTGGTACTATCCGCCCGGTTTCATTATCACCGGCGGGTATATCAGCTTTGGACTCCCCATTTTTATCGGAGTTGGCTTATTCTCATGGGTCTGGTTCGACTGGCATGTCCATCACATCCACATAGACATCCATAAAACGCGACGATTCCACAAACATCACCCCAAACGGGATTTCGACCGTCCTATCTGGCAGCATGACCCTCGCCATAGAAGAGGAGTTGCCTACAGGGACCGGAGAACAAGTGAACACTTCGGAACGAGACCGCCACGGGTGTCACCGGCGAGTCCGGAAACACGAGGGTTCCCGGCAAGAGGCATTGAAAGAAGGGCAGTAGAACCATCGCAGGGCCCTGTCGAACGCCGGGAACGCGCGGTAGAGCCCCGGGTGAGGCCCGAGCGGGAAAGAATTGAGCCTACTCCCAGGCGGGATACTCCTTTCAGGGGAATAGAAAATGGAAGCTTTGAGCGCAAAGCAGGCCAACGCGGAGGGGAAAGCCGCCGGAGTGGAGAAATAAGACGTCCAGGTGGAGAAATAAAACGTCCTGGCGGAGAAATAAAACGTCCTGGCGGAGAAATAAAACGTCCTGGCGGAGGTCTCCGCAGGTAAAGAAACAGAAGGCTGTCGTGAATTCTTTGCAGGGATGATATATGCATAAGGGAGGAAATAATGAATAGCGTCGCATTGTATAAAAAGGGAGAGGAGCGTTGGTTAATTGTGCTGGCTTGCCTCGTCGCTGCCATCATGTTCTTGCTCGGGGCCGCTCCGGCCTCGCAAGCCGCGGACATGCTGCAGAAGAGCTTTTCCTCGCCTGAGGAGGCGGTGAAGTCTCTGGTCGCCGCAGTCAGGGCGAATGACATGGAAGAAATGCTCGCGATTCTAAGTCCCGGGAGTAGGGAACTGATCTCTTCCGGCGATGACGTGGCAGACAGGGCCGGACGTGAAAAATTCCTCAAGGCCTATGACCAGATGAACACCCTTCAGCAAGAATCGGCAGACAAAATGGTTCTTTCTATAGGTGCCGACAACTGGCCCTTGCCGATCCCGATCGTGAAGAAGGGCGCAACATGGTTTTTCGACATACGGGAAGGGAAGCGGGAAATCCTGAACCGGAGAATAGGCAGAAATGAGCTGCATGTTATGGACGTGCTTCATGCCTATGTTGATGCGCAGCATGAATACGCAAGCAAAGATTGCAGAGGCGGCGGCAAAGTCGAATTTGCCCAAAGATTGATCAGCACCGAAGGGGAACGCGACGGACTCTACTGGGAAGCAAAAGAGGGCGAAGAGGAGAGTCCTCTCGGGCCACTGGTTGCGCGTGCGGCAAAGGAAGGGTACGGAAAGGAGAGCGACCTTTCGCCTTTCCACGGGTATTATTTCAAAATCCTCAATGGCCAGGGCAAACATACCAAAGGAGGGGCGTACAATTATGTGGTAAAGGGGAGGATGATCCTCGGCTTTGCGCTCGTTGCGTATCCCGCAGAATACGGGAATTCCGGTATCATGACCTTCATGGTAAACCAGGAGGGGACCATTTATGAGAAGAATCTTGGCAAAAATACGAAGCGTATAGCAGAGGCCATGAAGATATTTGATCCTGACAAGACCTGGAAAAAGACCAAGGAAACAGCAAAGCAGCAATAATCAATTTATGGATGGTACTATACTTCCGACATAAGACCAGGATTACGTGTTTCAGTCGTATTGAAAAAAGACCAACAGACTGGGAAACTAACAGAAGGAATTGTAAGAGATATTTTAACTAAACCACACATACATCCATATGGAATTAAAGTTCGTTTGGAAAGTGGAGAAGTGGGACGCATAAAAGAGATATTTGATTAATCTTCATGAAAATATAGGTGCGTTGTTCTAGCTCACTAATTCGGTAACTTTTAGAAGTTTATCAAAAGGTGTCATATAATTTAAACCTCCATGTCTTCTCAGACGATTAATTTATTAATTAATTAATTTGACTTAATTAGGGACACATCCCGTATTTATCATTGGCCCCCATAGGGTCAGTTCTCATTTCTTGCATTCCATCCTTATCTGTCATCAATTGTCCTCTTCTTCTGACCCCGTTCCCCTGTCAAAATTAAAAAACACCATACGCCAAACAGCGATAAAGAGCAACAGAACAATGGTGACACAGTCAATAGTGCCAAAGTCCATAGATCAACAGTGTCATAAAACGTATTAAGTATGCTATGGTTAGTGAGCTTTTAGAGCCGCGGAAAATACCTATGGATATCATTGTAAAAACCCCGGCAGAAATTAAAAAAAGAGAAAAATACTTCGATCCGTTTACTAAGAATATGATGAGCGGAAAAGTACTTTATGAGAAAAAGGCCTGACGTTCTTGAATGGATCGCCAAGGCGGGGCAGGATTACCAGACTGCTGAGGTGATGGCCCCAAAAGAAAAAATCGTCCTATTTCTTGAATTCCATTTTTTCTATCAAATCAATCTCAGTCGATTATAATCGCCTGAGGCGGACTGAAACAGCTTTCCCTATTTAATCAGCGTCTTTACTATATTTCTTGGTCTCACATCTATTCTGTTTCTCCATGTTATTATATCTAAAGACCTATGCATCCTGATTTATTCAAGATTGGACCTTTGACAATACACACGTATGGAGTCCTTGTGGCTGCCGGCTTTCTCCTTGGCCTCGGGCTCGCCGTCAGGCAGGCGAGGAAGGAAGGCATTCCTCCAGAGAAGGTCGTGGACCTCGGCTTCTATATCCTCCTGTCAGCTCTTATCGGTTCAAGGCTCTTTTATATTTTGATAAACGCCAGCCACTATATGAAAAATCCCATAGATATGTTCAAGATATGGGAAGGTGGTCTTGTCTTTTACGGAGGTCTTTTGTTAGCTGTTCCAACAGTTCTCTGGTATGTAAAGAAAAATGCCCTCAGAGCTTGGAGTACAGCTGATTTGTTTGCTCCTTCAATAGCGATTGCCCATGCTCTCGGAAGGCTCGGATGTTTTTTTTCTGGCTGTTGCTATGGAAAACCTGCAGAAGGGCTTCCATGGTCAGTTACCTTTACTGACCCCGAATCCCTTGCCATAATTGGAGTACCACTCCATCCAACACAACTCTATGAGTCATTAGGGGAGTTGATAAATTTCTTCATACTCATAACCCTGCGGAGATATAAGTCCTTTAACGGTCAACTCTTCCTGATATACATCATCCTTTATTCGGTCCTGAGGTTTATCGTTGAAATCTATAGAGGCGATGTGAGCAGAGGGTTCATTGCATCTAAGCTCTCCCTTTCCCAGGGAGTCAGTATCCTGATGTTTCTGGTTGCAGTAGCTGGGTTTGTTATTCTAAGACAGAAAAAAAGGTAATATTTAATTCTTACAATACCTCAGGACCTCCTACATGTTCGGAATATGCCCATGATCTCCTATATCTTTCTAGTATCAAAGGCAAAGTATAAAACTTTCATTCATTGAAATATATGAGGAGGATAACATGATCGATGAGAAAATAAAAAAGATGGAAGAAAAACTGAGAGCTTTTTCAGATGCCCAGAAATTACTCAAGAAAGAGAAATCAGAAAAGTAAAAAAGCAAAATTAAGGTTAAACTAAGAGATACAGTAGGGCAGAAAAAACCAGCGATTAGGAGGGAGGAAGTTATGAGCAAAGAACCGAAAGGAGCTATTCTTCAGAGAGACAAGGAAACATATGCAATTGTGCCAAGGATTCCCATGGGCGTGTTAACCCCTGAGATTCTTGAAAAGCTTGCGAAGGTTGCTCGTAAATATAAAGTTCGCATAATCAAGATAACCTCAGGCCAGCGTATAGCACTGGTGGGAATAAAACCTCAGGATGTGGACAATGCCTGGAATGACCTTGAAATGGAAGTCGGGCCTGCAGAGGGATTATGCGTTCATTATGTCCAGGCATGTCCGGGTACAGAAACCTGCAAGTTTGGCCAGGGGGATTCCCTCGGTCTTGCAGCAAAGATTGAAAAGATGTATGTCGGCAAAAAGGATTTTATCCAGGCTAAAACGAAATTCGGAATTTCTGGTTGTAAACTGAACTGTGCAGAAAGTTATGTAAGGGACCTAGGTGCCTTCGCTACTCCTGAAGGGTGGACAGTGGTAGTTGGTGGCAATTCAGGCGGCAGGCCACGGATTGGCAATGTGATAGCAGAAAAACTCCCTGAAGAAGAAACACTTGGACTGATCAAAAATTGTCTTGATTATTATTCAAAAAATGCCAACAAAAGAGAGAGACTTCCGAGATTCATTGAACGTATTGGCATAGAGGAATTCAAAAAAGCAGTGCTTTAAAACCACTCAAACCATAATGCCGATTTATCGGAACAGTGAACATGAAAATTAGTAATCCCCCACTTCCCCCCTTTAGAAAAAGGGGGTGATTTGAAAAGGTATTTTCGGGACAAATACTATATCCTCATCTTCCCTTTATATAGAACTTATAAAATCAATGCGTTGAGTTTTAAGGTTTGCGACGAATCGGCTCTTTTCTGAAGCCATCAATAAAATGAAACAGGGCTAAAAGAGGATGGCGATAAGACATGCGGGGGCCAGAGTACCGCATCATATCCCTGATCTTCTCTCTCATCGCTGGTTTATAGCAATGCACCTTGCAGTTGTCACAGGTCGTCTTATTCTCCTGGAATGGGCACCTGTCGAGACGTCTTTTTGCATAATCAAAAAGTTTGTTGCATTCAGGGCAAAGTTTGTCATGAGTTTTATGTTGGTCATGACAGTAGATATGTATCATGGCTTCAACAGTTTTTCTCTCCCTCCTCATCCTGCCCTTTTTGTTAAACATGATGAGCACCTAATATATTTCAATTACCATGATAAATATTACCCATTACCCCTGTATCATGATTATAACGTTTTGAGAATTCGTGAAAAGCAGTAAGTTAAATACTATTAACAGCGTCTATGAGTTTTCGTAACTTTCCAAAGTCCTTGCGATTGAAATCCACTATAAGGCGTGGTAGATTGTCGATTTCCGGCTCGTCAGCTTCTGCAGGCAGGGGCCCCGAGAGGTATATGTTCCCCTGGGATATGAGAATGTCAGAAAAACGGTTTTTGAGTCCATTCACAGATTGTTGATCAATATCTGACGTAAGCCTAATTACCAATTTGTTTTCAATATATCGCAGGCTGTGGTAACGATAGTAGAAATGATCAATCTTCTGCACTGCGGCATCCACAGAATCGACGCGTTCAAACAGATAAAAATCAGAGGCAGTAATGTAATCCTGAGCCAGAAGTTCTTCTTCAAAAAACTGGAGCCATCGCGACCAGTAAGTTCCGCCAGGTTCGTCCACAAGGACAAGCGGTATGGGATCACGTTTCCCTGTTTGTAAAAGTGTAAGGGTTTCCATTGCCTCATCAAGGGTACCAAAACCTCCTGGGAAAAGCGTGATTGCACTGGCCTCCTTGAGGAAGGTTACTTTTCGGTTGAAAAAATACTTATACACAATAAGGCGCGGGTTTCCCTCGATTACAGGGTTGGGTTTCTGCTCGAAAGGAAGCCTAATGTTAAAACCGAAAGAGTACTCGGGACCAGCACCTTCGTGAATCGCCTGCATGATACCATATCCTCCGCCTGTGATTACCATATAGCCTGCCTCGGCAAGCTTTTTGCCAAAAAGGCGTGCAAGTTCATAAACCGGTTCTTCAGGTTGTGTCCTGGCCGAACCAAAAACACTGACTTTTCGGACATGACGGTAAGGAGCAAATACTTTCGAACTAAACCGCATTTCCTTCAGTGTGACATTCATAAGCTTGAGGTCTGCCTTTTCAGTCTCATCCTGGTCAGCCTTGAGGGCAGCCAAAATCATCTCGCGAACAAGTTCAGGGTGATGTATATCCCCTGCGAGTTCTATCAATTGATCGATCGCCTCGTCCACTGGTCCGTTGGTTCTCGTAAAGTGAAGTTCCATGCTTCTCCTTTTTTGTGGTGCTTGAAGGGCTTTTAATAAATTATAGCAAATTGGAGTGATTGAATAATTGTATGGATTTCACCACTTGTCATGGTTTTATGTAAAAAATTATGCAACTGTAAGGTAATCTCCGGGCATGAAATGAAGTGAAAAGTTTGTGGCGTGTAGAAAGGATTCTTTATCCTTTTCTTTTTCTCAATTTTCCCTTATTTTTCTGAACAACGGAGTCAATAGTCAATTTTAATTTTTAAATGTCTAGGGGTTTAATAAAATATCCAGCAGGTTCGGCATGCTTTGCCTCTTTTACCGTCTCCTTATCTGAATACCCCGTTATAAAAATAACGGGAACACAGAAATGGGAGCGTATCTGTCTGGCAGCTTCAATTCCACTTATCTCTCCATTGAGGTTTATATCTATTAATATTATGTCTGGTTTTTCACGTCCGCCTTTTCAATCGCTTCTCTACCTGATGATACCTGTTCACACATTCCATAACCCCAATGTTCTAATAAATGCTGCAGGCTCATTGCTGTAATAACTTCATCTTCAACGATCATTATTTTTGTTTTTACCATTACCTTATATTTTTTATCATGTCTCGTTGTTCTTTAAACTTTATCAGAAAATCAGTTCCTTTTCCATCCTTTAATTCCACTAATTCCACTTTTCCCCTCAGCTGATCCTCTGCTAATTTACGAACAAGCTTCAAGCCCAAGGATTTCGTATCCCTGAAATCTAAACCCTCTGGCAAGCCAATGCCGTTATCACTAATCCGAAGTTCCATTTTATCTTCACCTGTTGAGTGAAGTGCTATCCTGATTGTACCTTCTCTATCATCCGGAAAAGCGTGTTTCAGGGAATTGGACACCAGTTCATTGATAATCAAGCCGCATGTAGTAATAGTGTCAAGAGATATGAAAACATTATCAATATCTAATGTTACGGATATTCTGTCTTTACTCCCCTCGTAACTCGTCAGAAGAGCATTTGCGAGCTCTTGAATATAATCCTTAAGATTGACATTTGATAAATCTTTGGATTGATAGAGTTTCTCATGGACAAGGGATATTGATCTGATTCTATTCTGGATATCTTTCACAACCTCCAACATTTGTTTATCATCAATGGTTAAAGACTGAAGGTTGAGGAGACTGGAAATAACCTGCATGTTGTTCTTTGTCCTGTGGTAAAGCTCCCGCAGAAGTATTTCCTTTTCTTTGAGGGACACCTTGAGTTGATCCTCTGCTTCTTTGCGTTTTAAGTAGCTCGATATCATCTCGCTTGCCACGCGAAGAAGCCTTATATCTTCATCAGACCACGAACGGCATTTTTCCGTATCATCAAAACCCATGAATCCTAAAAGTCTGCCTTCCTTGGAATCGATGGGGACAACAAGAAGTGATTTTATACCCTGAGGTTGGAGAATCTCTTTCTCTGCTATAGCCTCTGGAGGTAAAGAACTAATGTCTGGTATTACAATATTTTCCCTGTGTTGCAGCTTATCCAGCCACCAGGGAAACAGTGAAGGATCTAAGTTTTGAAGGTTATCTATCTGTGGTTCTGTTGCGGGATCACACCACTCATGCGTATTGTCCACTTTTTTGCCATTTTCTCGAAATAAAAATATATAGCTCCTGTTGGCACTTACTACCTCTCCGAAGATTTTGAGGATTTGATTAAGATCAGGATCAACCGTTGAGATAAACAATCTTGAGGCATGCGCCAAGGCTTCCTCTATTGCAATTCGCTGTTTAAGTTGTTGTTCTGTCAGCCTGTGTTCGTTTTCACAGGCTTCCAATTCAGCAATTCTTTGAAGCATTTCCAATAGCTCATCAATGAGTTGCTCTTTTGTCTTATCTTCATTTTTCATCTTGTATACCTCAAAGCCCATTCATTACCAATAGAACTATGTAGTATTCTACCAAATTGAGGCTTGGCAGCGTCTTGACTTTTATACTCTTTTTAATAAATATTCAAGTTCATGAATAGTAAGCGCGTAAGAACTTTAAAGAAAGGTGCTACGGGATCTGGTCCTGTCGTCTTGTGGATGAGCCGTGACCAGAGAGCAAACGATAACTGGGCTCTTCTGTTTGCTCAAGAGTTGGCAATCAGACAAAAATCACCTCTATCTGTAGTGTTCTGTTTGGTACCAAAATTTCTCGGAGCCACTATCAGGCAATATGGTTTTATGCTCAAAGGCCTGCAGGAAGTAGAGAAGAATCTGTCAAAAAAGAATATCCCCTTCTTCCTTCTTACTGGTTCACCAGAAGATGAGATCCCCGGGTTTATCAAAAAATACAAGGTGAGTGCCTTAATCACAGATTTTAATCCTCTACGCATTAAGAGGAAGTGGGAAGATGCTGTAGCAAGAAAGATTGATATCCCTTTTTACCAGGTAGATGCTCATAATATTGTCCCATGCTGGATAGCCTCATCAAAGCAGGAATACAGTGCCCATACTTTTAGACCCAGGCTGTATCGTGCGTTACCAGAATTTTTAGGAGAATATCCAACCCTTAAAAAACACCCCGTCTCCTGGAAAGGAGGAATGAGTACAATCAATTGGGAGAAGAGCTTCAAAACTCTTGATATTGACCTTACTATTTCAGAGGTGAAATGGATCAAGCCTGGTGAGCAGGAAGCACGCCGGGTACTGCATGATTTTTTAAAAAACAAATTATCCCTTTATGTCAAGCAGAGGAATAACCCTACCAGAGACGGACAGTCGAACCTTTCTCCCTATTTACATTTCGGCCATATTTCAGCCCAAAGGGTCGCTCTTGAGGTTCTGCGAACCAGTATCGATAAAAGATATCAGGAAACTTTCCTGGAAGAACTCATTGTCAGGAGAGAGTTATCAGATAACTTCTGTTTCTGCAACATGAACTACGACAAATTCGAGGGTTTTCCTGATTGGGCAAAAAAGACACTGAACGAGCACCGGAATGACAGGAGAGACTATATCTATACCCTTGAGCAATTCGAAAATGCCGGGATACATGATGCCTTGTGGAATGCAGCACAAAGGGAAATGATAAAAAGAGGTAAAATGCATGGTTACATGAGAATGTACTGGGCAAAAAAGATTTTAGAACCTGAAAAAGCCTTTGAAATTGCTATTTATCTCAACGACAGATATGAGCTTGACGGGAGAGACCCTGATGGATTCGTTGGTATTGCCTGGAGTATCGGAGGAGTACATGACAGGGCATGGAATGAGCGCCCCGTTTTTGGCAAAATACGCTTTATGAGCTACAATGGTTGCAAAGCGAAGTTTGATGTCAACAAATATATTGAATACATTCAGTCACTGTGAGGTGCACAATGAAAAAATCTGAAAAACCAATACCAAGCAAGGTAAGTAAAGGTTTTGAGTCTGTGCCTGATAGATTGCTTGTACTTAACAGAACACAGATGCACACAGTCCTTGCAACTGATTTTGATGGGCAACCCTACACCTCCCTCATTGCCTACACGCTTACTCCAGATATGAAAGGAGTTGTATTTGCTACTCCGAAATCTACACGAAAATATGAAAATATCCTGAAAAACAGGCGTGTGTCCCTTCTTATTGATACACGCTCGAATACTGAAAGAGATTATATGGGCGCTGAATCAGTTACCGTCTTGGGAAATGCTTATCCAATAAGAAGAGGCAAAAAGTGGTCAGAGCTGGCTGAGATTTTCAAAAAGAAACATCCGAAGCTTGCTGAATTTATTGAGTCACCGGAAACAGCACTTGTACTCATAAAGATAACCCGGTGTATCCATGTCACACAATTTCAGAGCGTTTCAGAGTGGCATGTAAAATAAACCCCGTTGGAATTGTGCACAAGACCCGTAGCAAATTGCAACGGGCTCCATGTACAAAAGCAGAAGATTTCTTAATTTACCCAATAGATATCATCAACGGGGTTTGTCATCCCCATGGCTTGCCATGGGGCATTCCTACGGGGTAAAGAGGATTGATCCTCTACTCCTGTATGCCTACTTTCATTTATTTCATACCTCTTAACCCTTATCGCTCGAGGAATCCAACGATGTGCGGTTGAGGTCGATGATTTCCATACGGTTGTTTGCCTCGGGATGTTTAGTTGAGGGACCTTCAGTCAAAACAACGATGTTTCCTTCAACCTCTTGAGCACGCAGCCAGTCCTTGATG
>Ga0129298_10000387_pt1 | contig 17114 bp, 12 predicted proteins | sample I19B2metaG_FD_94707 | JGI IMG/M metagenome (GOLD analysis project Ga0129298, IMG submission 94707) | Lake sediment bacterial and archeal communities from Gulf of Boni, Indonesia to study Microbial Dark Matter (Phase II) - ​I19B2 metaG | ecosystem: Environmental > Aquatic > Freshwater > Lake >... | reverse complement strand
GAGTATTACAGACACCACGGCGAGAACAGCCAGCTGCCACAGGATTGGTGCAGCGGCACCCGAAATTGTGCTACCGAACTGTGCTTTTGCCAAATCCGTGTTTATATACCGGAAATCGCCTTTTAAAGCCTTCAACACGTATGAATAAACCCATCCGGCGACACAGCTGTAAAAGAACATAATGAGGTATGAAGACAGCACACCCATTAAACCTATAACCTTCCATCCGCTTCCGGGCTTCAATTCCTCAAATGCGCTTACTGCATTCTTCCTTGTCTTTCTTCCTACATAGAATTCACTTATCATCACAGGCAGGCCGACAAATACTATGCACAAAAAATATACAAACAGGAAAGCCCCTCCACCGAATTTACCCGTCAGGTAAGGGAACTTCCAGATGTTCCCCAACCCTACCGCTGAACCAAGTGTGGCAAAAAACACCGCAAGGCCCGAAGAAAACCTTTCTCTTTTAAAATTCATACCTTCCATGCATACTATCCCTTTTCCAAAAGTGTCAGCAGTATCTGTCCGCCTCCTTTTATTGTTCCATCATTTTAAAAAATATTTCTTGTCCACCCCAACAGTTTTACAATAGCTTCATTGAAGATACTAATTTATCCCAACCTTAAATAATCGCTTATCCTCCCGATAACATCCGCTTCGCCAAATCCCCCGGCCTTGGTTATAAGGTTCAGGCAGCTTCCTTCACCCGGTAATCGTGAAATCACCACACCTGGTACGATTTCATCCCTTGCATAGATGCCGTCACATCCCAGTGAATTCATGATGCCGATCACTGTATCGCCTCCGAATACCACCAGGTTGCCTACACTGCATTTCTTCAATACAGCGCTAGCCAGCTTTCCCATGTTGGCTGCAATTCTCCCGTGCAAAGTCCCGGGATCAAGTTTTTTTGCAATTGCGTAATCATCAGATGCCTTCATGTCTTCACGGCTGTCGATAACTTTTATGATCAGCTTCCCGTTTTCTTTGAAAATCTTCGCAACCTTATCTACAAAGTCGGATCCTGCAGCGGTGTCCCAATAGCCATCCTCCAGTTTTTGCTCCGGTTTTAGCGTAAAGGAGCTGTATCCGGAATTTTCTGCCCAATTTAGCTGTCTTAGCGCAATATCATTCACACTGCCGCTTATCACCAGGAAACTGTCATTGCTTTCCGGAAGATTCTCCTGCCTTCCTCCAAGCCCCAGAAGCCCGGGCAATTCCCCTGCAAAGCCTGCGCATCCGGCTGTGCATTCAAGCTTCCCTGCCTTTTTCAAAACAGACCCTATTCTTCTCAGCTGGTCTTCCCTTTCGCAGTCGAATATGTATACTGTCTTCCGGCTGTCACCTTCCGGAAACGGCTTGTCATAATCACCTTCCTTTATCACAACTGCATCAAGAGAGGATTGTCCTGCTATGACTGAAGGTATGTAACTGTCCGATACGGGATTGAAAGGATCCTTTCCGAAGGCCGTATCTTCCAGCGGTACACCTTTCAGAAACTGTCTCCCGTTAACCGTCGTCCTGTCCGTCTGCGGATATGCAGGTACAAACATGATTTCACTGCTGCCGCATGCATTCACAGCTGCTTCAAGTTCTATCCCTATATTCCCTCTCAAGGTTGAATCCGTCTTCTTGTAAAAATACTCTATACCAAAAGCTTTCGCCTTACGGACTATTCTTTCAACCCTTGATCCGGCTTCTTCAGGTGTTGTGTGCCTGCTCTCGGTATCAAACACAAGAACCTCGACCGCACCGTCAATTTCTTCAAAGCTGATTTCGGGTTTTATGGTTACCAGTGTAGGTATTCCCTTTTTTGAAAACTGTACTCCGGTGTCAAGTGAACCGGTAAAATCATCTGCTATTATAAGAAGTTTGATCATTATTTTGTCATCCTCCTAAAATTTAGCTAATCGTAATCTATTTGGATGAAGACGACTTTTTACCATATATGACGCTGTTTACCCTGTTGATAATGGCATCCTTTTTTAAAACACCTACAATGAAGAGTATGCATGAAATAACAGATACGATTGTAACAGTAAGATAGTTTCTTTCATGAATATTTGCGCCTATGTAGGAAGATCCGAGCATGGCCGGTAACCGGGCCAGCATTATTATGATAAAAAACCTCAGGGTCTTTATAGGAGTGAGTCCTGCGACATACACCAGCACATCCTTGGGAAGACCCGGCAGCAGGAACAGGACAAACATGGCAATTTCCGACTTCTGGCTGTTGATTAGAAAATCGAACTTTTCAATGCTCTTTTCCGCGACAAGCAGCCTTACCAGATTATAGCCAAGAACCCTGGATATATAAAATGCGATCATGGAACCCAGCAGGATGCCTATCGTGGAATAAACCGTACCCAGCACCGTACCGTATACATACCCTCCTGCTATCTGCACAAACTCCCCCGGAATAGCGGCAATAACCACCTGCAGTACCTGGAAAAGTATAAAAACCAACACACTTACAGGCCCGTACGAAACAAGTAAATCCCTGAATTCGTCAGGCTTGCTTATCAACCTGGTGATTTCGGGGCCGAATCTTGCAGTCAAATAAACCATCAGTACTACAAACGCCAAAAGAAGAGTAATGTTAATAATCAATATCTTTTTTTTGTGTTTTTCCATTACATATCTCCTGTATCGGTTGATTAAAAGAGTGAAGTCACCAGGAGCACAAGCGACAAGCCTATCAATATCACAATGGTGGTCCATCCGACGATGTTCCCAAGCCTCTTGTTCACATGTTCTCCCATGACATCCCTGTTGTTTACCAGAAGCATCATGCATATAAGTACTACAGGCAACAGTATACCATTTATTCTCTGAGACCACAATGATATTGCAATAAGAGGAGTATTAGGCAGCAGTATGATTCCGGCGCTCAATACTATTATCACGGTATAGAGCCAGTAAAACTGAGGTGCCTCCTTCCACTTCTTATCTATGCCCGCCTCAAAGCCGAAAGCCTCGCATACATAAAAAGCGGTTGCAACAGGCAGAATTGTAGCTGAAAATATGGAGGCGACAAACAGTCCGAAGGCAAACACCTGGGAGGCCAGCGCACCGGCAAACGGCTGCAGCGCCACAGCAGCATCCCTTGCATCATTTATCCGGGTACCCTGTCCATTGACATACAGGGTGGAGGCACATGCCACCATTATGAAGAAAGCCACCACAATAGTCGCAACGCAACCCACTATCACATCCCAGATGGTATATTTGTAGTCCTCAAGGCTTAAGCCCTTTTCAATTACTGCCGATTGCATGTAAAACTGCATCCAGGGAGCTATCGTAGTTCCTATCAGGCCTATAATTGTGGAAATATAATCGAAATCGAACTCCATATGAGGCTTGATAATGGCTGTCCCTACCTCTCCCCAGTCAGGTTTTCCCAGGATGGCTGAAACGACATAGGAAAGCAGGGCAACACTGAAAATCAAAAATATCTTTTCCGCAATACCATACGTACCTTTTACCACAAGCACCCATACGGCAAGTGCGACAAGCGGTACGGAAATGTATTTGTTCACGCCGAAGATATCCATGCTTCCCGCCACGCCGGCAAACTCGGTCGTAGTATTCAATATATCAGCAATCAGCAGACCAACAAATATAAAAAACGTGGTTTTGACTCCGGCATTCTCCCTGATCAGGTCTGCAAGCCCTTTACCGGTTACAATACCCATCCTTGCATTCATCTCCTGCACCACAAAGAGAACTATAAAAGCAGGAATGAGCGTCCATATAAGCTTATATCCATAGGTGGCTCCAGCTACCGAATAAGTGGTAATGCCGCCCACATCATTATCTACACTGCCCGTGATAATACCGGGACCTAATATTGCCAAAAATATAACGATATTTCTCCATATGCTTGCTTTTTTTACTTTTGCGACCATTGCTATCACCCCGTTCTATATCTTCTTCCTCCTGGATCTCAACAAGCTGTATACCAGGTCATTGATTACGACTACACCCACCATCTGCTCCTGCTCGTCTATGACAGGAACTGCGAGAAGGTTGTACTTGGATATGATTTCATTCAAGGAATCAATCTTGTCATTATCACTGACGCGGATAACCTTCCTGTTCATCACCTGGCTCAGCATTGTGCCCGGTTCGGATATCACTATATCCCGCAATGAAACCGTCGCCACAAGGCGTCCAATGTCATCCAGCACATAAATGTAGTAAATTGTGTCAGGCTCAGGCTTCAACCTTCTCAGTTCATTAATTGTTTCATCGATGGTTGTTTTCTCATTAAAGGAAATAAAGTCCGTTGTCATCAAGCTTCCCACAGTATTATCCGGGTATTCCATCAGCTCCCTTACTTCTTCGGAAGCCTCGCTCTCCATTTCGCTCAACAGTTCTTCAGCCTTTTCTTCCTCCATTTCATCAAGTATGTCTGCGACCTCGTCAGCAGGCATCTTTTCGAGTACATCTGCAGCCTTTTCCAGTGACAGGTTTTCCAGAACCGTTATCTGTGCATCAGGTTCAAGTTCCTCAAGAACATCGGCTGCCTGCTCTTCATCAAAGGATTTGAATATGGCAATCTGTGTATTCCTGTCCAGGTCTTCAATGATATCGGCTATATCGGACGGATGGAGTGTCGAGAGCTTGGAATATGATTTAGAAAGCTTGATACCTGCATGGGAGAAATCTACCGCCGCCACTTCATCCCAGAGAATGAGCTTGCTTGGAATGCTCATTCCAAAAGGTTTTAACATCCTCTTGGCAGGCTTTGCAATCCCCAGCCTCCTGAACAATCCTTCCACTCCAACGTCAACCGCCACCACATAAGTTCCGTTTGATAAATTTGCCAGCCTCAAATCATTGACCCTGACAAGCTTTCGCCCGTCCATATCTACAATCTGCCTATCCAATACATGTCTTACCAGGAACATGGTATTTTCCTGTGACAGTTCCATGTCCTTCACAAGACTGCAAAGCAATACGTATTGTCCTTTTTGTTTTGAAATGGAAAAATTGACGGAATCTATTATTCTGACGGTATTGTCTATTTTAATCTTGACCGCTATGACTTTCGGCCTTATTGAATTGACATCTACAACCAGGTCAAGGAGTTTTCCGAGAACTTTTTGCGAATCTGAGTACACTTTGTTTCCGATTATTCTGCTTAAATAAAAAGTTGATACTGAAATCATAAAAAACACCCCTCCATATATTATTTGCCGGAAGGATGTTTTTATCAGATACATGAAGCGGTGCGCGCAGGTAAGCTTTACCATGCATATATGTGCGCAAGCCGCAAATATTCATCAGGCTCGATTATCAGGACTGCAACGTGTGAAGCCCGGGTTTGCGGGGGCTGTATGCCTCATAAACCTTTTGCCAATCAAGTCTTTCATCCTTCCTTTTTAAATTGAAATTACCTTGCATTATCGCAGGGTCTCCATCCATTAAAGGAATCATCACCTTTCTTTTATCAGTAACAATAATAAATCATCAACACAAAAATGCATATTGGTGGAATAATAAAAGCCTTCACCAAAACTTGAACATGGCGAAGGCTAATAACCTTTAACAATCCCGTTCAAGCTTTGGCACTGCAAGGCGGTGAAATTGCATTAGGTAATGCCTTGTTTTATTCGGCAAAACCTGCTAACCAGTTCAGGTTGTCTCCAACCTTTCACGGCAGCAATCCATATCCTTGTAGTAACCTCACCTACCGAGGCTTATTCATTTTTTCTTATTTTATCACTAATTTTAGTTGATTTCAACTGTTTTTATAAAAATTTTCAGATTAAAACTCTGTAGATTGGTTTATCTTTTATTCTCTTGCTAATAATATATGATTTCTTTTGAATTTATATTATCAAGTACTAAATCTCCAGTTTTGAATTCTTCCGGGTTTTCAGTACGAAGTCATCGTACTTCAGTTGTAACGGCATCCTTGCTATTACAATGTGGTTATGCCTGAGAAGCTCCCTCTCGATAAAAATTCCGGTGTTGTTGTGCAGGAGATTCTGCCACCAGGTTCTCACGGCAAATTGAGGCAATATGACGGTTATCATATCTCCGGGCTGGTAATCGTATTCTGCAGATTCAATAAACTTGAGAAGTGGCTCCACTACCTTCCTGAAGGGCGAATATTTAATTATAAGGGGTATGCCGGTTTTTAGTTTGTCGTACCTCTCCCTGAGCTTCCGGGCACTCTCGGTATCAATGGACACATTGAATGCCGTGACATTATCCGATATCGTTTTTGCGTACCTTAACGCCCTCAGACTGGCTTTATTTATGCTTTCAACGGGTACAATCACTCTGTTCCTGTAATGGTCCCTGGATATGTTTGTGTTCTTCAGTTCCTCGGTTGAAATCCTGAGTTGCTTTGCAACTGCCGTGTAATGGTTTTTTATCTTCATCATGAAGTAAATCAGAGCCGGAATCAATACAACAACAACCCATGCACCTTCACTGAATTTCGTCGTTGTGATGACAAGCACCGCAGCGGCCGTCAGCAATGCGCCCGTCCCATTGATCAGTGCCTTGACTTTCCAGTGTTTACCCCTGTTTTTCAGCCACCTGGCAAACATTCCAGCCTGGGAAAGCGTGAAGGATATGAATACTCCTATGGCATAAAGGCCAATCAAATCACTTACCCTGGCCCGGAAAGCCGTAATAAGTATTATGGCTACAGCGGATAAAACTATGATCCCGTTGGAATAGCTGAGCCTATCCCCTCTCATGCCAAGCTGTCTCGGCACATAACCTTCCTTTGCCATAACAGCCACAAGCAGAGGAAATCCGGAGTATGCCGTGTTGGCAGCCATGACCAGAATTATGAAAGTTGTGGCCACAACATAAAAGAACATAAAATTTCTGTCAAATACGGCTTCAGCAATCTGAACAACAATTGCCCTGTCTCCCGGTACTACACAATATGCTTTGGCAAGCAGAGAGGTTCCACCAAACAGTACCAGTACGGTAAGCGACAGCAAAAGAAGGACGCTCCTGGCATGCTTCACTGAAGGTTCCTTGAAATTCGGCACTGCATTGCTTACCGCTTCAAATCCGGTTAATGCGGTACAGCCGTTGGAAAACGCCTTAAGGAGCAGCAGCACCGAAACGGGCTCAATGGCCTTGATAGAAATCTGTTGGTCAACTTGCCCGCCTTTCTGGTTGATAAATCCGACTATCAGCATTGATAGAAATGCAAGTATCACTGCATAGGTAGGAATACCGAAAATCAGAGCGGATTCCCTTACACCCCTCAGATTGACAATTGTTATGAATATGATAGTTGCTATGCAGATATGCACTGTATACGGGCGAAGCGGTAAAAAGGCCGAGGTTATCTGTTCCACTCCCGACGAAATACTGACGGCAACCGTCATTACGTAGTCAACCGATAACGCTGCGCCTGCAGTAACTCCAGCCGTTATCCCAAGGTTATCCTTTGCTACAATATATGCGCCGCCGCCATTAGAATAATTTTCAATGGTCTGGCTGTAGGAAAAAGTCAGAAATGCAAGAAGCCCGATAATCACCAAAGAAATATTGATTAACTGTCCATAAGCTGCAAGCCCTATTACAGGAACCAGGACCAAAAGAATTTCCTGCCCGGCATAAGCAACTGATGAAATCGCATCGCTGGCCAGTATGGGCAATCCCCACAATACACCATACTTCTCCCGGTTAATGTCGTCATTTCCCAAAGGCCTGCCTATTAAAAGCCTTTTAAGCCTACTCATAACAATCACCCGATCAACTTATTACCATATTATGGTCCAATAAACATTATATAGCATATCCATGATAAAAAGTAGTGCTATAGGAAAAATACTCATAAAGCACATCAATATGCTTACAGAAATCATTACGGATGAATTGAAGCATTCCGGCAAGTATAACTTCCTGTTCGCCAAAAACAAATGCCCCGGGAAATAAAAAAAGAAACATATGTTTAAAAATCGTTGATTAATCGCAAATTAATAGTACTTTATGGTGAAAGGTCGTTGGTTTTTGCAGCGGGAAGACGGTATTATCTTCACATATACGGCATTTGCGGCAATAGCGGCTTTATTATATGTTTTCTGTCTTTCGGTCTTTGTGCAATCATACGGATCCATGACAGTACCTTCGTATGTAACACTGCTTGCAGTTATATTAGCGGTTTATCTTCTGGCGGGTCTTAAGACACATATGAATATCATTTATGAATTGAAAAGGGATACTTTCATATTCATCATGCTTGTGCTTACGATGGCCTTAAGGCTGGTCTGGGTGCTGACAGTCAATACCGATGTGTTTTCCGACTTTTATCTGTATCATGCATATGCCCTTAAAGCCGCCAAAGGTGTTTTCAACAATTATGACCCTACTTATTCCCTTTTCCCTTTCAAATTCGGATATCCTCTTGTACTTTCCCTGGTATACAGGATATCCGGCGGCAGCATACTGGCTGCAAAGCTTTTTAATGTATTCATCTCCATGTGCCTTATGCCTGTGGTCTATCACCTGGCACTAAAGGCTTTTGACGGGAATGCAGCAAGAACCTCTGTCATGCTTTATGCATTTTGGCCTTCACAGATAATGTATACTTCCGTACTGGGTTCGGAGCTGTTATTTACCCTCCTGTTCTGTATCAGTGCTGCATTTTTTATGGAGTCCCTGGTCCATACCGGTATGAAGTCATATCTTTATTTTTCAGCTTTCGGTGCTGCAGCTGCATTTTCAGGTTTTATAAGGCCTGTCGCCGTCATATTGATACTCGCGGCAACTATTTATTTGCTGTTTCTGCATACACATGAAAGTTTTCACCCGTCGATACCGCAAAGACTTGCTTCAAAATTTGGAATGCCTGCGGCAGCCATACTTGGATTTTTGGTGGTTTCTATCCTGCAAAACCAGATACAGTACAATCTCACCGGAGTTTCCCCGTGGCGTTCATCCTCCGGATTCAACCTCATGGTGGGGACCAACCGTGAAAGCTCGGGCAAATACAGTACAGCAGACGAGCAATTGGTTGAAGGCTACAAAAATGATTTTGCCAGATTTCATCAGGTATCATGGAAAATTGCCATTGAACGCATAAAATCAGATCCTCTCGGTTTTGTGCGGCTGATTGAGGAAAAAATGGTTGTGCAGTGGACGAATGAGGATTACGGGTACTACTGGAGTACATTGAAGCTTGAGAAGGTCAATGGTGCAAGCAGCTTTTTACTGGGCAATCCGAAAAAAATCCAGTATATTTCCTTTTTGTACTATGTAGTGCTTGTTTCGCTTGCCCTCTCCGGATGCATCCATATCTACAGGAACAGGCTGCTGCCTCCTGCCATATTCCTGCTGGTATTGGAGGGTTTTCTGGTTGCACATGTTTTTCTGGAGGTGCAATCCCGCTATCATTATCCGGTGATGCCTTTCATCATAATTTTAGCCGGCTGCGGCTTAAACCGGGTTTCTTACTTGCTTTCAGTTAAACCCGCAGTCTGATATTGCAAACAAAGGAATGATGCCAATGAAAAAGAGGTATTGCACAGTCATTCTGGCAGCATTGATGCTGTCAGTTCCGGCTTTGGCACTGTGGAAGCTGCCACTGGAAGCTCAAGGTAAACACAGCGGTACTCTCATGAATGAAGATGTTACGGCAAAAGTGGGGCTCATCGCCGGCACTATCAGGAGCACCTTGAACAGGCTGGATAAGAATTCAATATTGCTTATAAAGCCCGGTAGTAATGAATTTCATATATACAGCAGCCTCCCCGACAATAAGACGCTTCAGACCAGGTTTACAAGGAAGGATTGGGGAACGTGGAATATAGGCGGGTGGTATGTCACAGATGACGGGAATATCCCTCCGAAGTCTGCACAGCTGCTTGCCGGCGGTGGCTCCGATTGGGAATACGTGTTCCGTGTGTCGGGCAGGCCGGATTCAGGAGTCCTGGAATTCTCCGGAGGAAACCACGGAAAGGAACTGCTGAGGGATTTAAGGTTCATTGACCCTGTAACGGGAGCACAGCTGCCAATTGCGATAAACCAAAGAATCCGCCTGAAAAAACTGAAAATCATCGAGGATACATCCTTGTGTCTTGATTACAACCTGCAGAAGAAATATGCGGATGTAAGACGGATCTATACCGTATACCCTGCAAAAATCACACTGGATACGGAATTCAGATTCACATCGGAGGTCTATATGGGCACTTCCTATGTGTGCATGCTGCCTGTTACGAAAAGCAATGGAAGGAATATCATGTTCAAGGATACAGGAAATATCTACACCACACCTCCTGAAGGATTTACAAGGACAAGCGGCGGTTACGAGCACTATATCGGAAATGAAAAAACCACTTCCGTCAGCATATGGGGAGACAGCGGCACCGCGTACCGGTTTTGGGTGTGGATAGAGAACAGCGGCATGATCGATAATTTCTCCAACAAGCTTAAGGTATTTTATTGGGATCTTAATAAATACGGTAACAAATTATACTTTTCCAAATATGACAGCAGTTCTCCGCAAAAGATTTCAGCCGGCACACAATGGCTGAACAGGCAGGGTTGGGAGCTGCAGGTATCACAGCCCGCCACACGCCCTGCCAGGTTGATCAGGGGGATGCTGATCAGAGAGTAAGTTTAATCCACCTTCCAGCCGATGTCTTCAAGCTGTTTGAATACGCTGTACCAACCCTTTTCACTTGCAAGCCTTTCAGGCGGACCAGATTGTACGATTTTACCCGAAGCCATTATAAATATTTCATCAGCCTCAATAATTCCCGAAAGCCTGTGGCTTATTGTGATGATGGTCCTGTTTTTGCTAGCGGCGCGGAAGGCTTCAAAAACCTTTGCTTCAGTCACCGCATCTATACCGGACGTAGGTTCGTCGAGAAGAAGTATAGCAGGATCCGCCACAATAGCCCTGGCCATCGACAGAAGCTGGCTTTGCCCGAAGGACAGCCTGGTGCCTTCCGTACCCAAAATGGTGTCATAACCTTTTTCCAGGCTCATGATATAATCGTGAAGTCCCACCAGTCTGGCTGAGTTTTCCACTTCCTCCATGGATATTGTGTCATCCCTTAATGTGATGTTTTCTTTTATAGACCCTTCAAAGATGTGAACATTCTGAGGCACAACCCCGATCAGCTTCCTCCTTTCGGAAGCATCCACCAGGTAAGGGTCCAGTCCCAGTATGCTGACCGTACCCTCCCATGGCTTGTAGAGGCCTGCAATGATGTTTAAAAGGCTGGTCTTGCCTGCCCCGGTCCTTCCTACAATTGCTATTCTGCTACCCCGGCTTATATTCATTGACACGTTGCGGAGTATTTGTTTTCCCTGTTGATAGCCAAAGCCCACGTTTTTAACCTCTACGGTTATCCCATCCCTGTGCAGGTCACCTGCGGACGAGATATGCTGAACCTCACCTTTTTGCTCCGGTTCTTCGGCCAGGAATTCCACAATACGCTTCAAGCCTGCGAAAGCCTGCTGTATGGTCTGAAACTGCTGGCTTAATGACTCAATCGGTCCGAACAGCCTCGTGACCAGATCAGACATGGCCGCAAGACTTCCTATGCTTATGGCGATTTTATCTGCTGTACCTGTTTTTGCTCCCACCCATATGACAACCGCAATGGTCGCTGCTCTTATAGTCTGCATCACACACGGAAAATATGAGTCATATACAGCTGCACGGTTTATGGCTGTGAGGTGGCTCTTTAATGGGGTTTCAAACTCCCTGTCATATTTATCTTCCTTGCCATAGGTTTTAATGATTTTCATCCCGTTGAAAATCTCCTGCAGGAACACATTGATGGACCCCACGGCTTTTCTGACCGACAGCTGGGTTTTATATATATTCCTTCTGAAATAATCCGCCGTGAAGTACACTATCGGTACAGCCGCAAGAGCAATCAGGCAGAGTGCCGGGCTTATGAGATACATGGCGAGGACTATACCGAATACCTTGACAAAATCCGTCAGGGCATTGATGATTCCCGATGAAAACAGGGAGTTTACCGCATCAACATCAGAGGTTATACGGCTCATGGTCTCTCCCACAGGTGTTTTGCTGTAATAGCTGAGCGGCAGCCGGGTAAGGTGGTCAGCCATCAGCAGCCTCAGCTCAAGAAGAATGTTCTGACCTATGTAGGTTGTCACAAATACCTGTGCAAAGCCGACTATGCTTGTTCCCAGCGAAGCAAGCATGTAATAGGCTGCCGGTATCCATATGCTGGCGGAAGTGTTCAAGGTCAGATAATAGTCCACTATCCTTTTTAAAAGCAGCGGCGGGACCAGTTCCAGCAGCATTGCGCCGACTGCCGTAACCAGCAGCAGCGCGAAAACATACCACATTTTCCCGAAGATGGAGGAAAGAGTCTTCATCAGTATTGAGAATGCAGTAACAGTAGTTATGCCGGTTTTATTATTGCTCATTTCCTTCACCCTCCATCCATTTTTGTGCAGAATATATTTTTTCGTAAACACCGTTTTGCGACATCAATTCTTCGTGGGTACCCTGTTCAATCAACTTCCCCTTGTCCAGCACCAGAATTCTGTCTGCATCTACAAAAGCCGCCAGCCGGTGCGAGAATATGAATATGGTTTTATTTTCAAGGTGCTTCCTTATTCTTTCAATCATCCTTTTTTCGGTGCCAATGTCAACGGCGGAAAAAGGATCGTCCAGTATAATAACGGGGTTTCCGGTATATATCGCTCTGGCAAGTGAAATACGCTGTTTCTGGCCTCCCGACAGCTTTATCCCCTTTTCTCCCACCTTTGTTTCCAGCCCTTCCGGGAAAAGCTCCAGATCTTCAGACAAAGCGGAAATATATATAGCCCTGTCCAGCCTCTCCTTTTCCTCTTCTGAAAGCTTTCCCGGCTTAAAGGTAATATTTTGTGCAATACTTTCTGAAAACAGGAATGAATCCTGACCTGCATATGCAAATGTTCCCACTTTTTCCGGACCGGTAAAATCAGACAGACTTTTCCCGTTGACAGAGATTTTCCCCGAATATGAATACAATCCTGTCAGTACTGCTGCAAGCGTACTCTTTCCCGATCCTACCGGACCGGTTACTCCTACCATTTCTCCCTTTCCCACTTCAAATGATATTTTATCAAGCACAGGATGGCTGGAGCTTTTAAAACCGAAGGAAAGGTTTTCCACATACATGTACGGGGTACCGGCAGTTAAAACGTTTACATCCGCATTGTCAGCTTCCCTGGCCGCATTTACAAGTTCCTTTATGGTTTGAGGATAGGACTGGCTTTTATCGTCACCTTCCGTTATGGCCTTTATCTTTTCCTTTATCCTGTCCCACGCCGCTTTTGCAGCATGGAACTGGTTGAATACCCTTGCAGCAACCCATGTCCTGGTGGACATGGCAATGAACATTGTCAGATATGCGGTAAAATACCCTATGCTCCAGTCACCATGGATCACCTTGCCCCCGGCAAGTCCAATGACTCCGATAACCCCAAGCGATGCAAAGGTTGCATATACAGGCATCATTCCGGTTTGCAGCATATTTGTTTTTATAGTCCACTGCATCTGATTTGTACTGAAGTTCTTCAGCCGCTCCTTTTCAGTTTCCTCCCGCCCGAAAAGCCTCAATATGGTCAGTCCGTTGAGGGTTTTCTGCAGGTGGGAGTTTACCACCGAAGCCGCCTTGCGCGAATTTATGGAGAACCTGTACAGAGGGTGCCTTACCCATTCGGCAACAAAAATCGCTGCAGGTATCGGTATGGAGCATAAAAGCGTAATCCATGGGCTGTAAAACATCAACACGGCAAAATATGATATCATCAGCAGCCATGTGTCCCAGGTCTCGTTTATGGCCGACTGCATGGTGGATACTACCTGTTCGACATCACCCACCGTCCTGGACATCAGGTCTCCGACCGACTCATTCTCTATCCTGTCCATTGGATATTTGAGCACGCTTGACAGAAGGCCGGCCCTCATGTCACAGGCTATCCTGTTGCTCATATCCCTTATGTACCACCTTTTTACGTACCTGGCATATTGGAAGAACATTGTCACAAGCAGGAAGGCCGCACAGTAAAAGGCCAGATTCCTTACAAGCTCCGGCATGGGCCCGTTCTTCTCCAGATTTGCCGCAGCATCCAGTGCATGGCCCAATATTACGGGTCCGGCAACAATTATGGTGTTATACAGCACACCTCCGGCTGTTTGTATCCAAAACTGAAATTTATACCTTTTTAAATATGAAACCAGGCTCAGAGGGTTTTCCCCCGGCAGTTCAAATCTTCTTTCATTCATACTGCTACCTCACAATTCCGATGTTTAGTATCAAAGGATGTTTTATCCCGTCCTCCCGCTTTTCAAAAAACTTCGTCCAAAAGCTCCTTTGCTTTAACCTTTGCCTCATCCAGGACAATTTGTCCCTTTGTGGTGAGTTGGTAATATTTCCTTATCTTTCCGTTAACATTCTTTTCCATCTGCTCCAGATACCCGCTTTGGCTTAATTTGTGAAAAATCGGGTACAAAGTTCCAAATGAAAAATCATATCCGTGTTTTTTAAGCTCATCCTTGAATTCCATGACATAAACCGGTTCCTTTCCTGCATGGTGCAGTATGTGAAGCTTTATAAAACCAAGGAAAAAGTCCCTTACCAGCTCACTGCTCATAACTTCACCACCTTCATGACTAATTTCTTGAAGTATCTGATAATGTATCGTTATTCGATATCGTATTCTGATATTATAGTATGTCAGAGTTACCGCCATGTCAAGTATATTTAATAGGAGTATGTTGTCTTCACATGTTGCAGACCTAATAAAAAAGAACACCCCGGTCATCCGGAAGTGTTCTTGATTTTGACTGTAGTATCAGTGGTAATTCGATTTATTGCATAAACATTTACCCTTTTATCAATTTCTGATTAGAAATCTCCGGCTTTATCCTGTGCTTCCTTTATTGCGTTTCCTACAATAAATATACTTGCTTTACGGAGCATTGTTTTTATAATGAAATTCTGTTTGTTAACTTGCAGTCCCGGCAATATCCGTATATCTCAAACCTGTGCCCTGTGACATCAAAATCCAGTTCCTTCTGTAAAACCTTTTCATATTCCCCGAAAGGGCATTCATCTATGGAAATCATTTTGTGGCAGCAGATGCAGACAACATGGTGTTTATGCTCATTATGGTTTAATTCGTAACGGGCCCTTCCATCATCCAGAATGCTTGATTTTATTATCAAACCCTTGGAGGTTAGCGTTTCAAGTGTCCTGTACACTGTAGAAAGCCATATCGACACGTTTTTCTCTTTTAACTTTAAAAATACATCCTCAGCCGTAAGCGGAATATCTGCCGATTCCAGTATTTCAAGCACGGCGTTTCTGTGTTTAGTACTTTTTACCCCTTCTTTTGAGAGGACTTCCCTGTAATTATTATTTGCCTGCAACAAAATCATCCCTTTAATCAAATTATTTGAACTGTTTATAAAGGAATACAATACAAGTAAGTATTCCTGCTTCCTGATTTCAGGAAATCCGCAGTGCACTCAATATTCCGCTTTAAAAGCTCTTTTCATGACTACCTTGCCGATAACATTTTTATAAGCCAGTATACAAACAAGCGTAATAACTCCAACGATAACAATCGTACCTCCGGGCTTGAAGTCTGCATAGTATGAGATGTACAGCCCGGTGATCGTAAACATTACTGCAAAAATCACCGCGTAAACCATGGTCTGCCTGTAGCTTTTAGCGATCTGCATGGCACAAGCCACAGGTAAAACCATGAGTGAAGATATTACCAGAGTTCCTACCGTCCTTGCTGATATGGATATGGTAATGGCGGTAAGGAGTGTAAATACAAACCCGACGGCACCGGTCGGTATTCCGGCAAGCCTTGCAGATTCTTCATCAAAAGTAATGTAAAACAGCTCCTTATACAGTAAAACGACCGTCAATATAACGACAATACTAAGCCCGGCAACCATATAGAGCTCAAAATCGGTTATTGCCACAATACTGCCGAAAAGAAAGCTGTTGAAGCTGGCACTGTTTTTTACAAACCCGGATATAATTCCGGCAAGACCGATACCCATGGACATTATGACCGCTATCGCTATTTCGGAATACTTGGGAAAGGATTTACGTATTTTGTCAATTCCAAACGCAGAAACTACCGAAAAAACCACTGCTCCAAGTATGGGATTAACCCCCAGAGCCAATCCCGCAGCCACACCCGCAAGAGAGTTGTGTGAAAGTGAGTCTCCAATCATCGAAAACCTTTTCAGGACCACAGTTATACCTATACAGGGTGTGATAACTGCGATCAATATTCCTACAACAAAAGCCTTCTGCATAAAATCGTATTGAAGAATGCCAAACATCAGCTCACCTCTTTTCTACAGCAGTTTTTACAGTCGTGGCTATGCAGATTCACTCCGTAACCATATATTCCGGTCACAAATTCCTTTGACATACCTTCTTTGGGGTTATGCTCAAACAAACCGTTCTCTCCCAGGCAAATGAATCTGTTTGCATGGACGGTTATCGCCCCTATGTCATGCGTAACCATTACGACAGTCAGGCCAAGCTCTTCATTAAGTCTTGCAAGCAGGCAGTATACCGCTTCCTCTGACTTTGCGTCTATTCCGACCGTAGGTTCATCCAGAAAAAGTATTTCCGGCTCGCTGACAAGAACTCTGGCAATGAACACTCTCTGCTGCTGGCCCCCTGACAAATTGCCCATAAGCCTCTTCCTGTAATCCTGCATACCTACCTTTTCCAAAGCATTGTATACCATTTCCCTGTGATGCTTTTGCGGGAACTTGAAAAGGCCGATCCTTGAAAACAGATTTGCACCGACAATCTCTTCAACAGTTGCCGGGAAACTGCCGTTGAAAGAATTTGCCTTTTGGGAAACATAGCCCAGCTTGTCCCATCGTTTAAAGCTGTTGACGTTTTCGTCCAGCAACCTGATCTCACCGCTCAAAGGAGTGAGAATTCTCAGCATCAGCTTTATAAGGGTGCTTTTCCCCGAGCCGTTTGCTCCTATGATACCTAAAAAGTCGCCCTTATCTACAGAAAATGTAATATCCTTCAATATGAGCTTTTCATTGTACCCAAAATTCAGATTGTTTACTTCAATTATTTTTCCCATTGACTTAT
>Ga0129298_10000386_pt1 | contig 17136 bp, 10 predicted proteins | sample I19B2metaG_FD_94707 | JGI IMG/M metagenome (GOLD analysis project Ga0129298, IMG submission 94707) | Lake sediment bacterial and archeal communities from Gulf of Boni, Indonesia to study Microbial Dark Matter (Phase II) - ​I19B2 metaG | ecosystem: Environmental > Aquatic > Freshwater > Lake >... | reverse complement strand
GAACGATGTTTTTTGTTGAACTCCCTGTTAAATATACGGTTGAAAAACCTGTTTAAATGTCACTCGTCAAAATACAATTGAATTATTCATTTTATTAGCTATATTAGCGGATCATAAGAGCTGGATGACAATTAAGCCGGGGTTCAATATTAAATCTTTGATTCTGATTCTGCTAATTATTGCGGGATTTGATTCTGTTCTGTTATCTCAGGATAAGTTGATCAGCAATGCAATAAATATTTACAAGTATGTTGAATCGATAGGTGTTGCTCCAAATGATAATGTAACCCTGACTGACGCAACAGGACTTAGCCCGGGCGATACTGTCCTGCTGATTCAGATGAAGGGAGCCAATATTATTGTAAATAATGATGCAGGTTACAGTACCCAGGCAGGTTATTTTGGATCTCCGGGAGTAAATGAATTTCTGATCATTGAATCAATTCTAGGGTCTACAGTGACGTTTACCAGTAATATTCTGAATAGTTATAATGTTTTAGGACGTGTACAACTGGTCAGAGTTCCATATTATAACTCGGCAACCGTTACTTCAACACTGACCTGCCAACCCTGGGACAGTATTTCAAAAACCGGAGGTGTTCTTGCAGTTATAGTGGGAAGAACTCTTTCCCTGGGAGCAGATATTGACGTATCGGGAAAGGGATTCAAGGGAGGTACAAGTTCTTTAGGGACCGGGGCCTGTGCCACAGATTTAGGAATGAATGATTATTCTTATGATAACACTTTCGTAAATGCCGGGAATAAAGGTGAAAGTGTTGCTAACCGGGGTTATGTGGATCCTAATTATCCACCTCTCTACCCGGCATATTCCAAAGGGAAAGGAGCAAATCTTTCCGGAGGCGGTGGCGGAAACGGTAAATATTCCGGAGGTGGAGGTGGTTCCAATTGGGGTGACGGTGGACGTGGAGGCAGGGATGGATGTTTAGTATTAAGCGGAGGATTGCAGGGTAAAAAAATAAAATCATTAGATATTGATCTTGATTTTGTGAATAATTTATTCATGGGTGGCGGTGGTGGTGGTTCTACACATGAATCGGCTGGTTCTCCGTCATCTCCCGGAGCAAATGGAGGAGGCATAGTTTTCATAATATGCGACACTCTTAAAGGTAATGGCAAAATTATTACAGCTGATGGGGGAAGCCCTGCTATACCTCTTTTGGTTACCGGGAATGCCGGAGCAGGAGGCGGTGGAGGTGGCGGTTCAATTGCACTTTATCTACAGAGCTACTCTTCCGGAATTACAAGCGGACTGACACTCTCCGTCAAGGGTGGAAAAGGTGGAAATACTTCAAATAACTTTGGTGAAGGTGGCGGAGGTGGCGGAGGCCTTATTCTTACAAATAATATTTCGAAACCTGCTGGTGTCACAAAAATATTTACCGGAGGTGACAAGGGAAACAGTCTTAGTCCATCAGGGAGTAACGGTAGTACGGGAGATTCCTTAAATACTTACTCCCCGACTCTAAACGGTTTTCTCTATAACTCAATCAGATCCTCAGTTACAGGAAACCAGGTTGATTCGATATGTTCAAATATGTCCTTTGGTGTGATCTCCGGAACTATCCCTTTCGGAGGAACCATACAATGGCAAAAGAGTACCACTTCTGAATCTGCCGGTTTCACAGATATCTCAGGAGCCACAGGGAAAGACTATACTCCGGGGCTGCTTACCCAGACAACATGGTTCAGGCGTGTTGTTACAGATGCCGGCCCTCCGGTTATTGTTGACATAAGCAAACCGGTAAAAATCATTGTTCAGCCATTCATCAAAAACAATATTATCGGGGATCCTGATACGGTATGCTATGCCCAGAACCCGAAAGCACTTATTTCCAGAGCAACCCTTCAGGACGGGAATGGGATATACAGTTTCAGATGGAAAGTAAGCACAGATAATTCCCTGTTCACAAAACCTTCAAATAACGACAGTACCGAATCATATACTCCAGAACCTGCCCTTAAGCTAACTTCATGGTACAAACGCACTGTTACTTCAGGTAGGTGTATTGATTCTTCAGCAATTGTCAGAATTAACGTACTTGATACTATCAGAAACAACGCTATTTTAAATGCTCCTCAGGATATTTGCTTCGGCTCGACGTTTACTGACCTCAGTGCTACAACTACCGGTACAACTCCCGCATTGTCGGGTGGTGATGCAACATACAGATTCCTGTGGGAAAGCAGTATTAACGGAGTAGCATGGGGACCTGCTCCCGGAACAAATAACCAGCCTGGTTATCAGCCTGCAGAACTTCCGGAAAGAGCTCCCTTGAATGAATATAAATTCAGGAGGGTAGTAAAATCGGGAATGGACGATGTTTGCGTCAGCACAAGCCAGGTTATTCTTCTAAGGGATTATCCTGTAATTACAAATAACAATGTTGTGACTGCCGAACAGAAAATATGTTCAGGATCTGCGCCCGTTTTACTTACAGGTTCTGATCCTTTATATGGCAATGGAACCTATACTTATATCTGGCAGGACAGCTCAAAGGCCAGACCCGTATGGACAGATATTACAGGTGCTACCCAGAGGGATTATCAGCCACCTGTACTTACAGATACAACCAGGTACCGTAGAAAAGTATATTCTTCAGCATGCGAAAATATCAGCAAATCGGTAAGAATAAATGTTCATAAACCATTGTTAAACAATAATATTTCCCTGCAGTCAGGCGGAATTGATACAACAGTCTGTGACGGGGCAAATCCAAACCGACTGACAGGTACATTGCCCACCGGAGGAACAAACCTGCCTGGTGATTATGCATATGAATGGCAATCATCAACAGATAATTCCACATGGAATCCAGTGGCTTCTGCCGGGACAAATCAGGGATATGACCCTCCTGCCCTGAATGTTACAACCTACTTCAGAAGGAAGGTCCTTTCAGGTGCATGTTTTGACATAAGTGCTTCTGCCATTAAAATAGCCGTTCTTCCTCTTATTTCAAATAATACACTTAATAATCCAAAAGTGATCTGTAAAGGTAATAAACCGGAACTTCTTACTGGCTCAGCACCTGCAGGAGGAGATGGTAATTTCAGGTATTTCTGGGAACAGAGCATTGACGGAGGAACAACCTGGACCGCCGCTGCCGGAGTAAACAACGATCCTTCAGGCAGCTACCAGCCACCTGCATTAAGCGTGCCGACAAAATATAAGAGGAAGGTATTATCGGGGAGCGGCGATTGCTGTTCACATATTTCGAATCCTGTAGAGGTCTTAATACATACCAGGCCAAGTAGCCAGATAGACGCCGGAGCTGATACAGTATTGTATTCATTTGATAAATATTACCAGTTAAAAGCAGCCGATAAGTTCCAATATGAAAAAGGACAATGGACGGTTATCAGCGGGGATGGTATTTTTGAACCTGATAGTTTGCCAATAGCAAAAGTGAGGGGACTGGCAGACAATTTAAATATGTACAGGTGGACACTGACCAACGGACCATGCATTTTAAAGGATTCTGTTAGTGTTACTGTTATCCCAATAAAGATACCTGAAGGATTCTCCCCGAATAGTGATGGTTTGAATGATCTTTTTGAAATTAAGGGTCTTGATACGGACAACCAGGAAGTTGAGCTGAGTATTGTCAACAGTGCCGGCAGCGAAGTCTTCTTTTCCACAAATAAAAACAATCAGACCTGGAGTTTATGGGATGGAAAGACATCAAAAGGAGTTGAATTGCCAGAAGGTACTTATTACTATATATTAAAGATGGAATCAAAAAATACGGATGTAAGTCCTTATAAGAAAAGTGGTTTTGTTGTATTAAAAAGAAAATAATTCTAGTTTGGTTTGGGCAGGATAGTAACTTTATTAAGTAAAGAAAAGAAATGCAGGTTGGGTGCCATCCTGGTATTCATATTTATGGGTGCAAGTCTGCCGGGACAAGCAGAACCGGATTCAAGCAGCATCAGCCTGGCATACCCTGTTTACAGCCAGTACCTTCAGAACGGACTTGTAATCAATCCTGCTTATACAGGAACCCGCGGGGCTTTGAGCGGATTTCTTTCATACAGAAAGCAATGGCTGGGAACACCTGGTGCTCCTGTTCTCCAGTCAGGATCCCTGCATGCTCCTTTTAAAAACGACAAAGTGGCTCTGGGGATTCTTGCCCAGTTCATGCAATATGGTTATACCAAATCCACAAGCATCTATGGAAGTTATGCATATCATATCAGGATGGCAAAAGGCAAGCTTTCTTTCGGGCTGAATGCCGGTGTGGATATCTCAAACAGTGATTATTCCGGAATTGAAACACTACAACCTGATGGAGTCTTTCTGACAAATGATGATCCATATATTCTTCCTAATGTGGGAGCAGGTGCATATTACTTCAGTAATAAGATATTTGCAGGAATTTCTGTTCCGCAGTTTATGAGTTACCGGAAGACATCAACAAATTCAGTTCAGGCTTATCACAGCTTCAGTGATTATGATTTTATTTTCTCCGGCGGAGGTCTTATAACTTTTGCAGATTTTCTGAAATTCAAACCTTCTGTTCTGCTTCGATATTCTCTGGATGAAGCTGAACAAATCAAGCAGTTTGATATAAACGGTAATTTCATCCTGGCAGATATAATATGGGTAGGCGGATCATGGAGAACAAATGAGGAAGTTGTGGTAGGCATCCTCCAATTTCAGATCAATCCGCAGCTTATGTTAGGCTTTTCGTATGACTATCCGGTTGGAAGAATGAGTTCTTACTCAAATGGTTCTGCTGAATTTGCACTGCGTTATGAGTTTGGCTCTAAGGTCAGTGCAGCTAATCCAAGGTATTTCTAGATTCATGGGTAAAAGGCAAAAAGTCATATTAACAATTGTTCTTGGTTTGCTGATAATCACAGCAGCCTCAGCCCAGCAACCCTCTCTCTATTCTGTTAAGAAAATGCCTTTCAATAAAAATTTTGACAGTGAGATATCTCCTGTTATTGTAAAAGACGGAATTATATTTTGTTCTGATAAGAGGTTCAGTGGTATTAAGGACAGGACTGCCTATGACGGTAGACGAATCTATAATATGTACCTGACAGAAAGGATTGATACGTCGGACTGGAGCAATCTGAAGGAAGTTAAAAGTGAGAAAAGCAGGAAATTCAATAGTGGTCCGTTTAGCCTTGGACCCGATGGTAAAACAGTTTATTTCACCAGTGAGGTTGAAACAGGTAAAGCGGCTCGGAACAGAAAATTCAGGAATTACAGCGGGATATTCATCGGGGAGCTGTCAGGTACTGATATCAGCGGGGTCAGACCATTTCAATACAATAATACGGGCTATGATGTAGGCCAGCCCTCAGTTAGCAGTGACGGAAAGTACATTTACTTTGCTTCCAATATGCCGGGAGGACAGGGCGGTTCGGATATTTACTACTGTGAATTAATTAACAATGAATGGTCGCAGCCTGTAAATCTGGGACCTGTCGTTAATTCATCTGCCTCTGAAAACTATCCCTCGATCCATCCTTCTGGTAAGCTATATTTTACATCAAACAGGACCGGTGGCATAGGACGACTTGATGTCTATTCCACTCTTATGTATGAGGGGAAATGGGAAAAGCCTGTCCTGATGCCGGAACCAATCAATTCAACTGCAGATGATTTTGCATTTGTTGCTGAAAGCGGAATGCAGAGAGGATATTTTGCATCAAACCGTGAAAGCGATGATAATATATATAGATTCTCCTCACTGATCCGACGTATGGATGTCTGTGATACACTTCAGGAAAACAGTTACTGTTATCGTTTTATGGAGGAGAATGCCGCAAAGCTTGATACCACTCCTTTCAGGTATGAATGGAAATTTGGCGATGGCAGCAAAGCTGTGGGCCCCGTGGTTGAGCATTGTTATGAAAAGCCGGGTGCTTACCTGGTTCAGCTGGATGTGGTGAACCTTATTACAAAAGAGGTGTTATATAATGAAAAATCCGATTCACTTATTATAACCGATATTGAACAACCATATATAACTGCTCCGGAGCTTGCAGGTGCCGGGCAGGTGCTCAGACTAAATGCTGACAAAACCTATCTTCCGGGCTGGAACATTGTACAGTATTACTGGAATTTCGGAGACGAAACCATACAGATTGGCAAAGAAGTTGATAAGACATATTTAAAACCCGGTGTCTATAACATCCAGATGATTGTTACAGAAGAGGCTCTGCCCGGCATGGAACCAAGGGAAAGATGTATATGTAAAAATATTACTATTTCACGCCAGCCCTGAAGCTGGAAATGACTAATTTTGGGACAGATGAGATTTGGAATATCTATATATAAAATACTGGTTATCACATTCTTCATAGGATTGATGGTCCCTCTGAAGGTTTCGTCCCAGGCAGTGCCCGGGAAAGATGAAAATATCCCTTTCCTCGTGACATTCGGTAAAGAGGGTAAGGTTTCGTGGGGCGATGATGACTTCAACCAGATATTTTTCTTTTCCATTCCAAAGGATTTCAATCAGCAGTTTTTCATCAGGGTATTTGATCCCGATTGCGGTGGGGAACATGATGAAATACAGGGTGATTTCAATTCCAAAACAATGTTTTCTGTTTACGGAGGGAAAGGAGCTGATCCGGAGGTTCATGAGGAATCAAGAGGCCTTGAAAACGGGATGAACTATAAAACCGGAAATCTCCTAGCTTCAAGAGTTTTCGGAACGGAAGCCCGCTATGACAATAAGTACTATTCTTTCGGTCCTCTGAATCCGACTGAAGGAGAATTTAACCTGAAATGGAACTCTTATATTTTTAAGGTTGTAGTTGAAGGTGTGGCCGGCGATGACGGGAATCTATACAGGTTTTTCCTTAGCCGGGATGCAAATTCCAACCTGGCAATTGAGGGAGCTAATGCTTTTACCTATGAATATACATTCCGGATGTGGAACGATTTTAAGAGTATAGCTCACATCTATCCTTATGTTGATACCGGAATTGTATCAATAAGACAAAGTAATTTTGACTGGGATAATGACGGTAAGATACTGGTTGTATCAAGGTATAAAATTGGTAAGGAAGTGCCAATTTCAAATGAAGCTGACTGGGTACATTCCCAGATACCAATTGAACCTGAAGAAGTGGGATCTTCGCTTGATTTTCAGTTTCACAAAAGACAGGGAGAACTGGTCAAAAACAATAATGTCGTAATAACACTTAAAAACCAGCGTGGGGATGCTCTTAAGTTTTACAGTTCACCTATAGGGGGAGTGCCGGTTTATATTCCAAAAACCAGTGTGACAAAGATTGCACCAAAGAAATAAACAGAGTCAGCGATGAGTTTTTCCTTTAAGTTGAAAATGATTAACAGCACCATCTGGTGCTTGTTTTTGTTTTCTGCAATATTGAACGGTCAGACTCTGAGTTTCAGGACATATGATGTTGAAAGAGGCATTCCCAATTCATTTATTTATAACCTTAACCAGTCTGACGATGGTTATCTCTGGGTAGGAATGGGAAACGGAATAGCCAGGTTTGATGGTTTCGAGTTTTTCAAAGTAGCTTATCCTGATTCAGCTTCAGGCCGTTATGCCACAGCAACATTCAAGGATAAATCAGGGAGGATATGGTATGGATGCAGTGATGGCAAAGTTTACTATGTTAAAGGACGTTCGCTCGTAGAGGTTCAGCTTTCAAATTCAAAAAGCATCAGCGATATTATCTCCGGACCTGAGGAGATGATCTATGTAATACCACAGGGGAATTCAATATATGCAATCAGCACTTCTGACCCTTCAGAAACCACTGAATACTCTCTTTCAGTCAATTCTGTATTGTTTTCAGGTTGCTTTACCCGCAGTGGTGAACTTCTTCTCGGCACTCAGGAAAATCTTCTTATCTGCAGATTTTCATCAGATTCCGTAAGTGTATTAAATACCATTGAAGGATTCGATTATTCGGCTGTGACAGCAATACACCCAACCGAAAATCCGGCAAAATTTGTTGTTGGTACAGATGGCAACGGGCTCTATCTGATGAATGTTAACGGTACGGAATTTTTACTTGAAAGATTTAAGGAATATCCGGCCTGGTCAACTCTCAGTGTACAGTCAATATTTGTAGACAGGGAGAAAAACTTATGGATATCGACATTTGGATCCGGAGTGATTGAATTTAATCTCTCATCTGATTTACGTTCAGTCAGTGATGTAAAAACCTATGATATAAATTCAGGTCTGGTTAATAATGATATTAAGGCCTTTTTTCAGGATATCGAAGGTAACTACTGGTTTGGGACTTACGGTAACGGAATATCACTGTTAACTTCTTATGCTTTCGGATTTTTTACTCCAGGCAGGAACAATTCAGAGAATAATATTCTCTATATAAATAAGCTTGGAAATAGTTATTTATTGGGGACTCCTTCAGGTTTTCATTTTTTTAATTATGAGAAGGGTGTTTCTGAATCATTTACTGATCTGCGGAAATATGTCGGACAGTATGAGATCACATCATATTATCTCGACGACGCAAAGGAGTTATGGATTGGAACTGCAGGAGGTGGATTATATAAGAGGAACGGTGCCGGAAAAGTAACTCTTTTCTATCGCTCCGGCGATTCAGGTGCTGATAATATAAGGGATATAAAAACTGATGATCGCAGCGTCTGGATGGCAACTGTCAATGGGGTAGTTATTTTGAATAAATTTACCGGTGACCTAAGGACCACTTTTGATATTACAAACAAACTCCCGCATAGCAGCATAAATACAATTTTTATCGACAGATCCGGCAGAGCTCATGTTGGAAACAATGAAGGTGAAAGACTTTTTATGATCAACCGCGATTTTGAAATAGAAATTGCGAATGGTAAAATGGAAGGGAGTACCGTCAACAGGATACAATCCTTTTCCCAGGGAAGAGATGGTTCAGTATGGATATCAACACGGGGTAACGGGGCTTTTAAATTTAAGAATGATTCAGTTTCAGCAATTGAAAGGACAGGTGATCTCTTATCAGCTTATTGCTACAGCATACTTTCAGATTCTGAAAACAATGTCTGGATCGGGCATGAAAAGGGATTTTCAAAATATAATCCCGCTACAGGCAGTGTGAAAACTTATGGTACCGACTTTGCCAAAGGCGGCCTTTGCAATCCTTCCGGAATGTTCGAATCACCTGACAGGAAAGTTTTCATTGGCACAACAGAAGGACTGGTGGTGTATGACAGTAAGAAAGACAATCATGTTTCAACCCCTCCATTCACAAATCTTAACTATATCACCATCAATGATATAAAATATGATTATCAGCCGGTGTTTACTCTGCCCTACAAAAAATATATCATCAGGCTGAACTTTGTTGGCATTAATTTCAGTGATCCGGAGAAGGTATACTATAGTACATATGTTGAGGATTTTGATGAGAAATGGAGCAGCCTGAGTGATACTAGAGAGATCCCGTACAGCCTGGGTGACGGGAAGTACAAATTCAATATTATTTCGGTCAACCAGGACGGTGCATCGCAGGAAAAACCAGTGTCATTTATGATAATAATAAAGAAGCCCTGGTGGAGGACATGGTGGGCATCATTGTGCTGGCTTGTTCTGCTTTCAGGAGCGGTGATCACCATAATTAAGATCAGGGAGCAATCTCAGAAGAAGATACAGGAATATCTTGAAACTGAACTTGAAGCCCGCACCAGTGAGGTTGTAAAGCAGAAAGGGGAGATTGAACTTCAGAATCTTGAAATAACAGACAGCATAAACTATGCTAAAAGAATACAGACAAGTATTCTTCCTGACTATGGAAAGCTGGCAGAAGCATTCAAGGATGCCTTTGTGATTTTCCGTCCCAGGGATATTGTCAGCGGCGATTTTTACTGGTTCGACAGACTTGACGAAGAAAGGTTTATACTGGTTTGTGCTGACTCGACAGGCCATGGCGTGCCTGGTGCATTTATGTCAATGATTGGGGCGACACTGCTTCAGGATATTGTCACAAGGCAACGTATTTCAAAACCCTCACAGATTCTTACCCTGCTCGATAAACAGATTTTCTCCACACTCAATCAGAATATTGAATTTGGGATTTCCAATGACGGCATGGATATGGTTGTTTGTGAATTTAACCTCAGTAAGCGTCATGTAAGATTTGCATCGGCCATGCGCCCGGTTATTGTTGTAATAGGAGGAGAGTCGTTCTATATTAAAGGAAACAGATCTTCAGTTGGTGGAGAATCAGCGATGGAGAAATTCTTTGACGATCAGGAATATTATCTGAATGCAGGAGATACGATTTATCTCTTCTCTGATGGTCTGCCCGACCAGTTTGGAGGTTCTGACGGCAAAAAACTGAAGATAGCAAGACTGAAGCGTATCATTGAAAAGGTTGCAGATAAACCGATGTCTGAGCAGAAGATCCTTATTTCTGAATTCTACGAAGACTGGAAAGGTGAATTTGAACAGGTGGATGATATACTTCTGATAGGAGTCAGGGTCTGATACTTCCTCTACTGTTTTGTATATGTATTGTTCTCAGATACAATAATCTCGGCTGTCTCTTCAATATTACTGTAATTTTCTGCCCGGTCTTTTATGTAAAATTCATACTTGATTGTATCGCCGGTATTATATGACTGGTAGATAAAGGTAACTGCTATTGTTCCTCTGAGTATCTGGTTCTGGCCAAGTCTTTCCATATAGGGTATACGGTATGATGAATATGGAAGCAGTGGGTCATATTTGTCATTAATTCTTACCATGTTCCCGTCAATCTTTCTGTACAGAACAAGCTGGAGGTTGGTGGTATCTGTCTGTAAACCGGTAGGTGGGGCCAGACCGAGATCGCCATCACCGTCTTCAAACCTGAAAAGAAGAATTCCCCCTTTTGAAGTGTTTCCAAGGATATCAAGTGTGTCAAAAATTTCAAAGCTGGTGAATTCTATATTTGGTTTGGCCGGCAGTTGGTCGACCTTGAAACAACCTGCAACTGTCACAAGAGTTATTGTCAATATCAGTACTATGCTTGTCCTTTTCATTGCTCCCGGAATCTTAGACTTTTTAACAAAAATCACACCAAAGATCACTATTTTTTTCTGAAAAACACTCTAATAGGAACACCGGTGAAGTCAAAATGTTCTCTCATCCTGTTCTCAATAAACCTTTTGTAAGGTTCCTTTACATATTGTGGCAGATTGCAGAAAAATGCAAATGCAGGGGTGTAGATTGGCAATTGAGTGACATATTTGACCTTAATATATTTCCCTTTAAGCGATGGAGGCGGATTGCTTTTTACAACAGGCAGCATCACATCATTAAGCTCTGCAGTGCTTATCTTACGGTTCCTGTTATTGTTAACCCTCTCAATAAGCTCAAGCACCTTGTGTATTCTTTGCTTGTTTATTGCTGAAATGAATAGTATCGGATAGTCAGTAAAGGGTGCCGTTCTTTCCCTGATCTCTTTTTCAAACTTTGTTGTAATATTATTTTCCTTCTCAATCAGATCCCATTTGTTAACAAGTACTATCATTCCCTTGTTATTCTTCTGTATAAGTGAAACAATATTCAGGTCCTGCGATTCCATACCCCTTGTTGCATCAAGAAGGAGAAGACAGATATCAGAATTTTCTATTGTCCTGATTGCTCTCATGACAGAATAGAATTCAATATCCTCACTTACCCTGGCTTTCTTTCTCAGACCTGCAGTATCAACAAGCAGAAAATCATGATTGAATTTATTATACCTTGTGTAAATGGAATCGCGTGTTGTTCCGGCCAGTGGAGTTACAATATTTCTCTCTTCACCAAGAAGTGAGTTTACCAGGGATGATTTCCCGACATTTGGCCTTCCAACAATGGCTATCCTTGGAAGTTCGGGAATCTGTTCCGGTTCCCTGTCGGGGAAACATTTTACAACAGCATCAAGTAACTCACCCGTACCGCTGCCATTGATTGAACTCAGTGGAAAATATTCCCCTAGTCCGAGATTATAGAATTCTGTGGCATCCATGAGCCGTTCGCTGTTGTCTACCTTGTTTACAACCACCATTACTTTCTTGTTGTATCGCCGCAGAAGACCAGCAACAGATTTATCAAGATCATGAATTCCCACAGTTACATCAACCATGAAAAGTATCAGGTCAGATTCCTCAATGGCAAGAAGGACCTGCTTATTGATCTCCTCTTCAAAAATGTCATCGGAGTTCTGAACATAACCGCCGGTGTCTATGACTGAAAATTCCACTCCGTTCCAGTTTGACCTTCCATAGTTACGGTCACGAGTTACTCCGCTGACTTCATCAACTATCGCTTCCCTGGAATCTGTAAGTCTGTTGAATAGCGTCGATTTCCCGACATTAGGCCGGCCAACTATAGCTACAATTCTGCTCATCTGCAATTATTCTATCTGTAACCAAATTTTTTCAGCATCGAGGGTTTATCCCTCCAGTCCTTCGATACTTTTACATAAATTTCCAGGAATACTTTTTTTCGGAAGAAATCTTCCATGTCTTTCCGTGCTTCTGTTCCTACCCTCTTAAGCATTGTCCCTTTGTGTCCGATTATTATACCCTTCTGGCTATCGCGTGCGACATGAATGACTGCCCTTATTCTGATCAGGTTATTCTCCTCAGTGAAACTTTCAATCTCAATTTCCACTGAATAGGGCACCTCTTTCTTATAGTGAAGTAGAATTTTTTCGCGGATTATTTCTGAAGCAAAAAACCTCTCAATCTTGTCAGTAAGCTGATCCTTGGGAAAATATGGTTCGCCCTCAGGCAGTTTTGATAGTATTGCATTAAGAAGAGTGTCAAGATTGAATTTCCTCAGGGCTGAAACCGGAATCACAGGAGATGAGGTGAATATCTTCTGCCAGTTTTCTGCTATTTTTTCAAGGTCCTCCTGGTTTGAAAGGTCTATCTTGTTCACAACAACCATCACAGGAATTCCTGATTCCTTTATCTTATCTATGTATTCACCTTCATGGGCTGATTTTTCTGTAACATCTGTTACATAAATTATCAGATCCGCATCAGATAATGCAAGATTTACCGAATTCATCATAGTCTCCTGCAGCTTATACATTGGCTTCAGGATCCCGGGTGTATCTGAATAGACAATCTGAAAATCCTCACCATTAACTATTCCCATTATGCGGTGACGTGTTGTCTGTGCCTTTGATGTAATAATCGACAGCTTTTCCCCGACAAGTGCATTCATAATCGTCGATTTCCCGACGTTCGGATTCCCGAGAATATTTACAAAACCAGACTTGTGATTCATTTTATACTAAAAAATTCCGCGTTTAAGCATACTAATCTCTTTCTCAGTAAGGAACCTCCATTTGCCTCTCTGGAGATTCTTTTTGGTGAGTCCTGCAAAATATACCCTGTCAAGCTTTTTAACTTTATATCCCAGCTTCTCGAACATTCTGCGAACCACTCTGTTCTGACCCGAATGGAGCTCGATTCCTATCTGGGAACTGTCGTCCTCATCGGCATATGATACAGCATCTGCTGCAATACTTTCATCCTCAAGTTGAACACCTTCAGTTAATCTGAAAAGATCATTCTTAGCTACTGCTCTGTCGAGATAGACATGGTAGATCTTCCTCCTCTTATATTTAGGATGTGTTAGTCTTCCGGTCAGATCTCCGTCATTGGTAAGGAGCAGAACACCTGTTGTTGCCTTATCAAGCCTTCCAACAGGATAAACTCTTTCCTTAAAATCGCTTCCGAGCAGATCGAGGACAGTTTTATCTGCATGCGGGTCCTCAACAGTTGTTACATAATCCTTTGGTTTATTCATCAGGATGTACACCTTCTTTTCAGCTGACAACCGTTTATTCCTGTATCTGACATCATCATCGATGGATACTTTTACTCCCAGATCAGTTACTGTTTTACCATTGACGGTAATCAGTCCGTTCCTGATATGCTCATCAGCATCTCTTCTTGAACAAACACCGCTGTTAGCGATGAACTTGTTGAGCCTGATTTTTTCATCCGTTTTCCTGGCCGAGGCGGAATATTTTCCAGGTTGTTTTGATGTTTTTAGTCTTGGTCTGCCAGCAGGTTTTCGGTTCTCCATATCAGTTACTTATCAGGGTGCAAAGGTACTATTATTTGCCGATAATCCGATTTGATGATTTTTTCGCACCTTTGTGTTCTTAAAAATTAAATTTATGGCTCTTATAAAATCTATTTCAGGTATCAGGGGGACCATAGGAGGAAAACCCGGAGATAATCTTTCACCTTTGGATATTGTAAAATTTACATCTGCCTACGGTGTCTGGCTTAAAAAGAGACACGGAAGAGAAAATCTCAGGGTTGTGGTAGGACGTGACGGAAGAAAATCGGGAAGCATTGTAAACAGCATTGTGGTTGCGTCTCTTCGGAGCCTTGGAATCAATGTCACAGATCTCGGAATGGCAACAACACCAACAACTGAAGTTGCAGTAACCGGCACCGGCTCTGACGGGGGGATCATAATTACAGCAAGCCATAATCCTGCTGAGTGGAAGGCACTTAAGCTGCTTACTGAAGCCGGTGAATTTCTATCTGCTTCAGAGGGTAATGAAATACTTGATATTGCCGGCAGGGAGGATTTTGTTTTCAATAGTGTAGACTCTCTCGGTAAGCTGCAATTTGATGAAAGCTGGAACAGTAAACATATCGAACAGATACTCAGACTTAAACTGGTTGATGTTGATTCAATCAGAACTGCAGGATTTACGATAGCCATTGATTGCATAAATTCAGTTGGTGGAATTATTGTACCACAGCTTCTTAAGGAACTTGGAGTAAAAAAGGTAATTGAGCTCAATACAAACCCGGATGGAAATTTTGCACATAATCCGGAACCAATACCTCAAAACCTGAAAGATATTTCATCTCTTGTTATAAAAGAGAAGGCTGATATAGGGATAGTTGTGGATCCTGATGTTGACCGGCTGGCAATCATCTGTGAAGACGGATCAATGTTTGGTGAGGAATATACACTTGTTGCTGTTTCTGATTATGTGCTTTCACACACTCCGGGAAATACTGTTTCAAATCTTTCATCATCCAGGGCTCTGAGGGATATAACTGAAAATCATGGCTGTAAGCATTATTCTGCAGCAGTCGGGGAAGTTAATGTGGTTGAGGAGATGAAAGCCAGGAATGCGATTATCGGTGGGGAGGGAAACGGAGGAGTTATTTATCCTGAAATTCACTTCGGACGTGATGCCCTTGTGGGTATTGCCCTGTTTCTTTCACATCTGGCAAAGAAAAAGATAAAATGTTCTTTGCTCAGGAAGCAATATCCGGAATACGTTATGGCAAAGAAGAAACTGACTCTTGATCCATCAAAGGATTTCAACCTGTTCCTCAGAGCTATAAAAGAGAGTTTCTCCGGACACAGAATCGATGAAAGGGATGGATTATGGATTGAAACTGTAAACGGATGGGTGCAGGTCCGGAAGTCGAATACCGAACCTATTATGAGGATTTATGCTGAGGGTCCGACAATTTCAGAAGCTGACGGCTTAGCTGACAGGGTAATAGAAATTGTTAAAAATGCTTAAACATGTTGCAAATCCCTGAACAACGGGAATAAAACCGGGGTTTTCAGTGTCATGTAGGGAGGTTGAAGTAAATATTTTAATTAAAAGCTAAATGAAAAGGACGGTCATTATTACAGGAATAGTAGTGGTTCTTGCAATCATTCTCCTGATAATCTTCAATAAAATTACCTCAAAGAATGATGTGGCAAATCTGTATGCAGAATCAAAAAGAGGACAGTTCGATATAATTGTTACAACCACAGGAGAACTGCAGGCTGAGAATTCTACCGATATAAGGGGACCGGAATTTACAAGGGCAAGGAATGTAAGGGTTATGGATATAAAAATCCAGGATCTTGTACCTGAAGGAACTGAGGTCAGGCAGGGTGATTTTATAGCCAGTCTCGACAGAACTTCATTTGATAACACTCTTAAGGATGAGCTTGAAAGGCTTACCACTTTTCAGACAAACCTTGAGATGAAGATCCTTGATACAGCGGTAACACTGAGTAATCTGAGGGACAATATCAAGAACCTTAGATTTACTGTTGAAGAGGCTGAAATAACACTCCAGCAGTCTAAATATGAGCCCCCTACAACAATACGGCAGGCTGAAATCGCGCTCGATAAGGCAAACCGTTCTCTTGATCAGTCAATCAGAAGTTATGCTCTTAAAGTGGAACAGGCTAAATCTGAAATGCGCAACCAGAAGAATCAGCTGGCTGAACAGCAGCAAAGGGTTAAGGACCTGCAGGATCTGTTATCCAACTTCACAATTACAGCCCCATCTCCGGGAATGGTGATCTATAAGCGAGACCGTATGGGTAATAAGAGAAAAGTAGGGTCATCCATTAATCCATGGGACAATGTTGTGGCAACCCTTCCTGATATGTCATCCATGTTATCAAAGACTTATGTCAATGAGATTGATGTAAGCAAGGTTAAGCCAGGTCAGAAGGTAGAGATCATGGTTGATGCTTTTCCGGAAAGGTCGTATACCGGAAATGTAACAAGTGTTGCAAATATCGGGGAACAGCTACCGAATGCCGACGCAAAGGTGTTTGAAGTTCTTATTAAAGTGGATGGATCAGATCCCATTCTCAGACCATCAATGACAACCGGGAATAAAATAGTTACCAAAACAATTCCTGACGTAGTATATATTCCGCTTGAATGCGTTCAGGCCGGAGCTGACAGTATTCCTTTTGTTTATATGAAGAACGGAGACAAGCAGATTGTGGTGCTTGGTGAGTCAAATGAGAATAATGTGATCGTGGAGCAGGGAATAGCAGAAGGATCTCAAATATATTTAAGCACACCTGAAGAGCCTGAAAGTTTCAATACTGTTGGAGAGGATCTGATTGCCGTAATTAAGGAGAAGGAAACTGCCAGAAAGGCTGAGGAGAAAAGAATCAGGGAAGAGGCTGAAAGAGCCAGGGAACAGAATAAGATGATGGTATCTTTTGGACCTGGTCAGGGACCACCACCTCAGATGGGACAGGGATTTCAGAGGGCAGGCGGGCAGGCCCCGACTCCCGAGATGATTCAGCGATTCCAGAGAATGGGTGGCAATCAAGGAGGCGGACCTCGGGATACAGCTGCTATGAGAAGGATGCGTATGATGAG
>Ga0129298_10000385_pt1 | contig 17139 bp, 18 predicted proteins | sample I19B2metaG_FD_94707 | JGI IMG/M metagenome (GOLD analysis project Ga0129298, IMG submission 94707) | Lake sediment bacterial and archeal communities from Gulf of Boni, Indonesia to study Microbial Dark Matter (Phase II) - ​I19B2 metaG | ecosystem: Environmental > Aquatic > Freshwater > Lake >... | reverse complement strand
GTAAAGTGAGGTTATGAAGTCTCGGACGGTCTTTCGCTCAACTGCATGAGTTCCGACGATGTAATCCCCTACATCAAGACTTTTCATCTGGATGTAGATGCCTTTCTTCTGCAAGAGCCGCGGGATTCCAGACGCGGCCTCACGGATATCGACCGCAATTGTTGGGATTGTCATTCTGGACCAGCCTTCGCCCACGTGCAGGATGGGAGGCAATACTGATTAGAAAAGGCGCGGTATTTGGATGGGAATCATCAAAATCGGGAGTTGAACGTAGAAGTATACGTAGATCGCGAAGGCCAAGCCGAGTACACTTGCCAGGATTACTAAGTAGTCGGCCGCACGCATCTTCAGGGATACTATTGCTGTTCTGTTTTCGGTTGCTCCGAAGGCCCTGGATTCCAATGCTTCAGCGAGTTCTACGCTTCGACGAATAGCTGAGATGATAAGAGGGATCAGAATGGGGATGTAGTTGCGGACTCGTTTGACGAAGTTCCCCTTGTCGAGTTCAAGTCCCCTGGAGCGTTGAGCATCGACGACGGTCTGCGCGTCTATCGCCATCGTTGGGACGAGCCTTACCGCCGTTGTGAATGTGAATGAGATTGAGTAGGGCACGTGGATCTGTTCTAGTGCCAGTCCTAAGTCGTCAGCTGATGTTGTCATGAAAAAGAACGAGAAGGACGACATGATGTTGAAGAAACGGATTGTGAAGGCGATCGAGGATACGAGTGGGGTTCCGAAGATTATGTTCATTATGAATATGAAGAATCCGAAGAAGAGCCCGCCGCGCATCGAACGTATCCAACGACTGATCGTCTTCGCCAGCAGGATTCCAGGAATTTGCGCGACAAATATGACTATCAATGCATAGATATGTGTGAACATCAGTGAAGCGGCAAAGAAGCCCAGTGTGAGGATGAATTTAGCTCGTGGATCGAGTCTGTGGATCGGACTGTCCATCCGGGTGAACTTGAATCCCTCAACAAACCTTAAAGACAAACCAGCGTCACCGCTCCGGAGAAAGCGTCCGCGCTTGAACGGTTTCTCTTAATTTTCCAGCTAGGAAGTCTCTGGCAGAATAGACATCTATGATCTCGGAAGGAGCTGATACACCTTCCACCATCTTCATGAGGGTGGCGATTTGAGGCATTGTCAGCGAAGCCTGTTCAACGATAGCATGATCTGTGAGGATCTTGGTTGCGGGGCCGTCGGCGATGATGCGACCGCGCGAAAGGAGGACCACGCGAGGTTTCCCCTCCGCTACAAACTCTACGTCATGCGTTACGATTACAACACTCTTGCCTTGAGAGACAAGCTGAACGATAAAGTTCCTGAGCCGGTCCTTCTGAAGGTAGTCCTGACCGATGGTCGGTTCATCCATGATTACGTGCCTCGGATCCCAAACGAGGATCGCAGCCAAGGCAACCCTCTTTCTCTCTCCTCCGCTCAGAATGAATGGAGAAGATTTCTCATAGCGGTCTAGGTCGAGAACCTTGAGAATTCTAGCTACTCTGCGCTGGATAACGTCTTCTTTGAAACCGAAGTTTCTGAGGGAGAAAGCCAACTCTTCGTTAACAGTCTCAGCGAATAGTTGGTGATCTGGATTTTGAAAAATCAGGCCAACGTCCTTGGAAAGCTGAGCCACAGATCTGTCATGTGTGTCAACCCCGTCAAGATAAACTCTCCCTTGGGTTGGTTTCAAGAGTCCATTGAACATCTTTACCAAGGTGGTCTTCCCGGCCCCGTTCTCACCCATTATGGCTACGAATTCGCCATCCTTGATCTCCAGGCTCACCTCGTGTAGGACTTCGTGACCGCCAGGATAGTTGAAGCAGACCCTTTCTGCCTTAATCATCCACCCAAGAACCTCCCGAGTTCGTCAGCGGCTTGCTGGACTGTGATGGGGTTCTTTGGCAGAGGAAATCCATCGCGGCGTAGAAGATGGAATAACATTGTGACCCGCGGCAGACCAATGCCGATGAGTCTCGCTCTTTCATCGAAAATCTCTGATGGGGAACCGTCGAGGGCAATCTGTCCCTTGTCCATTACGATTACTCGGCTCGCGTGCCTTGACACAATGTCAAGCCTATGTTCGACGAGGAGGGTTGTGAGGTGCAGCTCCCGATTCAGTCTAGCTATGACTCCCACTATTTCTACGGCAGACTTTGGGTCTAGGAACGATGTGGGTTCGTCGAGAATAATGACGCTGGGGCGCATTGCCAAGACCCCCGCGATGGCAGCGCGCTGCTGCTGCCCCCCTGAGAGTTCATAGGGTGCATTGTTTCGGAGGTCAAGGATCCCGGTGGCCTCCATGGCCCATCGAACTCTCTCGACCGCCTCCTCTCTCGGAAGGCCGAGATTTTCCAGTCCGAAAGCTACATCTCTCTCCACTGAGAGGGAGAAGAGCTGGTTCTCAGGATTCTGAAAAACAAAGCCAACATGAGTAGCGAGTTCGGCCGTCGATTTTCCCTTCACACTGATTCCGTCAATTTCCAATTCCCCTTGTAGGTCCCCTGAGTAGAAATTCGGGATCAGTCCGTTCAGGCATCTGCATAATGTTGTCTTTCCGCAACCACTCGGCCCAGTCAGAACTACGAACTCGTCCTTCTCGATCGAAAGGGTGATGTTTTCGATAGAGGGTCTATCAGAACCAGCGTAGGTGAAGGAAAGATTCCGCGCAGCGATTGCGGGCAACGGGCAGGTCCCTCGACGTTTTCATCTCATTTATGCGTAATTACCCCAGTTTGAGGCGAAGCCTCTCCACTACGACTGGTCTCCGTATTAGGCTTTGAGGACCGCGATAGAAACTCACGAACCAGTGACATCGCGAGATTCAACGCTTCATTGACAGAGCCTCTCACATTTGCTCCAGCGGCTGTTGCATGTCCCCCTCCCATGCCCCCCATTTTCTCACCAATAGGTATGGCCAAGTCTGTCCCGAGGTGCATGCCGGTTTCCGAATAGAAATCGTGATTGGAGCGAAAACTTATCGTCAACTCCTCATTTCGCTTGCCAGCGACGACTGCCAAATGCGCACCGAGAGCCACCAGGGCCCGTGCTGCGGAGGCGTGATAGGATCCCACTTCTGAGAGCGCTACCAACCAGTTGGACGCTCGTTCGAGCCTTACTCTCTGCGCAGACTTCACACGCGCCATTCGTTCAGATTCGTCCATGCTCCTTCGTGTAAGCGAGAGAGCCGCTTCGGGATTAGCTCCCGCCTTGATGAGTGAATACGCAGACTGAAATGTGCGTCGCGTCGCTATTGAGAGATGTCCCGTTTCAACCAAGAGGCCAATCAACAATGCTTGACTAACCAAACGACTGGGAACAAGACGCAGCCTCTCATACATGTCCAAGATCATCTCGCAGCTTGACGTTGACCTCTCATCGCAGAGAACTAGGGTGGCTACTCGCGCGTTCTCTGGGTGAGGTGCATGGTGGTCGATCATTACAAGAGGCTTGGCAGAATTGATGACGGGTTCTTTAAGCTCCCCAAGCTGTTGTAGTGTGTTCGTGTCGACCGTCACTATCAGATCCGCCTCTGGCAAGTCAGGTTGCTCGGTGACCTCCAGTGGAACGGCGGTAAGAATCTGCCTTGAGAGCCTGCTTACACCCCCCGGAGAAGTGAAAGGGATCCGCAGTCTCCTGTTTAGGCGACGAGCGAGCACAGAGAATGCGTAAGCTGAACAGACTGCGTCAGGATCGGCATTTTGATGACCGATGACAACAACGGTCCTTGCTTTCCGCAGCAGCTTTGCTAGTCTAACGTATCCACGCAAAGATCAAGCTCCCTAGCCTTTGATTCCACGGCAGAAAAGGCAACTTGAGCTGCATCGCCAACTAAGCTTTTCAAGTCCAGATTGCCCGAGTCAAGTTCGATCGCTACCTCAATGTTAAGCACAAGTGGTTTCTCGCCTTCCGCTTCAACAATGACTTCAAAGTCGCTGACCCGCTTAAGTGGAACTTTAGAGAGAAGATGCCTCCTCGCTGCCTCCTCTGCTGCAGTACACATTTGTTCAATCTCTTCGGCAGTAGGCCTCCTCTTCAGCTCAATACCCATCGTTTACTTATCCCTGTTTCAACAGGAGCGTCACGATAAGTGTGAACCAGACCCACTAAAGGGGGACTTTCGGCCCCTGCAGTCTTTCCTGGAGTTTTTCTTGGATTTCCTTCAATCGTTCCCTAGTGCGCTCCTCCTGCTTTCCAAGAACCGTAACACGGGTGGTCAACAGCTCTTTCTTTTCTTTCAATTCCGCAATCAAAGATTGCCTATTGGATTTCACGAGTATGCTGCCCACGCTCTTGTAGACGGGCGTATCGTCTGTTGATTTTTCAAGTTCTGAGAGTGCTCTGTCAGTTTCATTCAATTCGAGTTCCAACTGCTGCTTCTGCGCGACGACAGACTGCAGCGTCTGCTGGAGTTGCTGCAATCGTATCAACTGTTCCTGCACTTGTGGTGGTAGAGCTACCTCCTCACCCAAAGCTAGCGCCTTCAAAAGTCCGCGAATTAGCGTAGCCTTCAAGTGGCGGCTAATTAAGCATTTCAGACCTGAAGAATCGATAGAGCGAAAAGATAGACCTCACGACGACTATTCAGGCAACAGGAAGTGCATTCTTTCTTCGCACTTGACAGTTTTCCTTAGCTCTCTAGCCTAAATTCCAGCTTGCGCCAAACTCAGATGGGTTTGATCGGTGATAACAAAGAGTGGCAGGCACATTCAGATCACAGACAAGCGCCATTGTTCGAAATGTGGTCAGTTCACTCAGCAGATTTGCCACAAAGTCCGCTACAACCAAGACCCGGCACAAGATGAGGTGCTCATCAAAAGAAGCTACTGGATCTGTCCGATCTGTCTCACTGAAACCGAAGAAGTAAAGCAGCAGCCCATTCCAGGGGACAAGGTGAAGATCATTGACAGGCTACTCAGAATGCAAGCCGACTATGCCATAAGGTCATTGAATATCTCATCGCATCCAGAGAAACTTGTGGTTGAGATAACCATAAAGAGCTAAGCGAACCTAAGTCAGTTCGTCCCCTTTCCATCACCACCGGAGTGGCATCATCAGTGTAGTTTTCTCTGCTTGGAGTCTTTGATATGCCAGAACTTACAAAGAAGAATCTTGAGATCGACGAGGACACGGCGGCCGTAAGCGGCATCCTTAGTTATTCGAATGCAAAGGTTCCGGTTCCGAATAGATTTGCAACTACCGCTGAACTAAATGCCACCCGATTGGTCGGATTGAAGCAGGAATTCCCTAGCGAATTCGTAGTTGCGGGAAAGCTGATCTATCCCGAGACTCTCAAGCGTATTCTTGGCGAGGAGGATTTCCTGAAAGAATTCGCGAGACGTCTTGCACGGGAAACGTCATTTCAAGAAGAGGCATTGAGCGTCTTATTCCTAGTTCTGAAGGGAGACGCATCCGTAGCCGAGTCCAACGATCTGCGTACAATTCTCGATCTGCAATATTTCGCTGATACGGATGTGATGACTGTTCAGCAAAGCATTGGTGTATCCTCTGAGGATTTCTTGGGGCTCTACAAGTTCGCCGAAAGGTGGCTGGACCACAGAGGTCTAGACAAGCCTCTCATGCCGGTATTGTCGCCCGGAGAGACGAAGAAAGAATTCGAGAAAACGCTCAAACCGATTTTGAAGAGAGGCGTCAAGCTACTAGGCTTCGACATGAAGGGAGGCTTCTACTATCACTCTCTTCGTTCTCTTGAAGATGCGAGGAAGAAGTATCCTGAACTTTGGATTCATGCATTTCAGGTACCGCCGAAGGTACGTTTCGCGAGAAGTTTACTTCGCTGTTCGGAGGGTATGGTGCTCCCGCTATTCGGCGTGGATAGCTTCAATCGATGGGTGGTTCCACCTCCACCTGTTCCACTTACCAAAGACAAGATCAACATGTTCGATTCCGTCAATTGGGGCGTCTTCAAACGGAGAGAATGGGACAAGGAGTATGGGGCCAAGCTGAACTGCACTTGCCCTATGTGCAATAAACAGCGACTGCCGACCTTCTTTGTAGGAAAAGTGCTAACAGTTCTTGGTAGGAGCAAAGTACATGATCACTATGCTCAACGCGAGCAACTGTTGGAGCTGTCGAAGCAGATCAAGAATCGCGATGTGAAAGACTTCATTTCCAAGAAGAAGTACCCAAAGGACTTCTTTGATCGCGTGAGGAAATCGCAGGAGGCCGTAGACTAGAGCTTCGCCTCGGCCAGTTTTGTCATCAAAGTTCTGAGGTCGATTTCGGACCTAGTTCGCCAGCCTAGGGAGATTGCTCCCGTATCGTCCTCTTCCAAGTACCCAGTCCGGAGGAATATGTCGACTAATGTTACACCTTTCCATCGGCCGAACTTGTGTCCCAGCAACTTCTCTAGATCCTGACGAGTGGCTTTGCCTTGCTTTGAGACCAAGTATGCAATCGAGGCGCCGAGGGCAGCCAGATTGTCGATGCGCCACCCAATCATACGTGCCTCCTTCAAACCAAGGGTGCCCTTCAAGGTTACGAAGTATCTAGCTTCGTCGATAGCAGGTGCGGTACTCTCAGTGGTTACCTCACTTGTTCGCGGTTGCGCTACCTTCTTGACTTCTAAATCAAGTTCCGAAAGAAGCTGATTCAGTTGAGCCAGTACCGGTTCGTAATTCTTGCCCACCTTCTCTTTTAACTCCCAATCCCTCGCGCCAGGCATCTTGCCCCGATGGAAGAGCAGGAGATGGACGGCGCGTTTCAACTTGTCCGCATAGAAACTCTTGGTCTCAGGACTTTCCAAGGCTTTCAAATCCCCTTGGGGATCGATATAGGGAGGCTCACGGCGCCTAGGATTGGCTTCTCCGTCGGTTTGTCGAGTGGAATGAGCATCATCTTGTTCCCGTCAATATGGAGTTTCGTGTAACCGTAAGTAACCAGGAAACTTACGAAGTACGCCCTCAGCACAGTTTCTTGGTAAGAGGAGGTTCGCACAAAGTTCCAATAGTCAACAGGTCTCTGTGAAGACACATAGAGTTGGTGAAGTTCTTGCCACATGGAGGTAAGTCGTTCAGTGAACTCCACACCATGTATCCCCAAGCCAGTCAGGGTACTGGAATCAACGCTTGCGGGTTGCTTGCCTGATAGGTACTCTCTGCTCTTCCAACGCTCCGCGATAGGTAGGAGGTTGTTCCAGTACTCGATTGCCTCTAGGACTACTTCGTTCGTCAACTGTTCGAGCTCAGCGATTGGATGCCAGCTCTGGAGGAATACTTCCGCCAAGCGTTTTTCGCTCATATGCTGGATTTTCCTCGCCACAAATTCTGGATCCGCATAAAGAGCGCTTGATTGGAACTTGAGCTGAGTGTTCTGAAGGCGCACCACCTCCGATAACCTATTCAACGTATGCACATCGAGGCAGTGGTCTTGGAAAGTCACCCAGCGTGGAAAATAACGCCGAAGCGTGTCCACACCGAGCTTCACATCAAGGAAGAAGGGGTTGAACTTCCTTTCAGAGATGGCGTCGCACGTCTCGATGATTTCTTGGAGTTCCTTTCTGCCAGTCCCTAGTATGGTTCGGCTGCGCTTGGTCACTTTGGTCAATGTCATCTGAGCTCACTGACTCTTGATGTGCCTTCAACGTTCTGGACGACTATTACATGACAATTCTCGGTCACGTTCACTTGACCGGGAGTGATGGCGATGTACTGGCCTTCTCTCATGTCTGCTACGCTTGACATTATGAGTTGGGTAACAAGTTCCCGATTCTTCGGATCCATATGTACGTCGAATTCATCGATTGCCCTAAATGGGGAAGTGATATGCTGTTGCAATGCAAGAAGGAATGCCATCATCGCAATGCTCCTCTCGCCCCCACTTTGCGTGAATGCATCCAAGGCGGTAGCCTTGCTTCCTTTGAAGCCGACTAGTATCTCAAGTCCGCACTTCTCTATGTCGCGGGATGAGATCAACCGAGCGGCCCCGGCAGCTCCCACGGCTCTTAGGATCTCGTTGTATCTGCGCGTCAACTCTTCTAGGAATGTGGTCAGAACGTCTCGCCATCTAGCTAACCGTCTATCTAGCTCCGTTAGCACTTCCTGTCGGCTCTGAGCTACTTGGTCGGCCTTTTTCCGAAGATCTTCGTAGACTTTCGCGTAGGACGAATACATTCGTTCGACGTCTTCCGATATGCCAACAAGCGGTTTCAACTGTTCTTCTACGGCGCTGATCTCGAGCATGACATCAAGTATCTTTCTAGGGGATTGGATCGGCGGTCCAGTCTTTTCGCCGGAGGCGATCATGGGATCAAGCTCCTCCTTCACTAGGCGAACCTGAGCCTGTAGGTCGGCGATCTCCTCTGCCAATAATCTGCGCTTGAACTCGGAAACCTCATACTCCACATTCGTATCAATTAGTCTCGAGAGTACGTCCTCTAGGCGTCCACCTGCATCCGCCATCTTCTCGTTGAGTAGTGCTAACCTCTCCTTGACCCTAACAAGTTTCCTCTGAGACTCTTCAGCTGTTTCGTTCCATGAGTGCTTGAGCTTGCTGATCGCTTCAAGTTCCGGGGTCAATGATTGGGTCTGGGTTTGTGTAACTAACGATTCGAAGTCATGAAGTAGGTTCGTTGCCCAGTCCAAGTTTAGTTCATGTGTAGTAATCTCCTTGACCAGTTCGACCCGCCTGTCTTCCAGCTCTATCCGGTCTAGGTTCAATTCATCATATTTCGCCTGTCGCTTCTTCTTGGAGTCTGCAAGTTCCTGAATCTTGTTCTCAATGGAGTGCAGGGTTCTAGTTTTGGACTCGATACGGGCTTCGATGCGGGTGAGTGCTTCTTTCCGTTTCTGGATCTTGCTCCAGAGCAGTTCTCTCTTTACGGCGTCAAGCTTTGTCTCTAACTCTCTCTTATGCAAGAATCGTTCGTATTCACGCTTCCAGTAATCGTGAGTCTCCTTCGTCGATTCGAGTACTTGCGCGAGGGATTGTTCCTCGCTCATGACGCTCTCCAGTCTCTTTCTTGCGTCGAGAACTTCTTCCCGGTAAGATTGAAAGCCTACAGCTTCCTCAAGCATCTTCAGTTTCTCTTGGGAGCTGACAGCGGCGAATCGTCCTACCATGAATTGGTGCATTATGACTAAGATGTTATCCGGGCTAAGTCCCATCATCTCGAAAACGTCTGTTATCGCTGACTTGGCAGCGGGTTTGTTCTGGAGAAGATAGTAGTATGTTCCTTTCTGTTTGAGGACACGCGTGATTGTCACAAGGTCGGAATGAAACTGGGGGAAGAGTCTCTTCTTCCCTGTGTTGTCAAGGATTAGAGTGATTCTCGCCTCGTCGGTTCCCCATCTCACCAAATCACTGAGTCGCTTGGATCTTTCAGTATAGGCTTGGCCTAGGACCACAGAGATTGCAAGCAAAATCGAAGATTTGCCTGCACCGTTCGGCCCGCAGACTAGGTTCAGCCCGGGCTCTAAGGGAACGTAGGAGTTGTCGTAAGACATGAAATTTGTTAGCACTACGCCCTTTATCATCTGACCCGAGCTACCGTCTGAAAAGTAAGCTTGCAAGCGGCGTCGTAAAAAGCTTCGGGGGCATTCACGTGCGCATCACTACGATAGAATGTAGAAAATGCATTGCTTTGTCGGACGCGAAAACGCGTTTCAATGCGATGCAGATTTCTTGTTGAAGGAATTGTATTTCTGTTTCAAAGAATCTTGACAGATATCTATGTTTATATACGATTCTGACTTCACGAATGCCCTACGGCGGGAGTGACGAGGACAGTTTGCGGAGGCTCGGCAAAATCCTGCATCTTTCCAAAAGCCGCAGCCTCATAGTAAGATGCGAACAAACTGGCTTCGTGAAAATTGGAACGAGAGCCTGCGACAGTAAACTAAAGGAGATAGGAAAAGTCCGCGACATCTTCGGACCGGTTTCATCACCTTACCTAGCGATCAAACCAGCGATTCCTTCACCCGCCAAGTACGTGGGTCGAATCGTCTACTCTCTGGATTAGGTGAGATAGTGTCCGAGGAATCGGATGGTGAACTAGGGGAGGCACTGCAATCGCAGCAGAAGGTTCGCGTATGCCCGGAATGCGGCGGACCTAAACTGATGCGCGACTATGAAGCAGCTGAGATCGTATGCATGACTTGCGGGTGTGTTATCGCGGAGAAATTGGCTGATACGAGACCCGAATGGCGCGCCTTTGACGATGAGCAGAAAGCCAAACGAACCCGCGTTGGGGCCCCACTGACTTATACGATTCATGACAAGGGCCTTTCAACCGTTATCGATTGGCGTGATAGACGCGTTCTCGGCAAGAAGGCCACTGCGACGCAGCGTTTGGATCTTTACAAACTCCGCAAGTGGCAAAGCCGCGTTCGTGTTTCCGATGCAACCGAGAGAAATCTGGCAGTCGCCCTGGCGGAGCTGAGTAAGCTTGCTTCAGTACTCAATTTGCCGAAGAATATCCTTGAGACCGCCTCCGTCATTTATCGTCGCGCCATAAAGAAGCGTCTGATCCGCGGGAGATCGATTCACAATGTCACTGCAGCTGCGATCTACATGAGCTGTAGGCAATGCGGTGTCCCACGAACACTCGATGAAATAGCGTCATCGGCTAGTCTGAATAAGAAGGATATTGGAAGGAGCTACAGGTTTATGGTTCGGGAGCTCGAGGCCTTCGTTCCTCCGTCTACCAGCCGAAACTACGCAGCACGCTTCAGTAATAAGCTCGTGATCTCAGGCAAGGCAGAGGCGATCGCGATAAGGATCCTCGAGATCGCAAAAGAAATGAAACTTACGTCCGGTCGCGGTCCGACAGGAATCGCTGCGGCCGCGACGTACATCGCTACTGTGCTTACCAATGAAAGGAAGACTCAGAGAGAGATCGCTGAGATAGCGAATGTGACCGAAGTCACCATAAGGAATAGGTACAAGGAGCTGCTCGAGCGGCTCTTCATCGAGGTTCCTATCTGAGAAACGACTCTGATGCACGTCTGGGACATTGTTCTCAGATTTCTTGACTGAATTGCTGACTTGAGGTTCAGGTCGGGTCCTGTTAGCTCAACGGGCTCTCTGCTTCAGCTTAGTCAGTTCGCAGACGCCAAACTCGTAGCTATTCTCGCCTATCTGCCATGTCCTAGTGTAGTATGGACCATCGACCTGCACCTTTGTCGTACCTATTCTAAGCTGCTTGGCTCGCACCTCGCGTGCAATGAACATCCGCTTAGTCTGGAGCATGCCTGCGGCCCTTCTGGATGGCGCAATAATGTAGGCGTGAACATAGGAGTCTACCCTTAGATCCATCTCTTTCCGCATCTGCTGCATCCTCCGGACTACGTCACGTGCCAGTCCTTCGGCGAGTTCATTCCTCGTCAGTTTCAGGTCGAGGTAAACGAATCCCTGCACAAATTCCGCTTTCGTGAAACGCTTAGCATTCGAACCGCGCTCATATTTTGATGCCCCACGCGTCGAAGTTGGAATCAAATTGCGAGTGTTCGCTTGCTCGCGCAATAGTTGGGAGAATCTTCCAAGGGCGTTTCGAGCCGTTTTCGAATCTGTTGCCACCACGACCTCTCGGACGGGTTGCCTTTGCTTCAGTGCCTTCTCAGTCCGAGCGAAGGCTACCGCTGATAGCACATTTTGAGCTGCGGTCATTTCAGTCTCTATCGAGTCATCGATCCACGTTGGGTCGTAGGTGGGCCAGTTTAGCATGTGCACGGTCTGAGGATGATCTAGCTCAGCATTTCTGAAAACATGTTGATAGAGTGTTTCTGCCAAGAATGGAACCATCGGCGCCAGCATAATCAGCGCCGACTTCAAGGCCGAATAGAGGGTTGCGTAGGCTGCGAGCTTGTCCCGAGTAGCTCCTTCTACCCATGTTCGTCTCCTAATGAATCGAACATATGTGTGACTAAGATCTCCGATCAAGAAGGTCTTCAGCTTTCGAAGGGCCTCATGGACCTTGTAATCTTCCATGGCAGCCGTGACTTCCATGATGGTTCTATGTGTCCGACTCAGTAGCCACCTATCTTCAGGACGAAGCGATCCGGAGAGTTTTCTTGAGGGCCATTTCGCTGGGACAAACTTGTCTAAGCTCATGTAGGTGCTCGCGAAGACGAATGTGTTCCAGAAGGTGTCTAAGTCGCCGCTATATTGCTTTAACGCGTCCCAGGAGAAGCGCAGGTCCTCCCAGACCGTTGTTTGGAGCACATAGTAGCGGAAAACGTCTCTTCCGAATTTCTGCACGACCTCCTGCGCCGTGACGTAATTGCCGAGTGACTTGTGCATTTCACGCCCTTCCGCGTCTAGCATGAATCCATGCATCAGCACGGTCTTGTAGGGACTTTCATCCATCGCAACGAGACCTGCTTTGAGAAGAGAGAAGAACCAACCGGAGATCTGGTCACGGCCCTCAACTATGAAGTCGGCAGGGAACCAGAACTTTGTTCGCTCGGGCTCCTTCGGGTGACCCAAGCTTGCGTACGATGCCGCGCCTGAGTCATACCAGCCAACCATGACGTCCGTTACGCGGTTCATCTCACCGCCACATTTGCATTGGAGTCTAATGCTGTCTACCCACGGAACGTGTAGGCTGGGGATGTCACCGGATGAGGTCGCGCGTTGGAGAAGTTCTTCTTTGGAACCAATTACCATATCTTGGCCGCATGAGCTGCACAGCCAGACCGGTAAGGGCGTACCCCAGAATCGCTGCCTTGAAACGACCCAGTCCTTCAGGTTCTGAAGCCAATTCTTGAACTGGCTCGCCCCAGCCCAAGCTGGGATCCATACGGTTGAGTCCACTTCCTTCATTAAGCGATCTTTCATGTGCGCGACCCGCACAAGCCACTGGTCGGTAGCCCTTATGATAAGTGGGGTCCTGCACCGCCAGCATGCGGGGCTTCGGTGCTCAATCTCAGAAGAATGCAAGAGCATTCCCAGCGACTTCAAATCCTCGATTATTTCGGGATTTGACTGGCGGACAGAGTGGCCGGAGTATTTTCCAGCTTCCTCCAAGAATTTTCCTTGATCGTCTACGAGCATGAGGACTGGCAGGCCATACTGCATCCCTACCTCGTAGTCTTCTTCCCCGTGACCAGGTGCTGAATGAACGCAGCCAGTCCCCTCCTCAAGTGTTACGTACTCTTTGCTGAGTACAACCCGGTGTCCGCCCTTTAGGTGCCTTTGAGCAGGAACCAAGCTCTCCATTGGTGAACTGTACTTTAGGCCCTCAAGTCTTGTTCCGGGAAAGCTCTGTAAGACCTCTAGACGGGTGCCGGTTTCCTCTTCGACTTGAGGCACTCTACGTTTCGCAAGGATGAATATCTGATCGTCGCTGCGGGCTCTGCAGTATTCGAAATCCGGGTTCACCATGACGCCCACGTTTGAAGGAAGCGTCCAAGGCGTTGTTGTCCATATTAGTATGAATTCATTCTGCTTGTCTTCAACTGGGAACTTGACGTATATTGATGGGTCGCGGAGCATCTTGTACTCAAGTACGACTTCGTAGTCTGAGAGGACTGTTTCGCATCTCGGGCACCAGTGGATTACGCGCTGTCCATGTTCAAACAGTCCCTTTTGCCATGCCTGTTTGAGGCTCCACCAGTCGCTTTCGATGTACTCGTCTTGATGTGTCATGTAAGGGCTGTCCCAGTCCATCCACACGCCTAGATCTTGGAAGATCTGGGTCATAGACTGGGAATTTGTTTCCGCGAATCGTTTGCACTCGGTGATGAATTTCTCGAGGCCAAGAGCTTCTATGTCCTTCTTAGTCTTGACTCCGAATTTCTGCTCTATTGCCAGCTCGATGGGAAGGCCATGGCAGTCATAACCTGGCTGATCTCTGATATTAAAGCCCCGGGCACGTTTGTACCTGATTATTGTGTCTTTCAAAACCTTATTCCAACACGTGCCTATGTGCGGCGTATCTGAGCTTGGGAAGGGAGGGCCGTCCAAGAAATAGAACTTGGGACCGGCGGATCTTGCCTTCTTGACCAGTTTGTAGGTCCCGTAGCGTTGCCACAGCGTCTGTGCTTCCTCTTCAACATATTTAGAATTGTATTGCTTGGGTAGCTCCCCCACATAGTAACTCATTAACGAGTCCTCCGTTGCTCTGTCGCATGCGTCCGAGGCGGGGAATTCCGGTTCTCCAATTTCACAAGCTGCAAGGTATTTCTATGGATCCGGTTGAACTGAAATGAGTTAGCGGACGATTTCGCGGTCACCTGTCAAAGGTGGCACCAATCGAATACTCAGCTGTTAAGGAGCGTATTTTAACTTAGCGAAGGGATTCGAGATGTTTTTGTTCTTCTCGCACCGATGTGAGCTTCACGGTCAAGTTGTACTGTCTAGGCATAGAGTCGACTGCGCACACCTTTGGCGTTAGTGTAGTCACAGGCGATGGTAAGATCTTATCAGATCTTCGTGACGTCTATGTTTCCGCCCCGGGAACCGGGATTCATCCTCGCGAGGCTGCTGAACACCATAGCGAAATTGCAGCTAGCGTTATCTCAGGAGCCCTGAAGCAGGCGGGGATCAAACCTTCAGATCTCTCAGGTGTAGCTATCGCATTGGGTCCGGGATTGGGGCCATGTCTGAGAGTCGGGGCGACGATAGCTAGGGCATTATCCGCCTACTACCGAATCCCTCTGATACCTGTCAATCACGCAATTGGACACATTGAGATCGGTATTCTGACCACGGGGGCAAAGGATCCGCTAGTCGTACTTGTTTCGGGCGGTCACACTGCCATTGCGGCTTTCTCTGGAGGTCGCTGGCGAGTCTTTGGCGAGACGGAAGACATCACAATTGGGAACCTGTTCGACATGTTTGCGAGGGCGATCAATCTACCGTCTCCCGCAGGCCCTGAAATCGAGAAACTGAGCGAGAGGGCTTCCAATTTCCTTTCCCTCCCATACGTTGTTAAGGGCAACGATGTCTCCTACTCCGGATTGCTAACCGCCGCTCTCTCGAAACTTCGATCCGGAGCAAAGCTGGAGGACATCTGCTACTCAATGCAGGAAGTCTCATGTTCGATGCTCGCCGAGGCGGTTGAGCGAAGTCTTGCGTATACTGGAAAGAAGGAGATTCTCCTGACGGGCGGAGTCGCCGCAAACAAGGCGCTTCAACACAAGCTTCGAGAGGTTGCTGCACTACACGATGGATCCTGCCACGTAGTTGAATCGCACTACACAGGCGATAACGGCGCGCAGATAGCGTGGACTGGTGTCCTGGCCGTCCGAGCAGGGTTAACGGTCTTGGTTAGTAACGCGCGAGTCAAACCCAAATGGAGACTAGAAGATGTCGACATTCCATGGAGAGATCGATCAACCGAAACTGATCTACAAGGGCGCTGAAGCGGAAATATACTTGCAGAGATGGTTGGGGCAACCGGCGATCAGAAAGCACAGAGTTACTAAGGCTTACAGAATTCCTCAGCTCGACGAGACTATCAGACGAACCAGAACAGTGCATGAAGCGACTATCATGCAAGAAGTGAGAAAATTGGGAGTCTCCGTTCCAACTGTCCGACACATCGACCCACAATCATGCACCATAGTAATGGAGTACATCAATGGGCCAACGTTGAAGGAGGAGCTATACCACCTGTCTTCTAGAGATAGGCGCTCAAGGTGCAAATCGTTGGGTCAACTACTGGGCCAGATGCATAGGGGCGGAATAGTTCATGGTGACATGACGATATCTAATGTACTATCAGAGGCGGGGAAACTCTTCATGATCGATTTTGGACTAGCGGATCACTCAACCGAATTCGAGGATAGGGGCGTAGATCTGCTTCTTCTCAACCGCGCCATGAAGAGCACTCACTACACCTACTATGCTATCCTTTTCGAAACCTTCATTGAGGGATATTCGCGAGCAGTTGGCACGAAGGAGAGTAGCGATGTTCTCAGGAAAATGCGGGAGATCGAACGACGAGGAAGATACTTTGAAAGAAGTTAGCCGGACCGTCTATTTCGCCACGGAAAACAAGGCCAAGTATCATGAGGCTGCAAGAATTGCATCAAATTTCGGAATCAAGTTGAAGCATCTTGAGGTCGTGAAACAGGAAATCCAAGCTGACAACCTAACACAGATCGCATCTTTCGCGGCGGAACAAGCCGCAAAGGCAAGACGTGTGCCAGTCGTCTCTGAAGATGCAGGATTCTTCGTTGAAGCATTGAGCGGATTTCCCGGACCTTATTCCTCGTATGTCTATAGAACTCTGGGGATCTTGGGGATTCTGAAGCTCCTGAAGAATGTGAAGATGAGAAAGGCTACCTTCCTGGCGGCAGTCGCTTACTGTCAGCCGGATCGAACTCCAGTCTGCTTTGCAGGAAGCGTAAGGGGAGTGGTGAGCACGAAGAGAAGAGGCTCTCATGGGTTCGGATTCGATCCGATCTTCATTCCAATCAATGGAGACGGAAGAACGTTTGCGCAGATGGATATCACTGAGAAGAATCGCTATTCCCACCGTGCGAGGGCATTCGTCAAGTTCTATAGGTGGTTTGCATCTCGCTAAGCCTGCGAAATCTTCGAGACAAGTTAAATAGTCAATCTTCGGAGTCTAGCCGTCGAGAGTAGTCATCTCACTGGAGGGTGTTAGGTCACGGCGAGACTCTATACAAGCAAACGGGGAAGATCGGGTTCCACGCGTCCGGTCAGCAAGAAGGCACCTGCGTGGTGCAAATATACGCCCGAGGAAGTGGAAGCGCTAGTTCAGAAGCTGGCCAGAGAAGGGAATTCTCGGAGCTACATCGGCGTCATTCTGCGCGATCGTTTCGGCGTACCTCTCGTAAAGTCCATCACTGGAAAGACGATAGCGGAGATTCTGCGTAGCACTGAGCAGACTGAGAAGATCCCCGAAGACCTCAACGTCCTATTCAAGAAGGCAGATGGCATGAGAAGGCACCTACAGAAGAATAGAAAGGATTACGTCAACAAGCGGTCCCTAGTGATGATAGAATCGAAGATTCACCGCTTGGTCAAGTACTACAGAGACCGAGGGCGCCTTCCGCCGGAGTGGGAATACAAGCACGTTGCCGCATCAGTGGCATAGTGATTGGCACTCGACGCAAACTCGCTTGCTTTCTTTGATCAGACAAGAAAGCTCGCAAACACACTCAAGGATAACCTCCGAGTAGATTCCTCGTTTTTCGTGATTTC
>Ga0129298_10000383_pt1 | contig 17165 bp, 20 predicted proteins | sample I19B2metaG_FD_94707 | JGI IMG/M metagenome (GOLD analysis project Ga0129298, IMG submission 94707) | Lake sediment bacterial and archeal communities from Gulf of Boni, Indonesia to study Microbial Dark Matter (Phase II) - ​I19B2 metaG | ecosystem: Environmental > Aquatic > Freshwater > Lake >... | reverse complement strand
GTACCGAGGATAAACTGGAAATAATACAGATTGTTGTTTCCGACATTACCAGGGATAGATACCAGTGAGACAGCTGAAATTCCGGAACCGATCATTCCAAATGCAACCAGGAACCATGGAGATGCCCTGTCGCCGTCGAAAAATGTGGTATCATGAACATGCCGGGATGCAAACCAGGAAATTACCATCAGAATGGAAAAGTAGCAGATAATTATAACGAACAGAAGCAGTGGGCTCATTCCCTGTAATGTGTTTGTAAATCAAACATAGCGAAAAAGGAGGAAATGCAGATAACCTCAGCTTAAGTAAGTGAATTAAAACAACGAGGCTGCCTGATATTATAAAACGCAGCCCCGCTGATAATTATATACAATAAAAAATCACTCCTAAACAAATAATTTTTGAATTTAGCTACAGGTTCTTCGCTTCACTTCGTTCCGCTCCCTACTCTCCAACTCTATAAATACTTGTCATTCTGAGCGAAGCGAAGAAACTCCAGCTTTTAGTCTGACATTACTGATAAAAAATCCTTTCATAATTGATTCTGAAACTTTCAGGCAGGGAAAATAAAGAGAATCAGATTCCCTGAATTCATCTGATGCAGAATCCTATCTAATTATCTGCAGTACAATATCATTCATCTGCCTGTTTTTTCCATCGGGGCTGATTGCATTAATATTTTTGAAAACGATGTATTTTCCATCCTGTGTGGATGCTATCATCGATTTCATCTCGTCAGTAAGCTTATTGCCTTTGTCCGTTTTAATTTCATAATCCATTCCATCTTTCGATGTGGCAAAGACAAATCCATCGATTGTAAATTTAAGGTCCCAGAGAAAATCTATAAGTACCGCTTCAATGGATTCTGTATTCATAGCAGTTTCCTTACTGATGGATCCTTCATATTTGCCCGCAAAAACTGCCAGAGGGGAAGGAATGCCTTTCACCCTGAACACTTTTTCACTGATTTTTTTGCCATCAACACTTACAGTGAAAGTGCATTCCGGCCCTTCGCCTGGTCTGACTTCCCATATTGATTCTCCTTTCGTGACGGAACCTCCTGAAACTGTTAATGTTATCCTTTCAGATTTTACTCCGGGCACTGCCACTGCCACCGGATTGGAAACGCCCCGATACAGGACATTCATGTACACTGCAGAGACAACGGCTTCGTCTCCAGCTTTCTGCGCTGCTGCTGCAATACAGAAAACCGACAATACTAATACAATTGTAATTGATTTCATGACGGAGGATTTTTGATTGTTTAATAAAACGTAAACAGGGACTTATATATTATTAATTTTGCATAGAGTCTTTAATAAAATTAGAATCTTATGTAAAATTCGGAATATAATCCGGAAGCAAATGTCTTTTTTTATGTTAAAATCTTATACAGAAACAACCATATAATCTGAGGTAAAATTGAAATAAAGAATCAATTAAAATCTTTTCTTTTGTCATTATTTTTCACTTTTTGATCAAAGATTATTAAACATTTATCAATTTGCAGCTGTTTCCTCAAACTTTGAGGCTGTTTTTATAGTCTTTTTTGTAAGATTGCACCGGGAACGGGCAGAATTTACAAAACATTATAACCTGAAATGGAAGAAATTCGTTATAAATCCTCTGATAATTCACCTGAAATAGTACTGTCTCCCGACGGTAATATTCTTATCAGGGGCAGGGGATTTATGCAAAACAGTACCGATATTCCCCAGAAGATATCTGACTGGATAGACGAATACATTAAAGATCCTGATGACACAACCTGTTTGATACTGGCTTATGAATATCTTAACAGCTTTAATACTATGATGCTGACAGGTTTTCTGAGGAAACTTCTGACAGTCCTGGAACTGAATAAGAATCTGAAGGTAAAGTGGTATTATGAGGAAGGTGATAATGATATTCTTGAAAGGGGTGAAAATATTTCACTTGCACTTAAGATTCCGTTTGAATTCATTAAGGTCAGATAATAAGTCAAACTGGGTTTCCTGATTACATGGTAATACGTAACGGGAAGCTAGAAAAACCTCTCTGTTTCCAGTATGGAATCAATTCAAAAAAGAAACCCCCTATAATTACATTTCGATTTTAAATAAAATCAGGATATTTAGATAATCAATATACCATGAATAGAAACTAATAATAAACATAGATCCTTTCAGCAAAGATTTTATATTTACCATTGTCGATATCGGCAAGAGACTCAATCCAGTTTCCGTGATCATCTGTTTTCAAATCCTTATAAACCCATGTCGAAAAGCCTTTGGGATTTTCAGCAGTTGTCTCCTGTCTGATTATATTGTATTTTTCATCATAAAAGTTTTTCATTGTAAGAGCTAATGAATCGGCTTTGTTATAAAATTTTGTTTCAAGTACATTTCCTTTTTCATCAAGTGTACATTCCTGGTAACCTGTTCTCTGGTTTTTGTAATTGAAATACTCAAATTTTGTATAATAATTTTTTCCATCATTTGTCAGTACATATTTATTAATAATTGTATCCACCAATGGTCTGTACCTTGTTGCTGTTACTATGTACCCCAGGTCATCACACTGTGTAATAACATAATAAATAAGACTGTCACCCTGTTTATAATCACAACGGGTCCATTTCCTGTTTTCCATAGTTGGTGTAATTGTCTGAAAAACATCTTCTTTGTTCAGTACTTCGTATTTTGTCAGGTTACCAGTCATATCAAAATAAGCTTTAAGGTTTTTTGTCGAGCCCACGCTGTCAAGATCTTTTCTGGTCATAAGATCACCCCTGGTCATTTTTCCATCTTTTTCAACTGCCCAGTAGTTAAGCTCCGTTACCTCTTTAACTTTTCCGTTTAATCTGGCAGGGATTAAGGTGTAATCTGTCCACATACCAAGGAGAGTAGTATCAGCTGGTTTTTTCTCAGCACAACTTCCGATTATCAACGAAATAATCAGGCACAATAGGATTTTAGTTTTCATAAAGTGAGCCTTTAGTTAGTAATTAAAAATGAGTTAGATATATGTTCATTAAAGTTACGAAAGTAAAATTCTAAAGTCAATTTTATTTTAAGTCATATGATAACAATTCAAAATTGCTGCATGAAACCTAAATTCACCATTAAATACCGGTTTGTATTTGACTCGTAATTATCTCTTTCTTAACTTTAATAAAATGTTTATTATTTAAAAGTATCCATATTGCCAGTTTGTAAAAAGTTTGGACATGAGAATGAAATTATTCTTTATATTGGTTTGTTTAAGCTGCCTTACCGTCACCTGTAATTCAGTGAAAAAGCCAGTAGTAGATAACATGATTGTTGCAGGTAAAATTGATAGTATCTATTCAAAAATACTGGGCGAAGAACGTAAAATCTGGGTCTATGTACCTGCTTCAGATGATCTCTATTCTGAATTATCATATCCTGTTGTCTACCTACTTGATGGCGATGCACACTTTTTTTCAGTGATGGGTATTATTCAACAGTTAAGCGAAGTAAATATGAATATGGTACTTCCGAGGATGATCCTGATAGGAATTACAAATACTGACCGACCCCGGGACCTTACTCCTTCACATGTTACAACAGATGGTGAAATTCCTGATTCGAATTTCTTTACAACTTCCGGCGGATCTGAAAAGTTTACTTCATTTATTGAAAAGGAGCTGATACCGTTTGTTGACTCATCCTACTCCGCATCGCCATATCGAATACTTATCGGCCATTCATAAGGCGGATTGTTTTGTGTTAATACAATGCTGGACCACACTGAATTGTTTAATGGATATATTGCAATCGACCCTACCTTAAAATGGGATAAAAATATGGTGGTTGATAAGGCTAAAATGAGACTGTCTGAAAAGGATTTCAGCAGGACTTCATTTTATCTGTCAATTGCCAACCAGGGTTATTCCGATACTGAGACATCAAAAGACAATGCTGCTGCATTTGAACTAGCTGATTATCTCGACAATAATAAAAGGAATAACCTGAAATACAGATGGAAGTACTATGAGGAGGATAACCACGGATCAGTTCCAATGATATCTGCCTATAATGGTTTAAGATTTATTCTTGACTTTTATAATCCCCGGATGCCTTATACAAGATTCAGGGAACCATCATTTAAAGCAGATTTATTTCTGGTTGCACATTACAATAAAGTAAGTGAAAACTTTGGCTACAAGGTTAAGCCGCCTGAGTCACTTATGAACTGGCTGGGATATCTTTTCATAATGGAGAAACAATATGATAAATCCTACAGGTTGTTTAAGATCAATATAGATAATTACCCGGACAGCCCAAATGCTTATGATTCAATGGGAAAGGTGCTTTTGTTGCAGAGAGATACTGCCGGTGCATTATTAAATTATGAGAAATCCCTGAAACTAAATCCTGAAAACAGCAATGCAGAAAGAATTATCGGTAGTATAAAAAATGAATAAAATGTTTACAGGGCAATACAGCAGGCTGGGCAAATTTCCTGGCATGTCTGAAAGCCTGGTTCGAATACGGAATTAATCTGAGAAAGGGAGAATTCGACTATATGTCGGATAAAAAATAAAAACATTGCACATATCATAATTTAGAATAGTTCTAAATAAGGCGCATTGCTAACTTTGCCGGAAAAAAATATGAAGAGAAGCTTATTTTATCTGGCATTAATTTTTATTACAGGATTAAACACAATAACAGGACAGGAAACAAATGAACCTAAAAATCTGTCTGCCGATGTTCTTTCGAAAAAAGAGGACAAGCTGGTTTTCGGTGGATACGGACAGGTTGATTTTGCAAGACAGTTTGCAGAGGATAAGAGCATGAATTCGACCCTCGATGTTACCCGTCTTATTCTGAGCATGGGCTACAGTTTTTCTGAAAAGACATCCTTCTTCACCGAAATTGAATTTGAGCATGTTAAGGAACTCTATGTAGAGCAGGCTTTTGTTAATCATACATTCAGTGATTTTCTTTCATTCAGGGCAGGCTTGTTACTTGTTCCGATGGGTATTATCAATGAATATCATGAACCTACCACATATAATGGAGTAAAGAGGCCCTCCGTTGATAATATTATCGTCCCCACAACCTGGAGGGAAATTGGTTTCGGTTTCACCGGCCGATTCCAGGAGCAGGGACTGAAATACCAGGTCTACATGATGAATGGTTTCCTTGGCCATGATGGTACAAAAGGCCTTATTAAAGGTGATAAATACCTGAGAGATGCCAGGCAGAAAGGAGCCAAGGCGGTTATGACCTCTCCTGATTTCTCTGCAAAAATTGACTATTTCGGTATCAGGGGACTAAAAATTGGTCTTTCCGGGTACATAGGGAACACAGAATCGGGTTTGTACAAGAATCTCGACCTTACCGATTCACAAAACGTTTCAAGAGCTGATTCTTCAATTGTAGGGATGACGATGGCAGCGCTGGATGCCAGGTACAGTACAGGGGGGCTTTCGTTGAGAGGTCAGTTTGTTATGTCATCACTTTCAAACACACAGCAATACAATAAGTTGACCGGGAACAATGCTGCAAAGAGTGTAATGGGTATTTATGGTGAGGTAGCTTATAATCTCCTGCATAGTACAAGTTCAGAACACAGGCTGACCCCATTCTTCAGATATGAAAAATATGATACCCATTTCAAAGTTGATCCTTCTGTTGTAAAACAGGATAAGTACAATGTCAGTGAATATGTATTCGGTATTGGCTTTACGCTGGCAGAGGGGGCTGTACTTAAAGCAGATATGCAGATAGCAAAATCGGAAGCTGATGCAACCTCACTGAAAATATTAAATGCCGGACTGGGTGTATGGTTTTAATAACATGAAGGATAATAGAATCTTTTGCCTGAAGATTAACATATAAACAAGCAGATTTACCATGATATTAGCTGTAATTTCTTTTTTTCTGACATTTGCTGACACTACATCCATGAGGGAAGAATATAAGAAGTCTGCTGATAGAAATATAGAAAGTGTACTTGGTAAAGGCGAACTGAAAAGTACCTTAACAGATTCAGGTAAGGAATACTACATGTTTGAATCTGCCGAAGGGAAAGAAAGTGCTACCGTAGTGTTCTCTTCGGCAAAAGGACGATACGAGTTTTTTGACTATATGGTAATTATAAACCAGAACACAGAGATCGTAGATATAAAAATTCTGAAGTACAGATCAGAATATGGTTATGAGATTACAAATAAAAGCTGGCTACGGCAGTTTTATAACAAACAGGGAGTCAGCTTTGAGTACAGAAAAAACATTGATACACTCTCAGGGGCAACCTTTTCGGCCCAATCGCTTGTAAATGATATTAATAAAATTCTCGATAAACTTAAAAAATAATTATTGCCTCCTGTCATAGGTATTCCTCAGGACATTTAAGTCAAGTTTCTTCATTTTCATCATTGCTTTCATTACCCTGTCAGCTCTTTTTTCATCATCTGATGACATGAGCTTATTCATTTCAGAGGGTACAACCTGCCACGATACCCCAAATTTATCCTTCACCCAGCCGCAAGGTTGTTCCTGCCCTCCTGAGGTAAGCTTTTCCCAGTAATAGTCTATCACTTCCTGTGTTTCACAATTAATCATGAATGATACAGCTTCATTGAAATCAAAATCATGTTTCACATTGCTGCTCATGGCATTGAAAATAAAACCTTCAACGCTGAACTGTGCAAACAGAAGATCGTTTCCGGTTCCACCGCTCTGGTTTCCATAGGGTACCTCCATAATACTCCTGGAGGTTTTAAACACTGATGTATAAAATGAAAGCGCTTCCTTTATCCTGCCCGATTTCTCATTGACAAACAGAAGTGCAGGTACAATTTTCTGTTTTGAATTGATATCATCAATATCGAGCTGCCAGCCCAGACCAAACCTGTCTCTTACCCATGCATATTTTCTGCTCCAGTCATATTTGCCCAGTGGGAAAAGTACAGATCCTTTTTCACTCAATAATTTGTATATGCGGTCAATTTCAGACTCCGAACCGCAGTAATAAAAGAAGGATAACGAATCATTAAACCTGAAAAATGGTCCTGCATTAATTGCAATTATGTTCTGGCCGGAAATCTCAAATGGAATAATATCAACCTTACCCGAAGGAGTTCCATGAAGTACAGAGCTCTCCTTAAGTTTAGAATCCTTAAAGACCGAAACATAAAAGTCGACAGCTTCCCTGGCTTCTCTGTCAAACCAGAGATGAGGCAAAATTTTATTGATCTTTGCAGACATAATCAAATATTATAGTAATTATGAAATTAAACAATTATAGTACATTATGGTTCAAATCCTAATGAGATAAACGAAGTTGCATTCAGAAAAACGAGATTGATATATGACAAAGCCACGGACTAATTTACAGATGGCTATCTGATTTTACCGAAATCGATATTTATTCCTGCAAATAAGCGTCGTCCTGGTGAAATAAAATCTACATTCTGAGGAATAATAACATTGAATACATTATCTACTCCCAGAGCAAGCCGAATCCACTTATATTCCTGTGATACTGTTACGCGGAATGAACTGTAAGGTCTGTCCCGATAAATCTTTTCGGTTGTTATCTCATAGAATTTTTCCCCCATCAGTTTGCAATAGATCTGAGTTGTAATTGAATAATTCTTTTTTCTGTAGGTATAGTCAGCAGAAATATTGCCGGAATGTTTTGTTGTTCCATATAGCTGCAGCCCTGTCTGATCATCATATGAATGTACGTAACTGTAACCGGTAGTGATCCATAGTCCGCTGATGATCTTCTGTTTTGATAAAAGATCCAGTCCATATACAGAAGCGCTTGCTACATTCTGATACTGGCGGGTTAGCAAAGCAGAATCGGGAAGCCAGCGGTCTGTTATCATGTTTGTGAGTATATTACTGTATACACTTACAGAAGAATTATTCCATGGTTTTGAAAACTCCACAGATCCGGATATATATTTTGATGACTCAGGTTTCAGCTGTGGATTCCCTATTATATACCATTCCCCGAAATGATTGAAATTCATATATAATTCCTTAAGAGAAGGTGACCTGAAACCGGTACCTGCTGATGTTCTGAAATTCAGTGGTCCGTGCCTGAAAAGGACAGAGAGTTTAGGGGTAGCATTAAATCCGTAATTGCTGTGTATACTGGCCCTTACACCTGCAATGAGGTTCCATCTTGCGCCGAGTTCAATATCTTCCTGGATATAAACCACCCCTTCATCAGCTGCTTTAAGCCCACCCTCATTCCTGATAGAATACAAGTCCTCATGATTATATTCAAGCCCAGTAATCAGATTGTTTCTTTCATTAATATTAAAACTGCCCTGGCTTCTGAGGGTCTGAATAATATCGTAGGAAATCACCTCTACCTTATTATCAAGGAGCTCAAGTACAGAATAGCTATTATATCTGTCGCGGAAATATGAGAAATCAAGAGTGTGTTTTCCCATGTAGTATTGCCCCTTAAATCCACAGTTCAGATCTTCATATAGATCATGGACCGGGCGGGAGCTGACGTTTCCCCTGATGAACCGGTAATAACCTAAATATGGCGTTAAAAGAAGGCGCGAAGAAGGTGTTAGCTCAAATTTCTGCTGAATGCTGTAAGTATTATAAGGATTCTGGGTCCAGTCGCGGGGGCTGTCAGGCGTAAGGTCATAGCCATCAGTACTGCTGTAATTTATGCTTGTTCGGGATCCAAGTATACCATTTTTGAAACTTACACTTCCCCCTGTATTAAGTTCGTTGTATTTTGAATAACGAGTATAGAACTTTCCTTCGAAAGGATCGTTTATCCTTTTGGTAATGATATTAATAACACCTCCTATTGCATTTGAACCGTAAAGTGAAGATGATGCTCCTTTTATAACTTCGACCCGGTCGACGTTTTCCATGTTCAGCATTGAGTAATCGATATCCCCGTTTACCTCACCTGCAATTCTTTCTCCGTCGACCAGGAATAATACATACTTTGCATCCATTCCCTGCATCGAGATTGAAGCCCTGGTGCCGAAATAACTTATGTCGAAGCCAGGTACCATATATTGCAATGCACCGGTTACACTTGTTATACCCAGATTTAGCATCTGCCTGGCGTTTATTACCTGAGTCATAACAGGTACGTTTTTTATCAGTTTTTCTGATCTGGTACCCGTGACAACAACCTCATTAAGATTTATGTTTGACTCCCTGAGGGAAAAGAAGACATTTATAATACTTGTTTTTACGGAAATTGTTTGTTCAATTGTTTCATAGCCCAGAAGAGAAACACGAAGAGTATAAGTGCCTGGTTTGATTTTGTTGAAATGGAAAACGCCATTATTATCAGCTGCAGTGCCAAGGGTTGTTCCTTTTATCTGTATTATTGCACCGGCTATTGCACTACTGTCGGATGCAGCAATAATCTTTCCATTAATACCTGCCTCCTGTGAAAAGAGGGCCCCGGAAAACAAAAAAAGACATAAAACAAGGCATTGTTTCATTATGCAATCAGCATAAGTTTACTTTATGAATTTGTTTATATTCAAAAAGACAAAGCAACATATTTTGTTTCTCTGTTATTCAAGATTCTTCGATCCGTCGGCCTGGTAATTATACTGAAACGTTACATAACCTGATTGGTTGGTTGCACTGTAGTAACTCTTAAACCAGACCTTCGCATATTTCCCATTGGCAGTCTTGACAACATATATAAAATCGGATGGTACTATCTGTGTACCCTGACTTGCAGTCTGAATTGAGAACCATGTATAAAGTTTTGGATTGAGAATATATGATGCATATCCCTGCTGAACAGCTATATTTACTAATTCATCTGTTATAAACGTTGCAGTATCTGAAACAACCTTTAATTCATCAAATCCTGTCTGTCCTTTTTTATAGGAATTGGCAGCACTTCCCATGCCGCTACCGGACTTACCTCCGTTTGTTTTTATTCGATATCGCTGAAAAGCCAGATCCCATTCTAATGAACTTGCCGGATCTGAAATAGTGACAGTATCGTTTTTTTCAAAACTGAAATATTTCCATACTGTAGACCCCGTAGAATTAACAGTAAAAGTCTGTGATTCAATAGGTGGTGTTGGTTCTTCCTTGGTGCAGGCTGTAACCAGTGCTAAAATAGACAGAATTGCATAAAATCCTCTTTTCATGGTAATGTGATTTTTTTTGCGCAAATGTATAACCACATAATCATTGAAAATGGTAGATTTCGGAGATTTTATGGTACTAATCTTTTATGAAGATCCCTGAACCTCTTTGGAGTAAGTCCTGTCTCTTTCTTGAAAACTTTGGTGAAATAGGAATTATCGTCAAAATTAAGTTTATAGGAGATTTCCGAAACCGAGAGTTGAGTTGACAGGATTAGTTTTCTTGCTTCCTGCATTAATCTGTCTTTGAGAATTTTCTTAAGACTGCAAGTGAAATGCCTGTGGCATATATCATTGAGGTGCTTTTCAGTGACATAAAAGGCAGAAGCATAAAAGGCAACATGATGTTCCTTTACAAAATAAGAATCGATCAGACGTGATAATTCATGAATGAATACACTATCAGTCTTTACCAATCCAGGCGATTTTGATTCAATAAATTCAGACAGCCTAAGAAGCATTATATTTAAAAGTGACCTGATTATTACAGCAGAATTGGTTGATGATAATGCGTTTTCATACTCATTGCCTATGAAAGTCATCAGTTCGAAAACCGTTTTGAATTCGTTCTCTGACAATGTTATGCACTGGTTGGTCTTGTTTCCGGCTATCCGGGAAGTGCATGAAAAAATGTCAAGAAGTCTTATAAAACTGAATTCCTCAACATAAAAGTCCTGGCAGAAAAAGAATACTATTCCGTCTGTCTTATCAAGTCCTTCAAATGAATGTTTCTGGCGGGGAGCAATGAGGCATATGGTTCGGGGCTGGACATTATGGATATCATTGTCAATCCGGATCTCACCCTTACCGCTGAGAAAAAACAAAACTGTATAGAAGTCGTGATTATGCTCTTCTTTAATAAAAGGGTAAATGCTGAGATAACGGTTGAGATTGTTATGGTAAATACCATTTACCTTAATATCTCTGAGGAAACTAAAGTGATAAAAGTTTTTTTCTCTGAGTCCGAACTGATTCAAGTTTGCAGTTTTATCGACCTACAAAAATATCAAAATATTGTCAATAAGCCAGAGCTTATTTGTTTTCCAACAGCGATTTTAGGTTCTTCAATCCGCCTTCAAGGTCTTTTCCCAGCATGGCATCCATATCCATAACAAGAAGCATAAGGTTCATAGGGTAAGGCATTTTACCGTAAAAACTCCATTTAACTGATGTAGTGCTGTCATTTTCAGCTCTGAACTCAAGAAAGGCATAGTCTGTTGATTTCATCGGCTCAAGAAATCTGATTTCATAATCAATTCTTTCATTGCCTGTAATTTTTATTATTTCCTGCTCTCCCTTGCCTGCACGTTTATCCTCGCTGTCCCATGCTGATACAAAACCAGCAGTTCCGTCAGTTCCTCTGAAACTGACTTTCATATTGGGATCGATCTCTGCCCAGACACTGAAATTATTCTGATTTTTCAGATATTTTACATAATCAAAAACAATCTGTTTAGGCTGGTTTAATGTGATTTCCCTTTCTACAGAATATTCTTTCTTAATAAATAGAGCAGTCAGAAGTACAATGACAATCAGGCTTAATAAAACCAGACCTGCTATTTTAAGGAACTTTTTCATATTGTTTGAATTAAGTTACAAATCTGTAAAACAATTATTATTACACTAAGGTTCACTCATCTATCCAATTAATTATCAATTAAGCATAGAGATTTTGTTTTATTTCCATACGCTGAATTCATAGAATCATTCGTCTGCTACTTTTGTTAAAGAAAAGTTAATTGATTTTCTTTAACAGCTTTTATTACAGGTTTTTCCTAACTTTAGGTCTGAATGAAATCCGGTAATAAGCATATTATAAAACTTCTGGCTTTGCTCCTTGCAGCACTCATAATTGATGGGGGACATACTTACTATTTACTTCACAACCAGTCACATCCTGTTATTCTTCATAAACATAGTTTTGACCTTGAAGTACCGTGCCATGACAGGTATGAGAAGCTTGCTGATGATGAAAACCTTATTAAATCAGAGGATCAGGAATTGATTTCGGTCTTTTATATGAGTGGTTATACTTCCTTCATTTCACAATATAATTCACAGGATTTCTCAAATACTGTCTGGCAACCGCCCAGGTTTATCTGACGATTATCATTCTGTTCGAAGGTTATTACCCTGAAAAGTTTCAGGGTGTATATTATTATTTAAAGAATGTTTATCAAATGATTAACGAAAAGCAAAGAGTTGCCGGTATTTCTGTTCTTGCGGCTGTATTCCTGACAGGGATAAAACTGGTAGTTGGAATACTTACCGGAAGTCTCGGAATAATCTCAGAAGCACTCCATTCAGGATTGGACCTGATAGCTGCTGTTATAACTTTATTTTCAGTTGGTATTTCTGATAATCCACCTGACAGGAGGCATCACTTTGGTCATGGTAAGGTTGAGAACCTTTCTGCTTTCCTTGAGACCATTCTTCTGTTTATTACCTGTGCCTGGATCATTTATGAAGCTTTACATCGTCTTATAACAGGTAATACCACTATAGAAGTGGGTATATGGAGTTATATAGTGGTGACATTATCAATTGTAATTGATATTACACGTTCGAGAGCTCTCAACCGGGTTGCAAAGAAATATAACAGTCAGGCGCTTGAAGCTGATGCACTACATTTTTCCACTGATATCTGGAGTTCAGCTGTTGTGTTGCTGGGTCTTATTTGTGCAAATTTCGGATTCTTTTTTGCTGATTCCGTTGCTGCCCTGGTCGTTGCTATAATTGTAATTGTTATCTCCTACCGTCTTGGGAAAAGGTCAATTGAAGTACTCCTTGATTATGCTCCGGGAGAAAGGGTATCAGAAGTTGAGGAAATATTGAAATCAATGGAGGAGATTAAAACTTATCACAGCCTCAAGGTCAGAACAGCAGGAGCTGATACCTTTGTGAATGTTACTGTCACTCTTGATAATCGGCTCAATCTTGGTCATGCTCATAAAATATGTGATGTCGTTGAAGATGAGATATTAAAAACAATCGACAGATGCAATGTAATCGTACATGTGGAACCATATGAAAAAAGTAAAAACATATAAAAAAATATAACTATGGGATTTGAAGATCTTTTTGAGAAAAGGAAAAGTTTTCTGAAGTACAACTATTATGAGGGAAATCACTATCCCGATTACAGGTATGAGGACAGATATTCACGCAGGATGCATTTGAGGGGCAATCATGTATTAATTGTATTGGAGAGGATTTGGAATAACAGGAAACTGAGATTTCTGTTATTACTTTCGATATTTATCCTTATCATAATAATTATTACAGTTCTTATATTACTTATTCCCCTGATTAGCGGAATTCTGGATTCGTTAGCAAAAACGGGGCTTAAGGGTGTTCTTGAAGAGATTGCAGGTTTGATAAACAGTATCTGGAACGGAACAGGAAAATAAAAAAATGAATAGAGTTTGCATATAAAAAATTTAAACTATAAATACTAAAATTATGGAATGTCCTGTATGTAAAACAAAATTATTAATGTCTGAAAAGCAAGGTATTGAAATAGATTATTGTCCTGATTGCCGGGGTGTGTGGCTTGACAGGGGAGAGCTTGACAAGATCATTGAAAAGTCAATTTCAGCAGAGTACAATACTGATAATCGCATACCATATTTTAAGGAAAAGCATCATGATGACAGCCATCATTATCCATATGGTCACAAATATGGTAAAAAGAAGGGTTTATTGTCGGAACTTTTTGACTGATAATCATGGATTGCCTTATTCTTTAAATTAAATCACACGGTACTCATACTAACTTAATGTATGCAATTAACAAAGGACTGAAATGAGTTGAAGTTGTTTTTATTAAAGTTCTTCTGATTATTTGGAACAGTTTTATTACTTTCACTTTGATTTACCAAACCTGTAAAACAAAATTACCTATGAAGACCAAAACAACCATCGTTCTTTCCTCAATGATGTTCCTTCAGTATTATATCTGGGGCTCATGGTATGTGACCATGGGTACATTCATGTCTAAATACCTGGGTTCATCAGGTATACAGATCGGTGCTGCATACAGTGCTCTTGCAATTGCGACAATGATCTCGCCTTTCTTTGTGGGAATGGTAGCTGACAGGTTCTTCGCAGCCCAGAAGGTAATGGGAGTTCTGCATATACTTGGCGGGATACTTCTTTTCCTTGCATCAAAGATCACAACTAACGGAGCTTTCTACTGGGTAATATTGTTTTATTCACTTGCATATATGCCGACTATTGCCTTATCCAACAGTGTGGCATTCAGGCAGATGACCGATATAGGTACTCAATTTCCTCCTATAAGGGTTTTTGGGACCGTGGGATGGGTAATTGCCGGATTCATGATTTCCCTCCTTGGTATAGAGCAAACGCCACTTACATTCTATATGGCAGCTATTGTCTCTGTTGCACTTGGATTTTACAGTTTCATCCTTCCCGATACTCCTCCGCAGGAAAGTGCACCGGCTTCAACAGCCAGATCGGTACTTGGTATGGATGCACTGGTGCTTTTCAGGGATAAACCCTACCTGATCTTCTTTATTGCGGCAATATTCGTATGCATACCCCTGTCATTCTATTTTGGTTTTGCAAATCTCTATCTAAACCAGTCAGGGATGCAGAACACAGCCGGTAAGATGGTAATGGGACAGATTTCTGAAGCTTTGTTCATTCTTGCCATTCCTTTCCTTTTCAACAGGATCGGTGTAAAGAAAATGCTTCTGATTGGCATGACTGCATGGATACTACGTTACCTTGCCTTTGCATATGGCAATATGGGGGCTAACCTCTGGATGCTTTACGCCGGCATAATTCTTCATGGCGTATGTTACGATTTCTTCTTCGTCACAGGCTATATGTATACTGAAAAGAAATCGAATGAAAGGATCAAGAGCGCTTCACAGGGACTCTTTACATTCGTTACGTATGGATTAGGTATGTTCATCGGAACCTGGTTCTCAGGATTTGTGACTACATATTATTCAACAGGGCAGGAGTACCAGTGGAAGAATATCTGGTTTGTTCCGGCGTATATAGCGGTGGCAGTTTTGATCCTGTTTATATTCTTCTTTAAGGAGAAGAAGGAAATAGGGGTGGTTAAATAGGGCTATGGGTGCTGGTTACTGGGTGCTGGGTACTTGTTTCAGGTTCCAGGTTCCAGGTTCCAGGTTGCCAACTGCCAACAGATTAAAGCTAATTATTGATTACAACATCCCAGCTGCCGGGCTCATTGATAACAAATTCAAATACTACATTAAATTGTGAAGTCATAAGCTGATTCCAGGAACGATACTTAATTTTGATACTCAAAGGGAATCTTATATTCTCCAGACCGTAATAATTACCATTCCTGAATTCATTACCGCTGTCATATGCCATTGTAAATCCTTCGATTGAAATATTATCGGCACCACCCTGCCTAATCCTGACCTTTATATTATAATTTTGAGCCTTGATTTTTGAAATTGTATAACGAGTAACACTCATACTGGAGATTATCTCATATGGGGGTATCAGCTCTTTTCCTGCATATCTGTCCTCCTTCCAAATGCCCGTAACTACAGAATCAGGATAGACCATTTTGCCTTCTCCATGCCGCAATCCTTTTTCCAATTTACCCTCATAGTAAATACCACCAGCCCATCTGTAAATCCCTGTGCCATCAGGTAGTCCCTTTATAAACTGTCCTTCATAATAGTCTCTTCCCCGGGCTATCCCTTTGCCATGAGCAAGCCCTTTCCTGCATTCTCCTGAATATGTACCGGAGATTGATTGCATAAGAACCTTACATTCCTGTTGCTGAGCTCCAGATGATAAAAAATGAAACAGCAGGAACAAAATGAATAAAACTTTTTTCATAAACCGATGCATAGAAACTATTATGAATCTAAATAGAAATTTCTGTTACTTCTTGCCAACTGCCAACTGCCAACTGCCAACTGATTAAAGCTAGTTCTGTATATTCACATCCCAGTTGCCGGGTTCATTGATCCTGAATTCGATCGAAGCGGGCGACTGAACAGTGCGTAAAACATTCCATGTAAGATATGTGATCCTGATAGTAAGGGGATATGTTACGTTCTGCAAAGCATATGCAGTCCCCAGACGGTATTCATCACCGCTGCTGTATGTCATTGAGAAATCCTGAACAGTATTATTGGGAGTTCCTCCCAATGTCAGTTTTACCTTTACCTGAAGTGGTTTTTCTCCGGTTTTAGTGAATGATGTACGGGCAATGTACCTGCTTTGCAATACCTCATACCTCTTGACCTCCTTTTTCCCTTCATACTTATCTGCTTTCCAGTATCCGGTTATTATAGAATCGGAACTGTAAATCATTCTGCCGGAACCTTCCCGCAAACCTTTTTTCCAGTATCCTTCATAGAAAGTTCCATCGGCCCATCGGTATGTGCCTCTTCCTTCAGGATATCCATTCCTGAACTCACCCTGGTAATTGTCAATCCCCTGAGCATTGCCAATCCCGTGTGCCAATCCCTTTTTGCAATCACCTTCATAGGTTCCGGATAATCTGGGCAGTAATACCTGGCATTCGCTGACCTGGGCATTGAGATTATAACCTAAGAACAATATTATTGCGGGAAGTGTGGCTTTTTTCATCAAATGAGTTTTACCTGTGACTATTGTTGTACAACAAAGATACCAAAATAACATATATTTACATTCAGAGCCAAAAATGTCAGAATATGAAATTACGTTACATTGCTGTTGTATTAATTTTAATTGTAACCGGTACTGAAATTTATTGTCAGCAGTTTGCAGTTCGCGAATCAGCTGAAAAGCTTGTGCTCGATAATGGAGTCATCACCAGGGTTATAAATCTTGGCACTGAAAAGGGTGGTATTGTTTCTTTAAGCATGAAGCTTAAGGAGAGCAAGTCAGATTTTCTGGCTGACGGATCGTGCGAATTTTCATTTTTTGTAAATGACAGATTAATCACGGGTGCCGATAAATGGACGGTGGTAAAGATGGATCCTTACAGTGATGAACACGGGGGCAATGGTGCATCGGTTATTCTGGAACATCC
>Ga0129298_10000382_pt1 | contig 17206 bp, 17 predicted proteins | sample I19B2metaG_FD_94707 | JGI IMG/M metagenome (GOLD analysis project Ga0129298, IMG submission 94707) | Lake sediment bacterial and archeal communities from Gulf of Boni, Indonesia to study Microbial Dark Matter (Phase II) - ​I19B2 metaG | ecosystem: Environmental > Aquatic > Freshwater > Lake >... | reverse complement strand
CATTCTGACCTATCCAACATTTCTCATTCCCTTCTGTACCTGGCTGCTGATGGGATACTTCAGGACGATTCCCAAAGAATTAGAAGAGTGCGCGCAGATTGATGGGGCAAGCCGTTTACAAGCCATGGTACGCATTGTATTTCCATTGGCGTTGCCAGGCATCTTATCGGCTGGGATCTTCGCCTTCACGTTGTCATGGAATGAATTCCTTTACGCCCTGATCTTTATCTCATCTGCCCACCAGAAGACAGTGCCTATTGGAGTGGTCAGCGAACTGGTTCGAGGTGATACATTCTTTTGGGGGGCTTTAATGGCCGGGGCTCTGATGGGTTCTGTTCCCGTTGCTTTCATCTACTCCTTTTTTGTTGAACACTATGTGAGTGCGCTTACTGGCGCTGTGAAGGGTTAGAAAGGGAGGAGATGAGCTGGATACTTATTCGTAATGGACATTTATTCGCCCCTGAGGATAAAGGAGTTCAAGATCTTCTCATCGTTGATCAGCGTATTTTAGCGATTGGACCGAATTTGCCCAAACCCAGTGAACCTTATCCGGTGGAAATCTATGAGTCAAAAGACAGGATCGTCCTTCCTGGATTGATCGATCCGCACATCCACATCATCGGAGCGAGCGGTTTAGGAGGTCCGGCCACAAGGACCACAGATTTACAGATTTTTCGTATCATAGAAGCAGGTGTGACCACCATCATTTCTCCCCTTGGAGCAGACAGCCTCAGCCGGACCATCCCCAATCTCCTTTCCAGATCTATGCAATTAGGGGCAGAAGGGATGTCCACCTACTGTTATACAGGAGGATGGAGGAAACCTCTTCCCACCTTGACAGGCGATCCACTCTTAGATGTGACCTATATTGATCGGGTCTTGGGGATTAAAGTGGCCATTGCAGAACCGAACGCCCCATACTTCTCGGTTGAGGAGCTAAGTCTTTTGGCCCATGCTGCCATCATTGGTGGGAAATTGTCCGGCAAAAAGGGAGTTCTTCATGTCCATGTTGGAGACCGTGATGAGGGTCTTCGGCCCTTAGAGGAGGCCGTGATGCGAACGGGATTGCCAATGGATCAATTCGTCGCAACCCATGTGAACCGAAATCCAAACCTCTGGGAACAAGCGATCAATTATGCAAAATCAGGGGGGAGTATTGACATCACGACGATGCAAAAACCGGAAGCCGGTTACCAAAAAGCGATTCCTGCCAGCCGAGCGATTTTAGATGCGTTGGAGAATGGCTTTCCCGATTCCCGAATCACAATGAGCTCAGACGGTGGGGCGCTTTACCCAAGACGAAATCCAACTACAGGAGAGGTAGTGTACTATATGGCGGGTCCAGATTCGCTCTTGGAAACTATTCGTGAACTGGTACAGGCCGGACTTTCATGGGGCCAGGCTGTGAGTTTTGTTACGAGTAATACAGCAGATTTATTGGGTTTGGTGAGGAAAGGTCGGGTGGAGGTGGGCTCAGATGCAGATATTTTGATCCTGACCAAATCGGGTGATGTGGACAGGGTTTATTGTCGAGGAAGGTTGATGGTAAAGGATGGCAAGCCCATCGTCCGAGGTCTGTTTGAAGAATGATCACTTTTTCTGGTATTAGCTATAGGCTAAAAGGGGTCTGTTGAGGAGGGAGTCTAACCCATGGGGACTTATCGGATTGCGGTGCTGCCAGGGGATGGAGTTGGACCAGAGTTGATCCGAGAAGCGTTGAAGGTTCTCAGGGCCGTTGAGAAGGTTTTTCCTGATTTGAAGTTCGACTTTAAGGAATTTTCAACGGGTGCCCTCTGCTTTCAGCAGACAGGAAGCGGTCTTCCTTTGGAAACATTTGAAGCCTGCAGAACTTCGGATGCAATCCTCTTCGGATCAGCGGGGCTTCCGGACATAAGGTATCCGGATGGAACGGAGATTGCTCCCCAACTTACCCTCCGTTTCACATTGGATCTCTATGCTGGAATTCGGCCCATCAAGAAGTATGCAGGGGTTCCAGCCGTCTTGGCAGGAGATCCACCCATTGATTACATCATCCTTCGAGAAAACACGGAAGGGCTCTATGCCTCTCGGGGCGGAGGCGTCCGAATCGGTAAAGAGTTGGCTGTCGATAACATGGTAATCACACGGAAAGGAACGGAAAGGATCGTACGATACGCCTTCCAACTCGCCAGAAAGAGGAACGGCGCACCGGCAGATGGGAAGCGCCGGGTGACGTGTGTGGACAAATCGAATGTCCTCAGGAGCATGGTCTTCTTCAGAGAGACCTTTGACCGTGTGGCCTCTGAATTGCAGGATATTATTACGGATCATCTCTATGTCGATGCCATGGCACTCTACATGGTTCAACAGCCTCAACGATACGACGTAGTGGTGATGGAGAATATGTTTGGAGATATTCTCTCCGATCTTGCTGCAGGGACAGTCGGAGGGATGGGATTGGCACCCTCTGCAGATATCGGTGATGACCATGGTCTCTTTCAACCCTCCCACGGGAGTGCTCCTGATCTTGCAGGCAAAGGAGTTGCGAACCCAGTCGCCCAAGTCCTTTCGGCTGCCATGATGCTGGATTGGCTCGGGGATAAGGAATCTGATCCAGAGGCAAAAAAGGCAGCCAGGGCCATTGAAGATGCAGTGGAAAGGGTTTTGATGAACCCCAAGTACCACACAATCGATCTTGGAGGAAAGGCTTCCACAGATATGGTTGGCGATGCCGTGGCCAAAGAAGTGAAAAGTCCTGTTTGAACATGCGACGATGAAGGGGATGAAACTTGGCGAAATTAGGAAGTAGACACGAAAACCTCGATCACAAGGTTTACAAGAGATTGAAATCTATGATCCTTGAGCAGAAAATCATGCCTGGAGATAAGATCTACCAGGCCAAGTTGGCCCACCAATTGGGGATTAGCAGGACTCCTTTGGTGGGTGCGCTCAAGAAATTAGAGCAAGAAAAACTGATCGTTGCAATCCCTCGAAGGGGTTTCTATGTGAAACGTTTCTCAAGACGAGAGATGATTCACATCTTTGAACTTCGCGAGATCCTGGAAGGATTAGCAGCCCGAAGAGCCTCCGTTCAAATTTCAGACGGTCAGATCCAAAGGCTGCAGAATTTCTTCAAGGGGCTAAAAATCTCGGACGATTTGAAGAGTTTAAAAAAGTATGCGGATGAGGATCGGCGTTTCCATAATTTTCTGCTTGAAATCAGTGGAGATGACCTTTTATCGAGTATCTTAGGTACGTACAGTATCATCACCTTTAGTTATTTGGGTAATTTTCAGGCAGGATTGGTGAGGCCGCCCAAGGAAACCATCCACGAGCATCGGGCGATTATAGAAGCCATCACGAAGAGGGATCCAATCAAGGCTGAAGAATCAGCCCGTTTGCATTTGAAAAAATCTATCGTTAAGCTGGTCAGGGATGTCGAGAAGGAAGAAAAGAAAGGATAAGGAAAGGAGCAGCCATGAGGATCAAACAAGCCATCATTACCGGGTTCATGGGGAAATTGAAAGACCGCTTCTGTGAGTATCATGAAGCAAAGACTCCTGAGGAGAAAATTGCTGCTGTTGCCCAGGTCAAAGGAGCCAAGGGAGTAGAAATCGTCTATCCCTATGAACTCGAAGACATTGAAGGGATTAAAAAGGCCCTTAAGAAACACGGCCTTGGGGTGGCAGCCGTTAATGTCAATATCAAAGGCGAGCCCGAATTTGTGAAGGGGTCTTCCAGTGTCAATTCCAAGAAATTGAGGGACAAAGCCATTCGGTTCATCTGTGAGGGCATTGACGCGGCAGAGAAATTGGGAACAGACAAGGTGACTTGCTGTCCGTTGAGTGATGGGTACGACTATCTTTTTCAGGTGGATTACCAGCAAGCCTGGGGCAACATGGTTTCAACCTTTAAAGAGGCCGCCAGACATCGTAAAGATATTCGTCTCTTTCTCGAATATAAGGGTTCCGAAACACGGGTCAACTGTTATCTCGACACAGCGGCCAAAACAATCTGCATGATTCACGATATTCACGAGCCCAATATGGGGATTACTATTGACGTTGGCCACGCCCTCTATGCGGGAGAAACCGTTGCTGAATCGCTCTGTCTCGCTCAATCCTATGGTATTCCTTTTTATATCCATATTAATGACAATAACAGAAAATGGGATTGGGATCTCATACCTGCGACACGTAATTTATGGGATTATCTCGAAATGTTCCTCTACCTTAAGAAATTTAATTACAAGGGCTGGGTTACCTCCGACATGAGCCCGGTTCGACTCGATCCTATCGAGGCCTTCTCAAGAACGATCGAGACAACGGAGAAGATGATTCAACTCGCAAAAAGATTGGATTCAAAGAAACTTTTCAATTTGATGCGTCAGGAGAAGACCTTGGAGATAATGAAATTTTTAGAAGAGGAGACATGGGCAGGGAGATAGATGTTCTTAGGAGGGGTGCCTGTGGCGAGAGGGGAATATCGGTGGCCGTTAACCTTCCTCGACGATTTGGGTCTCCCTAACGATCCGAGGATTTGTGAAGCCATCCTGAAGGTCTCTTGCAGTGCTTGAGTAGTCATCGATCACAGCTCCATTTCTGCCTGCCTGAAACCAGTGGACTGTTTTGGGTGGGATGATATATTGATCCCCAGGTTTCAATATGACCTCATACCAAACCGTAAAATTCTCTCTTTCCTCTAAAGGAATCCTCGCTCTTGGGTGTGGGGTGGGTTCTCCTGGCACATAGAGATAGATTTCTCCCCATCTTACCCTCATAATCTCCTCTTTACCAATATCGTTTTCTATGGCTGGATGCCAGTGTTCAGGGAGTATCTGCCAGGGGAAAAGGACGATGATTTTTGCACTCAACCGACTGGTATTGAAAAATGTCAAAATCTGTCCGCCCTGATGTACCAAGTCACTCAAGCCGAAGTCAGCCACACTGATGTTTTCCTTCTCTTTTTCAGAAAGGACGACACCAGCTTTTTCCATATATTCAAGTGCCCTTTTTTGGGCTTCCCGATATTGCCTTTTATTTAACATCATTCATCCCAGATTTGATTTAGCCTTTTTTATTTTGAATGCGACCGATGGCCACCTGGTGAAAACGTGGCATCTCCTTTCTTTGAACAACATCGAAATAGTTATCCCCGCCCACCTGGCCCCCCTTATAAGCTATCTGAAGTCCGTTTATTTCAGGATAGGTGGAATATGCATAACAGAGGGGGGCTGGGACACCTACAGATCTTCCTACCTGAAGCGCCCATATCCCAAGAGTCTTAGTGACCCTTCCCGCTGTATCCCCTCCCGAGAGGATCAGGCGCTGCACTCTCGAAATTAAAATAATTCTCCTGGCCAATTCTCCTAATGTCTGACCTAAAATGTCAACCGTGTTTTGAGAGGTCATACCCAGGTCTTCAACCAATTCTTTTGTCCTGAAGATACGTGTGTCACTCGGGCCAATGGCCGAATGAAGGACCACCGAGCTTCCAACTTTCAACGCAGAAATCGCTTCTCGAGCCACACGTTCCATTTCTTTCTTTCGGCTTGTATTCTCGAATAACATTTCCGTTTGTATTCCAATCTCGAGATAACGATGAGCCGCAGCCCACTCAATCTGTCTTCCTGTTACCGCTGCACAACTTCCAGAGATTACCAAAACAGGTCCGCATTTCCCACTCCCTCGGACTCGTTCAGGATCATAACGATAACGAACGATGCCCCAGCGTTCCCATTCTTTGGCTAATCCGTAACCCAATTCTTGGGATCCCACACAAAAGAGCGTTTTTCCATGCTCTGTGTAACCCCAGATCACGGAACAAACGGTATTCAAATGGGTATTGGAATAAGTGTCAAATAAGATCAATGGACTATTTTTCGTTAGTCGATTTTGAATTTGCTTTTTTACTTGCCTTCTACCTTTTACCAGAGTAAGAATCGTGATGAGACTGCAATCGAGGTGAGTCTGTTTTGCGAGATGTCGCCTCAGATCAGATTCCTGCATCGGAGTGACAGGATGGATTGACATGGAAGGATGCCTGTCCAATCGAAATATTTCCTGCCCCAGAGCTACAAAATGGTTTCCAAAGAGAGTGAATCTGCCAAAACGGGGAGCGGCTGCCAGGATGGGGACGAAACGAGAGGAAAAGACGTTTAAACCTATTTCGATGGCTTTTCCAATGTTGCCAATTTCAGGTGAGGAGTCAAAAGTAGAGCAGATTTTATAAAGAAACAATGGGGCGCCGTATGTCTTCATCCTTTGAAAAGTTGGTTTTAAGATCTTAATAAGGTTTTCCGTAGGGAGGGAGCGGGAAATCCCTGCTACACCGATTGCATGAACTCTGGGAAAATGATTTCGTAGGAATTGCGCTGTTGGAGGTTTGACAAAAATGATCGTGGGAATGCCACTGATTGTTAGGGCCTCTGCTGTAGAGGTGGTACCTGTGAAATCATCGCCATAAAAGGATAGAAGGTAGGGGTTTCCCTTATCCCCTGCCATAAATCCCCCACTGGTCAAGGGCTGCCTTTAGCTCAGGATACTCTTTTACTGATTCATCGAACTCTCCATTTGCCATTATCAGATCGATGCCCTGACGAAAAGCCCGAGCCCCTGCAGTGGGACCCATGGGGTGAGCATAGATCGCTCCTCCTGCTCCGACGACAAAATCCTTTCCGAGATCTTTGAACAGTTGCGGGAGGTGTCCCTGTTTCACAGCCCCACCCGCAACGGGCCAAGTCCGCTCTTTATTAAAAATGGGATTCCTTAATGCCATGGCAATTTTCATATATTTTTCATGGGAAATAGCGAATTTCCCATAAGGTGTAGGTATGGTAAGGATATCGGCGCCTGCTAAGCGAGCGAATTTTCCATAGATGAGGTGTGAACTGATTCCATGATAAGGGCTTGCATAAAGGGCTCCACCAAAGTCGAGGTGTGCAAGAATTGGGACTCTGATCTTTGGATGCCTTGCTAAGGATGAAAGTATCCCTATGCCCGTAGTGAGGTAATTCACCATAATTGCATTTGCCCCGTGATTCACTGCTTCGATTGCTTTACTCAAGCATCGTTCCGGTTCATCTGTTACATTCACGGTGTACAGAACCTTCTGTCCTGTCTCCTGATACACTCTTTCCGCATTTTTCATGTAGAGTTTTACTCTTTTTAACATGGGTGAAAAATCCGTATCTCCTAACACCTCATCGTCTTTAACAATGTCAGTGCCCCCCAAGGCGGCTGAGTAAAATAACTCTGCACCCTGTTCCGGTGTGATGCCAGTAGATGGTTTGATCATGTTATTAAGAAGAGGCCGTTCCGGCACCCCCAGCAACGTACGAATTCCACTGACACCAAACTGTGGGCCAGGAAGTCCTTCAACAAACTTCCGGGGCAATGCCACATCGATAAGCTTTATATCTCCCATCATGGAAATGTTTCCGAACACAGTGGTCAGGAGCATGGGGATTTGAGACCCAATGTTTTGAACAGGATAGGCAATTTGAAAAATATGATTGCGTTCATTGTCTGTTTTTAAGGGTTCTCTTTCGAAATCAGGAACTTCCCATACCCCGAGCACTTTACCCTGGTGTTTTCCGGACAATTCTTTAGTCTCACCGGGCACCTTAATCCATGTGCCTGTGGTCTGTTCTATGGCCATGGTTGCGACCATATTTAAGATATCTCTTGAATATGATCGCAAAAAATAGGTAGCAACCACATAATCATCAAAATCGATCCCCTCGGGTTGTACATATTGGTCAAAATCAAACATTTTACTCTTCCCCTTAAAAGTGGAAAATCCAGGAGACCTCTGCTTCAGTGTAAAATACCCAAGATCTCCCGTGCTCCATCAGCACTGACTACTTTTCTTCCAAAAGATCGGGCCGCTTCAGCAACCTCCTCAACCAACTCAGCGTTGGAACGGGCCCGTTTTCCAGAGGATAAAAAGGGGCCATCTTCATAGCCAACTCTTACATGACCGCCCCGTTCTAAGGCCACATGAAAATCTTTCCAACCTCTGCTATGATGACGCGTGAGAAACCATTGAGATTCTTTCGGGAGATGATCTAAGAAAATGTCGAGGGACTTCACAGAAAAGGGAAGGGTGTCAGGAATATCAAAAACGAAATTATAAACATATGGGGGAGAAATTATCCTCTCCTTTTCGAGCCGCTCTGCGTTATGAAACATGGAAAGGTCAAAAACACAGAGAAAAGGTTTGATCCTGCGTTTTTTGAGTTCTTGAGCATAATATCTCATGTCCGATATGGGATTCTGGTAAACCCCACCAAACATATTGATAGATCCGAGGTTCAATGATCCCATTTCAATTCCCGGAATCCTGAAAGAGACACAACGCTCCTGAAGGGTATGCTCGGGGGCACCTCCAGTAGAACCTTCGATAATGATGGGGCATGAGGAGCGGATTTTTTCAACATCCCTTTGGAAAATGTTGGGGTCAGGGGTCTGATTTCCTTCATCATCCCTGACATGGAGGTGGGCAATCGAAGCCCCTGCATTGTAAGATCTCAGGACTTCCTCTGGTACATTCATTTTACCTTCAAATTTTTCTGTCTGTTTTTCACCCGGATAAGGTGCCACACATATCATCAACTCGTCCATATCTGATTTCCTTTCTATTCTTTCTAACCGTTCCTCTCAATGGCTACGGCTCGAATAGGGAAAGACTCAAGACCACCCATTTTCGCTGGAAAACCAAAAAAAAGGAATCTCTTCTTCTTCAGTTCTGACAAGTTGGCAAGCCCCTCAATAATGGGGATGTCGTTTGAGAGCATGAGATCGTGTGTAAAATATTTACGCAAATCCTTTCCGAGGAATCCTGGATTCTCAGGGAATACCGTGTCATCGAAACCAACCATCTTGATCTTCTTCTGTATCAGGTATTCCACTCCTTCCTTGGCAAGGTAGCACCGATTCATTCCTTGATGGGAACATTTTCCGAGAAGGACGATGTCGTTTTCTTTAATTTGAAAATCCTCTAAGATCTCCCTCCCGATGGCAGTTTCGGGAGGTAAATCTTTGCAGTCCACCAGAACAGCCATGCCAAAGAACTTGGTTAGGTCTACTTCGCTGACATCAGATGCGTTTCTTCCATGTCGTACTGGGACAAAGTGAGAAGGAGCCTCTATATGAGTAGAAATATGACTTTCCATCTCAATGTTGTGCATGAGTTCTCCAGGGGGATAGGGAAAGGGTTTAATCTCATATTTCCGCTTTCCAGTATCCACAGGACCTTCGGCCTGTCCAGGTGTTACCTTCTTAGATAAATCGACGATACGGGCTTGTGTTAAATATTCCACCACTTCCTCAATTTTCATGGCAACCTCCTTAGTACAAAAATCAAATGACCTTTCTCCATTGGCCATCTATAGTAATCAAACTTTCGAAAGAGCAAAAGATATATTGAAATTTTAGAATAAAATAGATCATAAAGACAATATATTTTAATTTAATTTCAAAAATGGTACAAAAGAATGCAGAAAGGAAAGGTCATGTTAGCAGCTCTTTTAGAAAAAGAGAGGAGCTTCAAAATGGTAGAAGCTCCAGATCCAGAACCAGGCAAAAATGAAGTCGTCATTCAAGTAATGAGTGTCGGAATCTGCGGATCTGAGGTTGAGGCCTTTTTTGGCAGACACCCTTTCCGTAAACCCCCTGTGATAACAGGACATGAAATGAGTGGTGTGACTGTAAAGATCGGAGAAGATGTGAGTGGGTTAGGGGTTGGAGAGCGGGTGACTATAGAGCCGCAAGTCTCATGTGGCTCCTGCATCTATTGTCAATCCGGTAAATCCAACCTCTGTCCTTATCGAATTTCCTTGGGGACACCAAAATGGCCAGGGCCTTTTGGTGAGTTTATAAGGGCCCCAGCTTCAAATATATTCCGAATTCCGGGCGAAATAACTTTCGATGAAGCGGTTTTGGTGGAGCCTTTAGCTGTGGGTGTTCATGCCCTTCAAAAAACTCAACTCCATCAAGGGGAATCTTTGATTGTCCTTGGTGCCGGCACCATTGGTCTCTGCACAGCCGTTGCCGCTCGTGCCAAGGGGATACAGGAAATACTGATGACCGATATTTCAATGACAAAACTGAAGATGGGAGAAAGGATGGGTGCCCTTTATGTCCTGGATGCAAAGGACCCCGATCTTCTGGGGAAGGTTAAACAGATATTTCCAGAAGGCGCCGATGTGGCTATTGTCGCAACAGGGGCATCTGAGGCTTTTCGGATGAGCACGAGGTTTGTTAAACGAGATGGACGCATCGGGGTAGTCGGTCTGAGTCGACAAGAGGCATTTGTTCCCATAGAATTGGGCGGTGCAGGGACTGAACTTAAAGTGATTGGATGCACCACCTATCTCCATGACGATTTTCAGGAATCCGTCAAAATCCTTCCGAGTACCCGCCTGAGGGAATTTATTTCAAGGACCTTTCCGATTGAACAGATTCAAGAAGCCTTTGAAACTTTCATTCGAGAAAATGATACTTTAATCAAAGTTATCTTACATCACCATTATGTTTAATTATAAAAAAAGATGCTCGATCATTTCGGATGACTTAATTTTGATTTTTTATTGTATTCTTGATAGATTAGGTCATCATCGTAAGCGTTCGGAAAATGCCATAGAGAAAATCGTTGAGATCCTTGAAACCGAATCCCCTTCACCCAAAGAGGGAACAATTTTTGAACGAAAAAAATTTAAAGGAGAAGTAAAATGAAAGCTTTAATCAAAGACAAACCTGTTAGAGGTGCGACCTTCACTGACCTTACCATTCCTCAAATTGGAGAAAATGATTTGTTGGTTAGAGTTCAGGCTGCTGCTATTTGTGGGACGGATATCCATATTTACCAATGGAATGAGTACGCTTCATCGAGAATTAAGCTTCCCCTTCTTTTTGGTCATGAATATGCTGCCGAAGTAGTGGAGGTGGGTAAAAATGTGACAAACTTTAAAAAAGGAGACCGAGTGGCGGCCGAAACTCACGTCCCCTGTGGTCATTGTTACCAATGTACGACTGGCCTTCAGCATATCTGCAAAGATATGAAAATTCTTGGGGTACACATGGATGGGGCCTTTTCGGAATATTCTATCCTTCCCGCTGTGTGCGCCTGGAAATTGGACACCGCCATCTCTTATGAGATCGGTGCCACCATGGAGCCCTTTGGAATCGGGGTCCATGCTATATCCAAAACGAAGCCGGCCGGGAAAAAGGTGATCGTATTTGGCTGTGGGCCTATAGGGATTTATGCCCAGATGGTAGCTAAACTGAGCGGGGCTGAATATGTGATCGGTGTAGATATCAGCAAGGAGAGGCTTGATCTTGCGAAGAAAATGGGTACAGATATTGTTCTTAACACAAAGGAAGTAGATGTCGTTACCGAAGTAGACAAAATCACAAAGGGGTTTGGTATGGATATTGTGGTTGAACTGACAGGCAATAAGGCTGTTCTTAATGATGCGACCAAAACCCTGAGACGGGGTGGTGATATTGTCCTGGTAGGACTATATTCCGGGGCGGTTGAGCTGGATCTGGTAAATAATGTCATCTACAAGGAGGCGAATGTCTATGGTGTGACAGGACGAATCATGTGGGATACCTGGTGGACAGCTCAGGGTATCCTCCTTTCTGGAAAGATGGATGTCAGCCCTGTGATCACTCATTATTTCGATCTCGGTGATTTCGATAAGGCCCTTCAATTGGCCGAATCAGCCAAAACTGGTAAGATCGTTTTTAGAATCTAAAAAGTGGAGAGCAAAGGGATGAGTAAAGAGGGATTAGTAAGAGAACTTCAGACGAAGGCAAAGAAGCTCAGAAGAGAATCGCTGTTTGTCATGAAAGAAATGGGATCTGGTTGGTTGGGAGGGTCGTTTTCTTCCGCAGATTTCATTACAGCACTTTTTTTCTATCGGATGAAACATGATCCCAAAAATCCACAGTGGAGTGCAAGGGATAGGCTTATTATTTCAAAAGGTCACGCCTGCGAGGTCTTTTATGCTGCCCTTGCTGAGGCAGGTTATGTACCAAAGGAAGAGCTTAAGACATATAGCCATTTAAGGTCCAGGCTACAAACCCATGTTGATTGTAGAACCCCAGGGATTGATTGTAGTGGCGGTTCCTTAGGATTGGGGTTGTCTTTCGCAGTGGGGGCTGCGATAGGAGCCTATATTCTACCCAGTGAAAAAAATTTGTCAGCAAGTTCTCGTCGTGAGCAAGCCCGTTTTCGAGTTTACTGCATCTTGGGAGACGGGGAGTGCAATGAAGGACAGGTTTGGGAGGCAGCAGCGAACGCTTCTCATTATAAATTGGACAATTTGACGGCGATTGTCGACAGTAATAAGTTTCAGTCCACAGGATCTGTCCAAGTGAAAATGGATATGATCTCACTCACTGAAAAATTTAAGGCTTTTGGGTGGGAAGCAAAAGAAATCGATGGTAACAACATGAAAGAAGTGGTCGATACCTTAGATTGGGTCCTCACGGTTGAAGATAAACCTCAAGCCATTATCGCTCACACGATCAAGGGGAAAGGATTTCCCTCTCTTGAAAATACAAATTGCCATTTTGTTAAAATAACGGAAGAGTTACTGAAAAAAGGCCTTGAAGCTCTGAGGGGGTAAGATATCTATCAAGATACGAGAGCAGGGGGATAATATTGTGAAAAGCAGATATGCACGAGAAAAAAGGGATATCTCTGAGAATATTTATTCTGCTCATAACCGTGCGCTCATTCACCTGGCAGGAAAGGACAATAGGATTGTATCCTGTTATGCAGATTTTCCATCGGGCGAGGTGGGAGAAGTTTTTCCAAAGCAATTTCCAGATCGGATCATCGATGTTGGTATTGCAGAAGGCCACCTGATCACAAGTGCAGCGGGTCTATCCGATGCAGGGTTCATTCCTTTTACGCATTGCCATACATTATTTGCTCTCGGGAGAGGATATAATCAAATTCGGCACAATGTCGCATATGATAATAGAAATGTTAAGATCGTCCTCTGTAATTCAGGTGTGATATGGGGAGGGATGGGGCCTTCGCACCTTGCGATAGAAGACTTGGCCGCACTGCGAGCGATACCGAACCTGGTCATTCTTTCACCTTCGGATCCTGTCTCTTCTGAAAAAGCAACCTTTGCGGCTGCAGATTATATCGGTCCAGTGATCCTACGGTTACCTTTCGTGGGCGCTGTGTATCCCACTTTATACACAGAGAATCTTGAATTTGAAATCGGAAAGAGCATCTGCCTTCATGACGGAAATGATGTGGCCATCCTCGCCACGGGCATTTTAGTATCCGATGCTCTTGAAGTTTCAGAAGAACTTGAGAAGGAGGGTATTCAAGCGAGGGTGCTCGATATCCATACCATCAAGCCCCTTGATGAAGAAGTGGTCCTATTAGCGGCGAAAGAGACAGGTGCCATTGTCACGGTCGAAGATGCAAACATCATCGGAGGATTGGGAGGAGCCGTAGCAGAATTAATCTCGGAAAAATACCCTGTTCCATTGAAACGGGTTGGCGTGAAAGACCAGTTTGGCGAATCCGGTACATCAGAAGAGATCAAGAAATGTTATGAGCTCACCCCTCCTTTTATTAAACAGGCTGTTCAAGAAGTCATGCGTTTAAAGAGAACTTAAAATTCATAGTTTGGAATAAAATTGATGATTCTCAATAACATCCCCTCCTCGTTCACTCCTCCTTACAATACGCAAATCCAATTCAGCATGTTTTTATGGTCAAGCCAATGGATTAGCTTACAGACCTCGAATCCCTTTTAAAGAGCTTGACAGCTTCTGGAGATTGCAGTAGGAATAAGATAGATCAATTTATGTTGATCTAAAAAATACTCTATGAAAGGAGGTTCCCATGAGTCCAAAAAGATCCTTCTTGATCTTCTTTTTCGTCCTCGGGGTAATCGGCCTCCTTATTGTGGGAGGTCAAAAGGAAGTCAAAGCGGCACCCATCAAGCTGGTCTACATGACAGCGGGTGACGTCAACATGCTGGCGCTGGGACAGAATGTACTCGGTCCTGCGTTCTCCAAGAAGTATCCGGGCGTCTCCCTGTTGACCGTGCATACTGGACCTGGCAATGCGGGCTCTAAACTGATCTTCGAGAAAATCTCTGCTGAGAGCGAGTCCAAGAAGGCAACCTGGGACGTCGATGTAGCCATGGTCCACCAGATCTTCATGAAATGGGCTGAAGGAAAAGACCTCCTCCTGCCCTACGCCAAGGAACTCGGCACCTGGAAGTACGTCACATCTCCCTTTACCAAGAGTTCCTTAGGTGTTTCAGTGGAAGGGTACGTGATGCCCATGTTCCACAGCCAGACAGCCCTGGCCTACAATCCTGATTTTGTGAAGGTTCCACCTAAAAACTATGCTGATCTGGTAGAATGGGTCAAACAGAATCCCCGCAAGTTTGGTTACAACGGGATCAAGGGCGGCATGTCCGGCGTGGCTTTTTCCGTCGGCTGGGTGTACTGGAAGACAGGCAAATACGAAAAGTATGCGGTCACCGGCCCCTTTGATAAAGCCGAGATAGGGACGTGGGAGCAGGCCTTCAAAGATTTAGGGGAGTTCAACAAATATGTGACCATCACGGGGGGTAACGTAGGTACCCTCGATGCCCTGAATCGGGGGGAGATCTGGATGGGCCCGGTGTGGGTGGACATGTTCTTCACCTTCATGAACGAGGGCAAGCTGGATCCCAAGACCAGGATGATGCTCCCTGAGCCCGGCATGCCTGGCCAGCCGATGTACTTCGTGATTCCCAAGAAGGCAGCGCATCCGAAAGAAGCCAAGAAGTTCGTTGAATTTGTCACCAGCCCAGAAACCCAGGCCAAAGAAATCGTCATGCGCTTCAACTGGTATCCAGGGATCGATGGCTCCCATCTGAAGGGAGCGATCCCGCCTGAAACATTCAATAAGATCTATAAGGACGTTACGCCCGCAGACCTTGCCAAGAAGGGACGTTCCTTCCCACTGGGCGAATACTTTGACGCCATGCTGGAGTCGTACGAGAAGTGGATCAAGTAGTCGTGCAGGCAAAGCAAGCCGTAAGGAGGGAGTTCTCTCTCCCTCCTTACCTCTTACTGCTTCTTCCAGCGGTAACCTTCATGTTTCTCATGTATGGTTACCCTTTCCTTTCCTCCATCACCCGAAGCTTCATCAATAGCCAGGGCCAACTTTCCTTTGAGAACTACCAGAAGACCGTGGACCTCTATCTCAAAGACATCGGCTTCACCTTCGCGGTTACCGTATTCAGCACGGCGGTCTCTGCCATACTGGCGATCCTGCTGGCCGTCTATCTTCGCTTATGCCAGAGCCCCATTTCCAGGGTGCTGACAGGATTGTATAAGATACCTATCTTCATCCCTTTCGTGGTGGTGGCCCAGATGATGAACAGCTTCCTCGCTCCCCATGGGTTGCTTAACCTGACCTTGGCTAAGGTGGGGATGGTCGACATCAAAAACCCTCTCCAGCTTTTCAACTTTTATGGACTGACTTTCGGGTTCGTCTGGAAGATGATACCCTTCTCAGTCCTGATCATTCACGGCGGCTTCCAGATGATCGACAACAGCTACATCGAAGCCGCCCGCAGTTGCGGCGCGGGGTTGATGAGGGTTATCACCCGCGTGCTGATCCCCATGAACCGGCCCAGCATCATGGTGGCTCTGGTTCTGGTATATTCCCAGATCGTCGGTACCTTTACGCTGCCCTACATGTTGATCGGAGGGAAGATCCCCACTACCATAACGGTCGACATCGCCCATCGTATCAACTACTTCCGGGATTTTGGCGTCGCCAATACGCTGGGTGTCTTCTCCTACCTTCTGGTCCTGGTCACGGCAGTCTATTACCTGAGATCATCAGTAAAAAAGATGGCCGGCTCTCAAGCCAGCGAGGGGTGAGCATGTCTGCCAAGCGTATTCTGATCCTTACAGCTGAGATCATCATGCTTGTGCTGGTCTTCCTGATTATCATTGGACCCATGACGAGCCTCTTCATCTGGTCCATCGCCCATCGCTGGTATTGGCCGAACACACTGCCCCAGGAGGTGGGCTTTGAGTATTGGAAGCAGGCCCTGGGGATGCACACGAGTTTGGCCATCGGAGCCATCAGCATCGTGCCGGCCTTCCTTCTGAGTTTGTTGATCGCCGTCGTGGTAGTCATCATCTCCATGCTCATCGCCATCCCGGCAGGGTACGCACTGGCTAAATATCGTATCCCCTTTGGGGCTTTCATCATGTTCCTCTTCTTGATGCCCAATGCCTTTCCGCAGCAGCCCATCTTTGTCAATCTGCTACGCATTTTCACCCGTTGGGGCTTGGCCGGCACTGTTCAGGGGGTTATCCTGGTTCATATTCTTGTAGGCTTGGTTTTTGGCGTTTGGATCACCAGCGCTACCTTTCGATCCATCCCCAGTTACCTTGAAGAAGCGGCCCATAGCGTGGGTGCAGGCAGGTTCTATACATTTTTCCACATCACCTTGCCATTGGCAGCACCTGGACTTTTAGCCAGCTCTGTATTCGTCTTCATCACCTCTCTGGATGAGTTCACAGGGACCTTCTTTATCGGCCTTCCTTTCGTGAACACCCTGCCGATGACACTTTATTCATCAAGCGGTTACAACATGCAGTTTGCTTCAGTGATCGCCATCATCTTGCTTATCCCCAGCATCCTATTCATGACGCTGATCCAGAGGGTGCTCAGAGCTGAGTACGTGGGCGGGATGGGCTGACGCGCTTCATTCTTGTTTTCAGGAGGAATGGATTCAATGCCCCCACTGCACTTGGAACGCATCGTGAAGAAATACGGTAAAGTGAAAGCCGTAGACGATCTGAGTCTCAAAGTCCGAGATGGGGAACTGCTGACTTTGCTCGGACCTTCGGGGTGTGGGAAGACGACCGTCCTGAGATGTGTGTCAGGGTTCGTCAAACCCGACAGTGGGGATATCTACTTAGGGGATCGCAAAATCACTGAAATTCCTCCACAGAAGCGAGGGATCGGGCTAGTCTTCCAAAACTATGCCTTATGGCCCCATATGACAGTATTTCAGAACCTGGCCTTTGGCCTAAAGATAAAGAAGCTTTCCAAGAACGAGACCCATCAGAAGGTGGAGCGCGCCCTAGCCCTGGTCCAGTTGGAGGGGTTTGAAGACCGTTATCCCCGTCAACTGAGCGGCGGCCAGCAGCAGAGAGTGGCTCTCTCT
>Ga0129298_10000381_pt1 | contig 17248 bp, 16 predicted proteins | sample I19B2metaG_FD_94707 | JGI IMG/M metagenome (GOLD analysis project Ga0129298, IMG submission 94707) | Lake sediment bacterial and archeal communities from Gulf of Boni, Indonesia to study Microbial Dark Matter (Phase II) - ​I19B2 metaG | ecosystem: Environmental > Aquatic > Freshwater > Lake >... | reverse complement strand
TTTTATAATCAACCACCCCGGCCGCAAAGAAGCATTGCAACAATTTAATAAACATTGTGTTGCGGCCACCCCTCCTTCAAAAGGAGGGGAAACTTATATTTCCATTTCCTGTGACATAAATCTCCTTAAGTTGACGGCTATGCCCCAAGGGGGGCTTGATAAGTCAAAGTGTTTTATTAAGTCCCTCTCCCCCAGGAGAGGGTTCCGATAGCTATCGGAATAGGGTGAGGTAAAAGTTAATTCATATCCGGCGACTCCGGAAAATCTGCCCATACCCTGTATTTGGTTTTGAGACTGCGGACAACTCTCTTCCAGGTATCATCGCCGCGGCTGCTCATCACAATTTCAGGTTTAACAGTTGCGATAACCCATGAGTTTTCCTTAAGTTCCCTTTCAAGCTGACCGCCTGACCATCCGGAATATCCCAGGAAAAACCTTATCTGATTGTTCTTGATCTTCCCTGCTTTTATCAATCCTCTGATGGTATCTATATCCCCTCCCCAGAAAATGTTCTTATCAACCTGAATGCTCTTTGGTATATGTCGTCCAAGACTGTGGAGATAGTGAAGGGTGTCGGGTGCTACCGGACCTCCCATATTAAGTGTTTCCTCCCAGCCTTCAAATCCCTCAATTGCATCACATATTTTCAGGTCAAGTTTCTTGTTCAGAATAAAGCCAACAGATCCATTTTCACTGTGATCTGTAAGGTATACTATGCTCCGGTTAAAGAAAGTATCGGGCAGAAATGGTTCAGAGATAAGTATTTTGCCTTTTTCCGGGATCTTATCCTCAGGTAAAATGGCAAAAAGATCAATATCCGATTTCATAATATTAAATCATATAGAAAGATATTACAAAAATAATTAAGTAAAAGCTTATCTTCAATTAATTATTATCATATTTTTGCGACAATTATTAAAAATTAATATGCAAAGAAGTACATTACGTATACTGGGGAACAAGGCAGTTTTGAATATTCGTGAAAGAATGTGTGAGACCCCTGAAGAGATGCTGGGAAGTGAAAAATTTCGTCAGGTGCTTGACCATTGCATTGATAATCTGAAGAAAAAGAATTCACCCCTCCTGGATATTTTTGAAAGCAAAAAAACCGATGCTGAAGCTGTCAGCGATCTGATCCAGACACTTACATATCTTGTAAAATATGAGAACAGGCTTGTTCCGCATATATTTGAAAGATCAACCGTTTTTCTCAGAAATCTCGACAAGCTTGCCAGTTTTGTAGAGTACCTGTACGATTACTGGAGGAGCTTTGACAGGTTTATAGTTAATGATTCTGAAGGAGACAGGCTTGACAAAAGGCCATACAGAACCTTTAATGAAACCATTGAACAGCTTACACACCTCATCAGGACAGTCTACAGGCAGATTCAGGAGAATATAACAGGAAGCCACCCGAATGTATACAGACAGATCCCGGCAGGTGCTGAGATGTCTGTAATTTCATTACCAAAAAAAATTGCCTATTCAGGTGAGAAGTATAAAACACTGAACAGTATCCCGGTTATCAGGCAAATGCTTATTTATCCGCCGCTGGTTATCCAGCAGCCAATGAACAAAAGGACGGGGCATTTTAAAAAGATTGAGAAAAATCCTATAGATCTTATTGATCTTGTTGACCTGAATCCTGAAGAATGGCTTTGCTATCCTGCCAAGATCGGTAAGCTCCTGATAATGGTTTATTTCCATATAAACTTTTTCGAGCTTGGATTCTCCCAGTGCAACCTCTTCCAGCTGGCTGACGATCAGGATCTTAAAAGAAAACCCGACGCTCTTTACCTGTATGGTGTCAAGGGCGATGTACTGAACGGGCTGGCAAGTTCCGATACAGTTTTCTTTGAAGACAAAGAGCATGATATCTTTGTCGGAGCTGTTCCTAACAGATCGGAATTCGGGTATTTCGGGTATCTGAAGAAAATGGTACTCACTCTTCATAATTCAAAAATAATGAAGAGCAACAATATGCCATTTCACGGTGCTATGGTAAAGATCCTGCTTCAGGGAAACAAGGAGGCCACAATACTTATGATGGGTGATACCGGTGCAGGGAAATCTGAGACACTGGAAGCTTTCAGGGTACTGGGTGAAAAACATATAAGGGAACTCACAATTATAGCTGATGACATGGGCTCCATTGAGCTTGATGATAAAGGCGTTCCGATCGGGTATGGAACAGAGATTGGTGCATTCCTCCGTCTGGATGACCTTCAACCAGGGTATGCCTACGGTCATCTTGACCGCTCAATTATTATGAATCCCACCCAGGTAAACGCAAGAATAATCATTCCTGTAACTAAATTTGACACAGTTATTCAGGGACATAGAATAGATTATGTATTATACGCCAATAATTACGAGGAGATTGATGCCGATCATCCTGTAATTGAAAGGTTTAAGTCGGCCGAAATAGCCCTTGAGACTTTCCGTGCAGGTGCTGTAATGAGCAAAGGTACAACTACCTCAAGCGGACTTGTTCATACTTATTTTGCAAATATTTTCGGTCCTCCTGAATACAGGGAACTTCATGAAGAAATTACCAAACGGTATTTTGAATCGTTCTTCAGGAATAATGTATACGTAGGTCAGATGAGGACAAGACTTGGAATCTCAGGCTATGAAAGCAGTGGCCCGCGTGAAGCAGCCTTAGCATTATTGAAAATTATTGGAGTTACAGAGTAAGTTAATACCTCTCAGGCATAGCCTCTTTCATCATAGCATAGACAGCATCGAAGATATCTTCAGAGCTTGGCTTTGAAAAATAGTCTCCGTCAGTAGTATAAGCAGGCCTGTGCTCCTTTCCTGTAAGTGTCTTCGGAGGAGAATCGAGATATTGCCATGCACCCTGTTTCTCAAGTACCTCCTGCAACATATATGCCGTTGTGCCGCCCGGAACATCCTCATCAAGAAAAAGTATTCTGTTTGTCTTCCGTATAGATTCAAGGATAACACCTTTTATATCGAAAGGAACAAGCGTTTGAACATCAATCAACTCTACGGAAATATCATGATCCGAAAGGTGCCTTACTGCTTCCTGTGCCACCCTTACTGTAGAACCGTATGTTACCAGCGTTATATCACTTCCTTCATTAATAATTTCAGGAATCCCCAGTTCAATGCAAAACTCACCTATATTGTCGGGAAGCTTTTCTTTCAGCCTGTAACCGTTGAGAGGTTCAATTACAATGGCAGGATCATTTCCTTCAAGAAGAGTATTGTAAAAACCAGCCGCTCTGGTCATATCTCGTGGAGAACATACATAAACACCTCTTACTGAATTAATAAGCATGCTCATCGGGGAACCCGAATGCCATATTCCTTCCAGACGGTGCCCCCTGGTGCTTATTATTAACGGAGCAACCATCTGTCCGGCTGTCCGGTAATATGTTGTAGCGAGGTCATCGCTCAGAAGCTGGAGTGCATACATCAGGTAGTCGAGGTACTGAATTTCAGCAATTGGTCTCATTCCTCTGAGTGCAAGACCTATACCCTGTCCAAGAATGGTAGCCTCACGGATCCCTGTGTCCGTAATCCTGATCTCTCCGTATTTCTTTTGCAGGCCTTCAAGTGACTGATTGACACCACCAATGCCTCCGGTATCTTCGCCGAAAGTAACAAGAAGAGGATATTTTGCAAAAAGCTTATCATAATTATCCCTAAGTATCTGACGTCCCGGCACCTCAGGCGAGGATTCAGAATATGAAGGACTAATTGGTTTGACATTAAGGGCAGATGCAGGAGTTTCGTTATAAAGAAACTTGTCATAACTCCTGTGGGCATATTCATAGTTTCTTTTGAGCCATCCTTGCAGTTCTTCCTTAAGATTACCAGCCTTCTGGCACGAACCGCAAATATTTCTGAGCATCTTCCTTGCGGTAACAAAATTATCTTTCCGGATTGGATTTATTACCTTCTTTAGTTCATCAGTGAAGGTATCAACCCTTGCTTCTTTAACTTCTTCTGCACATTTGCATGAGCGGTCATTTATAATTTTAACAAGAGCATCCCGCTCAATTTTTATAGGATTCTGAAACATATCCCATGCTTTCTTCCTTGCCTCCCTAACCTCCTCTTCAGCTTCTGTTTTAACCTTATCAAGCTCTGCCTCTGTTGCTATTCCTGAAGCAATCATCCAATCCCTCATCTTTGTAACAGGATCAAATTCCTGCTCCCACTTTAGTCTCTCCTCACTTTTATATCGTTCGTGCGAACCTGAGGTTGAGTGTCCCTGAGGTTGAGTAACATCCTCTATATGAAACAGAACCGGTGTATGTTCATTTCTGCAAATTGCAATACCTTCTTCATAGAGCTTAATAAGACCAGGATAATCCCATCCTTTGCCTGTAAGTATCCTGATACCCTTTTTATCTCCATCAGTCTCAAAACCCTTTAATATCTCGGAAATACTTCCTTTAGTAGTCTGATATTTCTTCGGAACTGAAATCCCGTAACCGTCATCATACACTGAGATTGCCATAGGTACCTGCAGTACACCTGCTGCATTCATAGTTTCCCAGAAATGTCCTTCCGAGGTGCTTGCATCACCTATTGAACCGAAAGCTACCTCGTTTCCCTTAACAGAAAGTGTGGAATATTTATGCAGTTCCTTATTCTGTCTGAAAAGTTTTGAAGCATATGCCAGACCCAGTAATCTGGGCATCTGACCTGCTGTTGGTGAAATATCTGATGATGAATTCTTCTGTTTAGTCAGGTCTCTCCATGAACCATCAGGATTAATATTTGGTACAGAGAAGTGGTTATTGAACACTCTCCCTGCGTTGCCAGGATTAAGTTCCCGGTCTGTATTACCGTAGAGCTGATGAAAAAACTGGAGAGAATCATATAAACCCATTGCCATCATCCATGTCTGGTCCCTGTAATATCCCGACCTCCAGTCACCGTTCCTGAACTGCTTTGCCATGGCAATCTGAATTATTTCCTTGCCATCACCGAAAATTCCAAACTTGGCTCTGCCGGAAAGCACCTCACGACGTCCTGTAATACTCAGATTCCTGCTCAGATTGGCGAGCCTGTAGTCGGCGATAATCTCTTCCCTGCTGATTTTAATATCTGATTGATTTTCTGATTTTTTCATAATATGAATTGTAGAACAATCTGAAACACTACGATGCTTAAACAAATATTGTCAGTTCTTGTTTATTTGTCGGGTAGAAATGATAATTATCTTTGCTCCCGGAAATGCTTTGTTTGAAGAATGAGCATTAATGTAAAGTTAATAAATAATAAGCTCCTCAGAAAGAAATGTTTTTGAAACTACTCATTCTAAGCCTGATTTTCATGGCACTAGCGGCGATTGGATTTGGCATAAGAATACTGCTCAAATCAGGCGGAAAATTCCCGGATACGCATATCAGTCAGAATAAGGAAATGCGAAAAAGAGGGATTACCTGTGCACAGAATAATGATGTTGGCTGTCACTCAACAGAAGGGTATCCCGGTTGCTCCTGCGCTAACAGCAGACTTGCGGATTAAAATAAATTAGGTTCTCGCTAAGGCGCAAAGACGCAAAGTATAATTGATTTGCGTCTTTGCGAGTAAAAAACTATTCCTCTTCAGACAGGTATTCTTTCAGGCCTTCGGAGATCCAGGTCTCATAGCTGCCATCAGTACCGGAAATTACGAAGTAGGCGGTAAATTCGGGATGACTGCTGATAAAATCAATAGCTTTTTCATGCCCCATAACCATGCATGCAGTTGCGATACCATCGGCAGTGCCACAATCATCGGCAATTATTGTTGCACTGAGTAACCTGTTTTTTGCAGGGTAACCTGTTTTGGGATCAATGGTGTGAGAGTACTTTACACCATCTTCAATATAAAATTTCCTGTAATTCCCTGATGTTGCAAGTGATTTGTCAGAGATCCTGATGATGGCCTGCAATGATTGTCCGGGAATTATGTTGTTATCCTCGGGTTTATCAATACCTATCCTCCATAAATTACCGTTTTTGGTGCCTTTTGCCCTGACCTCCCCTCCTATCTCAATAAGATAATTTTCAATACCAAGATCATTAAAATATTCTGCAACAACATCCACAGAATATCCCTGTGCAATTGCATTGAAATCAAGTCTGATTGCAGGATCAGTTTTGATCAATTTCCTGTTTGATACAGAGATTTTTTCCATACCTACAAGTTTAAGCAGACTATCCCTTTTCTCCTCAGAAAAATTCTTCTTCTCATCAGGCCCAAAACCCCATGCACGAACCAGTGGGCCAACCGTTACATCAAAAGCACCTTCGGTCATTTCATATATTGTGACAGATCTGTTGTATGCCTCTTCAAAAAATGTATCCACTTCCACATCCTCATTCCTGTTTATTTTTGAGAGAACAGACTCGTCTTTATAGAGAGATAGAGACATATCAAAATCGCGAAGTATGTTTTCTACAATCCCCTGCAGTGAATCAGGGGTATACTTTTTACTGCTTTCATAAACAATACTGTATGTTGTTCCCTGAGCAAAGCCATTAAAGCCTTCAAATTCAGAACTTTTACAGGAAATGACTATCTGTGAAACTATTAACAATAAAAACAGATATCTGGTCTTTGTCATAATAAATGGTTTTTTACCCGTTTCAGGGTGAATTTTGAAAAAGTACATTTTAACCACAGAACACAAAGGACACAAAGGTAAAATATCGATGATAAATTCTTTGTGCTCTTTGCTTTTTTCTTTGTGACCTCTGTGGTTAATTGATAATGAAGTTTTCAACACCCAATGCTTCTGCAGGATAAAATTATGCTTTTTCTGATTAAGAAATAATCATATTCCGAAATCGTCAAACGCAATATTTTCTTTCGGCACACCAAAAGAATCAAGCGTTTTCAAAACCGCAGCATTCATCTGGGGAGGACCGCAGAAATAGTATTCAATATCCTCAGGTTCCTCATGTCCGCAGAGGTAATTATCTATCAGCACACGATGGATAAAACCGGTATATCCTGTCCAGTTGTCATCAGGATGAGGTTCAGAAAGGGCGAGGTTAAACTTAAAGTTCGGGAATTGTTTCTCAATTGCCCTGAATTCATCCTCATAAAATACCTCCCTGAGTGAACGTGCTCCATACCAGTATGATACTTTCCTGTTTGTCTTAAGAGTATGAAAAAGATGGAAGATATGCGACCTTAAAGGAGCCATTCCGGCACCTCCACCGATATAAATCATCTCAGCCTGTGTATCCTTTATATGGAATTCACCATAAGGACCTGAAATCATCACTTTATCACCAGGCTTGCGGGAGAATATATAAGAGGAACACAATCCCGGAGGCACATTCATAAATTGCTTTTTCACATTGTCCCATGGCGGGGTTGCAATCCTGATATTCAGCTTAATAAGTCCTTTTTCGGCGGGATAGTTAGCCATAGAATAAGCCCTGAAAGACTCTTCGTTATTTTTAATTTTAAGATCCCACATCTTGTATTCATCCCAGTCGCTCCTGAACTGTTCCTCTATAAGAAAATCTCTGAATGAAGTTTCATATTTGGGAACATCAATCTGGATATATCCGCCAGGAGTGAAATCAAGTGTTTCACCTTCAGGAAGTTTAACTACAAATTCCTTGATAAAAGTGGCAATGTTACGGTTTGAGACAACCTCGCATTCCCATTTTTTAATTCCCATAACCGATTCAGGAACTTTTATGGTAAGGTTTTCCCTGATTTTAACCTGGCATCCGAGGCGCCAGTGATCATGCTGTTCTTTTCTTGTGAAGAATCCAGTTTCAGTTGGAAGGATAGAACCACCTCCCTCAGTTATCTGGCATTTGCACATTCCGCATGTTCCTCCGCCTCCGCAGGCAGAAGGGAGAAAGATCCCGTTTCCTGAAAGAGTTACAAGAAGATTGGAGCCCGGGGAGACCTCCATTTCCCTGTCATTTATTTTCAGATTAACATGCCCTGTTGGCGCAAGTTTGGCTTTTGCATACAGAAGTACAGTGACGAGAGAAAGTATTACGAGCAGGAAAACAATTATGCTATATATAATGGTGCCACCTGTTGTTATTGCTAATATCATGATTAATCAGGTTTCTGTTAAAGTTTAATTCCCATGAAGCCCATAAAGGCTATTGCCATCAAACCGGTAAGAATGAAAGTAATACCAAGTCCTCTGAGAGGTGCCGGTATATTGCTGTACTTGAGCTTCTCCCTGATTGCAGCAATGCTGACAATGGCGAACATCCATCCCACACCGGAACCCACACCAAAAACAGTTGATTCCGCAAGAGTCTGATATTCGCGCTCCTGCATAAAAAGAGCAGCTCCCAGAATTGCACAGTTTACTGCAATAAGAGGAAGAAAAATACCAAGGGAATTATATAAAGAAGGACTATATTTCTCAATTATCATTTCAACGAGCTGGACGATAGCCGCAATTACTGCAATAAAGACCATAAAAGAAAGGAAGCTGAGATCGATATCTGCAAAGCCTTCTCCCAACCAGGCCAAAGCTCCCTTTCTCAGGACATAATGTTCAACAAGGAAATTGACAGGTATTGTTATCAGAAGCACGAAGATAACCGCAATACCCAAACCTACAGAAGTCTTAACATTCTTTGAAACAGCAAGAAATGAACACATTCCAAGGAAGAATGCAAATACCATATTGTCAATAAAGATCGACTTGATAAACAGGTTTAATAGATTTTCCATAATAGTTATCCTTATTTTTTCTCAATAAGATCAGGATTCTTGCTTCTCTGGTACCAGATAATGCATCCGACTATTATAAGTGCCATTGGAGGCAATATCAGCATACCGTTATTCTCATAACCGGTTGAATAAATCCCCAGTTTCTGCATTACAGGGTATCCGTATACAGTTCCTGAACCAAGAAGTTCCCTGATGAATGCGACTATGACCAGAATAATTCCATATCCGGCACCATTGCCCAATCCGTCAATAAATGACGGCCAGGGTTTATTTGCCATGGCAAAGGCTTCAAGGCGACCCATAAGAATGCAGTTGGTAATTATCAATCCGACGAATACTGAAAGCTGCTTGCTGACATCAAAGGCATAAGCCTTGAGGAACTGGTCAACAAGGATCACCATTGTTGCTATAACAACAAGCTGAACAATTATCCTTATTCTGTCAGGTATATATTTCCGCATCGCTGCAATTACAAGGTTTGAAACAGCAGTCACAATAGTTACGGACAATGCCATAACCAGCGCCGGTTTCAGCTTAACTGTAACTGCCAGTGCCGAACAAATACCCAGTACCTGTACTGTAATCGGATTGTCTCTTCCCAGCGGGGTTGTGAAAAGTTTTAAATTTTTGGCCGAAAACATCGGCTCCTTAACATGATCGCTCATATATCAGTTTCTGTTTTTTATAAGGTAATCACTATACTTTGAGATGCAATCTGCAATCATTTTCTCCAGCCCTTTGCTGGTTATGGTTCCACCGGAAATGGCATCCACATTATGTGGATCATCAGCGGCAGCACCACCCTTAAGAACTCCAATGGAAACGAACTTATCAGATTCGAACAGTTTTTTCCCGATGAACATATCCTCAAACGGCCTTGTATTGATTTCAGCTCCGAGACCCGGTGTCTCACCTTTATGATCGAAAGTGCAGCCATAAATTGTGTTCATATCTGATTTAACCGATAGATATCCCCAGACCGGTCCCCAGAGGCCTTTGCCTTCAACAGGTAATACAATCAGCTTTTCTCCGTCATCCAGGACAGCTTTGAATACAGGAAGATACTGCTGTTCAGGAGCTTTCTTCTGCTCATCCTTGATAACCACCTTAAATGCATCCACTCCTTCAATTTTTTCTCCTGCCTTATTGATTACATATAGCTCCTTAATGTACTTTTCATAAAGAGATTCTGTGTTTTCACGAGTCGATTCAATACCTATCGACTCAAGAATACTTTTCTTTTTCTCAATTTCCAGGTTCCTGAGCTGCTGTGGCTGAAGCAGGGTTGCAGCCATAGCAAGAAGTGTGGCTACAGCAACAACCATTACTGCAGAAAATATGAAAATATATCTGTTACTGAACTCTTTCATCGTGACTGTTTGTTTAAAGCGATTTTTGCTCTTTTTAACCTCCTGTTAATATTCGACTGAACTACATAATAATCAATTAGCGGTGCAAATACATTCATAAGAAGTATGGCCAGCATCACACCTTCAGGATAGGCCGGATTCAACACCCTGATGAGAATTGACAATACACCGATCATGAAACCATATATCCACTTTCCTGTTTCTGTCTGAGCCCCTGAAACAGGATCAGTGGCCATAAATACTGCCCCGAAAGCAAATCCACCCATTACAAAATGATAATATGCAGGTATTCTCATATAATCATTTACTGCCACCAGGTTCATAAGTAATCCCATGGTGAGTCCTCCTGCAAAAGTGCTCACGATTATCTCCCAGCTTCCGATACCGGTAGCTATAAGTATCAGGGCTCCGATAAGTATGGCAATTGTTGATGTCTCACCAATAGATCCCGGAATTGTTCCGATAAACATCTCCATAACTGATGGCAATTTTGCTGATTCACCCTGCGCAAGCAATGAAAGCGGTGTTGCACCGGAAAATCCATCAACAATATTCTGACCTTTTGTAAGTCCTTCAATCCACACTTTATCTCCTGTCATCCAGGCCGGATAGCTGAAGAACAGGAATGCCCTTGCAAGTAAAGCAGGATTGAAAATATTCATCCCCGTGCCACCAAAGATCTCCTTTCCGAGAATTACAGCAAAAGCAGTGGCAAGACCCAGCATCCAGAGCGGAATATCAATTGGCATTATTAAGGGAATAAGCAAACCTGAAACCAGGAATCCCTCATTGATCTCATGTCCTCTTATCTGGGCTGCAATAAACTCAATTCCAAGTCCGACACCATAACTGACAATAACAAGAGGCAGTATCTTCAGGAATCCGAACCAGAAGTTCTGTAATTGTCCTGAATCTATACCTATTGACCTGAAATGCTGTAAGCCCGTATTGTATGCTCCGAAAAGAAGTGCAGGTAACAGGGCAATTATAACTACAGTCATTGTTCTTTTCAGATCAATGCTGTCACGTATATGAGATCCTTTAAATGTCACCTTATCAGGAACAAACAGAAAAGACTCAAATCCTTCAAAAACTGATCGCAGTTTTGAAAGCTTTCCGCCTTCCATGAAATGCGGTTTGATCTTGTCAATCCTTTTTCTTAATGAATTCATTATATTTTATGTATCACTGGTTACTGGGTACTGGGTGCTGGTTGCCGGTTACCGGCTCTAATTCATCTCCCTTGCCATCAGGTCAAGGCCTTTACGTATAATCGACTGAATCTCAATCTTCGAAGGACAGATATATTCGCATAGTGCAAAATCTTCTTCTGCAATCTCATATATACCAAGATTTTCCATCATATCAATATCCTCAGCAAGGATTGCTTTCAACAACTGCATGGGATAAATATCCATAGGCACAACCTTTTCATACTGACCTGTCATTACAAAAGCTCTTTCACCGCCATGGAAATTTGTATCGAGACTATATTCCTTTTTCGGAAACAGCTTTGAAGCAAATGTTTTATAGAAGCTGAACTTATCAAGGCCTGGCATCATCCATCCGAAGAATTCAAAATAATCTCCTTCGGGAATAACCGTTACCTGAGAATCGTAAAACCCAAGGTATCCTTCCGGTTCAATCCTTGTACCTGTTAAAACATTGCCGCTTATGACCCTGACCTTCACCTGCTTAAGATTATCCTTTAACAGCGATGAAACTGATGCGCCTGATCTTATTTTGTAATACTGAGGTTTATTTATTTCAGAACCGGTAAGTGCTATAATCCTTTCATGTATATATCGTCCTTCTTCAAACAATCTTCCTATTGCAATAACATCCTGCGGGTTGACATACCATACAGTTTCTCCTTTGTTAACCGGATCGATATGATGGATCTGAATGCCAACATTACCGGCAGGGTGCGGACCTGAAAATCTTTCAATTTCAGCAGGAGCATCCTTTAATAACTCTGAAGGTTCGGTCATTCCGTTTACAGCCAGATGGAGTCTGCCATCGGTTAGTCTTTTCAATGCCCGCAGACCTGTTTTGAAATGAGAATCCGAAGAATTATCAAATATAAAATTATGGTCAGGTGCAAGTGGTGCGGTATCAAATGCCGAGATAAATATTGCTTTAGGGGTATCGGTATGACGTGCAACAATGTGATAGGGTCTCTGGCGAATAACCGGCCAAAGGCCCGATTTCAGCAACTTTTCCTTAATTGCTTCCCTTGTTATTGCAGTAGGATCAGCCTTGCCAAAGTCAATATACTCATCATCCGATTTTTCTACAACAACTTCAAGCAGTTTACGGCGGTCTCCCCTGGTTATTGCCGTAACTGTTCCGCTGACAGGAGACGTGAAAAAAATCTCCGGTCTCAACTTATCATGAAAGAGCGGTGATCCAGCCAGCACTTTGTCACCGGTCTTTACATTAAGCTTTGGAGTAAGCCCCGGAAAATCAATCGGTTTTACAGCATATAATGAAGAGTGAAGTTCAGGATTCAGGACCTTCTCTGCCTGACCTTTCAACCTGATGTCAAGCCCCTTCTTCAGTTTTACAGTAATTGACATTTCTTATATATATGTATATTTATTTCTTTAAATCAATGTATTGTGAAAAAAATAACAATAGAGGTGCAAACTTATACCAAAAAAGACTAAATACATTATAAACTGCTGAATACGATAAAACAAATAATTTAGAGTAATGTTTAACCGGAAAGATGAAAATTTCCGGCATATTTATTGAACAGATTACACTTTATGAAGCCATATTACAAAGAATTATTAATCCTGATATTCATTGTCCTGATAAATATCTTATCAGTGGCCAAACAGAATGTTTCTTACGGTCAGGCTGCTTTTGATAACATTTCCTATGATGAGAGAATCAAAACAGTTCAGCTGTACAGGGAAGAGTGGAATCTTTCGTATCCGATCCTCAGACTGAACAGCCAGGAAAAACTGGTATTGCATTTCGATCTGATGGGTGATCACTCTGAAAACTATTATTATACATTTATACATTGTGACAAGGACTGGAAAAAGAGCAACATTTATGAAAGGGACTACTTAAACGGGGATCCTAATAATCCTATAGAAGATTATAAGCCCTCATTCAATACTACCACAGGATATTACCATTACAAGGTAAGTTTCCCTAACGACAGGGTAAGTATTACCAGGTCTGGCAATTATGTAATAAGAGTATATAATGCAGATAATCCTGATCAGACTGTTCTTACCCGGAGGTTTATGGTAACCGAGGATGGGGTAAGGATCAGCATAACAACCCGAAGGCCAATGATGACTGACAATAATAACAGCAGACAGCAGGTTGATTTCATTGTAAACCAGATCGGGAAAAATATTATTGATCCGTACAGAAATTTCTATGCATTCATTCTCCAGAATGGCAGATGGGATAATGCTAAAAAGAACCTTAAACCGGAGTTTTACAGCAACAATGAATTGAAATACAACTCATTATCTGATAAAAATATATTCACAGGAGGTAATGAATTCCGTTATTTTGATATTAAAAGTCTGAGATATCAGACAGAATATGTAAGAAGTATTGATTTTGCCTCTCCCGGTTTCAATGTATTTCTGTTCCCTTCCGAAAACAGGGAGTTCAAACCCTACTTTTACAATCCGGACTTCAACGGGAAGTATTATATAGCAATACAGGAAGGAAGGGACTTTGATACAGATGCCGATTATGTAAATGTCTACTTCACACTTCCTTCGAAACAAAGAATTTCCGGAGGCAATTTGTATGTGTCAGGAGCACTTAATAACTGGAATTATAATCCGAATAATCTGATGACATATAATCCACAGTCGGGACAATATGAATGCACGATGCTTCTTAAGCAGGGATACTATAATTATGAATATGCATTTCTGAAAGATGGTACAACTGACGGATCACCAACAGTATTTGAAGGTAATCATTACGAGACTGAAAATGACTACATTGTATTGATTTATTACCGGAATCCGCAGGAAAGGTACGACAGACTTATCGGAATGGGACTGGCCAACTCTGTTAACAAACCGTCGAATTAGTGCTTCTGATGTGTATCAATCCCGTATTGCATGTAAATCAAATGCTTAAGAGTTTTCAGAATTTCGGTCATATACTCCTCAACTGCGCGTACAGATCCGGGAAGTGTATAGATAAGTGATTTGCCCATCACTCCTGCTACTCCCCTGCTTAATAGTGCATTTGGTTTCACGCTTCCGTATTTCATTCTGATGAATTCCATAATCCCGGGAATCTCCTTATCAAGAAGTGGTTTTACAGTTTCAACTGTTATATCTCTGGGTCCGATTCCTGTTCCCCCGGTTGTGAAAATAATATTATATCGCGTCGAAGCAGCCTCCAGTTTCGATCTGAGAATTCCAGAATCATCAGGAATAAGATCCTGTTGAACAAAGGTTTCCATTTTTTCAGAATTGAAATAATCTGTAACCATCCGCCTGATTCCGGGTCCGCTGAGATCTTCATATTCACCCCGTGAAGCTCTGTCGCTCAGGGTTATAATGAGTATTTCAAGTCTGTCAGGTAGATTCATAACTTAAGTTTTTCAATCAGTCTGACTTCATCAATAACCATATTTTTATCAACTGCCTTGCACATGTCATAAACTGTCAGAAGGGCCACAGAGACAGCTGTCAGAGCCTCCATTTCCACTCCTGTTTTCCCTGTGCACCATACTTCGCTTTCGGCTCTTATCCCGTCATCAGTGCCTGATAATTCAACCTTTACATTTTCAAGAACTATATTATGACAGAGAGGAATAAGATTAGCGGTATTCTTTGCTGCTGAAATTCCGGCAATCTGAGCGACAGAAAGAACATCTCCCTTTTTCATAACATTCTCATTTACGAGACGTATGGTCTCCTTATCCAGTCTTATATGTCCGCATGCACGGGCCACTCTCTGCTGTATAATTTTTGCACCTATGTCAACCATTGATGCTTTTCCGTAAGTATCTGTATGAGTCAGTTTCTTCATTTATTATCCTCCGATATTATAAAAAGCTCCCTTATTATTTACAGAACCGCATTCAGGCTTAAGGTTTACAGCATTCATGAATGCTTTTTCAAAACCCAGTTTACGTACATCAAACTCAAGGTCATCGAACAGACAGGGTTTGAGTTTTCCGTTAGCTGTAAGCCTCAGCCTGTTGCAAAGGCCGCAATCACCTCCGGTACCGCCTTCAACTGTGGAGAAATGTCCCCTGACAAGGTCCATCTGTCTTATATACCTTATTTCCAGATTATTCTGTTCACAGAATTCAGTTACCCCTTTTGCTTCAGGTTCATCTTTTGATTCCCTGAAAACACAGTTAATCTTAACAGGAAGAAGGCCGGCATCACGGGCAGCATTAATCCCTTTGAATACATCCGCAATATTTCCACCCCTGGTTATCTCTGTAAATTTTTCAGCATCGACAGTATCAAGGCTTATATTTATTCTGTGCAGCCCGGCATTCTTAAGCTCCATTGCAAAGTCCTTTAACAGAATCCCGTTTGTTGTCATAGAGAGATCCGAAATTCCATTAAGATCTGAAAGCATTCTGACAAGAGCTGTTATACCTCTTCTTACAAGAGGTTCTCCTCCTGTCAGTCTCACTTTTGTGACTCCGTAGTCAATTGCCACACGACAAAAAGCTGTAATCTCATCGAATGTCAGGATATCCGAATGCTTCAGAAGCTTAATCCCTTCAGCGGGCATGCAATAACTGCAACGCAAATTGCACCGGTCAGTTACCGATATTCTGAGGTAGTTAATATTTCTGTCAAATCTGTCTAACACTTACAATTTCTCCTTTTTCAATCGTGTTTCTGCCCGGAGGTATTGCAATAATACCCTGAGCTACCGATATGGATGATATATGAGCCGAACCATGATATTCAACCGGTAATACCTGCCGCTGATCTGTTATCAGTACAGGTACCAAACCAAGTCTGTCAGTTGATCTCCTGCTATAGGTCGCCTGCATGGGAAGCTCGCAGGTAAATGGCTTCCATTCATTACCCATCATATAATATATAAGCGGTCTTACCAGCATTTCAAACTGTATAAAAGATGAAACAGGGTTTCCGGGTAAACCGAATACGAGGCAATCAGGATGAATGCCAAATGTAGTTGGCTTTCCGGGCTGAACATTCACCCTGGTAAAAAGCAGCTTTATTCCTGCACGTTCCAGCACTGAGGGAATGAAGTCAAAATCGCCCATTGAAACTCCGCCTGTTAAAAGCAGTATATCACATTCTTCAACACCTTTTTTTACCATTTCAAAGGTTAATTGCTCATCATCTCTGGCTATTCCGTAGTATTTGCCGGAACATCCTGCTCTTTTTGCCTGGGCCATCAGCTGGTAAGCATTCGAGTTCCTGATCCTCGAAAGGCCGGGACTCTCATCCGGTTCGACCAGCTCATCACCTGAACTTATAACACCTATAACAGGCAATATGCTTACCTGAACATTGGTGCAACCAACAGAAGCCATCAAAGCTATATCCTGCGGTGTTACATATTTGCCAGGCTTCAGGACAACATCACCACTTTTGATATCCTCACCTCTGAGTGAAATATTTTTCTTGGAATAAGTGCCTGTAAATCTGATCTTACCTGAAGGATGAGTTTCAGTTTCCTCAACCATTACAACACAATCGGCCCCGTCAGGCAGGGGAGCTCCGGTCATTATTTTAGAACACTCGCCCTGATGAACAGTTTTTAAGGGATTTCTTCCGGCGGCAATTGTTTCTATTACTGAAAGTTCAATATCCAGATCTGCTCTTTTGCATGCAAACCCGTCAACTGTCGATTTGTCGAACGGAGGCATATCCATATCACTTATTACCTCCTGAGCCAGTATCCTGCCAAGGGTTTCAGCAAATGATACTATTTCAGAACCTGTTCTGAACGCTGATGCTATAACTGTCTCATATGCCTTCTCAAACGATATCATTCAATCTGTCTTTCTTTGTCTACAATATGCTTTTTACGAGTCAATTGTCTTTTAATTAAACATCCCCCTTGCCCCCTTCAAAGGGGGAATCCAAAAGGGTACTTTTGCCTTGTGTCTTGTGTCTTGTGTCTTGTATCTTCCTATATATTTCCCTGAAGAGCTGTCACGGCCTCAGGAGCAAAATTAATCCAAA
>Ga0129298_10000380_pt1 | contig 17251 bp, 13 predicted proteins | sample I19B2metaG_FD_94707 | JGI IMG/M metagenome (GOLD analysis project Ga0129298, IMG submission 94707) | Lake sediment bacterial and archeal communities from Gulf of Boni, Indonesia to study Microbial Dark Matter (Phase II) - ​I19B2 metaG | ecosystem: Environmental > Aquatic > Freshwater > Lake >... | reverse complement strand
CATGCCACATAATCTGCCTTGTTGATAAGGTACGTGGACTTGATGGGTTTCTTTCCGAACCTTAAGTGGGAAACCGTGATACCGCCGGATTTTTTGGAATCATATGAAAAATAAGCTTGTGCATACATGTCTGTATGGTCACCGATTATCTTGATGGAGCTCTTGTTGGCACCAACCGTACCATCCGATCCAAGTCCCCAGAATTTGCAGCTGATAGTTCCTTCAGGTGCGGTATCGACTTCTTCCTTCACCGGTAATGATGTATTGGTGACGTCGTCTATAATTCCGATTGTGAAGTGATTTTTAGGTGCCGGAGCAGCAAGATTGTTGTAAACGGCAATAATCTGTGCGGGTGTAGTATCCTTTGAACCAAGGCCGTATCTTCCGCCTACGATTACCGGGCTTTTCCCATCTTCAAAATAAGCTGTACATACATCCTGGTATAAAGGCTCTCCGATGGAACCCGGCTCTTTTGTCCTGTCCAGTACTGCAATCTTCTTCACTGTTTGCGGTATGGCTTTCAAGAAATGCTTAATGGAGAAAGGTCTGTATAAATGAACCTTTAAAACACCGACCTTTTCACCCTTTGCCGTGAGGTAATTGATTGTTTCCTCGATAGTGTCGCATACAGAGCCCATCGCAACAATCACCCTGTCAGCGTCGGGGGCACCGTAATAATTGAACAGATGGTATTCCCTGCCTGTGAGCTTGCTTATCTTGGCCATATATTCCTCTACAACTTCAGGTAAAGCCGTATAGAAATTGTTGGATGCTTCCTTTGCCTGGAAGAATATGTCCGGGTTTTGGGCAGTACCCCTTGTTACAGGATGTTCAGGATTGAGAGCCCTTTTCCTGAATTCCTTTATAGCGTCATAATCAACAAGCTTGGCAAAATCATCATAGTTGATTACTTCAATCTTCTGAATCTCGTGTGAAGTCCTGAAGCCGTCGAAGAAATGAAGGAACGGAACCCTGGCCTTGATTGCTGCAAGGTGAGCTATTCCTCCCAGGTCCATTACTTCCTGTACATTTCCTGAAGCCAGCATCGCAAAGCCGGTTTGGCGGCATGCCATAACATCGGAATGATCCCCGAAAATTGAAAGCGCATGAGTTGCAAGCGCACGTGCACTGACATGAAATACGCCTGGCAAAAGTTCTCCTGCCATTTTGTACATGTTGGGTATCATAAGCAGAAGACCCTGTGAAGCAGTAAATGTTGTAGTCAAAGCACCTGCTGCAAGAGATCCGTGAACAGTTCCTGCTGCGCCGGCCTCAGACTGCATTTCTACGACCTTTACGTTCTGACCGAAAATGTTTTTTGTACCGTTTGCACTCCATTCATCAACATATTCCGCCATTGTAGATGATGGTGTGATAGGATAAATAGCAGCAACGTCAGTAAATGCATAAGCCACATAAGCAGCCGCATTATTCCCATCCATTGTTTTCATAACCTTACTCATAACAACCCCTCCAAACTAAAAACATATATTTATTCTAAAACCCGCTAATATCAATTCGTGTATGCCGTCATTCACTATTTGTTATTAGCATCACTGCCAAAACCATAAACCATAAATGATATCTCAAAAATAATACTGCATGATAACATGTAATTGCACATTGTATACATATAAAACAGAGCATATATATCAAGCAAGCTGTAACATTAATGAATTACTTTTGTCATTAATGGAAAATATTGTTTATGAAGCAGTCAATATGTGGTTTTATAACCATCAATACTAATTATATCATCTTTTAGAAGAGCTTCAAGTATATCGCTTTCACTTTTAAAATAATTGTGGGCGGAAGTAAAAAAACAGCCAGGTGCAGCATTAGGAACAAATATTCATACTATACCCGCAATACAACGTTTATTACTTTTGTAATGTGTAAAACTTATATGATATAATGAAAAATGATTTATGTGAAAATTTTTCCACTCCCTAAAGAGGTAATTATGATTTTTGACGCAAACAAATCAATTTTATATTCCGACACTCTTTTACCGGATATATTTGTTACGGAATATATGCCGTCCATGGACGGGGATTATGTGAGAATATACATCCACTGCCTGTTCTTAAGCAAGCACCGGAAGCAGGATACTCCGGAAGAGATTTCGAAAAAGCTTGAAATAGATATGGATAAAGTTAAAAGCGCCTTTGTCTTTTTTGAGAATATCGGACTTGTTTCCTATAGGGAAAGCAGTATTGTGCTCACAGACTTAAAAGACAGGGAAATAAACAAGATTTACAGGATGAAACTGACTTCTTCACCCGATGAAGCTGTCTTAAGCTCTGAAAGGAATAAAAAACGGAACAGGATAATAACTGCCATCAACCACACCTTCTTCCAGGGTGTAATGTCCCCCTCGTGGTATACCGATATAGATTCCTGGTTTGACAAATACAAGTTTGATGAAGATGTGATGATGAATCTGTTTGCACACTGTTATGAGCATAAAGGACTGAACAGGCATTATATAACCAAAGTCGCGGAAAGCTGGTACAATAAAAACATTAAAAACAGCTTCGATGTCGAAAAATATCTTGAACAGTACAAGCTGTTCAAGGATATGAAGGGGAAAATCATTAAAAAACTGAACCTTGGCAGGAACCTCACAGAATACGAGGAAGAGTATGTGGAAAAGTGGGTCCTGGATTACAAATACGGCTTTGAGATCATTGACCTTGCCCTGAAGAAGACAACTGCAAAGGTAAGCCCCAACTTTAAATACATACATGCCATATTGTCCGACTGGTATGAAAAACAACTTAACAGCAAGGAAGAAATAATAGCCTACGAGAAGAGCAGAAAGCAGGCTGTGCCAAAGAGTCCGGCCAGGGAGTCGGCAGTGCCCCAGAAGAACAACTTTGAGCAGCGGAAATATGATGATGCCTACTATGAAAGCCTGTATGACAACCAGAACAATAAAAAAACGGTTTAGCACTGAAAAGATTATCCCATGTGAGGAATTGATGAGTACCAACATTCATAATCAGATTAAAATTGAATATGAAAAAAGACAACAAGCCGCATTCGACAGGCAGGCCTCCAGAAGAGCGGAGATAGCTGTCAGGATTCCACAAATAGTGGAGATTGAAAGCCAGGTTCAAAAGCTCGGGATCAAATACAACAAGGCCATCCTGCTTGGAGGAAACCAGCCGCAAAGTGCTGCCGATGAGCTTGCGTCAAAGCTGTCGGAGCTAAAAAGGTCCAGGGAGTCTTTGCTTGTCAATAACGGATATCCTTCGGATTATCTTGACGTATCATACAGTTGTAACATATGTAGGGACACAGGATTTGTAAACGGTATGGAAACCTGCGTGTGTTACCGGCAGCAGTTAATTGACAGCTTATACAGCGAGTCAAACCTGAGGCTTTCTTCAGGAGATAGTTTTTCTAATTTTAATGAAAACTTTTTTTCAGACGAAATCGATAAAAACAAATACAGAATCGATATATCTCCGCGTGAAAATATATTGCTTATAAAAGAAAAATGTATGGATTTCATAAACAACTTCGACAGCAATAACCGTCTCAATCTCTTTTTCAGCGGTTCGACAGGGGTTGGCAAGACATTCATGGCCAACTGTATAGCGGCAGAAATTATGAATAAAGGCCGGACGGTATTGTACCAGACTGCACCGAAGCTGTTTGATATCATAAATGAATATAAGATGAAGGCTTTTAAGTATGAAGATTTTGAAGATTCCGGATATAAAAAGATATTCGATGTCGATCTTCTGATAATAGACGATCTTGGAACGGAGGCACCCAGTGCCGCAAGATTTACAGAGCTTTTAAACATACTTAATACAAGGCATGTGAATAATCAGGTCAAACCCTGTAAAACGATAATATCCACCAATATTGGCATAAAACAGCTTCACGAGTATTATGATGAAAGGGTTGCATCGCGGATAATCGGCTGTTTTGAAATTCTGAGATTCGCGGGGGATGACCTCCGTATGCTGAAAAAATCTCTCGCCAGGGAATAATGCCGTCCGTTGATAATAGCTAGCTTTTGTGCATGGACTCCCTTCCTATCCTTCCCTCACTCCGAGGGCAGGTAACTGTAATTTCTTGGAAGGCTTGTAAATCCTCCCCCTTGAAGTGAGGGGGAGATAGAGGGGGCGCGTTGTTGCACATTATTATAAAAATTACAGGTTTTATCCATACTCACAAATTCTACTTTTTCAATAAACTGTTCAAGCTGTTTTGGACATCTTCCATTTTGGGGTTTATGCGGAGCGCTTCCCGGTATTCCCTTATTGCTTCGTCAGTATTGCCCAGCTCTTCGTAAACCACACCCAGGTATTTATGTGCTTCAGCATCATTGTGCTGTATCTGCAGAGCTTTCTTAAAGCTGTCTATGGCTTCATCGGGTTTTCCCCTTTTGTACATTATTACTCCAATCTTGATACTTGCTTGCGAATTGATATAGAAATACTGGGTATTTTCCTTGTTGTACACGGAGGCTTTCGTAAAATAGGGCAGTGCCTCGTCAAGCTTGCCCTGTTCTGCCAGAACCGAGCCTATATTGTAATAATAGGTCGGATTGTCAGGGCTTAGTCTTATAGCCTCATTATAGCTGCTGATGGCCTTCGCGTAATCCCCCCGGTTATAGTACAGGGTTCCGATGCCATTATATGCATCCGCCCTGTCGCCGGTTTTATCACTCTTGTTTGCAGTCATGTTTATTATGTCATTATACTCCGAAATGGCTTCATCGATTTTTCCCTGCTTGCTCAAGGTATTCGCCAGATTGAAATACAAAAGTTCGGTATTTGGAACATACCGCACAAGGTAACGCGCAAGAGTCTCGGAATCCCGCCAGTTGCTGATATAAAACTGAATTCCGGCTATCTCCAGCAAAAGTATTATCGACAAAACAGCAGCCGTTGTATTTCTATAAGTAATGTAAAACTTCATGCCCTCCATCTTTTTAAAATATGCCGACAGGAAATATGCCAGTGTCACAAGCAACCCTATTATCGGCATGTATACATATTTGTCCGCTGCAACAACTGTAGTAAACCCTATGATGCCTATTGCAGGAAATATTGCAATAAAGAAAAACAAAAAGCCTGTAACAAATGCACGGGTCCATCTTAATGAAAGAACTAATGCCGCTGCAACCAGCACTGTACCAATTACACTTAGCAAAACAGTCCCGTTTGATATGTCAAAGGGCATTGGAAAAGGATAATAGTTGGACAGGTTTACCGGCAAGAGTATTTTCCCCAAATAGAATACAATATTGTGGCATATCTTGTACGGGATATACATGGGCGAATACTGCATGGGTGTAAGAAGGGCAGCCGTGTTTTTCTGTGAAATAAAGGTAATCACCGAAGAAATTACTGCGAGTGCCATGAATGGAATCTTCTCCAGCAGCGCCCTGGAACTAAGCCTTGCCAGAGGCCAGTAGTCCAGCAGCAGCAGCAAAAGAGGCAGAGGCATGCTGGTGGGCTTTGCCAGAAGGGCAAGCAAATATAACCCGAATGACGCATAATAGTTTTTCCTGCCGGATTTTTTAACATAAAGCATGTAAAACACAAGTGACCCAAGGGCAAACATGGTGGAGAGTACGGTTTTACGCTCAGTGATCCACACAATCGGCTCCGTCGTTATGGGATGCAGTCCGAAAAGCAGTCCTGTCACAGCCGCCGCCCAGGTATTTCCGAACAGCAGATATATAAACAGCATTAACAGCACTGCATTTACTGTATGCATGGTAACATTCACAACATGGAATACCGTGAGGTTGTCCGGCCTCCCCCCCATTTTATAGTCCAGCATCAGGGAAATCATTGTAAGCGGCTGATAGTAACCTCTCACGGTGGATGGCCTGAGAACTTCGGTCAGAAACTTGCCGGCAGAAGCCAGGCTTGGATTCTGCACCAGCTGGTTGTCTACAAGGTACTGGTTGTCATCAAAGGAAAGCGCCTGGGAGGATAGCAGCGGAATATGGCTTAACAGCACTACGGCTGCAACAAACACTGCCAGAAGGAATGGTTTTTTGCGTTGGAAGTCACTCCCAACCGTTTTTGTATGTTTAATATTCTTCTTCATTCTGTCCCCTTCTTTATCTAAGGCCTAGAAACCGTATTATGCTTTCTATGAAAGGATTGCTTACTCCTTTAAGCTTAAGACCCTCTGCGAAATATAAAAATCCAACGACAAGCATTCCGGGGAGCATCCAGACAAGCTTGTTTTCAGTTTTGACAGATACTTCCCTGCCAATTCCGGCAGTGGTTTTTGGTGTATTCCTTAACAAAGCAAATATCAGCGCACTAAATACACATGCACAGAAAATAACTACAATCACCCAGAATATTACAATAATCATAAGCTGTTCCCGCGGCATATTAAATATTGCTGATATGTCAAGATCCGATACCGCTGCTTTGCCTCCGGCATTCCCGATACCTGGAGCTTTGACACTCTGTGCCAGCCTGTTCATCCCAAAGGTCAGAAGCACTGCAATGGAATTATTCGTAAAGTGAGCAAACATTCCTCCGAAAATGGAGTCTGTCCTGTAAACTATGAATCCTATAAGGGCTCCCAGTAAAAAGGTTCCAAGAAGCTTCTGAAAATCAACATGCATCAAACCAAAGAGAAACGATGTAATTAATATAGCCTTAGCTGCACCGAACCTTTCAAAGCCCCTCTGTATGGTGCCCCTGAACAATACCTCTTCGCAGATCCCGGCAGAGCCTCCAATTAACAGTATGTTGACCAAAAGCCCCCTCGGGTCTGCTGCTATTGGAGGTTGAGATATCATTACCTTTCCGAAAACAGACTTGAGCAGCATCAGATTTACAAAGTTCAGCGCGCCCACCAATGGGAGTGCAAAAATCATAAGCATCAGTATCAGAAGCAGGTTGGCCGTGCTTATCCTGTTTAGTCTCAAAAGCTTTGGTATGTCGTATTTTTTGATGTAAAGAAAGATCAGCGGTGGAAGCAGTATCAATACAAACTCCGTTACGAAAATACCGGTATTGAAATTGTGCTTTTGAACCCTGGAGCCTACAAATACAAGCAGTAAAACAGCAGTCAGATATAACATCCCTGCTTGTCTTACCGTAGGCTTGCGGATGTAAGTGTCCGATAAACCTTCATTAAAGAAATCTTTTCCACCATAATTGTATCGATTTTCCACCAGTACCACCTCAGCTGGAGAATATTGAACGGAATCACTTCCTGAGCTTCCAGCATATTATAATAATAATCTGCAGGAAAGATTTATGCAAGAATAAAACTGCTTAACATTTGGCAGGTTCCATACTCAGCGCACATGAAAAAATCGGGCGGGAGCCCGATTTTTTCATGTGCCTGTCAGTCTTACATCGTAAGAATTCCATTGGGAGTGTCAATTATCATAAGTATGTTTTCTTCCTTGCCTGTATCAGCATTGATATATACCAGAAAATCATTGTCTTTGCCGTTAACGGAAATTCTACCCTTGAACTCATAGGTAAAAATCTCCGTCTTGTATTCTGTCGGAATAATGGCAAGCCCGGAACTCATTACCTTCATCCTGGGAGTTACTACAGCTCTTGCCTGATTCTCGGTTATCTTCGGCTTTGGAATGGTTCTTGCAACATGTGCCGAAAGATATCCTTTTGATTCAAAGCCTACTATTTCTCCATTATCAAGGGCGATTTTGAGCTTAATCAAATCCGGATATATCACAGTGTTATCCTGCTTGTATGCATAGTTTATGGTAGCAGTGTTGTCTTCCTTTATATAGTAAGTGTCAACCATGCCTTTTATGCCATGGCTTTCAAGGTATTTTCTCCCCGCTGCCTTTGCCTGGTCAACGTCAAGACTGCCTGTAGCCACCGGCCTGTTGTACAGCATCCAGAAAATATGCCCACCCTTCTGTGTTACATCGATGCTTGCAGTTTGTTCTGCCGGGACATTGTTGAATGAAACCTTGTAGCTGTAGGTTTTTATCGGTCCGGTATCGTTGCGGTTCACATCGCTTATGACTTTAACCTTGTCCGCTCCAAAGAAATTCAATACACTCTGCTTTGCCTGTTCCGAATTGAGTTCATTTCCTGTAACTCCTCTTGGTTCAGCCGTTACAAGATGATCGGAAAATGGTCCGTCATAAATCAGTCTGGGGTACTCCTGGAATGTTTTGTCCAGATTTTCAAACTCCCCTGCCGGCATGTTCGACGATGTTTTCTGGAACAAGGGTGTACCCTTGTTGCTAAGAGCTCCCCATTTTATCCTGCCTGCAGTTATCTGACCCTGAAGGTCGTTGAGGCTGTTTCCCAGTGAAACTGCAAAGCCGTGCAGCTGTTCAATTGTCTTGTACTGCTGTTCACTTAAAGGCTTACCCTGCATATTCTGGTTATTCAGCGAATACGAAAGGTCTCCCACCTGTGTCAGGAACTTTGATGTGTTCGCGAGCACCTGCTGTGATACAGGCAATTGCCCAAGGTTTGTCTGCGCCAGGTTGGCCTGCCTCCAGGCCTCCTGCATGGTAGCGGCTGCCTTGCTCGGTGTTGAAGCTATCAAGGACTTGACCAGCAGCACCTCAACATTATGGACATACCCCGTCATGTCAAAAAAAGCCCTGTTGTACTGGTTGTCCAACTCCTGCCTGAGGTTTGCAGCATGCTTGTACTGGTAAATGCCCCAGATGGCGACTGTGGCAATCAATACAACTACTATACTGTACATTTTTCTATCGGACAGCCTTCTTTTAAGATCCAATAATTTTTCTCTGAAACTCAAAATCCCACCTCCTTTAAGTATTTATTTTGCAAAATAGTGCTTTCCGATCTTGGCAACCACCTGCCTGCTCCATATCCATTTACTTGTAGCTGTTGCAGGATTCCAGTAATATATGCAGCCATATGTGGGGTCAAACCCGTTCAGTGCATCTCTTGCAGCTTTTACTACTGAAGAATTCGGGTCTATGGGCGTGTTTATCTGTCCGTCGGAAACAGCTGTAAAAGCTCCGGGCTGGTAAATGACTCCCGGTATTGTTTTGGGGAACTTTGAATCCCGGGTCCTGTTTATGATAACAGCTCCAACTGCCACCTGCCCGATATAAGGTTCACCGCGTGCTTCTCCGTTTATTGCTCTTGCAAGCAGCTGTGTCTCGTTCATGCCATTCCCTTCAGCCAAAACCGTTCCTGCCTCTACTAATCTGGTCATGCCTATTGCTTTCAGGGTTTCCCTGTCAGCTAGCCCTGTACACTGAAATCCATGCCACTTTTGAAACTCTTTCACTGCCTTGAAAGTCTTTTGGTCATATGTTCCATTCACTTCATCATTAAGGTAACCCCAGTTCATAAGCCTCTGCTGCATCTTCTTCACATCATCACCCTGGCTTCCGGGCTTCATCTCCGGGGAAACTTCAGTGAGAAACAGTTCTTCTCCCCCATAAGAGGTAATTAAGCTCATAGAAAATGTTATAACCAGGACAATGACAATTTTAAATATCCTCAATAGCAATCCTCCCTTCAGAAATCGGCACGACCGGCAGAATGAGCAATCCGGCAGTATTGGCTCTACGTATGGGATGCTTGTAAAACAAGTGCATAGGTATTACATGACATCGTAGATATTTTTTGTATTGTTGGAGAAAAATATTCATGAGAAACGTCCGTCAGTACATCCATTCAGCTTTATGAAAGATAACTGGATAATATTTTATAAAAATCTGGAAACAATTATGTAATAAGTATTAAAGACAGCAAACGTTTTAGAGGTAAGCAATGGATATATTATTTCTAACGGTCTCCATAGGCGCAGGGCATATGAAAGCAGCTGAGTCTGTAAAAAATCATGTTCAGCAAAAGTATCCCGGTTCAAGGGCAATGATAGTCGATACCCTGAAATATATCAATCCTTTGATTGACAAGCTTGTTATCGGAGGTTATTTGAATGCTGTAAGAAGAACACCTCAGATTTATGGCAAGCTATATGAGCTTTCAGAATCAGGTGACAATATTTATTACCTGAGCGGTGCAGTAAACAGGATTCTGTCCCTCAAGCTGATAAGACTTATAAAAGAATTCAGTCCCTCGGTTATAGTCTGTACACATCCCTTTCCCTTGCAGATGATATCCGGATTGAAAGCAAAAAAAGAAATCAGTACCCCTACCATGGCAATACTTACCGATTATGTATCACATCCCATGTGGCTCCATGAAAATGTGGACTCATATGTTGTAGCACACGAGGGAATGAAACAGGAGATGATCAGGAAAGGTGTTCCCCACGAAATAATTTATCCTTTCGGCATCCCGGTGTCGGATACCTTTTTACAGAAAAAAAACAAGAAAGCCGTATTGGAGGAAATCGGACTTGAAGATAAGCCCACAGCCCTCATAATGGGAGGAAGTCTTGGATTGGGAGAAATTGAAAACACATTTTTGTCACTTCTCCACAACAAAAGCGACCATCAGATAATTGCAGTGGCAGGTATGAATGAAAAGCTGATGAAACAGCTGCAAAGTTATTCTCTTGGTTCGGATAAGAAGGTTAAGGTCGTTGGCTTTACCGACAAAATATCCGATTTGATGGATGCCGCAGACATATTGGTTACAAAGCCCGGTGGAATGACCATATCGGAGGCTCTTGCCAAAGAGCTTCCCATATTTGTAATATCACCGTTACCAGGCCATGAAGAAGGTAATGCGGACTTTCTGGTGAAAAATGGTTTGGCGGTAAAGTCATCATCCATATCAGAGCTTGGAAGGGATATACAGCATGTAATGAATAATCCTCACAGGATAAGGCACATGAAGGAGATGGCCAAACAGCTTTATAAGTTGAATTCAAGCGAGAATACGGTAAATCTTATGAAAAGCCTCGTAGACATGCATGATCCGGATATCAGATCCGGTGTTATCTGAATATGCGTTTTATTCCCACCAGTCTTTTTTTGTAGTAGTCCTCGTTCAAACTGCTGTTTATTACCGCGCCCCTGGATTTGCTGGCATTAATAAACTGATTCCCGGATGTAGCTATGCCTACCAGAGAGATTTCTTTTAAATCCTCGTTTGAGCTGAAGAAAAGGAGGTCTCCGGGTTTAATACCCTGTATGTCAACCTCTTCACCACATTTAAATTGCTGATCCGCATCCCTCGGGAGATCTATCCCGTTGATCCTGCTGCATATGTAAACAAGTCCCGAGCAGTCGATTCCTCCCCAAGGGCTTACCCCTCCCCAAAGGTATTCGGTACCCATAAATTTATTCGCAGTGGTCACAAAATCCTCGGCGGAGGTCACAGGTATATGTTCGTTGACCTTAAGCTGAATGAGGCCGCTTTCACTGATCCACCCGGTTCCGTTACCGGGCATGGCAACTTCGTACCAGCCTTCTGTCTTGTTTTTTGAAAAAAGCTCAGTCCCCATTACTATTTCTTTAAGGGTTACCCCACCCTTCAATCCGCTGCTTATTTTCTTGGTTTTGGTTGTGACAACAAGCCTGAATTTATAATCTCCGGGCTTTATGCTGGAATAGCCTCTGTCTATATATTTTGATTTGATCCAGCCTGTATAGCCGTCGACAACTTTCACCCTGGACCACGCATCCTTAGTCTCCAGAATGCCGGCAGGCTGGTTGAATATAGCCTGTGTAACTCTTTCGGACTGAGTATTGGGCTCCCTGAACACATCTGCAACAATGTCGGTAATCACCCCGGTATCTTTACCGGGAATGAAGAAGCCGGGTTCTTTAAATTCAGCATTTTCATCTGCCGGCTTCATCTGCCCTTTTACGGCAGGTATTGCTTTATAAGCCTCTCTGCCTCCGCTGCACCCGGTTGATATTAAGATTTGAAACAATATGACCGGTAAAACAAAAAATATGCCTGCCCTTCTCATAATAACCCTCATTGCTTGCAGAAAATAGTTATATATGATTCTCCACGCCTGTTGTCCGTATAATTTACAGTTCTATCAAATTGACATTGCTGCTGCACAACTCTTTCGCGATATCCACTTCACGCTTTTTACAAGTAAAAAGTATAATCTGTCTTTCACCGGACAGCCGGTTTAAAAATTCCATTGTTTCCCTTGTACGCATGTCGTCATACTGTGCAAACACTTCATCCATTATCAGCGGAAGCTTTTCACCCGTTGAATCCACCAGCTCCGCCATGGCAATCCTTAAGGCCAGGTACATCTGGTCTATTGTCCCACCGCTCAGCAATGGTACAGACACAACGTCTCCCGTCTCAGGAACGGTTACTTTGAGATTCAGCTCATCATCCGCCCTTAAATCACTGTACCTACCCTGGGATATACTGCTTATAATGTTTCCCATTTTTACATTCAGTACAGGTGCGAAATCCCTCTGAATCTCGTTACTGGCTTCTGTAAGTAATGTAATGGCCGTTCTTAGAGATGTATTGGCTTCTTCAAGCCGGGTTTTCCTTATAGTCAGCTCGCCAATTTCCATATCGATTTCTCCCAGCTCATCCTCGCTTGCAGCGGAACCTCTTAAAACAGTTTCATATTCCCTTTCTTTTAAAAGAGTTTCATTCAGCTCCCTGTCCAAAATTACGGTTTCATCTGAGATAGCTGCTTTCAAATCGTTTGCTTTCATAACAGACATGTTTCTCAAAGCTTCAAGGAACACCTCCCTGTCACCGTCCTCAGCTTCACTGAATGTCTCAAGCTGTCCCAATACTGCATTCATCAGCTTCTCCAGTTCTTTAACCCTGTCTTCGCTGTCTGCTATTGCACATTCCATCTCTTTTGCAGTGCTCAAGGAAGTTTCTCCGATTTCCGATGCCTTTTCAAACAGCCTCCCAAGATCCTCCTGCAAATCCCCGGTACGTTGTAATATAAGATTAATACCGGGTTCAAGTCCCTGGTATTTCCTCACCCCATATTTGAAGCCGGCTATATGTTCCTCTGTTATATCCGATGTGCCATCTTCCAACACTCCTGACATAAAAAGCATTTCATAAATCCCGTTCCTGATGGCCGATAATCTTTGAGTCTTTGAAGCAAGCTCGCTTTCGATACTGTTGATGTCATTATTCAGCACAGCCAGCTGCTGCCTCAGATTGTCATAGGTATTTTTCAAACGTATGAATTCTTCCATGCTTGCTGCGCCTGTCATCTGGAAAATATTCTCAACGGCTTTACGCTTCCTGTCAATCTCATCAATGGTGCTGTTTATGGAAATGAATGAAACCTTTTTAAGGCTGTTAAGTTCGGTATATTCCTTGTGGACCCGGGCTTTGATAAAAATCAGCACCGTTGCCGGAACTATTAATGCACATGCACCTGTATACAGCGCCGGTATAACCGTAGAATTCCCCAAAATATTGAAAAATGCTGCGGATAAAAGCGCTGCAGAAAATATCATCAGGATGAAAATATTCAAGTTCATGCTTCTATTTTTGTACCGCACCGATTTTATACGTTCGTTCAATACATTGATATTATTCTTCTCATAGTCTGCCCTTAGCTGTTCAAGCTCTTTATTCAGCTTCAAAACATCATGTTCTATGTTATCACCAAGGGCTGTAAAACTGTTCACATTTTCGAACCTGTTTTCAATGTCGGCTATTTGCTGCCTTTTTGCAGACGCATCATTCCGGAGTCTGATACAATCCTCATTCAAACTTAAAACAAGCTGGTATTTTGAAGAGACATCATCCGTATCTTCCAGTGTGTATGACGAAAAAACCGACAGCTGCTCCTTTATGCCTTCATATTCAGCAATTTGTCCGTTCATGGCTTCGAGTTCATTTTGGCGATCTTCCACCTGCTCGAGGATTTCTTCAAGCACAGCTTTTTTTTTGCCGGCAAGTTCAAGCTTTTCTTTTATTTCAGCATATTCCACTTTCTTTTTCAGAAGCTCTTTTCTTTTTTCAAGTTTTTTCTTTTTAAAGAAGCATTCACCAAGTTTTTGTTCTGTTGCATACATTGAATTTCTTTTTTCTATCATGGAATTCTTCAAGACGTCTAATTCATTCAACCTGGCGGTTACCTTGTCCAGCGGCCGGGTAGAGGTCTTATCGGTGCCCACATGATTTTTAAGAGCTTCCATCAGAGCTTCCCTGGCTTTTATGAAAGAAACGTCCTCAAACCCTGTCTGGCTTACGTTTACGAGCTTGTTCAGCAGCTCCCTGCTGCCTTCATCACCAACTCTTGCCTCCATTTGTCTTATAAATACCGTTTTGTCAAAGCAGTTGTCGTTTATTCCAAGCTGCCTTTCAGCAAACAGCACTCCCCTGTCCCTGCTCATCTCAAAGGTGGACGTGATGTCATTAAACAGGGAATCGAAAACTCTGGAGGAATTATTGGAAAAATTCCGTCCAACTTTGAATCCAGCTCCGTTATCAAGCCTGTATTCTAAAAAGCCGCTGTATTCGTCAGAGCTCCAGGGCTTATATCTCCTGGATGGAGGCAGTGTGCCGTCTTTTCCTGCTCTTCCGCTCTTGAGTCCGAAAAGCATTCCTCTGATGAATGACTGGATTGTTGTCTTTCCGGACTCATTGCATCCGTAAACTATATTAAAGGCTTTCGAAAACTCAACTACGCGGCTGCCAATCTTTCCAAAACCTCTGATATCAAGCTTTTCTATCCTCATAATTCCACCCTGCCCTGCTCCAGCGCTTCAATTCCATAATATAAAGCTTTCATCAGCATTTTTTTCTCTTGTTCGTCCTCTGCCTTGGCAATGAGCGAAAAAACCTTCCTGGCAAAAAGGCCCCGCAAGCCGGACTCATTGGCAATCTCCTCAAAATTATAGTCAGGAATTGTTTCATCTTTGATTTTCAAATGGAAAAATCGGTCCTCCAGAGCTGCCTGTATATATGAGGTACTAACTTTGAAGCTGCACTCGACATACCCCTTGAGTATTATGGAAAAAAGGCCTGCTTTCAAATCTTTGTAATGAGCAGCATGCAGAATTTTGCTTTTGACCTGCTCATCATTGCTGCAGCCGGTAACGTCCAGTTCCATCGTTTCGTAAAATCTTGTTGAGGTTTTTATGAAGCGTACGTCCAACTGCTTGTCTCCCTTATCGGACAGGGTGATACATCCTAAATACACACCATGCTCACCAGGTTCGTCAAAGCCAAGGGGCTCTGGGCTTCCGGGGTTATAAATCCCGGCTTCCGGCCGTTCTGACCTGTTATGGAAATGCCCCATGGCGATATAATCCATACCCAGTGAACTTAAGGTCTCACTGCTCATAGGATTGTATCCGCTCTGCTTTATATTCATGTCAACAGTGCCATGTGCAAGTAGAAGGTTAAAGCAGCTGCCCTCCGGGGATTTCACATGATGCAGCGGAGCCTGTTCCTGGTAAAAACTTTTAAAGCCTATTCCATACAGGCATGTGCTGATATCCTCGAAAATAATGCAAGGTTTTTCTTCGGATAGAATATGGACATTTTTGCTCCATGAATAGTTCCTGTAAAAGGAGTTAAGTATGTAGGGATCATGGTTGCCTGGCACAAGCACGATTTTTATTTCAGGTATGCTGCAAAACCTGTCATTTATATAGCTTATTGTGGATTTCCTTACATAACCGTTCTCATACAGGTCTCCACTTATAAGAATAAGGTCTGCCGCTTCCTCCTTGGCAATATTTATTATCCGGCCGAAGGTCTCCTTAAGCTCATTCCTTCTAGTGGAAGCCTTATCATGCCCCATGCCGAGAGAGGCAAAGGAAGAGTCAAGATGTAAATCTGCAAAGTGAAGGAATTTGATTTGTCTCAACTTATATCAGCTCCCGGAATAATAGTTTACTTCTTTTTTGCGGTCTCCATAACAGCATAGGCGACTGCGTAATTTTGAGAATGAGACAGGCTCAAGGATATCTCTATAGCATTAATCTCATTGAATAATTCCTTTGCTCTTCCGGCAAGGACTACATAGGGTTTACCGTATTCATCGTTTAATACCTCAATATCCTTCAGGCTTACCCCTCTGCCGATACCCGTTCCAAAAGCTTTTGATACAGCTTCCTTGGCAGCAAATCTTGCGGCATAGCTTTGATACCTGACAGCTTTTTTCCCTTCGCAGTATTCAATCTCCCTTGCAGTAAATACTTTATCCCTGAAGGAATCCCCACAGGATTCAAGTGACTTTTTTATCCTGTCTATTTCAATTATATCCACACCGCACGAAATTCCCAACACTACACCTTCTTAAGGAGACCGGATCTAAGTTCGTGTCTCAAAATAATTTGTCAAAGCCTTTCTTTCATCCTCCAGCAGCTTCAGATTGTCTCTTTGCAGGAAATATTTATCCTTGATGACTTCGTACTGTGCAATCTGCTGCCGTGTCAGCTGGTTTGATCCGAAATAAATTGACATTTCCCGTTATCTCCAGATAATTTGATACCGAAATTCTATCTCCGTCATAATGTACAGCCCAGTTTCTGCATAAATATGTTAACTTTATATATTCGACGTAAATTTATCTATATCCTTTTTATATTTAAATGTTTTATCAAAAAAGTATAAAAATGTCAAAGAATCCGGCAAATTTACCGGATTCTTTAAAAATTTTTCAATATTAATCAGTAAATGCTGTTCATGAATCGACTTTTATCACAGTATCAGTTGATAAAAGAGGCAATCCTGCCATTTGCCGAATTTGAAACCGACTTCCTTAAAATGTGCACAGAACTTGAAGCCGAATTTTTCATGCATTTTAACGCTTACGTCATTTCCTGAGGTTATCCCTGCCACTATAACGTGGTGTCCAAGTTCTCTTCCCCTGGAAATTATCTTTTCCATTAGCATTGTACCTATGCCTTTTCTATGGTATTCAGGGTGTACATATACGGAAATCTCTGCCGTCTGATCATATCCTTCCTTTTCCCTGAACTTCGAAAGGCTTGAGTAGCCGGCAACAATTCCGTCCACTTCAGCAACAATCAAGGGGTGTTTTCCTCCATAGTGGCTGAACCATACCGCCCTTTTCTCAACTGTCTGTTCGGAAAGGTCAAAGGACGCCGTTGTATTGATAACCGCCCAGTTATAAATTTCGGTAAGCCGTTTAAGGTCTTCCGGTCTTGCATCTCTAATGTTAATCATTGTACCCTCACAACGAAAAAATCAGTTTGTTGTCTTGTTTTCAATCCTTTCTTTCACTTCAAACCCCTGATCACCGCTAAGCATTGCTTCTGCCCGCGCACGCGCCCTATCCCTTGCAGAATTCATGTCAAGCCTCTTTAGTTTCATTTCCATGTTGTCGTCATTAAGAGACTCAACTGCATTAGCCCTTGCAGTCTTTT
>Ga0129298_10000379_pt1 | contig 17254 bp, 14 predicted proteins | sample I19B2metaG_FD_94707 | JGI IMG/M metagenome (GOLD analysis project Ga0129298, IMG submission 94707) | Lake sediment bacterial and archeal communities from Gulf of Boni, Indonesia to study Microbial Dark Matter (Phase II) - ​I19B2 metaG | ecosystem: Environmental > Aquatic > Freshwater > Lake >... | reverse complement strand
AATATCTTCGTTATCGCTGAGGTCAACGTCGTCTTCCCATGATCCACATGCCCAATCGTCCCCACATTCACATGCGGCTTCGTCCTCTCAAACTTCGGCTTCGACATGGCTCAAACCCTCCTTATCTTTCAAAAATCTTTCCTTTGGAGCCCACGATCGGACTTGAACCGATGACCTCTTCCTTACCAAGGAAGTGCTCCACCAACTGAGCTACGTGGGCACAAAATAGAAAAAAACCTGCCACTCGAAAACGACAGGCTACCCGGATTATGTAAAAGCTAAAGAGCATATGAGTTAGAGAATGGAGCGGGAAACGGGGATCGAACCCGCGACCCTCAGCTTGGAAGGCTGATGCTCTACCAACTGAGCTACTCCCGCCTTTCCAAAAAAAACCAAATCCTGTCAAAAATCAACCCTTAGTCTCTGAATTTCCTCTTGACTCGTTTCAGCCAAAAAGAAAATTGTTCCCTTTTTCAGCTTAACATCCACTGATGCCGAAATGAGGTAAGTCAGCAGTTCCCTCACTTTGTTTCAGTCGGTAAGAGCGGGATGAAGAGGTGATTACAGGTCTTGTGGTTCAGCCGCTCGGCCACTGGTGGGCCTGGTGGAGAGGGGAGGATTCGAACCTCCGAAGGCATCGCCAACAGATTTACAGTCTGTCCCCTTTGGCCGCTCGGGAACCTCTCCGACTCTAAATCGTCTTTTTTGATTTAAGAACTCCCCATGGCTAAAAAAGAATGGAAAATCAACAACTTAAACAAACGGAAAGAAAGCCAATAAAAAATTAACCTATTAAAAATAACTTATTAAAAAAATATTGTCAAGAAATATTTTTGAAAAATTTCTCCAAAAAATGATTTGACAACCGGATCGTTTAAAAAGATAATTTTCTATAGGCCTAATTCTCAAACATAAGGAGGAATCTATGGACCTACGAGATTTTATTGAAACGTGTGAGGGTGAGGAGGAACTCAGGAGGGTCAACACGGACGTCGATTGGAATCTTGAACTTTCCCATATTGCAAAGCTGAACGAGGAGAAAAGGGGCCCTGCCTTGCTCTTCGAAAAGGTAAAGGACTATAAGATTCCCGTAATGACCAGTGCCTTTACCTGCCCGAAACGTCTGGCCATCGCCCTTGGCATGCCACTCCATTCTTCGATGTGTGATATGGCCAAGCACTGGATGGAACTCACGACCAAAAGACTCATCCCGCCCATGGAGGTGAAGAGTGGCCCTGTTTTTGACCATGTGATTGAGGGTCCGGACGTCAACCTCTTTAACTTTCCGGCACCTAAATTCTATCCAATGGATGGAGGCCGCTTCATCGGAACGGCGGTCTTCCTCATCACCAAGGATCCTGAGAGCGATTGGGTCAATTTGGGAACTTACAGAATGCAGATCTTAGATGAAAAAACCACCGGCGTCCAGATCATCAAAGGAAAGCACGCAGACTTCATGCTTAAGAAGTATCAAAAGATGAAGAAACCCATGCCTGCTGCAGCGGTCATTGGAGGTGATCCGCTCCTCTTTCTTGCTGGGAGTACGCTCGTCTCCGCCGGTGTATGTGAATACGACATCGTCGGTTCTCTCCGGGGAAGACCTTGTGAGGTCATTAAAAGCGATCTTACAGGACTTCCCTTACCTGCCACGGCTGAATTGATTTTGGAGGGTGAGATCGAAACCGATCCCTCAAAATTTAGAGAGGAAGGGCCATTCGGAGAATATACAGGCTACTATTCCGGAAAGACAGGGGAGGAATGGCCCAAACCTGTCCTTTACGTTAAGCGAATCCTCCACCGGAACAACCCGATCTTTTGGGCAACCTCTGTAGGCAAACCCGTAACAGATACCCATATGATCCAATCTCTGAATCGGACAGCCACCCTTTGGACAGACTTAGAAAACATGAAAGTTCCCGGCATTCAGTCCGTCTACATCCCCCCGGAATCAGGTGGTCGATTCTGGGGAATTGTCTCCGTCAAACAGATGTATCCGGGCCACTCCATGCATGTTGGGACTGCCGTGATCTCCACTACGACTGGCCACTATGGAATGAAAGGCGTGATTGTAGTGGATGACGATATCAGAGCCGACGACATCGAACGGATTCTATGGGCATTGGCCGTACGCTATGACCCATTCCGAAGCACAGAGATTATCAAACGGGGGCGTTCCACCCCGCTCGATCCTGCCCTTCCCATTGAATCCCGAGAGATTGTCTCCCGAATCATAATGGATGCCTGCGTCCCATATGAATGGGAACGTAAGCCTATAGAAATCAAACTGGATGAAGAAATGGTAAAAAAGGTTCAAGGTCGTTGGAAGGAATATGGTCTGTGATCGGAGCAGAGGAGAATAAAAAGAGATGTCGATTGTCATCGTTGGAATGTTAGATGAAAGGGAAGAGGCGCTCAGGCTGATCAAAGAACAGATCGAGCGCCGGGGACACAGAGCAATCCTGATCGATGTGAGCATTGGGACAGGCGCACTCAAATCAGCCTTGAAGGCAGATTTCAGTTGTGATGAGATTGCGCAACTCGGTGGAATGAAGATTGAAGAAATCAGGGGCATGCTCGCAAAAGAGAGGGATAAGGCAACTTCCGTCATGGCAGAGGGTCTGACCAGGAAAGTCTTGGAGCTTCACCGAGCGGCCGAGCTTAAGGGGATGATCGCTATAGCAGGCATGACAGGGACTTTTCTTTCTATTAATGCAATGAGGGCATTGCCCTTTGGCGTGCCCAAGTTCCTCATTTCGAGCGTTGCTGCCATGCCTGCCTACGCCGGTAGACTTTCAGAATATTTTGGCCTCAGAGATATCACAGTCATGCATACGGTGGTCGATACTGTAGGCCTCAATCCTTTGGTGAGAACTCTCGCGCTCAATGGAGCCAATGCGATCTGTGGAATGATCGAGGGCTTTGAACCTCCTCAAAGAGAAGAAAAACCCTCGATCGCTCTTACCGAATTTGGTTTCTGTGACAAGGGAGCTCATTATGTGAGGGAACTTTTAGAAAAAGATTATGACCTCGTCTCCTTTCATGCCACAGGGTTAGGTGACAGGGCGGGAAAGGATCTTGTCAGTCAGGGCTTCTTTGAGGCATTTATTGACCTTGTCCCAGCAAGTTTCAGCGAATATCTCTTCGGAGGAAACCGAGCCTCAGGACCGGACCGGCTCGAGGGAGCCAGTGATCAGAGTATTCCCTACATCCTTGCTCCCTGTGGTTTCGACATGATCAGTTGTGGCCCGATTGAGAGAAAGGATAAGGGCGACCCCCTCTGGGTCTCTCGGAAATTAGCCGAAAGAAAGCTCTTGATCCAAGACGCGATGAGGGTTCAAGCGAGGACGAGTATCGAGGAGATGGGGATCATCGCAAAGGCTGTTGCCGAAAAGCTGAATCAATACAAGAATAAGAAATTGATAAAGTTCATTCTCCCCAAAAAGGGATTTTCCTCTCTAAGCGTGGAGGGCGGTGCCCTATATGATCCCGTGGCCGACAAAGCCTTTATCGACGAACTGAAAAGAGACTTAGACCCGGAGATCGGCATCGTGGAGGTAGATACCCATATCAACACACCTGAATTTGGTCGGGCAGTGGTAGAGGTCCTCCAGGACTGTTTTAAACTTAAAGCCGAGAAGGCTTAGGAATCTTTTCAGAAGAATTAACCTCTTGCCCCGAACCTCGATTCAAAATATACTATCGGAGGAGGTGAACCCTTCTGAAAAATTCTGGAAGACTCCTCTTACCGCTTTCATCCATCCTTCTTCTTTTTCTGCTCAATCCATCTTCAATTCCCTCTCAGATCTCGCTCCATGAAAAAATTGTTCTCATTGGAATCGATGGGAATCCTCTGACCGTCGAGAGCAACATCCCCTACAGCCCTAAGAAGACATGCGGTGCTTGCCACGACTATGACCGTATCGCTAATGGCTACCACTTCCAACAAGGTCGAACGGATGGAACCAGGAAGATTGTCATCCGTGATGGCTTCGATCAAAAATACCCCTGGAACCTCTCCTCAGGAATGTATGGGAAGCATTGCCTGGCTTCTTTCGACTCGAGCCAGTTGGCTAAGAAGGTCAATCAGCATCCCCCTGAGATTGATAAATCTTCCTTCTTTTTCGTTCAGAATTGTGGGCCCTGCCATCCAGGAGGGGGGTGGGCGGAGTATGACCGTAGAGGAAATCTCTATTACAATGAGGAAACCAAAAAATTCGGCTATGAACTCCTTGAGGAAAGCTATTTGTTAGATGGTGATTATACCCCTTACAGCATGGGAGATATCGGTTATGGAGCTCCCTGGGATCTTAGCGGTGTGAGCGAGGCCGATTGTCTCCTCTGCCACTTGAAAGGGTATCAATGGAAAGAACGTGGAGCCGCTTTAAGAGGAAGGTTCTTCAAATACGGACCAACGGTAGGGGGTGGATGGGCACACATAAAACTTTCTCAGGATGGGTATGGAAATCCGAAGGTGGATGAGCTGAAGGTGGACTATTCTAAAAAAGAGAGCGCGGAATTTGATAACATCCATCTTCAGATCGTCAGGAGACCTCCTGACGAAAATTGCTGGTTCTGCCATGCCGTCTCCGATGGAAGAAAGAGAGGCCGTCAGTGGAGCCCTGAGACAGATATCCATAAGGCAAAGGGCATGGACTGTGTTTCTTGCCACCCCAGTGATAAGGAGCATAACTTCGCCAAAGGGAATACTTTGCAGGAGTCTGTACGGGACGACCTCGACAACACCATGCATCCTTGTGAGGGCTGCCATTATAGAGGAAAGGACAAGAGAGCACCGAGATATAGACATCCCTTCTCACCCCGCCACATGAGAAGACTGGCTTGCCAAACTTGCCATATCCCCTTTCAACTCGCTTCGGCCGACCTTGTCTATGACCATGCCTCAACTGGGTCGACAACTGTCTATGAAACGTCAAAATTTCTCTCCAACGACCCTTTAGATCCCAAAAGATCGGTCCTAGGAATGAGCCCAACGGCTTGGTATCCTGCGATCAGAGAATTCAAAGGTAAAATCATCCCTGTCAAATCCCTGATCGTCATCTACTGGGGAGATTTGGACGAAAAGGCGAATGTGGTGAAGCCCATCCCTCTTTGGAAGGTGCGGGAGTTGACCAAACCCGCTCTTAAAGACGACGATGGAGACGGAATCCCTGAAGTCAATTCTCTCGAAGAGATCAAGAGCTTTCTGGATGCGCTCAAGTCAAAGGACAAATTTGGAAACCCGGTGGCCATCCATCCGGTCTTAATCAAAGGAGGATTCCTCTACCATCTGGATAAGAAAGGAGCAGTAGAGAAGATCAAACACGATCAGGCCCCGCACCGTAATGGTGCAGGGCAGGCCGAACTCCTCGATTTTTCCATCAGCCACAATGTGATGTCAGGAGAGAATGTCATCGGTTCGAAAGGCTGTAAAGACTGCCATACAAAAAACTCCCTCTTCTTCTTGAGAAAAGTTTTGATCGATCCTTGCGACGAGAAAGGAAACCCGGTCTACATCGAAGCTTGGGAGCGTCTGGGCATCGACAAAGAGAAGTTGAGCCGCCTCCTGTTGGAACAGTAATGGTTGGATTGAAAATTCTTTGAGCACCATATATTCTTCGTCTAACGGGGTAAACTGCTGAGATGGGAGGAAAACCAGTGGGAATACAAGCCGTCTTCAATCCGAGGTCCGTAGCGGTTGTCGGCGCATCCGACAACCCAGGAAAACTTGGATCGCACGTCATGAGAAGCCTAACCGAGGGCCGATATCCAGGCAAGATTTTTCCGATCAATCCAGGGAAAACTGAAATCTTAGGAATCAAGACTTACCCTTCTCTCCTGGAGGTCCCTGAAACTATTGACCTTTCCATCATCGTTCTTCCGGCCGACCAAGTTCCCAAGACGATCAAAGAGTGTAAAGAAAAGGATGTTTATGGAATCGTTCTCATTACAGCAGGATTCAAGGAGATCGAAGATAAGCGAGGAGAGACGTTGCAGAGGGAGATTACAGAGCTGGCAAATCGATTCGACATTAAGATCATCGGCCCAAACACCTTTGGAGTTGTTAACCTTCATCTCCCTCTTAATGCATCTTTTACTCCGGAGTTTTCTTTGGTTGAGAAAGGAGGGATCAGCTTCGTTAGCCAGAGCGGCGGGATGTCTCACTTGATGGCCTTTCTATCGATGAGCGGACAAGTCGGACTAAGCAAAATTATCGGGTTAGGGAACCGGTGCAATGTGGATTTTGCCGATATGGTGGAATATCTCGCCGAAGATCCTGAAACGAAGGTGATCGCTATGTATCTCGAAGGGATCGATGATCCCAGGAGATTGATGGAGGTGGCCGAAAAAGTAAGAGAAAAAAAACCGATCATTGCTTACAAAGTGGGACGGTCTTTCACAAGCGATCTTGCCTCTCAATTTCATACCGGTTCCCTTGCAGGGCAGCATCGGATCTATGAAGGAGCATTCAGACAATCAGGGGTTCTAACAGTTCAAAGCTCACAAGAGCTTCTTGATACGGCAAAGGGATTAGCCATATCTCCGCTTCCAGGGGGAGACAACGTCGCTGTACTCTCTGGTCAAGCAGGACCTGGGATGGCTGCTTGTGATGTCTGTGAGACAGAAGGGTTAGCCCTTCCCACATTTTCTCCTGCCACGCAAAAGAGGATTGAAGAACTTCTTCCACCTCTCGCCATCAGGACAAACCCTGTCGATATGGGACCTGCCTGGTACGATTCGAATGCAATCAAGGGGATTGTACAAGCCGTTCTGGAGGACGATAAGATTGATGCCATCGTTCTCTGTATCATGTTCGCTTCGGCCAATCGAGGCGCTGTGGGGACTCTATCTGATCTGCTCCTCCATAGGAAGGAAAATAAGCCGGTGATCTGCTGCACCTCCGCCCCCAAGGGGATCTGGGATGAGGAGATCAAAAGGCTTGAACAATCAGGAATCCCAAACTATCCCACCCCGGAGAGGGCTGCCAAAACACTCGCGAATCTCTTGAGGTACAAAAAGATGGTTGAGAAGAGGGTATGAATTTTTTCAATTCCCTTTCCACTCGGATCCCATTAGCAATCATTGGAGGGATCCTGTACGGTCTTCTCGCCTACTATATTGCCATCTTTTTCAATCTTCCTTCGCAGTTTGCTATCTCTATTGGAGTGGTCGTCTTCCTTTTCTACTTTGGTTCAAGGCTTCTCATCCTCCTCTCAGGGGTTAATAGTCTCTATTATTCAAAAAGGGAGAAGACTCCATTAAGCCAATTTTATGAAAACACCTCCTTTTACAAAACGGCCCAATGGGTTGGGAAGTTTTATCATTACCATGATATCGCTCTTTTTATTTTTATAACTCTGGTAGCAATTACCTTCCTCATCACCTTGATCATAGATGGAATAACAGGTAAGCCTGTCGGAAGCACAATCCAAAGCCTTTCGAATGCTTTCATCCCTCTGCTCTAAGGCTATCCTTCCTCCTCAAAATATTTTATTGACAATTCTTTCGCACAGAGGTAGGTATCGATAAATCAATGAAAGATAAGATCATCTTTTTTAAGCATGAAATATAGAGCTTGAGGAGCATCTTTATGTCCGATGATGTCAAAACTCTCCTATCCTTATACCGAACAATGGTGACCATCCGCAAATTTGAGACCTTGGCCGGCGAGATGTTCGCTGCGGGAAAGATTCCTGGTTTTATTCACCTCTCCCTCGGTCAGGAGGCGTCATCCGTGGGTGTCTGTTCCGTACTTCGGCCAGATGATTACATTACCGCGACCCACCGGAGCCATGGCCATGTCATCGCGAAAGGTGGAGACCTCAAGAAGATGTTCGCCGAACTGATGGGTCGCAAGACAGGATATTGCAGGGGAAAAGGCGGCTCCATGCATATTGCAGACTTCTCCTTGGGTATCCTTGGAGCAAATGGGGTAGTGGCAGGAGGTCTTCCCATCGTCGTTGGGGCCGGTCTTTCCATAAAACTCCGGGGCACAGATCAAGTGGCCGTCTCTTTCTTTGGAGATGGTGCCGCAAACCGAGGTCCGTTCCACGAGGCGTTAAACATGGCCGCTATCTGGAAGCTTCCCATCGTCTTCGTTTGCGAGAACAATTGCTTCGCATCGACCACAAGGACCTCCTATGCCTGCTCCATCACAGATATTGCAGTTCGAGCAAAGGGATATAACATGCCAGGGGTCAGTGTGGATGGCAATGATGTTCTGGCTGTGCGGCAATCTGCTTCTGACGCGGTTGCCCGAGCTCGTCGAGGTGAAGGGCCAACCCTCTTGGAAAACAAGACTTACCGCCTTCGCGGCCATTTCGAGGGCGATCCGCAGAAATATCGAGATCAGGCTGAGGTGGCTGAATGGAAAGAGAAAAACGATCCTCTTGTTCGGTTTGCTACGATTCTGAGGAAGAAAAAGGTCTTGACAAGTGAATTGCAGAGAGAGATCGACGTCGAGGTGGAGAAAGAGCTAAAAGAAGCTGTCTTATTTGCTGAGGAGAGTGAGTGGCCAAGGCCTGAAGAAGCACTTGATGACTTATGGGTCAGACCATAAAATCCCCCCGTTCGCCCCTTTTCTAATGGGGGGTTAGGGAGGATTTAGAATTTAAGGAAGAAAATTTATGCCAGAAAGGATCATCACTTGTTCTGCGGCCATTGCTGAAGCCCTCACTGAAGAGATGGCTCGGGACGAGACGGTATTTGTGATTGGTGAAGACTTAGTCGCCCACGGTGGCATCTTTGGTCAGTTCCGAGGCCTCCCTGAGAAGTTTCCCGGCCGCGTGATCGACACTCCTATTTCTGAAACATGCATCATGGGCGCTGGTTTGGGTGCTGCCCTCACGGGGATGAGACCGTTCGTCGATATGCATTTTGCTGACTTTGTCACCTGCGCCATGGATGAGATTGCGAACCAGGCGGCCAAGATACGTTATATGTTTGGCGGACAAGTCAAAGTTCCACTGGTCATTTGGGCACCCGATGGTGCAGGATTGAGTGCTGCCGCACACCACTCTCAATCTTTAGAAGGCTGGTTCATTCATACCCCAGGACTGAAAGTGGTTGTGCCCAGCGAGCCAGCTGATGTGAAAGGACTTCTAGAAGCTGCCATCCGCGATGATGACCCGGTTATCTTCTTTCAGCACAAGAGACTTTTTGCCAAGGAAGGCCCTGTTCCCGAAGGCGAATATCTTCTTCCCTTAGGTGAGGCTGCCATCAAACGGCCCGGGAGAGATGTCACCCTCCTGACTTATGGCTCGGGATTCTATCTGAGCATGGAAGCAGCTAAAGAACTTGCTGGGATCGATATTGAAGCGGAGGTGATCGACCTTAGAACTCTCAAGCCTCTCGATTTTGACACGATTGCGCAATCGATCAAGAAGACTTATCGGGCAGTGGTTGTTCACGAGGCCTGTCTCACTGGCGGCTTCGGTGCAGAGCTTGCAGCCAAGATCAGCGCGAATCTTTTCGATTATCTGGATGCGCCGATCCTTCGTGTAGCAGCGAAAGATGTGCCTATACCCTTTGCACCACCGTTGGAGAAGTTCGTACTTCCAAAAGTGGACGACATCATCGCAGCCGTAAAGCAGGTGACCTATCGATGAGGAAAAATTGAGAGGAGCGAACGTTTTGGAAACTCGACCAAAGATTTTTGATGTGATCATCATCGGCAGCGGCCCGGGCGGTTATCTCTCGGCAATTCTTTCAGCCCGAAAAGGGTTATCGGCCGCTGTCATCGAAAAAGCTGAACTGGGTGGAACCTGTCTCAATCGGGGCTGCATCCCAACAAAGGCTCTCCTCCAAGAAGCATCTCTTTATGAAGCATTCGAGAAGTCCGGATTGACCAGGGATGATAGCGACCGGATCCTTTATTTTAAGAAGACCTTTGAAAAAAAGAGCGCTGCTGTGGATCAAGTCGTTTCAGGACTTCGGAATCTGCTGAATCGAGACCGCATTACACTCATCGAAGGAGAAGCCTCATTTGTTGCCCCCTACACCCTTGATGTAAGAGAGGATGGCAGAGTTAAGGAAACGATAAAATCTGATCGAATCATTATTGCGACCGGAGCGTTGCCAAAAGAAGAAGACAATGTCAAAAGGGACGGTCGGTGGGTCATGGGGAGCGACGATGTTTTGAAAATGGTAGATCTTCCCTTAACCATGGCCATTGTCGGAGGAGGAAGGCGCGGTCTCGAGTTTGCCACTCTCTTTAATACCTTCGGAGTAAAAGTGACCCTCCTCGAAAAGGAGAACCGGATACTTCCTAAAATGGACCGCGAGATCTCCGTTCGATACAGGGGATGGTTGACAAAAAGAGGGATCAAGCTATTGACAGAGACAGAGGTCCTCTCTGCGGAAGCATTAGGACAGAACAGGCCACTTGTTCTCGAGGTCCTCCATAAAGGGAAAAAAGAGAGGTTGGAGTTCGAGAGGTTGTTGATGGTGGCCGATCGCCGTGCAAATATCGATGGGCTTAATATTGAAAGGGCCTCGGTTACCCTAAAAGAAGGATTTGTTCCTGTTGATCCCCATATGAAGACATCCTCCCCTGGAATCTACGCAGTAGGGGATGTCGTTGGAAAAGGATTCTTCGCCCATAAGGCATTCTCTGAGGCGAAGGTTGCCATGGAGAATATTCTGGGTAAAGAAAGCCAGATGGATTACCGGCTGATTGCCAACTGCATTTATTGCCATCCAGAAGCGGCATCCATCGGTCTCACAGAGGAAGAGGCGAAGAGCCAGGAGGGGGAAGTGAAGGTTGGGAAATTCCCATTTATGGCCTCTGGACAATCGATCGCAACAGGGGATCAAGAGGGTATGGTGAAAATCATCTCCGAAAAAAAGTATGGTGAGGTCTTGGGGGTCCATATCCTCGGGCCCCGTGCAACAGATCTCATCCATCTGGGGGCCATGGCGATGAAACACGAGATTGGTGTGGAAGAGATCAAACAGATGATCTTTGCCCATCCTACTTTTTCGGAGGCCTTCTTTGAGGCAGCCCTCGATACGCACGAGGAAGCGATCCATATGATGAAAGGCTGATGGGAGAGGAGCCTATGGCGACAGTGGTCATCATGCCCAAATTGGGCCTTACCATGACAGAAGGGACAATTGAGCGATGGCTCAAACAGGAAGGGGATCATGTTGAAAAGGGAAAACCTCTTGTTGAAATCATCACAGAAAAGATCAACTTTCAATATGAAGCTCCGGCTTCTGGTATTCTTCGGAAGATCCTCCATCACGAAGGCGAGGTCGTCCCAGTAGCCACTCCCATCGCCATCATTGCGGAGGAAAAGGAGGCCTTACCCGAGGTCGAGGCGATCCAACCCGAAGTTCCAATCGAGGTGCCAATGCGTGCCGCTGTCCAAAAAGAAGCAGAGAGACCTTCAAAAAGGATCTTTGCCTCCCCTATTGCCAGAAGGATGGCTCAAGAAAAAGGAATTGATCTCTCCTCTTTGGAGGGGTCTGGCCCAGGAGGAAGGATTATCAAGGTGGATGTGATGAAGGCTGCAGAGAGGGTTGTTGCAAAGGAAGTTGTACCTCCCCCATTGATGAAACCCTCTGAGAGATTTATTCCCTTAAGAGGCATTCGGAAGATCATTGCGAAGCGGATGACCGAAAGTTTCCAAAATATCCCTCACTTCTACCTCTCCGTAGAAGTCGACATGACGGCATGTTTGTCACTTCAAGAACAGTTAAAGGAAGAGATCGAGAAACGGTCCCACGTCAGATTGACCCTTACGGATATCTTCGTTAGAGTGGCTGCATCTGCTCTAAAGGATCATCCTATCATCAACTCCCGGATCGAAGGGGACCAGATCCATCTGATGGAAGAGATCAACATAGGAGTGGCAATTGCCCTTGAGGATGGCCTCATCGTTCCTGTTGTCCATCATGCAGATCGAAAATCTCTGACGGAAATTGCGCTGGCAATGAGAGATCTGACACAAAAAGCCAAAGAGGGGAAGCTCTCTTTGGAGGATGTACAAGGAGGAACCTTCACCCTCTCCAACATGGGAATGCTCGGAATCGATAAGTTCAATCCCATTATCAATCCGCCGGAATGTTCTATTTTAGGAGTGGGTCGAGCAGTTGAAAAACCAGTGGTTCATGGAGGTGAAATCAAAATCAGGCCCATGGCTTGGCTCAGTCTATCCTCAGACCACCGAATTGTCGATGGTGCGACAGCTGCACTCTTTCTGAATCACATCAAGAAACTCACGGAGAATCCTGCGTTCCTCTTGATTTAAACGGGGTTGAATGCGAGAGGGAACAATGGCCCAATCATTAGATAGAACACTCTGTCTCAAGATCTATCAGCAGATGCTGACAATCCGAAGGTTTGAAGAGAAGGCCATCGAGCTCTTCGAACACAACCTTATCCGAGGAAATATTCATTCGTGCATTGGTCAGGAGGCTGTTTCAGTGGGTGTCTGTTTGAACCTTCGACCCAACGATTTCATGGTGAATACCCATCGAGGGCACGGCCACTGTATCGCCAAAGGTGCTGATCTGAAGTTGATGATGGCTGAACTCCTTGGAAAATCGACTGGCTATTGTAAGGGAAAGGGAGGCTCCATGCATATTGCTGATTTTGAAGCCGGAAACTTGGGTGCCAACGGCATTGTGGGTGGCGGGATTCCCATTGCTGTGGGCGCTGGCATCAGTATTCAAAATCGGGCCACAGATCAAGTCGTTGCCTGTTTCTTCGGGGATGGGGCATCGAATCAGGGAGCCTTTCACGAAGGCCTCAACCTCGCTGCCATCTGGAGGCTTCCCGTGATATTTGTTTGTGAGAATAATCTTTACGCCCTTTCAACATCCATCCGTGAGGCCATAGCGATTTCCCATATCTCAGATCGAGCGGTAGCTTATGGCATCCCTGGGGTGAGCATCGATGGGAATGACGTGGTCGAGGTGTATTTAAAGACGAAGGAGGCCGCAGAGAGAGCAACCCAAGGTGAAGGGCCAACACTGCTCGAATGTGTTACTTATCGTTTCTTTGGCCACTTCAGCGGAGACCCTGGAAGAGGAATGACTTACCGGCCGAAGGAAGAAATGGATCAATGGTTGGACCGTTGTCCAATCAAAAGGTTCAAGGAACGGCTTATCCAAGAAAAGATGATGACCCAAGAGATAGAGAGAAAGATTGAAGCAGGCATAAAGGCCTCCATTGAAGAGGCGGTTCAATTTGCAAAGGAGAGTCCGCTTCCTTTACCTGAAGAGGCGTTTCAGGATTTATTCGTTGAATGATCGAACTTGCTAAGGAAGAAAGAAGTGCCAGAAATTACCTTTGTTGAATCCCTAAGAATGACACTCAGAGAGGAGATGGAGAGGGATCCCTCGCTCATGTTGATCGGGGAGGACATCGGTCGATACGGTGGCATCTTCGGAGTGACCAAAGGATTGCTGGAAGAGTTTGGACCACAACGGGTTCGGAGCACCCCAATTTCTGAATCAGCCATTATCGGTTCTGCATTGGGAGCAGCCATGACCGGAATCCGAACAGTGGCTGAAATCATGTATGTGGACTTCGCGACTTGCGCCATGGATCAGATTGTCAATCAGGTGGCAAAGATAAGGTATATGTCTGGAGGAAAAGTGAAGGTGCCTCTGGTGATTCGAACCCAGGGAGGTGGGGGTAGGGGAAATGCGGCTCAGCATTCCCAATCCCTTGAGGCCCTTTTCTTCCATATTCCTGGTCTGAAAATTGTGATGCCATCGACGCCCTACGATGCGAGAGGTCTGCTTAAGACTGCTATAAGAGACGACAACCCTGTGATGTTCATCGAGCATAAACTCCTGTATGCAACCAAGGGCTTCGTTTCAGAGGACGAATATCTCATTCCCTTTGGTCAAGCCGATATCAAAAGGAAGGGTAAGGATGTCACGGTGATAGCGATTTCTTATATGGTCACGAAGGCATTGAAAGCCGCTGACCAGCTGACAGGCGACGGCATTGAGTTGGAAGTAATCGATCTGAGAACTCTCGTCCCCTTAGACCTTGAGACTCTTCTGCAATCCGTTCGGAAAACCAACCGTGTCGTCATCGTCCATGAAGGATGTCGTAGAGGAGGCATCGGTGCAGACATTGCTTGCACTATTGTGGAAGAAACATTCGATTTCCTCGATGCACCAATACAAAGGGTGGGGGCTTTAAATGTTCCCATTCCTTACAGTGAACCTCTTGAGAAGGCAGTTATTCCTGACGAGGAAGATATTATTGAGGCGGTGAAGAAGGTGTTGTACCGAAGTTAGATTCTTCCAATTTTTTGATCCCTATGTATAATACCTCACATCTTATCATTCTTGGAATATCTTCAAGGGAAGGGGGAGTAAACCCCGTTAGAAATTCTAACGGGGCATTAAACCCCGCCGGAATTATTCTAAAATCTAACCCCGCTGCAGAGCAGCGGGGCATTATTTCTAACGGGGTAAAGGAGGTGATTCAATAGGAGAGTGAGTAGGAGAGCATGGATCGTTGATGGATGAGGGCGTTTTCAATGACTACTATCTTAGAATGTTTTGGAAAAGGATAAGGCTGAAAGGAGGTTTACCATGATAAAGAAAATAATGATTCTTTGGACGGCATTAAGTCTGGCACTCATTTTTTCGACCCAGGCGAGTGCTGCAACTTACAAACCAGAATATAAATTGAGCCTTGTGGTCGGGCCTAAAGGCCCCTGGGGAGAATCGGCCGTGAAGTTTGCTGATTTGGTAAGGGAGCGAACAGGAGGAAAGATCAATATCAAATGCTACTTTGCCGGACAGCTCTTTGCGGGCATGCAGACCAATGAATTTCTCATCACCCGTCAAGCGATTGCTGACTTTGCCGTGGGCTCAACCATTAACTGGTCTCCGACGATCAAAGAGTTGAATCTCTTCTCTCTACCCTTCTTCTTCCCGGATTACAAGCACCTGGATGCCGTCAAGGCTGGGGAACCGGGAAAGAAGATCTTTAAAATCATCGAGGAAAGAGGAGTGGTCGGTTTAGGATGGGGCGAGAACGGTTTCAGAGAATTGACCAATTCTAAGCGGCCTGTGCGAAAACCTGAAGATCTCGAAGGCCTGAAGGTTCGAGTTGTCGGCTCACCCATCTTCATCGACATCTTCAGGGCTCTCGGAGCCAATCCTATGTCGATTAACTGGGCTGAGGCTCTCACTGCTTTTCAACAAGGAACCGTTGACGGACAGGAAAATCCCATTATCTCCGTGATCACTCCGTATAAGTTGTGGGAGTTCCATAAGAACATTACCATCTGGCACTATACGATCGATCCTTTAATCTTAGGGGTGAGCAAGCAGACATGGGATAGCTTTGATCCAAAGGACAGGGACATTGTTGCAAAGGCGGCTCAGGAGGCAATGGCTTGGGATATCAAGGAAGCCCGAAAAGGGTTAGAAGGTAGCACAGAGTCCTTTGATATGTTGAAGAGCAAAGGGATGGAACTTGTTGTGCTGACGCCAAAAGATTTAGAAACGTTTAAGGCCAAGACCAAATCCGTCTATGAAAAATGGAACAAAGAGGTTGGCCCTGATCTGATCAGCGAAGCAGAAAAGATCGTGAAGGGAGCCAAATGATTGACATTGCAGATCGAAGATTTCAGATTGAAGATTTGGAACGCAAATTTGGTTCCCAAAATAAGATATTTGATAAAAGGGCTGGGTTTAGGGGTAGGATTTAGGATATAGGGATCGGGGGTAATAGCTCCGGTCCCTATCCCATCAAAGAGTGCGTGATGATGAAAAAATTGAGGTGGTTTATTGCTCACTTCGAAGAGGTCCTCTGCGCCTTTCTCTTTGCGGTCATGGCGATCGTCGCTTTTATCAATGTAATCTCTCGCTACCTCCTGAAATTTTCCTTAGCCTTCACCGAGGAGCTCGTGGTGAGTTTCTTTGTCTGGTTGACACTTCTCGGAGCTGCCGTTGCTTTTCGTGAGGGATCCCATTTGGGTTTCAGCTTTATGACTGACCGGCTCCCACAGGGAATCCAAAAGTTTCTCCTTTGGGTGAGTGCTGGATTGGGAGTCACACTTTTTCTATTTCTTATCTATTTTTCCATTTACCAGATCAAAGAAGAAATCGTCCTAAGGATCACCTCCATGGGAATTGGAGTTCCTCAATGGTGGTATACTATCGGAATGCCGTTGTGGAGCGTCTTGGTCATCGTTCGAATCATTCAAGGAGCACGTCGGACGTATCAAAAGATAGGGAGAGTTTAATGGATCCGGGTATCCTCTTCTTTGCTCTCTTCTTCCTCCTGCTCTTCATCGGAGTTCCAATTGCTGTCAGCGTTGGAATTACAGCCCTGGTTTTTCTCTGGCAATACCACCTTGGAATCACGGTCGTCTCACCCAATATCTTTGCCAATATTGCAAAGTTCCCTCTTCTGGCCATTCCCTTTTTCATATTGGCCGGATTTCTCATGGATCGGGTTGGAATCTCCAGGCGCTTGGTAAACCTGCTTCATCTTCTCATTGGCCCAGTGCCAGGAGGTCTGGGTCTTGTCGCAGTGGCTGGTTGCGTTCTCTTTGGAGCTATCTCTGGAACCGGACCTGCAGACACCGCGGCCATCGGAGCCGTCATGATTCCTGCCATGGCCAATCGGGGCTATGACAAGGGCTTTGCTGCAGCCCTTGTGGCCTCTGCTGCTACCACCGATGTCTTGATCCCTCCCAGTGTCGCTTTTGTCGTTTATGGGGTCATCACCGAAACCTCCATCGGTGGGCTCTTTGCTGCTGGCGTCATCCCAGGGCTCATCATGGGGTTGGCTTTAGTCTTACCAGTCTATCTCATCTCAAAGAGGAATGGATGGGGAGGAGATCGATGGGGAACGAAGGCTGAAATCTGGAAGGCCTCCAAAGAGGCCGTTTTCGGTCTTCTCGCACCGATCATCATCCTCGGGGGAATTTACGGAGGCATCTTTACGCCGACAGAGGCAGCGGTGGTAGCTGTTTTCTATGGATTCTTCGTTGGACTCTTCATTTATCGAAATCTCAGTCTAAAGGTTCTTTATGAGGTCTTGAGAGATTCTGCCGTCTCCACTTCCGTCGTGATGAGCGTCGTGGCCTTTGCCGGACTATTTGCATGGACGGGCTCCACGCTTGGGGTGATGGAAAGAGCCTCTAAGGCTCTTCTGGGCCTCACAACGAACCCGATTCTTGTTCTTTTGCTTTTAAATTTACTCTTACTGATTGCCGGAATGTTGATGGACGCCATTTCCATCTTTTATATCTTTCTTCCTATTCTGCTT
>Ga0129298_10000368_pt1 | contig 17489 bp, 18 predicted proteins | sample I19B2metaG_FD_94707 | JGI IMG/M metagenome (GOLD analysis project Ga0129298, IMG submission 94707) | Lake sediment bacterial and archeal communities from Gulf of Boni, Indonesia to study Microbial Dark Matter (Phase II) - ​I19B2 metaG | ecosystem: Environmental > Aquatic > Freshwater > Lake >... | reverse complement strand
GAGGCTATATCCCTTTCTGTGATCACAGATGCCCGCCGAATGTCAAGCCTGAGGACTATCTGTATTATCTTGACCTGAAGGAAGAAATGTTCGGGTTAAAAAAATAGTTGGAATATTATGATGATAATTCGTAAGGATGTTATGAAGCTTGTTATTCCTATCATTACCGAACAGACTTTTGTCAAAATTATGGGAGTCATCAATGCCATAATGGCAGGACATTTAGGGGAATAAGCTGTTTCTGCGATAGGGATGGTCGATGCGATAAATAGTATATTTATATCATTGTTTTCTGCATTAGCTGTAGGCGGGTCTGTTGTAGTAGCCCACTATGCAGGAAGACGTGAAGCTAAATCATACAATGAAGCTGCCAGACATGCACTTTATTCAGGAGAAATTCTGGCAGTTATTGTAACGTTGATTATATTCCTTTTCAGCAATCCCCTTATAAAAGCATTATATGGTTCCGCGGAGCAGGCAGTAATCAGTAATTTGCTTATCTATTTCAATATTACCCTTCTTACGTACCCACTTATAGCCCTGACCTCTATTGCTTGCAGTATTTTAAGAGGGGTAGGTAATACAAAAACCCCAATGCAGGTCAATATAAAGGTATGGAACTCTAGACTTAGAAATTACCAAATAACCAAGTCAGAGTAATTTATTTAAACCAGTTGCCGGCATAAAGGCGCTTTTTGACCTTATCTTTATTCGCAGCAATGTATGCCTTAAACTGTTTTATAGTATCAGAAAGTTCCTGCACATTCTTAGCGGCAGAAGCTTTCGCAATAAAGTCCTTCATCCAGTGCCACATCTCCTCTTGGGGATTGAGTTCTGGTGAATAGGGAGGTTGGTGTAAAACAAACAAATCATTTTCATGGTCCTTCAAAAGTTGCTTGACTTCCTTTCCTTTGTGGATTGTAGCATTATCCCATTGGATGAACGTCACTTTGGCCCCCATGTTTCTATCGTAGGACAATATGTGTTCAAGGAATTCTGCAATATGAGTAGCTGTCACGGAGCCGTCCGCTTTATCATATTGTTGATAAAGGAACTCGAAGTGCTTTGAAACTTCAGTGGCCCCGATGATATTTAGTCCCTTGTGACAGCCGTTACGCTCAATAACTGTTGGTTCTCCTATAGGACTCCAAGAGTAAAAGTTGTTGGACTCTAGCCGTTTACCGGTTTCGTCAAAGACCCAGAGGGAGAAATCCTCTGTGTTCTCGATAATTTCCAACAACGTTGCCATTTTTTTTTGAAACTCGCTTGAAGTTCTGCATCTCCTTTAGTAGGCTTGTAAACACCTCTCTTATAGGAGAAACGAAGGCTTCTCAGCAACTTTCTTATCCAGCGGTCGGAGAACTTACTGCCGTATGTGTCTTCGATGTATCTGCCTAGAATGTTGCTGTTCCAGCGGTTATGCTCGTAATTAAAATCGTGAGGACTCTTAGTTGTAACAACTTCACGGATACCCGTAACCATGTCATCTGTTAATGAGCTTGGGATGTTGCCACCTCTGTGGTCAGCAATACAGGCAATCCCATTTTCATTCCAGTTGTTGATGTAGTTGACTATTGTTGCAAGACACTTATCAAGGTTTTCTGCAATAGTCTTTGTAGGAACACCGTTGTAACGCTGGATTACAGCTTGCACAACATCGCGTGTGTAATTGCTTTCCGTGTTATCCGCTATAAGCTTTAAGTCCTCTATTGTTGTACCATAAAGTGATTTGACCTCAACCATTTTTCTACTCATTTTCAGTCCCCCCTTAGGCCTATATTATAGGACCTTTTGGGAATTTGGACTACTGGTAATTTATAACTTTAAGGTTCCGTATCTATAATAATGAACCCGCTAAACGTAGTTTTTAGCTACTTATTGATTTATGGCATGAAAATAGGCAATGAACATTTCCTGTTGAGAATTCCGGGACTTGGGATACAAGGAGATGCCTTTGGAATAGCAATTGCCAGAACCATCGGTGCAGTGCTTGTATCGTATGCATTATTCAATGGATCGAATCTGATAAAGATAGAAGTTGAAAGAAACTTCAAGTTTAACTTCGAGCTTCTCAGATCAATATATGGAATAGGGCTTTCGGCTAGTGTTGAATCTTTGCTTTTTAGCGGTGGAAAACTAATAACTCAAACATTTATAGTAGCAATGGGGACTGCGTCCATAGCTGCAAATTATGTTACTATTTCAATTGCCGGACTAATATGTATTCCAGCAGATGCGTTGTGTATTGCAGCTACAATATTGGTAGGACAATATATGGGTAGACGTGATAGCAGTGGAGCTAAAGAAATATTAATGTACCTTGTAAAGGTAGCATCGCTATGTCTGCTTGGATTAGGAGCAATAACTTTCCCATTTGCCGGTATCCTGGCTTCTGCTTTTACAGATAGTAAGGATGTCGTAGTAATAACCTCTGTACTGATAAGAGTTTATATTCTGATAATTCCTTTACTTTATGTAGTTTCATTTATTCTCCAGGCAGGGTTAAAGGGCACAGGAGATGTAAAATTTACAATGACAGTGTCAATGCTTGGTATGTGGGCATTTAGGATAATATTGGGTTATATAGTAGGTGTAACTTTCAAAGTAGGGGTTCTTGGCGTCTGGATTGGAATGTATGTTGATTGGATAGTACGAGGGGCTTTATTCTATATTCGGCTACAGCGTGGTAAATGGAAGGAGAATGTCGTAGTTAGAAATGTAGGGGAGGCAGTATAACCTTATTGATAACAGCATTTTAGTAAATTTAATGCAGCCTTAATATGCATCTTACAATGATATGGTATTTATATAATGATACTGATGAGAAAAGAGGGAGAACATGTACCTGTATGATTACCATATGCATTCGTTGAATTCCAGTGACGGCAGAAACTCTATTTCCGATATGTGCGCAAAAGCTATTGCAGCCGGACTTGATGAGATTGCAATTACCGATCATTTTGAGCCGACCAGGGGAAATGAAAGATATGCATATTACAAACCGGATTGCTACTTCTTTGATATGATGAAGGCAAGAGCAATTTTCGGGACTCAGCTCAATATAAAATCTGCTATAGAACTTGGACAGCCACACCTGTACCCCGAATATTCATTGAAATTGATTGAATCATATCCATATGACTATGTACTTGCATCAGCACACAAGATGAAGGGTGATATAGATTTTGGGGATATAGTTTATGATCAGGATAATAAGGAAGAATTTTGTGTCAGATATCTTGAAGAACTAAAGGCACTGGTTGAATGGAATATGTTTGACTGTATAGGTCATTTGGACCTGGTTAAAAGATACGCCTCAAAATATGGAGTTATTGTAAATCTCATGGATTACAGGGAGCAGCTTGAGGAAATTTTTAAAATCCTTATCAATAATGGAAAAGGTATTGAAATTAATACTTCAGGGTTAAGGCAACAGGCCAAAGAGTGCCTTCCAGGACTTGAGATTGTGAAGTTCTACAGACAGCTTGGGGGAGAGATAATAACCGTCGGCTCAGATGCTCACTGCTCGGAAGATGTGGGCAAAGGTGTGAAGGAAGCAGTTGAGATTATAAAAGCTGCCGGATTTAACTATATGACTGTATATGAAAGAAGGTTGCCTTATGCGGTAAGAATATCCGGAAAGTCTTCTTCGTACAATCCGGCAATGAAATTTGCATGATTTCATGCATTGTAACTTTTTTATAGATTGTATGACTGCAGCGGCTTAAGTCTAAAGACAAGCTGCACCTGTGAACAGGAGATGGAAATGGATTTAAAAATACATATAGGGTTTGGTTTTCATGTGAACCTGTATCACTCATTCAGGGGCGATTCGAATGATGATATGGGTTTTGGCGGGGATATCAGAGTCATCCGTAAAATAATTGAAGTTTTAAACAGTTATAACCGGCATGGCGTTATGGTCAAGGGGACATGGGATTTTGAAAATGCCTATTCCCTTGAGAATATCCTTCCCCGGCATGCTCCGGATATCATTCAAAATATAAAAGAACGTGTAATGAATAATGAGGACGAAATCATCCTGATGTCGTATAATAACGGCCTGATAAGCTGCATGGATGAAAAGGAATTCACAGCCTCCATCGATTGGGCCATTACAAATCCCTTCAAATCCGGTGTTGTGGATATTTTTGGCAGTTATGCACCGATGGTCAGGCCCCAGGAAATGATGTTTTCCCCTTCCAACATATTCCTCTACAAAAAACTGGGTATTAAAGCGCTGTGCCTGTATTACAGCGGAGTGCCATTTGACGGCTTCAGGACCATCATTCCTCTTCTGCCGGAGGCACATGCATTTAATCCGTTGTGGTACGAATACAAGGGTGAAAAAATGATAATAATGCCGGCGATCAGCCATTCGGACCTTGTAGATTACGGGGGCCTCCGGTCACTTGTGAGTAGACTGCACCACAAGCAAGCTCTCGGGGAAATAAGTACCGATGTAATGATTTTTATAAATCTGGATGCGGATGCCTTACTCTGGTATGGAATTCAGCTGCCCTTCCCTGCGGACAGACTGCCGCTGACCGGCGGATTGCACGGGCTTATAAAGGATACGGCTGATTTGGACTATGTTGTTTTTGACACCCCGTATAATTACATAAAAAGCCATCCACCTTTAGAGCCAGTTTCTTTCCAACAGGATATAGCAGACGGCATGTTTGACGGATATGCAAGCTGGGCGGAAAAACCTTTCAACCAGCTGGTATGGACCCGTATAGAAAATGCAAGGATAACCAATGACAAGGCTTTATGGCTTCTGGATCAGCTGAAGAACAAAAAAAAAGCAGCAAAAGCAAGAAGGCTGCTGGAACAGGCTTTCTATGACAAGCTGTGTGTCATGTCCACAACGCATTTCGGTTTGGCTGCCCCGCTCATTAATAAGGACAGGGAAAAAAAGGCCCTTCAATGGTCCTCGGATATGACGGGTAATGCTTCGAAGGCATGGAAAGAATTGCAGCAGATTTGGCTGGAGGAAAATGAGTCCACTGTGACCGGTGATATAAATAAATTGCCTGTAAATGAAAAGGTGATTCCTCTGCTTATCGACAGGCAAGACGCCAGCATGCGATTCATCAATATGACATTATCTCTTGAAAAAGGGGTTGTGTCCGACAGGGCCTGCCTCACACTGCAGGATCGGGAAGGAAGAAATGTGGAGAGTGCTTTTCTGGATGTGGCATGGCACGAAGACGGGTCTTTTGCCGAAATTCAAATATTCGCCTTTCCTGGAGTGCTGGATTATCACAGATTGAATATTCATATAAATGATAAATGTAATGACAAACCTCACAGCTGGAAAATTTACGTTAGTGAACGGAGGCTTTCCGGAGAAGGCATCTGCGTTATAAGCGACGGAAAAAATATTGAGGAAGTTACAGCCTGCGGAATGAAGCTGGGAGGAAAAGATTTCTTCCGAAGCTATATCAAATATTATCATGGGATCAGGGGAGAGGAATATGATTTCCAGGTACGGGCCAGGGAACTGCTGATCCCCGGAAGAGGCGGGAAAATTGCCGGATACAGGTTCCATGGCACGGTAGATATCCCCGGACAACTGAAACAAGGCGGTTTTCTTATGGACCTGTTCATTGTGGAAGGCATACCGGCTTTAATGGTCAGAATGGATATAGAATATCCATATACTCCCGAAAAGGATGTTATATCAAACGAGGTGGCCGTCCTGGGCCGTTTTTGCGACTGCAACTGGATAGAAGTTGCTCCCATTCAGGTCAAACCGCAGATATCCGAACATGCTTATATCATAAAGCAAAATTATCAGGGCGACATTAACAGCTACTGCGTGGATGACTTTAAAAAAGCTGATGAGAGAAATACGCTGCTGGATTCTTTCAATCATCATATCACAGCGGGTTTTATCGGTATTACGGATGGGAAAAACGGCCTGGCTGTGGCAGTGGACAGGGCCAGGCTCAGTTCGATGGCATTTTGTCCGATGCGGATGCATGGGACAAGCCAGGGGGTGAGGGTATCCCTGAATCCTTTCGGCACATATTTCGGGAAACAAAGGTATCATAAGACGTATACCGGAGGAGTGGCGCAAAAACTGATGGTAGCAGCCAGCCCTTATCACCGGTCCCTTGCACCGGCGTATAATGGTGTCACTGCCAATTTCATGCTGGCTTTGTTTCCCTTCAGGGGAGGAATGCCGGCAGAGAAAATATCGGCCTGCATCAAAGCTTTCAGCAACGGCAGTGCATTTTTTGAATTACCCAATGACTATTCCCGGGAGAAAAGGAAAGAAAACATAATCCTACACGTACATGAAAAAGAAAGTATTTCACCGGACATTCACAGCAATTACAGCCCGCTTTCCAAAGGAATTCCCCTGGAGCTTAAACTGAAGGTTTTCCTGAACATTATCAAGTCATGGTTTTTGCATTAGGGAACTATGAGTTTGAAGCTTTGACAGCTCTTATACCATATCACCTGAAATTTTCATATAGCTTTCAGCCCTTGAATCCCCGATGCCGATGCCCTTATATTTAAAGCCGGTCTCTACAGCTTCTCCAAAGGGCAACAGGTTTTTTGCATCTATTATTACCGGCGTTCTCATTTTATTATAAACACTGCACAAATCCATTGCTTTGAATTCTTCCCATTCGGTCATGATGATCAGGCAGTCCGATTGACTTACGGCATCCTCCAGAGATTGGGCAAAGTGTACATTAAAGCCGAAAGTCTCTTCCAGTTTTTTCACTACAGGGTCATATACCGTAATATTATTTTTTGTTGCCGAGAGCTTTTGGAGTAGTTTTACCGAAGGGGAATTACGGGTGTCGTTTGTGCCGGCCTTAAAGCTCAGCCCCAGGATAGTGACATTTTTATCTGAAGTATCTGCAAGCTCTTTGCTGATATAGCTCATAATATTCTTTATTTGAACTTCGTTCCTGTTCAAAACCGATTTGAGCAGGCTGACGTTTGCATTTGCCTTTGCACCGAAATTGATAAGTGATTTGATGTCCTTGTTAAGGCAGGGGCCTCCAAATCCAGGCCCCGGACTTAAGTATGAGCTGCCTATCCTTTTATCGAGTTTCATCCCCTGCAGCACGGAATTGATATCTGCACCCACCTTTTCACAAATTTCCGCAATTTCGTTTATAAAGGAGATCCTGGCAGCCAGGTAGGAGTTACAGGCGTATTTCAGCATTTCGGAGCTTTTGGTGTCGGTAAGCACGACAGGTGTGTCAAAGGTACTGTATAATTCCTTCATTTTCGCGGAGGATTTTTCGCTGTCAGCGCCTAAAACAATGCGCTCCGGGAAGAGAAAGTCCCTGACGGCGCTTCCTTCTCTCAGGAACTCCGGATTTGAAACAACATCAAAGGTGTAATGAGCATTTTTCATATTGTTATGCAGAAACGCCCTTGCAATTTCACATGTACCTACAGGAACTGTGCTTTTGATCACTATCACCTTGTATCCGTTCATGCAAGCAGCGATACTCCGCCATGCGTTAATCAGATGGGACAGGTCTGTGCCGCCGTTTTTGCTTTCAGGGGTTCCCACTGCTATCATGATGATTTCTGATTCTGTCACAGCGTCTTTAATGCACGTGGTAAATCTGATTTTATTCTTCATTTTTGCTTCCTCAAGAAGTGAAGGAAGACCGTCTTCATAAATCGGCAGCACATTGTTGTTAAGGTTTATTATCTTCTTCTCATCGATATCTGCACAGATAACATTATTTCCGTGCACTGCCAGACCTATTCCGGTAACCAGCCCTACATATCCTGTTCCACCTATGACTGCTACGTTCATTTTAATCCTCCGTTTCAATATATATTTTCAGGCGGTTTTGCCTAAACTCCTGTGGTATTCTTCCATTGCTGAATGATAATCCGAAACAAGCTGACCGAATATACTCTCCCAGGATTTTAAAAGGGTATACTGCCTCGCGTTTGCACCCAGTCTGCATATCAGGCTGCTGTCGTCAAGAAACCGGGAAATGGATGTTGAGAAGCTTTCCACGTTTCTGGGCTCGCAAAGAAAGCCGTTATAATTGTTCATGATACTGTCCTTTACCCCGCCGGAATTGACAGCCACAACCGGAAGCCCTGAAGCCATGGCTTCCAGAACCACATTGCCGAAGGTTTCCGTACTTGAGGGGAAGACGAATACATCACAGGAAGCGTACATGGCTGATAAAGCCTGCCCTTTCAAATAACCGGTAAAAACAACATTATCCGGTGAAACCTCCTTCATGTATGAAGCGTAGGGCCCGTCTCCTACAACGACAAACTGTGCCGATCCGGGATAGGTTCTGTTAATATTTATAATACTTGCCATCAGGATATCGAGATCCTTTTCGGCAGCAAGCCTTCCGGCGTATAGAAAAACCTTCCTGTTTTCGGGATTTATTTGAGCTCTTATATCCGGATTCCTGTGGACGGGGTTGAAGGCTTCGGTGTCTATACCCCTGGACCAAAGCCTGAGGTTTTCAATACCCTTTGATTGAAGAATTTCAATTGTCTCCCTGGAAGGAGAAAAATTGATGCTGCAAAAGCTGTGAAACCACCTGAAAAAATTCCACAGCAAAGGCTCAAGGAAATCAAGATTGTAATATTTGAGATATGCATCAAAATTCGTATGAAAGGAGGAGACAACGGGTATATTTCTTTCGCGGGCGTATTTCAAACCTGAAAGCCCTATACCTAAGGGGGTAACGATGTGTACAATATCCGGTTTGAATTTGTCTGCAAGCCTTGAAAAATTGGAATACATGGGCACTGATAATCTGCACTCCGGATATATGGGGAAATTAATGCTCCTGAACCTTTTTACATATTTTCGGTCTGAAATTTCCGAATCACCCGGGTAATGAGGCGAGAAAAACACATGCCTGACATTATTGGCTGAAAGGTAATTGCCCAACCTGCCAAGTGTATTGGTTACACCATTGATCTGGGGGAGGTATGTGTCGGTAAAATATGCTATTTTCATAACAGGATCTCCTATGCAGCATTTATAATACTATTTTCACATGCGATACAAATATATATGATTGAAAAACAAATGGATGTACAAGCTTTAAGAGTATAATACATATCCAGCTCGAATGAAGGAACATTGCTTTCCCTGCAATACTCTTCATGTAATTCATCGATATAAGCGCATATGGAAAAGGACTCACGGTTGACGACTGCATTTTTGCCATAATTAAACCCGGTAATTGCATTATAGTTGATATTACAGTAGCCTGACAGCTGGATTTCATACAGGTAGTGCTCTAAAAGGCCACCTTTGAAATTTTCTGAATGAGCATGGCAAAAAAAATCCGAAAGGTAATGAGTGATGATTCCCAGCCTTTCGGAGAAGAGTCTTGTACACTTATTAAGTTTTAAACCGAGAAGGTAGCCGATTTCTTTTCTTATGAACCCTATTGAGTCCTTTTTGTAGTGTGGAATCTGTATGAGGCGGGAGGATATATCAGGCTTTATGTTACCTAAAATAAAACCTGCGGTATCCAAATTTACTTTCAATTCTTTCTCTACGGCATGCATTAATCTATGTGATATGCCAAGGTGAGTAAATGTGTTCATGTCATCACGCCCTTAATATCATAATATAAATCAACAACACCATTATAAAGCTGAAATAATAAAAAATAATTAAAAGCATGTAAAATTCAGGTTAAAGCAAAATTTTAAGGAAATGTCCCTACAATCCGACAAATAGTTAACCTGCATTTTACATATCCATAAATTCCTTTTAATACTGAAAGCGTAAAATGACAGCAGGAGGTGACGGTATGCTTTTGAAGGATTTGTCCGTCCCAATTCAGCTTTCGAACCTTAACATGTCATCTATCAGGATTAATCCGAAATTGGTCAGAAGAACTGTATTGCTCCTTTTATGTGTGACAATATTTCTGACGGCAATAGCATGGTTCAACAAGACATCAGATAGCAGCAATTATAAAGATATGTCTACAGCTAATTTCAGATTTGATATCAATAAACTTACGGCTGCGGCAAGAATCATCGAATCACTCAGGGCAGACAGGGGATATCCGGATATACCCGTCTATGGAACTGAGGGCAAGGTTCTTGGCGGCAATGAGATAAATGAAGGATTGAGGAAAGCTTTGGTGAAGCTAGCCGATTCTGATAATGACGGCATGGTATCGGACACGGAGATTTCCGGATTGGAAATTATGCACTTAAAACCCGAGCTGTACACAAAGGAACTCAGGGAACTTAAATTCAATTTCTCATCGAATGATGCAAATTTAAATAACTATGTAATTATAACCCATGGGAAACAAGCTGGTACTGTCCTCTACAACGGACCCTTACGCTTCACAGACAGCAAGGGCAGAAGATTTTTCGGCCTTGAACTTTTCATGGAGGGGACAGTCATTAAGAAATAATCAATAAAGGAGTTACAAGTATGAAAAGAGCATTAAAATCAATTTCCCTTGCAATAGCCATTTTGATTGGAGTAAGCTTTACAATCCCGACAGGTGTATTTGCCGAAAAACAGGAAAAAGTCTTCAATCTTATCGAGATTACTGATTTTCACGGTGCTCTTGAAGACTCTAAGGGACTTCCGGTAGCAGCTGTACTTGCGGAAAATATAATTGGCATTAAGGCTGCAAATCCAGACAGGATTCTGATTTTAGGTGGAGGAGACCTGTATCAGGGTTCCCCCGTGTCAAATATATTAAGGGGAGTTCCGGTTCAAAAAATCCTTGATTCCATGGGAATGGAAGTGACTGCCCTTGGAAATCATGAATTTGATTGGTCCATAGATACTTTGAAATCTGTCACTATGAAAAACGCAAAATACAGCGTAGTGTGCGCAAACCTATATGACAGGACTACAGGAAAAAGGACTTTTGAACCTTACAGGATATATGAAAAGGATGGGATCAAAATTGCTGTTATAGGTGCAACGACGCTTGATACCCCAAATATCGTCCTTGCCGCAAATGTTGAAAACTACGAATTTACCGATATAGCAAAAGAAATCAATAATGCTGCACAGGAAATCCGCAGCGGTAAAAAAGCAGATATAGTACTGGCAGTTGTTCATGAGGGTGGAGCAGTCAATGATAAGGGAGAAAAATCGGGACCGATATTCGATATTGCCTCAAAGCTAACCGGTGTAGATGCACTGTTCGGAGGGCATACCCACACTATAGTCAATACTGTTGTAGGGAATATGCCGGTATTGGTTGCAAATAACGCAGGCAAGGGATTTGTAAATCTGAAAATGACGGTGGATGACAGTAAAAAACCTGTTTTCAAAGGCGAGTATACGGCACTGGATACAGATGTGCCCAATGGTTACAAAGCTGCAGCTTTGAAACTCAACAAAGATGTGAAGGGAATTGTGGATGAGGCGAAAGTGCAGATTGGCCCCATACTTGATGAGAAGCTTGGCGTAACTGATACGGATCTTACAAGAAACCAGGGCTCTGCTCCGTATGGAGACTCCTTCCTCGGAAACTGGATAACAGATGTAATACGGGACAGGGTCAAAGCCGATATTGCCCTTCAGAACAACGGAGGCATCAGGATAGACATACCTAAAGGCGATATAACAACCGGCACCATGTATTACATAATGCCTTTTGATAATACGATATGTACCTTGCATATTAAAAAAGCGGGGCTAAAGGCTTTGCTTGAACAGGCTTTCAATGATGCCGACCCCGCGAACAGGATCATTGAAGGGAAAGGCATACAGCTTTCGGGCATCAAAGTGACTTATGACTCTTCCAGGCCTTCCTTTGACAGGATTCTGGATATTATGAGAGAGGACGGCAGCTTAATAACTGAAGATGAGGAACTGCTTCTGGCGACAAATGACTTTCTGGCCGGTGGAGGAGACGGATTTACACAATTTAAAAAATACAAATATGCAGATTCGGGAATTTTAGTACGTGATGCGATGAGCGACAATATAAAAGCAAACAACGGCATTTACACCAAGCTCAATGGAAGGATAATAAACAGCTATTCTCCCAAAGGACAGGAAGTTATTACAACTCATGAAGGAAAGTCCTACTATACGGTAAAAGCCGGGGACTGCCTCAGTGCAATTGGTGAACTGTTCGGAACAGATTATATGATTATTGCAAGAGAGAATAACATAAACAATGTTGATCTGATCTTTCCCGGACAGAAGCTGCTCATACCTTCGAGATAGCCTTTATAAAGTTTTTGTAATTGTAAAGTCTATCAATTGATAAACAGTTGTTTACACTATTTTGACGAGAACATAAACTTAAGTTAACAGTAATAAGTTATTATATTAAAAGCACTTAATTTTTTCCTCCTTAATTACAATAATGACAACGCCTCAGATGCATCTGAGGCGTTGTCATTATATTGAAGTGAAATTGAACATTGATGCATGGTGACAGGGCGGACAGAGCCGCCCGCACCTGCTTCCTACGGTTTTCTAAAATCTTTCAGTACTTCAAGTGCAATATCCGGCACGTTGGTTATAATCCCATCCACACCAAGATTAGCGAACTTCATGATTAACTCAGCATCATCAACAGTATAAGTGTTTATACGAATATTGTTTTTTTTACACAACTCCGTCAGTTCGCTGTTTATATTATAATAGAGCGGGTGGATGGCATCTGCATTAAGTCTTGCGGCATAATCCCAAGGGAATACAATTCCGTGGCTGTACAATAATCCTACCTTGAGATCGGGGGCAATTTCTTTAATCTCAAACATACTGTAATGGTTAAAAGATGAAAGGATTACCTTCTTTTCAAATCCGTACTTTCTTATCAGATTTATGACTGTTTTCTCCATACCTTCATATTTTACTACGTTGTTTTTAAGCTCGATGTTAAGTAGCATTTCTTTGTCTGAGAGCAATTCAAGAACTTCTGAGAGTGCAGAGATTTTTTCTCCTGTAAATTCAGATGAGTACCAGCCTCCGAAATCATAGCGTCCAAGCTCTTCAAATGTAAGATTCTTCACAAATCCACTCCCGTTACTGGTTCTGTCGATTTTTTCATCGTGTATTACGACCGGATGTCCGTCGATGGTTAGTTGTACGTCTAGTTCTATTCCGTCTGAACCCATAAACAGGGCCTTCCTAAAGGAGCTCATGGTATTTTCCGGAGCATATGCGGATGCTCCTCTATGGGCTATAATAAGTGGTTGTTTCATAAAAACCGTCCTTTCAAAGCAATGTGTAAAAGCTATTGAATTTAAGCATTATCAGTCTATCATAAGATTTTTCCAAAAATATAAAATCCATGTTAAAAAATTATATAAATAGAAATTAACATTTATTTACATGACATTAATACAGGCATAACCTTCAAAATATAAAATGTTCCAAGGTTAATCATAACCTGTATATGTTTATAGTTTATCGCAGTTTGACCGTATTTGCAGTAAGGAGACCAAAATGGAGTTTCAAATAACGGAAAATATGGAAAGGGAAAATAAAAAAAACGGAAGAGCGTATGGGAAAGCTATAAAGGCAGCAGGCAGCTATGTGGAGCCATTGCTTTACATACTGCCTTCACTTCTTATCTTTTGTGTTTTTATTTTTTACCCGGTATTTAAAACAATATATTTATCCTTTTATTATACCGATTTGAATGGAGATCCCTCAAGCTTTGCCGGCTTGGAAAACTATGCGGAGTTTTTCAAAGGAGCAGTTTTCAGGAACAGCCTTTATGTTTCCTTGAAGTTTGTACTGCTCACTGTACCGGGTACAGTGGCTGCTGCGCTTTTCCTTGCACTTCTTGGCAATCTTGGGTTAAAAACCATCAGTCTGTTCAGGACAATGTTCAGTATGACGATTTCAGTTTCAGTTGCTACTGCTTCGACCATATGGATGCTGTTGTACCACCCCCGGTATAGGGGTCTTTAACTACCTCCTGACCTGTATAGGCCTGAAGCTGGTCAAATGGCTTACCGATTCACATTATGCCTTGCTTTCCATAGGAATAATGACAGTGTGGATGCACCTGGGTTTTATATTCCTTGTGCTGTTGGGAGGACTAAAGGGAATTTCTAGGGAGCTTTATGAAAGTGCCGATATTGATGGAGCAGGGAATATAAGCCAATTTTGGCATATAACCCTCCCCATGCTGTCCCCTGTGCTTTTCTTCTCGTCTGTGGTGACAATGATAAGTTCAATCCAGGCTTTCGGACAATTCAACATTATGACCAAGGGTGGTCCTGCCGACTCGACAAATGTGGTTGTATACGAACTGTACAGAGAAGCATTCGTCAATTTTCAGTTCGGTACTGCCAGCGCCATGGCAATGATACTTTTCATGGCAATACTTCTCTTGACTATAATACAGTTTGCGCTTGGAGAAAAGAAGGTGTTTTATCAATGAAACCAATTTATAAAAATTATAAATGGCTGGAAAGCTCAATTCTTTACGTATTGTGTTCGGTATCGGCACTGCTGGTGATGTTCCCCCTTTTGTATGCCCTCGTGTTCAGCTTTTTTACATCCGGGGAAGCCAACCAGTTCCCTCCGAAATTCTGGCCATCAACATTATACCTGAAAAATTATTACGATGCGTGGAATTCAATTAAAATTTACCGGTTTGTTATAAACAGCACGGTAATTTCAGTCCTGATAACAGCCGGTCAGCTTATAACAGCAAGCCTGTCGGCATATGCCTTCTCATTTTTCACCTTTAAGGGAAGGAATGTACTGTTCATAATGTTTATTGCGCCATATGAGGCCACACTGATCCCGAACTATCTGACGGTGAGAAGCCTGGGGTGGCTTGATACATACCAAGGTATGGCGGTGCCCTTCTTAGCAAGTGCATTGGGAATGTTCCTGCTGAGGCAGCACTTTATGACCATACCGAAAGACCTGTATGAAGCTGCTCAGATAGATGGATTTGGAAGGTTCAGATTTCTGCTGTCGGTGGTCATTCCCCTTTCCAGACCTGCACTTGCCACCTTTGGTGTGTACACATTCATGCAGGCGTGGAATGCTTACGTATGGCCGCTGCTTGTGACAAATTCAAACAATATGAGGACAGTGCAGATAGGAATTACCATGCTGAGGTGGGAAGAATCCATGTCATGGGGATTGGTGCTGGCGGGAGTAATCATTGTATTGCTGCCATCCGTGCTATCCCTGATCGCCGCCCAGAAACAACTGGTTGAGGGTCTAACTGCAGGAGCAGTAAAGTACTGATTATCTGCAGATAAATAAAAGGAGGTAACAAAATGAAAGGAATATTTACCAGAATTATTTCTGCTGTAGTGAGCGTATCAATATTGATATCACTGGCAGCATGTGGACAGAAAACTGCAACAAACGCTCCACAGGCTAAAGCTCAGGAAACTGCAAAACAGGATTCGTCAAAACCGGTTGAGGTTTCCTTCTGGCACTCTATGGGAGGAACCGGCGGAGAAGGAATCGACAAAATGGTACAGGATTTCAATTCCTCCAACAAGAAAAACATAAAGGTGACCGCCACCTTCCAGGGGAGTTATGATGACGCCCTCAACAAGATGAAGGCGGCAGCCCAGTCAAATTCAGGTCCGAACATCATGCAGCTATACGACATAGGGACCCACTTCATGATAGACTCAAAGTGGACTGTGCCGGTACAGAATTACATAGACAGTGAGAAATTCGACGTATCAAAACTGGAGCCCAATATCCTGGGTTACTACACTGTAGACAACAAGCTTCACTCAATGCCTTTCAATTCATCGACTCCGATTCTGTACTACAATAAGAATGCTTTCAAGGATGCGGGGCTGGATCCTGAAAAACCGCCCAAAAACTTCAAGGAAATTGAAGAATACTCAAAAAAGCTTCTTAAGAAGGATTCAAACGGTAATGTCACACAGTATGGCTATTCCATGGCGATATACGGCTGGTTCTTTGAGCAGTTCCAGGCAAAGACGGGAAGCTTGTTTGTGAATAACGGAAACGGGAGGGACGCCAGAGGAACCGAGGTTGTCTATGTTACCGACCAGAATGTGAAACTTCTTGAATGGTGGAAAAAATGGTGGACAGCGAGCTGGCGGGTAATTTCGGCAGAACCACAGCCGATACGCAAAAGGCATTTATTGCAGGGAAAACTGCCATTATCCTGGAATCAACGGCAGCACTTGCAAGTTTGATAAAAGGTATAGATAAAAAGTTTGAAATAGGAACCGGATTCTATCCAAGCCCTACAGATGATACAAGCGGCGGAGTTTGCATAGGCGGAGGAAGCCTTTGGATGATGGCAAACAAACCTCAGCCGGAGCAGGACGCGGCGTGGGAATTTATCAAATTTGTGGTATCGCCTCCGACCCAGGCTTACTGGAATACCAAGACCGGGTACTTCCCAATCAGTATTGACGCACAGAAGGAATCCGCATTTATTGAAAATGCAAAACAATATCCTCAGTTCAAGACAGCTCTTGACCAGCTGCATTCCACAAAACTTGCAAGAGCCACCCAGGGAGGATTAATAGGAGTATTCCCGCAGGCCAGGCAGGAAGTGGAGAAGGCCATAGAGGAAACCATCCAGGGTTCGAAACCTGCAAAAAAAGCGCTGGAGGATTCTGCTGCCGTTATAAATAAAGCACTTGAAACATACAACAAGACAGTAAAATAAGTCTGTTGAAATACAAATATAAAAGGATGGCGTATAAACATGAATGGCAATTTATATTTTTCAAGTTCCAATTCTGAACAATCAAACAATTTGAATTTCTGCAAAAGCCAGATAGCGGAAAATTCAAGAATAATCGATGGTTATATCAAAGAGCTTAAGGAACTGGAATCAAGACTTTTAGGCAAGGACCTGGAAAAATCCGTAGCTTGAAAGAGTAAGGAATTATCAAATAAAGTGCATTTTGCGATTTGAGCTGCCACAGATAAGAGCTTCGGATACCTCAAATTTACACTAAATTTACTTTCAGTTAATCCCAGGTTTATGTTGATACATTAATATTTGATTAACACGATAGTTCAATTTAAGGCACAGGCAAGGGCAACTGCCAAGTGCCTGTTTTTTTATTTTAAAAAGGGATGTTTCGTAAGAAATAATCAGATTGCTTTTGATGCTTATAAAGAGTTGAAGAAAAATCTGCTTTTCTCTTTGTAAAATGTGATTTTGAACAATTGTTAAGAAGCGTCCCGTACCGGGAAGTGTCCTTCCGGCTTTGATTTATAATATAATGAAAATCATGGAAGACTTATGAATGAGTCTTTTTGTTTTATGTGATATAATTAGTAAATAGTTAAGAATTGTCTCTTTAAAAAGGGTAATAAAAGTGATTTTTGTAAGGGACACAATGCAAATGACCAGTCATTGACAAACCTTAACGGATTTTGTATTAAAATTACAGGGGGTATGGACATGATGATTAAGCCTTGCAGGACAAAATGGAAGAGCGAGATGACCGGGCGGGAACGGTTTAACAATCAAATGCATTATAAGCCGGTGGATCGCTGCTTTAACATGGAATTCGGCTATTGGGAT
>Ga0129298_10000364_pt1 | contig 17555 bp, 18 predicted proteins | sample I19B2metaG_FD_94707 | JGI IMG/M metagenome (GOLD analysis project Ga0129298, IMG submission 94707) | Lake sediment bacterial and archeal communities from Gulf of Boni, Indonesia to study Microbial Dark Matter (Phase II) - ​I19B2 metaG | ecosystem: Environmental > Aquatic > Freshwater > Lake >... | reverse complement strand
GTGCTCCGGCCGGGATTTGAACCCGGGTTTGCGGCTTTCTTCCGCGGGTTGGGGACGACGAGAGGCCGCCATACTTGACCGGACTATACTACCGGAGCACGTATTTTCCGTGATGTCAACTGGAATAAGGCTTTAGCCTATTTTAAGTCTTTAGTTGCCAATCACTTCTCTCTTTCAGCTTTGGTGCAACCCGGCTAAAAAAGCCTGCACGAGGCATGCGAGATGCCAGTTGCGTCTTTTACTGAATCTCTTGAGGTCTGACTTGATGCAGCAAAGAGCTCTTATGCTTGTCCGGCTAGGAAACGCATCTGGGCGAGCCTATCCATTACTTCGACGATGGCTCTTTCAATATCGTGTCTCTTCTCTTTGTAGGCTTTCTCGTCAACCTCTCCCTTCTTATGTTTCTCCTCCAACATCTTGAGCTCGTCGACCAGTCTATCCCTCTGCTTCTCCAGATCCTTGGTTCTTGCACCTATCCCCTCAATACTGAACATTCTCTATCACGGTTGAAAGGCACAGAACCCTTTATTAAGACTTTCCAGATAGTAGACGCCCGAGGCGAAGTCCCACGGCAAACAGTGTTTCACGCATACCGATCAGGCTGACAATCGAGAGATTAGGCGAAGCGAAGGGTGAGCTGATCCGCTTCCTCTCACCCAGAACCGTAGACGCCTTGGTCAGAAAGCTGCCGCTTGAAGGCCGGGCTGCATTATCGAAGGCTGAAGTCTACTTTGGGATATCTCTGGACATGGGCGAAGAAAAACCGCGAACTGTTGCTGAAAAGGGAGACATCGCCTATTGGCCCATGGGAAAGTCTCTTTGCATCTTCTACGGAGGGGCCAAGCCATATAGCTCCGTGAACCTTGTTGGGAAGGTGATTGAAAACTTGGAGCTTTTCAGCCAAGTAAGAAGTGGAGCTAAGATAAGAGTCGAAAGGGCTTAGAGAAACTTGCTCTCCTTCCAGGCATCTATCTTTCGACGGCATTCCTCCCTAATCTTTTGGTCCTTGGCCTTTCTTCTCAGCGCGTTGAGGAATCTGCGACGCATCCTTGCAGCCTTCGTCTCCCCTATATGACCGTAGTAGGTTCTGCCCTCAATATAGGCCTTCATCTGCCAAGCCTTTTGGACAAAGAAACAGGCAGCCTCAACTTGATCATCAACAGCATAGAGGTTCGCCCATATACTTGCTTCAGCTTCACGAAGCTGGCTTAGACCTTGTATCTCACGGATAGTTCGCACATAGGTCCTGAGGAAGTCATAGTATCCGGCTGTTCTGGCCAATCGGAGAGCCTGTCTAGTCTTCTCCTTGAAAGCCGAGCTTCCAGCAACTCGTAAACGATGCCGATAGCCTCTGCCAATGAGCGACCTAGCTAAACGTACCTCCTCATGCGTGTAGACTCTTTCTGGAAACCTAACCGAATCCCCATCCTTTCTCGTAGCACCACTCACAGGAAGAGACTCGCACATCAAATCCTATAGCACGTCCCCAAGGTTATCAGTTTTGCCCCTGAATGCACTTTCCTGATACAGACCGGCTTCAGTACCGACGTCAGTTGGAGAGAGTTGGCAGCACAAAACGGCTCTAGCGCTTTGTAGGCTTTACTATTATGCACCTTCGGAACTCCTTCCTCACTCTTTCCAGGAAGGACGTTCCTTATCTGACGGGCTGGTGAATCCCGGCTTAGCAACGGGCAGCTATGCCGGTCCGGGAACGCAATGACGCGAATCGTTCCCGGGCTTACCTGGGAAGGTCTCCAAATATCTCTTGATCCGCGGCTTCAACCGCGGGAGCCTCTCAAGCATCTCCGCTATAACTATGAAGGTGCAATCCTCCAAGTATTTCTCGTCAGCTTTGTATGAGTGTTCCCTGCTCAACCTCTCCGGCTCCTTCTTCGTAGAAGATTTGTCACGAACCTACAGTAAAGGCTTGTGGAGCACTAGCCCTTAACATAATTCAGATTAGATGATTCCACGGAAAGGGGGATTGCCGCAATCGCCTTTCTTCAGTTGTTCATGGGCTCGTGGGACTCGGCTACTACTAAGCTTGCATCATCTGACGGTGACCCTCAAGAACCGAGGATGACCAAGACAGGAGGGTGAGAGAATTGCACCTCCAGAATGAGATACGGCAACCATAGGCCAGAAGAGCTTTCTGAACGTTCATGTACTCAAGTGGCAGGAGAACCATTCGAGATGGAAGCAGATCCTAGTCCGAAGGCCTATAGATCCTTAAGTTTCTGCCACGAGATACTTCAGTGATGACGCCTTGCCGGCAAAGCTCCTCCAGAAAGTCTTTGGCCACACCTACGCGCAGGTTGAAACGTGAGGCTACCGTGTAGGGCGTGAGGACCCTTAGTTTCTGGAGTTCCTTTGTCACGGCCTTATCATTCGGGTTAGGCGGCACAATGCCCAGTGTTTTCCTATCCCCGCCAGAAGGAGTCTTAGCCCGTCCTCCACCTTTGCCCTCGCCCGTCTCTTCCTCCCGAGTCTGGGACTTCGCCATTTGTGTCATGGTGGGTTTCTTCTTTCCGCCACCCATATCGATCACTTTCATGCAGGGGGCACAGGTTGGATTTATAGGTTTCCCTATGCTATGGCTTCGATGTCCGTTCTGTGGATTTTCTTCCATTGCTCAACTGAAACGCCGAACTCCCTTTCGACATCAGGCCTATGAATAGAGTTCATCGTGCAAAAGGGTATTATCCTGCCGTCAGGCACTGCATAGTGAATGCAACACCGCTGAATCCTTTCAAGATCGAAGTTGTAAGGGTCCATGAAGTGCATTGACGAGACCATCAACATCTTCCTATGAAGGTCTCCCAGGGACTCATAGCTCCCCGTCATTAAGAGCGGCCAGATATGCTTCCTCAGCAATCCGAATGTGACGTGACGAAGCGACCCCACCAAGCGCATCTTTGCCCTTGAATCGTGACCCTTCGCGGACGCCTCATACACCTTCTGCATAGATCTGATGAACTTCTCAACATTGCCATATCCGGTTATCGGGAACATCTTCCCATTCTCAACAAAAACATAGGTCGCCATGCCACAATGCGGGTGAGCTGTGAACTCTACATAACGTCTCTTCTTCATAGCACCTACGGCACGCGAGACTGGTACAACCACCGGAACAGGATAGAAGTCTGAAGTCCTTATCTGCCCATCCGTCTGTTCTTCCACGAGCCTCAGAAAATCAGGTATCGTTATCCGCATCTTCCTCCTTTCCTGCTCCGGAATCCTCCCGCATAGTGAGACGGGCTGGACGTTAACGCACCTTACGACATCAAAGTTGTCAATGGCGAACCTGATTATGTCTCCAAGCTGTTGGTCATTGACCCCCTTAACCAGGGTGCAGACTAGCACGATGCTGTGTAATCCTGCTTCTCTGCAGTTTTGGATGACTTTGTTCTTTATGCTCACTAGGTCGACACCCCTTGTGAACATGTAGACCTCTGGTGTCACGCCGTCAAACTGCAGATAGATCGTGCTGACGCCGGCTTCCTTGAGAGTTCTGCAGTAGTCCACGCTTGCGGCAAGCCTTAAGCCGTTCGTATTAACTTCCACATGTTTGAAGCCGAGTTCCTTAGCCATCTTCACAAGCTCGGGCAAATCCTCTCGGATCGTTGGTTCTCCGCCTGAGAATTGGAGCGCATCAGCCGGGACGGGTCTATTGCTTCTAAGGTTGACAAACATGCTCCTGATCTCTTCCTTAGAAGGCTCGTAAACGTAGCCTGCGGTCCCAGCAGTCGCGAAACAGACTGGACATCTTAGGTTACATCGGTTGGTAACGTCTATGATGGAGAGCACAGTGTGCGATTTGTGTTTGGGGCAGAGCCCGCAGTCAAATGGACAGTCAAGTTTCGTCTCGGTTCTGGGGTTTTCGACACCGTTGCCCGTGTACTCGAAGGCTTTGACACGCTCATACTCCCCATAATCAGACCAGTAGACATCTTGGTACAGACCGTGCTCAGAACATTCTTTCTTAATGTAGACAACGTTGTCATCCTCGAATAGCACGGCTTCAAGTACCTTCAAGCACTCGGGGCAGAGGCTCCTCGTCTGTTTTATCAGCCTCACTGATTTTTCACCACTCAAAGGTGTAAGCTTTATCAGTGAGTTTGAACGATTTCACATAATAGAGTTTCCAAACCTTTCATAAGGTGAGAAGTTGTATTGGCAGAGTCTACGAGCGAAAAGGCTAGAGTGACGTTGAGGGAGATCGGGCTTACCGAATACGAAACCAAAGCCTACATGCACCTTCTCAAGACAGGGGCAACGACGGCCAGTCAGATCAGCAATGAAACAAGCGTCCCCTTCTCGAAGATATATGAGGTTCTCAACTCGTTGGAGAGGAAGGGTTGGATCGAAACCCGCTCTGGCAGACCGAGGCGCTACTATCCCAAGTCTCCAGTTGAAGCCCTCGAGGCGACAAAGCTGAGGCTTGAGAACACAGTAAAGGACTGGCGGAAGTCGGTCCTCGACGAGCTCCAACCACTCTACGACAAGAGAGAGATCAGGGAGAAACCCGACGTATGGATACTACGGGGAGAGTATGATGCCATCGCCAAGCTTAAGGATCTTGTTGGAAACGCAGAGACTGAACTGATGATCGCTCTACCCTCCTTGACTAAACCATTTATGAGTGCTTTTCTGCCACTGTTTGAGGGTCTTGTGCAGGCTAATGTGAAAACCTTCATCATGGTCTCTCGGGAAGAAGGGCTGAATCGGGAAGCGCTTACGGGGATCGGCGAAGTTCGTATTAGAGACAATATGTTTGGCGGGGGCGTCATCGCCGACAGCCGAGAGGCGCTTCTCATCTTGGGGGAAAAAAAGCCATCCTTGATTATATGGTCGGATCATCTTGGCTTGGTGAAATTCGCCAGAGACTATTTCCAGCACCTTTGGAATACCGCTGAGAAGACATAGAACATGCTATGAAGCGATGATCTCCTGCAGCGTCCTTCTCAGGTATTCAGCCCCATTGTGAAAGAGTCTTTTCTCCTCCTCTTCGAGCTCCCATTCGAGAACTGCCTCAACGCCTTGCTTTCCCAGCCTTACTGGAACTCCGATGCTCACATCTCTCAAGCCGTATTCGCCATCCAGAACCACTGAACAAACAGCAACCCTTTTCTCGTCTCTCAGAATCGCCTCGACCATGTTAACCGTGGTGTTGGCGGGGGCAAAGATGGTTGCGCCCTTCTTCGAGATAACGTTCAATGCTGACTCTTTCAGTTCGTTTGCCAGCTCCGCTCTCTGGCCTCTTCCCAGAATTGCTCTCTGCCCCTCCATTCGTATTTGGCTAAAGAGTGGGACTTGGTTGTCTCCATGCTCGCCTATGACATACGCCTCTATTTCCACGATTGGGACAGAAGTCTTTCTGCCAAGCACAGTTCTAAACCTAGCGGAGTCAAGCATGCCGCCACTTCCAAGGGTTTTCCTCCGGTTGAGGCCTGTACCCCTCCACATCAAATAGTTCATGATGTCCACTGGATTTGTCAGAGTTATCACCACAGGCTCAGACTTGAGTCCTTTAATGTTCAGAGCGACATTGCTGACGATTCCCTTGTTCACCGCGAGGAGCTCCATCCTGGACTTAATCTCAGGCGTCCTTGGCTTACCTGCTGTTACGACAATTACCTGTGAGCCTTCAGCGTCACTGTAGTCTCCAGCTGTCACCTCTACATTGTTCCTGAAAGCCACTGCCTGCTTGATGTCGGCGGCATTTCCTTCTGCTAGTTCGCGGAGGATGTCAACTAGGACTAGTTCGTCCACTAACCCTCTGTTGGCGATCTCGTACGCTATGCATGAACCAAGATTCCCTACTCCAATCACTGTTGCTTTGCTCATAGGGGGAAACTAGATTGGGAGCGCTCCTAAATAGTTTAGCGACACCATCTCGTCTAGATGCTTTCCGATTCGCTGGACGAGCAGGCTAGCTCTACCTCTGTGACAGCCAAAGTCGTACAGCGCAAAGACAATTAAGGCGCAACACCGATACTATTGGCTGATCTGTAGGCTTAGGCGACATGGTGAGAGGCTGTAGGCTATGGCGAAGAAGATCAGAATCGTGAGTGACAAGATCGGTGCGGTTGAGGCGGAGCTTCTGGAGGAGAGGAACCCAAGGACCGCCAATGCCATTTGGGAAGCTCTTCCATTCGAGAGCAGAGCAAACACCTGGGGCGATGAAATATACTTTTCAATTCCGGTCAAGCAGAATGAAGAGAACGCTCAGCAGAGTGTGGAACCCGGCGACCTCGGGTACTGGCCTCAGGGGAAGGGCTTCTGCATCTTCTTCGGACCGACCCCAATAAGTCGGAAGGGCGAGATCAGGCCGGCTGACCCAGTGAATGTTTTTGCGAAGGTCAAAGGAGACCCGAAAGTCTTCAAGGAGATGGGAGACGGGGACAAGATAAGGGTTGAAAGAGGTTAATGCCCGGCAATCCTAGGCTTTGACCAACACGACATACGCCTAGGCTGACTCGTAGAACAGAGGCCAATTTAAGCTCCGATTCCCCGTCTCTGAATCACTTAGCGAGATCGTCATTCCCCTCTACAGAGTCCTGTTGAGCACAAAACCTAGCCTTCATTTGTATCACAAAGCGAAAAAACTATCGTGCCACAAATCAGGACTATCTACGGCGTAAGGCTTCGAAACCGGTCCGCCAGCTCTTCAAAACCTTACGCAAAAGGATCAATCCCACAGAGCCAATAATGATACCTATCATTTCCTAAGGCTTTCAAGAACAGAATCCGTCTTAATGGCGGGCCCGCTGGGATTTGAACCCAGGATCTTCGGCTCCGCAGGCCGACGTCCTGATCCTGACTAGACTACGGGCCCACCAATCATATAGCCCCAGTTTGAGATTAAAAGCTATTTCCCGATACCTAACACCGTGTCCGGCGATTCATCACTCTGCAGCTACCTATGGATTCCTGGGCTATCTGCACCATACATAGGTCATGACCTTCAGGACCAAGAAATGGCAACAGCATTGCTCCCGGCGCAAGTATTCCTTGCTACAGACGCTGCATCTCAGCGAAAAGCCCTTCTATGCAGTCTTTGATTGAACGCAGGAAAGTGTGCCTTATTGTCTCCGGTTCCTTCAGGTTTTCAAGCCTTTCAACTCTGAAGGAGACAGGTGGATGCGGGTTCCATCCGATCCAGCTCCCAATCCTGTTTGACTGCATCCTTTCGAGCTGTATTCTTCGGTACCCTATCTTCCTTAGAGCGCCAGCCATGATTTCCGGCTGTCCCAGCTTGATGGCAGAGTCAAGATCAGCTCTAGCCTCGAAGAACTTTGCGATGAAGTATACGACGCCTAAGGCAAAGAAAAAGTATAACAGGCCGAAGTAGTAAAGGAAATTCCAGAAGTAATAGACCCTCAACAGATACTCCGCTGAAGCTAATGCAAAAAGGGCGAGAGGGTCTCTCCTCCCAACATGACTCATCTCGTGCCCAACTACAGCGAGGATCTCTCGCTCGTCAAGTTGCACAAGGAGACCTGTGGTGACGAGAACCAAGCCTAACCGTGGGCTTGGGCCAGTGGCAGCGGCGTTTGGTATGATCACATTGGATATTTTTATTTTGGGGATTGGCATCTTGAACCGGTTTGCAGCTTGTTTCACAATGCCGTACACGTCTATTGTCTTGGTTAACAGGTTCTGAGGCCTGATCGTGACTCCGTACTTCGAGAAGACTTCCTGTGCTGTTTGGCTGTCAACGGGTCTATCGAAAGCCAATGTCCTGTCATGGATCTCCTTCTTTGCCTTCAGAAGCGTGTCCTTCGCGAACTTCTTCCTGAAAGTTCCGAACTCCTCCGGAGGAATATGGTACTGAAGAATATGTACGTAGGGGCTGGACGCTGTGATAGACCAGTCTCCCATTGTCCCAACAATCTTGTCAGACAGAAGAACCATGAAGAACTGAACCAACACCAATATCAGGGGGAAGTATATCACCGGAACCATGAACACTTCCGTTGCGATCAAAAGCGTTGCGTAGCTAAGTATTATGAAGATGACAAAGAATACAAGCATGTTGCCCAAGAAAATCCGGCTGATCACCTTTCTCCTTCTGTCAGGAGTCTTCTCAGCCACGACGCTCTTCTTGGGAACCCAGGCGAAATAAAGCGTAGTCCTCCTGATCTTCTCCTCGAAAAGCTGAACCGCTATAATCAAGTCTTCCCTCAGCCTGCTCAGAATTCTCGGAGGAACATCCCCAATCGGAGTCATCTTCACCTCAACGGGGTTGCCCATTGTGACTTCTGAGTCAATGTCCCATCGTCCGCGAGGGTCCCTCAACGTGAAGGCGAGGACCTCCTTTCCACCGGCCACCCATTTTCTGACATTAGTGAAGCTCTGATAAAATGGAACGATGTATTCCTGGTAGATGAATGTGAGAAGGTCGCCTAGGTAAGAGGGCGCTACTTCGGTCTGTATGGCAAATGAGACTGGTTTCGCACCGTGGAACTCCATAGCCCTTCCTTCACTCCCCTAAGATGGGAAGATCATCTCTTATAAACATGTCTGGACCGTACGTGCAACTTCGCATTCGTGTTCGAGGAGAACAGAAAAGCCAGCATCTACTGAGAAAGCAAGAATAGAGATTCCTTTGAGGCTTCTCGGAAGCTTTTTATACGAAAAGGCTGAAAGTGATGGACGGAAGTCTGGCGGTACACCAATGGAACCCAGCAAGAAGCCGTTGAACGTCTTAACTCGGCAGATGAACGGCTACATCGCAATCATACTTAAGAGTGGCATTGAGTACAGGGGGACAATGGTTCACTGTGACAGTTACATGAACATAATACTCGACGGAGCCTCTGAATACCATAGCGACCGGTTGCTCGCACACTACGGCCAAGTTCTCGTTCGCGGAAACAACATTCTCTACATAGCCCTTGATGTCACGCCTAAGAAAGAAGCAGCCTGAAGACTCCGACTTATCCTGCCATTTTCCAGATAACTGCTTTCCGAGAATGCATCTCACAACCCACGGGCATTGCAGCTCGACGAAAGCGCACCTCCAGTAATGGGGGGATTTCTGTTCTCTTGCCACTCGGAAAAGGGGGGATTGAGGAAGGCCTGCCTGCACGGGGTGAACCAATCCTTTCATACGCGTCCTATCGTCCTATCTGCTGAGGAAAGGTTAAATTCACGCGGCAACCATAGGATTCGTGGACTATGAAGAAATCGAGGTACCCTGACCCTTCGTGGATGATTGCTTTTCCCGCTTCTGAGTCCACTGAAGCAGAAAGAATGAAGCGTAAAGACAAGCTCTGGGAAACTAGGTTGCTTTCTGAAGAGCCCTCCTAAGGCGAGCTCTTCATCTTCTCATACATCTTTTCCAGCGTCCAACGAGTTGCTGATCTCAGCTCCCGTTCTCTTTGGGGAGCATAGTTGCGAATGGCTATCTCTTGAAGCGTGTCTCCGTCCTTCTTGACCTCGTATGAGAAGACTTCACCCGACTTCATCTTGCCCTGAGCAACCAGCTCCTGATCCCTCTGCTGCATCCTGGCCAAGATTCTCTCTATGAGAAAAGCCGCAAATGGCGGCGTGTTCACGTTGAACCTTTTGTCCGGCGCGGGAACAACCCTAATGGTACCATCTTGAACGTATAAGTCAGCCAAGAGTTCGTCTGTCGCCGTTTTGAGCGGGTAAGTCTTGACTCGTTTCCCAGAGGGGACTACTAGAGGCTGTTCTTCAAGCGGCTTGGACACGACTGGCCTTGCAATCTCCTCCGCCCTTTTGAAGCTCTTTTCGAGCAGCAAGTCATTGATGAAATCAAGGATGGTTCTCATCTCCTCAAGTTCAGCCTCGAGCTTTTTGGACCGCTCTTCCAATTTCTCCCTAAGTTCGGCGATCTTTTTTATCCTCTCTTCTTCCATCTTCGCCCTCTATCCCCTAATATACTGTGACAAGACCTTCCTGTTAAGACCCACCAATTCCTGCTTCTTAATTCAACACGAGTCTTTAAAAGGCTTACAGCCATGCGCAGTTCACTCAAGGCAGGAGCGATACCTTTTTTAGATTACAGAGCACAATTCTCTAGTGGTGCTTTCAATGCAAGTCAGCGTCTATGTTCTAGTTGAGGTCGAGAAGGGCGAACCATGGCTAGTCGCTGCTGAAGCTTCGAAGATCGATGGGGTCAAAACCGCTCACACCGTCACGGGGCAGTACGACATTATCATCTTCGCCGAGCTGGACAACCTAGAAAGACTCAAAGACGTGGTGAAGAATATACATCAGATAGAAGGAGTCCAGCGAACCCAAACCGCGGTCTGCATACCCTGAAGAGAACCAACCTTCAATTTTTTTCCCGTTCCCCATCGTCCCGAAGACGTCTAGACCAGCAGAATCTCGGTTAGAGATGGAACCTTGACAAATGCAGAAATGTATATAGAACCTGCCAAAAGGGAGATGGAAAGAAGGATCAGCAGTAAGTCCTTCTGACCAGCCCTGAGCACATAAAGGTTTGTCCGCTTTTTGTTGGCACCCCAAGCTCTGGACTCCATCGTTTCCGCAAGCTCAAGACTTCTACGAATCGCGTTAACTATCAACGGGATGAGAATTGGGATGTAGTTCCTTATTCTTCTGGCGAAGTTGCCGCCTTCAAGTTCGAGCCCGCGAGCTTTCTGGGCGTCCATTATTGTCTGGGCTTCCTCAGCTAGTACCGGGACAAAGCGGACTGCTGTGGTGAAGGCGAAGCACAACTCGTAAGGGACATGACTCTGCTCCAGCGCTAGCCCCAAGAGGTCCGGTGATGTTGTGAGGAAGAAGATGGAGAAACTCTCTATTAGAACCACGAACCGCGCTGTCATGGTGAGGGATCGTTCTAGGATCGAAGCGAGCGAAGCATAGCCGCCGTAGAAATACAGAGAGAGAAGGTTCATCGCGAAGATTAGGATCGCGAAGAGTGCCGACCCTTTCATTGACCGGAGCCACTCTTTCTGGACTCTGGCAACAAGGACAAATGGTATCTGGATGATGAAAAGAACCAATAGTGGAACTAGCTGGTTGAACATCACAGCCACTGCAAACAGAACACAGACATAGAAGAACTTGGCTCTCGGATCCATTCGGTGAACCGGCGACGAGACGCTTCGGAACTTGAAGCCGTCAAACACGCTCATGTTGATTCACCGAACCTTTCAAGAAGTAATCTTCCAGCTTCATAGACATCGATGACCTCCTTCGGGAATCCTAGGTCCGCGAGCTTCAGAAAGATCTGGGCAATTTCTGGCAAGACTACTGAAGCTTGACTGACAAGTTCGGGATCAGTAAGGATTTTTGCCGCTTCGCCTTCGGCGAGTATTTTCCCATGAGCCATCAGAACTACCCGAGGTCTGCATTCGGCGACAAATTCGATGTCATGTGTCACGATTATCACAGTCTTTTCTTGTCGGTTCAGTTGCGTTATGAACTGCCTAAGCCTCTCCTTCTGTTGGCTGTCCTGTCCTATGGTCGGCTCATCAAGTATCACGACTTTCGGGTCCCATGCTAGGACCGACGCCAAGGCTACTCTTTTCCTTTCTCCCCCGCTGAGCATGAACGGCGAAACCCCGCGATACTCGGTTAGGTCCAATAGGTTAAGCGCCCAGTCGACACGTTCTTTGATTGTCTTCTCTTCGAACCCGAAGTTCCTCAGCCCAAATGAAATCTCCTCCTCAACAGTCTCGCTGAAGAGTTGATGGTCCGGATTCTGGAAAACGAAGCCAACCTTTCGAGCTAGGGTTGCCACGCTCATTTTGGTGGTTTCAGTATCGTCCACTGAAACTCTGCCTCTTGAGGGTCTAAGCAATCCACTGATGTGTTTCACCAGAGTTGTTTTGCCAGCTCCGTTCTGGCCCATGATTGCGACGAATTCGCTGTCCTGAATTTCGAGGGAGACCCCCTTCAGTGCTTCGACGCCGTTGGGATAGGCGAAGTATACGTCCTCAACCTTAATCAAGCCGCGAGAACCTCCCTTATGGCTTGATGTGCCTCCTCCGAACCTAGCGGAATCTTGCTGAGGCTGATTCCGTTTGCCTTGAGATACTTGTAGAGCCTGGTGGCCTTAGGTATTCCGACTCCGATCAGCCGTGCCTCTTCCGAGCTTAAGGCTTTCTGCGGTTCGTCATCAAGTACTACTCTGCCCTTCTCCATGATCACGACTCTATTCGCATATTTCGCAGTCAAGTCTAGCCTGTGTTCGACTAGAATAACTGTTATGCCTAGGTTCCTGTTCAGATTGTGGATGACTGCGAAGATCTGCTTGGCCCCCAAAGGGTCGAGGAAGCTGGTGGGCTCGTCAAAAACTATTATCTCAGGCTGCATTGCCAAAACAGAGGCGATAGCTACTCTCTGCTGCTGACCGCCTGACAACTCATAGGGTGGCCTATCTCTCAAGTCATCTATCCCCGTCGTCTTCAGAGCCCAGTCGACCTTTTCCCGGATCTCCTCCCTCGGAACTCCGAGATTCTCCAGCCCGAAGGCGATGTCCTTCTCCACAGACAACGCGAATAGCTGATTCTCAGGGTTCTGGAAGACCATGCCGACATGTTGGGCGAGCTCGTAGATTGGATTGTCGGCGACATTCAGCCCCGCGACTGTGATTCCGCCTTCAAGTTTTCCTCCGTAGAAGTGGGGGATGAGCCCGTTAAAACACCTGCACAGCGTAGTCTTTCCGCATCCGCTTGGTCCCGTCAGCAGTACGAACTCGCCTTTTTCGATCTCGATGGTCACATCTTCAAATGCAGGTCTCGCACCGACTGGATAGGTGTAGGTTAAGCCCTTAGCCTCGATGATCGCCAAAGCTTAGTCGCCACTTCTGGATGGGATGATCCATCCATCTTAGGGTAGATACTTGAGAATGGGGTACTTAAAGCAATTGTTTGAATCCTTCAATTCCGTACATACTAGCTCCGAGTCCCGGAAGATGCGGGCAGAGGTCTTCCTGAACCATAAGTCCGCCAAACGAAGTAGCGGCGACTTGAGGCGAGTCGATATTTCCAACCGAAACTCTAATCTACGGGGCGACATAATTTCGGTAAGGCGGATTGATCTTTGAGGGTTATGTGGAAGAATGGAGTTTCTGTCGAGCATAGGAATGCCAAGGTAATCCTTGATCCACAGAACGACCGTTCCAGCCGCTCACCAGTCTTCGTGACCCACGGCCACTTTGACCATTCAGCCGGCTTCAGAATGCCTAGTGTGCCGAAGTATTCTTCTAGAGAGACGATGGAGCTGGTCTCGGCTTACGGGTTCCAAGCAGGGGATTGGCAGCCCGTAACTATCGGGTCAAGATCCCTAGTAGACGACATCGCAGTGATCCCACACAATTCTGGGCACGTCCTAGGCTCCTGCCAATTTGAGGTGGACACGCCCCGAGGAAACGTCCTCTTCACAGGCGACTTCAACACTGAGCACACAAAGACAATGACGCCCGCTGACGCGGTTCAATGCGACATCCTTATCTTGGAAGCTACCTTCGGCTCTCCAGACTTCGTTTTTCCTTCTGAAGATCTGGTTGCGGAGGAGATGGTAAACTGGTCGAGAAAGATTATGAAATCCGGCAAAATCCCAGCTTTTCAAACTGATCCCTTGGGCAATGCTCAAGAGATAATCAGGATATTTAATGAGTTCGGCATACCTGTCGTCACCCACTGGAAAGTCTCAAAGGTCAGCAAGGTCTATGAGGCTCATGGACACAAGCTAGGATACTTCGACGCCAAGACCGAGGAAGCGAACGAGATCGTCCACTCTGGGAACTTCGTCTTCATAACGCCCAAACAACTAGACCTACAGGATCACCCAGAGTTTGTGCCCGCTTTGGTCTCTGGGTGGGCTTTATGGTCGAAGCGCGAAGCCTTTCCATTGAGCGATCATGCGGATTTTCCGCGCCTTATGAGGTTCGTAGAGGAATGCAGACCCAAGGTCGTATTGACCTGCCATGGCAGCCGGTTCAATGAGACCCTAGCAAAATGCATAGAGAGAAAACTTGGGATCAGAGCCTATCCAGTTAGCCTCATCCCCACAAGCCTGTGTCCGAAATCCTGAGTTCGGGCTACGGAACCACGCAATTCTTAAATGCCGTCCGAGGCACAAGATAAGACTCAAACAAACGAGGAGACGCCAGATAGATGATCAGACCCATAACCTTTAAGAACCATGGACAGCAGCTTGTCGGGATTCTTCACGTGCCAGAAGGGCTGAGGCATGGGGAGAAGGCGCCGGGCATCGCCATGTTCCACGGGTTCACGGGAAACAGGACAGAGGCTCACAGGTTTTTCGTCGATGTGGCAAGGGCTCTGTGTGATTCAGGCTTCGTCGTCCTGCGCTTCGATTTCAGGGGCTCCGGGGACAGTGACGGACATTTCGACGATATGACTGTGCCGGGAGAAGTTAGCGATGCAGGGAAAGCCTTGACCTTCCTGACCAAGCAGAGAGAAGTCGACAAAGACAGAATTGGTGTCATCGGCCTCAGCATGGGCGGGAGAGTCGCCGCTGTCCTAGCCTCGAAAGACAGCCGCACCAAGTTTGCTGTGTTGTACTCAGCAGCTCTCAGCCCTCTAAGACAGAGATTCCTTTCACAAGCACGTAAAGAAGATTTGGAGAGGCTAGATGCAGTAGAAGCCATTCAAGTTGGAGAAGGGTGGTACCTGAAGAAGCCTTTCTTTGACACCGTTGACAAGCCCGTACCCTTCGATGTTATGAATAGAATCAGGGTGCCCATCCTCTTGGTTCACAGCGATGCCGACCAAGTTGTGCCCATAGACGACTCCGAGAAGGGACACTACATTGTCAGGGACCTCAACAACAGGAATGAGCTGCACATAGTGAAAGGCGGAGACCACGTATTCTCCAAAAGGGAACACACACAAGAAGTCATAAGCAAAACACTCGACTGGCTGCATTCGCTAGGAGTGAAACGCTCACGATGACTTATGTAGAGAGAATCCTCGCCTCTGCCAAGCCTGAAGAACTAGACCGTCCGGTATTGAGCCAAGACCATGCGAGTCACGTTGTTTGCCTCGCCTTGAAAGGACACACGAGACTTGCTGCAGACCATCTTCTTCACAAGGAAATGGCAGGATACTTGGAGGAAACTGTCGGAAACGTGATCCGACAGCTCAACGTGGTCTTCAGCAAAGCTCTCCTGGAAGAGACCTCCGGAAAGGGTCTAGCGATATGCGCAAGGGTTTACGACGTTCTCGTAAACACGGCCCTCAATCTCTTTGGCTTAGAAGGGAAGATTGTCGGGTTCTCAGACCTCGAAGTCGGCAGGACTTTGTCAAATCTCACGCAGTCTCTTGAGAGTCTGGAAAGCCTTGAGAGGAAAGGCATCTTTGGCGGCGGCTGTGGGGAAGCGCTGGTCGCCAAAGCCGTCATCAGTAATATCCTTTCCGAAATGAAGAAGGTGATGGAAGGTTTCTATCGGCCTCCAGGCTCGATGGTGGCATATGCTGCCAAGCAGATTGAGAAGAGCATATCTGAGCAACGTGTAATGGGTTCTTTTCTCGGCTCGGCTAGGCAGCAGATCCAGGAGAACATCTACTACAGGATGAGCGAGGCAGGGATTTGCAAGTTTGGCAATGACTACGCACTTGGGCTTAGATGGCTTCGACACCTGGGATTCGTTCAAGTGTCAACAAACCCTTCTTTGGCAGCAATAGCGTATGATGACGATCCCAGCCAATGGGAAGGTTGCAGAGAGGAAAACCTGTGTCCCGACTTTAGGACGCTTGCGCAGGAAAAGCCGGAGTGGTCCAGAGATCCCGAGGCATACGGAGACGAGATGGCGGCATATGCAACCGAAGTAAGCATCTGGCGCAATCTGACGGTCTTCAGGCCGATAGCAGTAGCCTCGGACATGCGTCACGGTATGATCAGCCTCCAGTTGAACCCGAGCATCGCAGACAACTATGAAGCCAGCCTCAGATCAGCTCTTGAACTATACTCTGACGCCCAGGAATTCCTTAGGAAGTATGACGCGTATCTGCTTTGGGGCTACTCGGAGAACATCGAAAGGGGAAGACCGAACATAGTCTTCAAGGTTGCGGGGAGTTCACCTGCAGCCATCGACATCACCAAGAAGCTAGAGAGCCTAGGGATAGGGACAAACAACACGGTCACCTTTACCGTCTCGCAAGAGGCAGAGCTGATCTTTGCCAAGATGGAAGGCAGAGCTGAAGCCGTGAAGAAGGGCATACCGTTGACAACTGTGTACGAGACGAACATGGGCGGCAGACTTGATGACCACATAAGAGAGGTCCAAGCTGAGAGGTTCTTGGAGAAAGCTTTGGGAAAGGTGGTTGACAAGGAGAAGGCTTTGAGGAATCTCGCTGAGGAACTGGGCGCTTGGAACGAGATAGGAACGAGAACCTCGCTCAAAGAGAAGATTGTAGCATTGAGTAGCCGAAGGTATCTGAACCCGTTGAACAAAGAGCCTTTGGTGAACTTCCTCGTGAAGACTGGAGTGCCCTTCAGCTCCAAGGAGAAGGTAAAGGAGTTGCTTGACACTTTGGAGAATGACATACAACACTGCGGCATCCTCGTCACAAAACGGGTCTACGATATCTTCTTCAGCCCAGAAAACAGGATCAGATGGATCAGTCATCTTCAGTCTAAGTGTAGCCTCACACGCGAACAGGCTGAGGAGGTGTTCGGGGGGATCGATGTTCTTCCAGCATCGAAAAGAAAGACTAGAGAAACGTTTCTGACCCTGGCTGGAGTAAACATGACTCATACCGAATTCCCGAACCATCAGATGAACGTCCTGATGGCAAGTCTGGAAGCGGACTTTAGCATTAGAGACTATCAAGAGTCCGTCCTGAGGGAGGTCGATCAGGTGATGTTGCGAAGACTAGCCGAAGAATGGACTGGCATCAACGGCGTCTTCAGAGAAGCGTACGAGCTAACGCCGAGTCAACAGAGAGTCCTAGAAGAGGCAAAGATTCCCAGTTCGGAGAGATATGGCAACCGCGGGCTCAAACCTTCTGAATGGGGCAGTTTCGGGGCGACGGCGAAGACCATGGACGAATTCTCGCAAAGCTATGAGACCTTCAGGAAAAGATGCATCGAGTTCGTCCGTAGCATGCGTAAAGAATGATGAGATGCCTCAATCTTATCTAGAAAGTCAGCTATGAAGCAACTAGACAAGGGGAAAGAACGGTGCAGTCACGAATCTACAAAGCATCTGAGCCTAAGAAGGGTTACACGCCAATCGTGAGCCCAAAGAACTCCGAACTCAAGTACGTCGAGTTCGGAAGGCTTTGCTTGCCTCAAAAAGGAGACGAATATAGAGGCACAACTGCGGACCGCGAAGCTGTCCTCGCCATTTTCGGAGGCAAGTGCAGTGCCGAGATAGAGTGTCCGTCTCAGACAATATCGTACGCCAAGATTGGCAATAGGACCGATGTCTTTTCAGGAAAACCCACAATGATCTACCTGCCGCCGAAAGCTGAATTCAAACTCACAGCGGAGACCGAAATGCTCGAAGTCGGCGTCTGCCTAGCTCCGAGCGAGGCTGACTGCCCACCGGTCCTAGTCAGGCCTGAAGATGTTGTTGAGAAGTC
>Ga0129298_10000363_pt1 | contig 17568 bp, 19 predicted proteins | sample I19B2metaG_FD_94707 | JGI IMG/M metagenome (GOLD analysis project Ga0129298, IMG submission 94707) | Lake sediment bacterial and archeal communities from Gulf of Boni, Indonesia to study Microbial Dark Matter (Phase II) - ​I19B2 metaG | ecosystem: Environmental > Aquatic > Freshwater > Lake >... | reverse complement strand
TGCTGCTCGACTGGATACGGATATTCAGACCGTGCACGAACACATCATGACCCTGCAAAGAATGGGATATCTGGAGCGGGTAACCAGAACAATGGTTGAATACAGGATAAATAGGAGAAATAATGTAACCAAGCACAGAAACCATACCTATTACGATCTCACACGCAAAGGCAGGTTATGCATGCGTCATTTTCAGGGCAAAGTTGAAGTAAACCTGCGGCCTCCCTATAAGCAGGTCTGATGATTGATAAGGAAAAGATAATCGACACTGTTACAGAAAGACTTAACAAGCTTCCATAAAATCAGGCTCTATGACACTGTCTATCGCTGTTCGTGATCGTCCTCTTTTTCCCACAAATTGTCAAACAATTTTGCGATTATGGTGTTCGATATCACAACACCCTTGCGGGTTAGCCTGAGTGCATCATCTCTCACCTCAATATGACCGCTATCGATCATCTCCCTGCAAGCAAGCAGGATATCTAATCCTTCGTTTTGAGCACGTTTAATGCTGATTCCCTGTGTTTTCCTGAGCCCGAGAAATATCCATTCCCTGAGACTATCCTGTAATGTAAGGTATATTTTATCCTCTTCAGGGATAACACCTCTACTCAACTGATTTATGTACGTATGAATATCCTCAACATTTCTTGATCTCAACCCGTTTATAAACGAATGAGCCCCTGCACCTGCGCCGATATATTCGCCTCTGTTCCAATAATTGAGATTATGGATGCATTGAAATCCTGGTTTTGCAAAGTTCGATATTTCATAATGTTCGTAGCCGTTATTTGCCATGCTGTCGATTGTATAGTTATACATATCGAGGATTGAATCTTCAGAAGGCATTTTAAGGTTACTAACGGGGGGCAAGGGGGGATTACTTATTAAATCGAACAAGATTGTTCCCTTTTCGGGCGTTAGTTCATAGGCAGAAATATGTGCAGGCGAACACTCAGCAGCCTTTGAAAGCGACTCACACCATGAATTGAAGGACTGAGCGGGAATTCCGTATATCAAATCAATAGAAAAATTCCTCAAGCCTGCTTTTCCGATAAGCGCGATTGACTGTAACGCTTCCTCAGATGTGTGAATTCTGCCGAGAACTTTCAGTTCCTCATTATTAAATGACTGTACCCCGATACTCAGCCTGTTTACACCAAGACAAAGGAGCAAGTATATTTTGGATTCAGAGAGCGTACCAGGATTTGCCTCCACTGTAAGTTCTGTGCTGGAAGATAGTTTGTAATTATCTTTTAAGCATGAGAAGATTTGTCTGAAGCATTCACCAGGCAAAAGGGAAGGGGTGCCGCCGCCGATATAAACCGATTTTAATTTTCCCAACAAATGTTTTTTGAGAAATAGCTCTTTGCAGAGTGCACAGGCGTATGCATATGCTGTCGATTCATCATAAGGCACAGAAAAGAAATCACAGTAAATGCATTTTTTAATACAGAAAGGGATATGGATGTAAATTGAATCAGCCATTTTTATTTAAAAATTTCATTTCGCTATTTGATCTTCAGCACTGCCAGAAATGCCTCCTGGGGCAGTTCGACCTTACCAAACTGCTTCATCCTCTTTTTCCCCTCTTTTTGTTTCTCAATCAGTTTTCTCTTGCGGGTTATATCGCCGCCGTAGCATTTTGCGAGGACATCCTTTCTGATCTGCCTGACGCTCTCTCTTGCAATAATTTTATTGCCGATTGCAGCCTGAATAACAACCTCAAACATCTGCCGCGGAATGATATCCCTCAATTTTTCTGTCAGCTCACGGCCTTTGTAATAAGCCTTATCTCTGTGGACTATCAAAGAGAGCGCATCAACGACCTCTCCATTCAGAAGAATATTTAATTTGATAAGATCGGATTCCCAGTATCCGTTGAATTCGTAATCCATGGACGCATATCCTTTTGAGAGAGATTTTAACCTGTCATAGAAGTCCCAGAGAATTTCGTTCAACGGAAGTTCATATTCCACCCTGATTTTGTCTTTCGCGATATAGGTGAAGCTCTTTTGAATTCCCCTTTTTTCCTGACAGAGGTCTAAAATCGGACCTATGAAATCAGAGGGCATGACAATAGTCGCAAGGACAAAAGGCTCTTCGATGAGATCGAATCTCTCAGGAAGAAGAGCCGGGTTCTCAATGTGCAGAACCTCTTTATCAGGTTTTGTTACCCTGTAGACAACTGTTGGTGCTGTACTCAGAAGCGAAAGATCAAACTCGCGTTCGAGTCTCTCCCTTATAATCTCCATATGCAGGAGACCTAAAAAACCACACCGGAAGCCAAACCCGAGGGCAAGAGACGTCTCCGGTTCATATACGAAAGATGAATCGTTCAACCTCAGCTTGTTCAATGCATTCCTGAGAGCTTCGTATTGATGCGATTGCGTCGGATAAAGACCACAGAAGACCATCGGTTTGATATCTTTATATCCCGGACAGAGTTCTTTTGCAGGTATCTCATCATCTGTTATGGTATCCCCTATTTTTGTATCAGTAACTTGTTTGATTCCTGCAAAGATATAGCCGACTTCTCCTGCTGAGAGCATTTCAACAGGCTTCATCTTGGGTGTAAAAATCCCTACCTGGGACACTTCAAAGACACCTCCGGTTGCCATCATGCGGATATGTTTTCCCGGCATAACACTTCCGTCAAAGAGTCTTACAAGAACAAGAACACCCTGATAATTGTCAAACCATGAATCAAAGATAAGAGCTTTGAGAGGTTTCGCATCGGCTCCCTTTGGAGCAGGAATCTTTCTCACGATCGCCTCGAGGATTTCCTTTGTCCCTGTCCCTTCTTTCGCACTGGCAAGAATAGCATCGGAACAGTCAATACCAAGGGCATCTTCTATCTGGGCTTTTGTTTTATCAGGATCTGCTGCCGGAAGGTCTATCTTATTGATTACGGGAACTATTTCGAGATTATGCTCCACGGCATGATACGCATTCGCAAGAGTCTGTGCTTCAACACCCTGGGAAGCATCAACGACAAGGAGTGCACCTTCGCATGAAGCAAGGCTCCGCGATACTTCATAAGAAAAATCGACATGTCCGGGTGTATCTATAAGATTCAGTATGTAATCCTTCCCGTCATCGGCAACATAGTGAAGCCTTACTGCATGAGCTTTAATGGTGATACCCCGTTCTCTTTCAAGGTCCATTGAATCAAGGACCTGGGCAGTCATCTCCCTTTCACTGAGTGCACCGGTATATTCCAGCAGCCTGTCAGCAAGGGTTGACTTCCCGTGATCGATATGGGCTATGATTGAAAAATTGCGTATGGATTTTGTCATAACCAGAACATTTATTTTATCATAAAATATCCTTATAATTTTATTTAATAGTCCTGCCCTCCCGTGAACTGAATTGCCGATAGATTATGGAGGTGAGAGGACATTGCTACAGAATCCATTAAAAATGGTAAAATTGAAAACCTTAGAGGTTCGTAATGCTCAATGAGGAAATAAGAATAGGATTAACATTTGATAACGTACTTCTTGTGCCAGCCAAATTTGAACAGATAAGTTTTTCACAGCTTTACCCGCACTTCGTAAATCCGCAATTATGGCAGACGGCGCAGCCGCTTGCATGTTCAACAGCACCTCCGCACTCAGGGCATCGGCCGATGAACATAACCTCCTTGTGGCTTTTCTGGCCATTTCCGTCTCCGTTGTTTCCGTTCTGTAGATACTTTTCAAGAGCCTTTGCTATTGCATCAGAACAGGAAGTTATCTTACCGCCCTCTACCCATGCATGGGAGTGGCATGAAATTCCCTTCAACTGTCTCATTACCTCGTCAGGCTCGAGATTGGATCTGAAAGCAAGAGAGACGAGCCTTCCGATCGCCTCAGACTGGCTTGCAGCACAACCTCCCGCCTTTCCCATGGATGTGAAAAGCTCAAAGGGGTGTCCTTCTTCATCCTCGTTGACGGTAACATAGAGATTCCCGCAACCTGTCTTCATAAGGCGTGTTGAGCCATTGATGACATCCGGTCTTTTCCGTGGGACAATCTTCTGTCGTAAATCTATAGCCTCTATCTTCCCTTCTTTCTTGCCCTTTGTAAGTACCTGTTCTTCTCGTGAGCCATCTCTGTATACGGTAACACCTTTACAGCCATATTCGTAAGCGAGGAGGTAGACTTCTTTTACATCTTCAGTCGTTGCGCTGTGAGGGAAATTCACCGTCTTTGAAACTGCATTATCCACATATTTCTGGAAGGCTGCCTGCATCTTTATGTGTTCATGAGGTGTGATATCATGGGCAGTGGTAAACAACCTTTTGACATCCTCTGGTATCTCATGAAATTCCTGTATTGAACCTTTTTCTGCAATCCTTTCCATAAGCTCCCTCCCCCAGAACCCGCGCTCCTTTGCGATCTTTTCAAAATAGGGGTTCACCTCTATCAGCTTCGTGCCCTCCATCACAGTCCTCACATAGGAAACAGCAAAAATGGGTTCTATGCCTGATGAACAACCTGCTATGATCGAAAGGGTGCCCGTGGGAGCTATGGTTGTAATCGTTGCATTTCTGACTTTTACCTTACCATCATAGATGCTTCCTTTATAATTAGGGAATACTCCCCGTTGCTCTGCCAATGCGCTTGATGCTTCCCTCCCTTCTCTCTGGATAAATCCCATAACATCTTCTGAGAGTCTTATGGCATCATCAGAGCTATAAGGGATTCCGAGAAAGATGAGCATATCTGCCCAGCCCATCACACCAAGACCTATCTTTCTGTTTGCCTTTGTCATCTCCTCAATCTTAGGAAGGGGATACTTGTTTATTTCGATTACATTGTCGAGGAAATGGACAGCCTTCCATGTGATATCCCTGAGTTTTTCCCAGTCTATCTCATAATGAAGTGACGAGTGACAAGTGACGGGCGACGAGTTTTGACTACTCACTTCCGACTGCTGACTGTTGACTGCTTTTATCATTTTTCCCAGATTTATCGATCCGAGATTGCATGACTCATATGGCAGAAGGGGTTGTTCACCACAAGGATTCGTTGAGTCTATCTTTCCTACCCGGGGAGTCGGGTTCGACGCATCCACCCGATCTATGAAGACAATCCCTGGCTCTCCATTTTTCCATGCATGCTCGACAATGAGATGAAAGACGTCTCTTGCTTTGAGGGTGTCTGTTGCTTCCTGTGTCCGTGGATTGATGAGGTCATACTGTCTATCTTCCTGAACAGCCTTCATGAAATCATCAGTGAGGGCTACAGAGATATTAAAGTTATTGAGCTTTGAATTGTCTTCCTTCGATGTGATAAAGGAATGTATATCCGGGTGGTCAACCCTCAGGATACCCATATTAGCACCCCTTCTCGTTCCTCCCTGTTTTACAGCCTCTGTTGCCGTATCAAAGACAGTCATGAAGGAAACCGGGCCTGAGGAAATGCCCTTAGTTGAGCCGACAACATCACCTTTTGGTCTCAATCTCGAAAAACTAAAGCCTGTGCCCCCACCCGATTTGTGTATTATGGCTGCGTTTTTCACTGCATCAAATATAGATTCCATAGAGTCCTCTATGGGTAAAACAAAGCATGCGCTTAGCTGCCCGATCCTTCTGCCAGCATTCATAAGGGTAGGACTGTTAGGGAGGAAAGTTAAGGATGTTATCATTTCATAGAATGCTTCTTCAAGATTTTGAACATCCTTCTCTGATGTGCCATAATTGAAATCTGCAGATACAACATTCCTTGCTACGCGTCTGAAAAGCTCTTCGGGTGCCTCGACAACCTTTCCTACCTCATTCTTTTTTAAATACCTCTTCTCAAGAACTTTTAATGCATTCTGGGTAAGATTGATCCCAGATGAAAGACCCTTCATAAACTCCACCCCCCATTTTATAATTTGTTTGAAGGATAGCTATTTGTAAGCCATCCAAGGTTTTGTATTTTTGAGGTAATTAAACCACAAGATATTGTGGAAGTCAAGAAAAAAAATGGGAAATAATGGAAATCTTCTAATTGATGAATTTTAAAGAATTATTCCTGTGAAATCGATGTTGATTAATTGTTAAGTTTACAAATCCTTGAGCATTTTATAGAGAATTGCTTTCAATAAAGTACTCAGGCTTCACTTATGATGGCAATGTTGGATTCTGTCAATCTATTGAAAAATCCATTATAAAAAGAATAAAATAAAACTAAGGTTAAGCACAATATGTATTATCAATATACTTTTGCTCATTATAAAGCTCGTCACAAAAACAGAAACCTATCGTTCCTCTTCGCAGGTTTTTGTCTATTAACGATTGTAGGGTTAGGAATCATTTGTTACGATGATGACCTTTTGGATACTGATAATCCTCCCGATATTGCATTGCAATATCCGATCATTATTTATCCTGCTCATGATGAAATAACACCCATAACATTAATTAGCGAATCAATTAATCTTCCTTTAATAAATAAAAATTCTTTTCTCACCAGGGCACCTCCCGCATAGTCCTCAAAATTTAATTTTCAGACATCATTAGGTTACCTGATATTCCATCAGGAGATTTAATCATCACTTAGAAATATACAGGTTCAGCCTGATATTTTCGATTACTCTGTTTGTATGAGGAGGCTACTATGTTTGGATTGGGAATGCCAGAATTGCTTGTGGTGTTGGTTATTGTCTTTGTGATCTTCGGCCCGAGTAAGCTCCCTTCCCTCGGGAAAGGCCTCGGAGAAGCAATACGGGGATTGAAGAAGGGGCTCGAAGAGGAGTCATCAAAGAAGGATGAAAAAATAGAAAGATAGGAAAAGTTACTCTATAAATAAGATAACCTCAGGAGGATTCCAAATGTCTGAAGCCGGTGATAACAAAAAGAATATTTCAAGGCATATTCTGCCAACATCTTCAAACCTGCTCGGTCTATGCTTTGTAATACTCAGCTTTATAAGAATTGCAAATTTAGGAGCTGAAATTATTCTTGATGAGTTAGTTGCAACAGCAATAATTTTTTTCCTTATTTCAAGTGTCTTATCGTATGCGTCTATGCGGTCTAAGAAAAAGGCAGAATTTTATGAAAAAATCGCTGACCTTATTTTTATAACTGGATTGTTTATATTAACGTTGTTTTCAGTGATAATTGTCTTTGAGGTGATATAGTAAGATTCATATTTATTATGTTAAAAATCCTACGATGCTCTGACCACCATCACAGTGCAAGGTGCATGGCCGACGACTTTTGCCGTAACGTCTCCCATCAATAACCGTGTGAGTCCCCTCCTTCCGTGACTCCCCATTACAACCAAATCTATGTCTTTTTCTTTTGCTATATCCACAATGACCTCATATGCATCCCCTACATGAACCTCCTTTGCAACTTTTATTCCTGCCGCCGATGCTTTTTTCGCAGCCCTCTCCACAAGTTCTTTTGCATGTTCGGTCATTTTCTCAGTAAGTTCTGGTGCCAAAGCCTCAAACTGTTCAGTAACATCCACAACGGTAACGATAATAATCTGCCCTTTGAAAATTTTGCCATAGCTATTGCCTCTTTCAAGGCAGCTTCACTATATTTCATCAAAAGGAAGAAGAATTCTTTTATGCATATTTAGTGTCCTCAGTTTTCAATAGTCCTGATGCTGTAAGCTCAAGCATGAGCACTTCAATGATTGCAAATATGCCATACACGATATCTTTCATTCTTCTTTTTTTATTATTTTCTTTGCTTCATCAAAAGCTCCTTCTTCAGCAAAAGCGGCTGCTGTCATAGCCCTTTCAAACTTTTCCCAATGAGCTTCTTTTATTTTTGCTACCAATAAATCTATATCAGCGGGCTTCCTGAGGAAATCAAAGCCCCCGAGTTTCTTTGCCTCTTCTTCGTCCTTGTCCGTCCCATGTCCTGTAAGGATAATTACCTGTATTTCACGCTTTATTTTCTTGATTTCCCGTAGAACTTCCATCCCATGCAGTCCTGGCATCTTCAAGTCCAGCACTATGACATCAGGCTCCATTTTCTTTATAAAAGACAATGCCTGTTCTCCATCATAGACAGTATCTACTTTTAACTCCCTCATCCTGAGTCTTTGGGCAAGGGTGTTAACAAAAGAAACTTCATCGTCAACCAGCAATACTTTTATGTCTTTCTTTTTTTTCATCGGTTCCTCCCTAAGGAAAAATAGTCCTTGCCAAAATTTAGTTAGATACTAAATATCCTAAGATACTCCTACATTTATATCAAGCTTATCAAGTTTATTCACATAAATGGACAGGCAATGAATTAGAGGAAACAAGACCCCTGCTGCATAGATAATTGGAATACAGATAGGGTATTCTTCAGGAGAAATTTGAAAAAATTTGGTTAGGTAAAGAATAACCTTAATGTCCTCCTACCTTCAGTAACCCCGATGCTGCAAGTAAGAGTACGAGCACCTCGATGATCGCAAATATGCCATACGCAAAGTCTTTCTTTTTGAAGAATATCGGGATGATCCTGAGATAACAAATGACGGTAACACCAGCGAGAAAGGCTATTCCAACAAAATTAAGGAAATCACCTTTCCCAAGCATCTTTAACCATGCCCACCCTGGGTGAATTCCTGTTTCTTCGAGATACTTATGAACAGACAAACCCCAATATTTTGGTAGGTCATTTACCGGAATATAGGGTGTAAAAATTCCTGAGAGATAGATGATAAAGGTAATGATTATAGCTACGAGTCCTATTTTCATGCCTATATCGAGAACTCTTGCATACTCACGCTGTGCCGATAATCCCTTTGCCTCTTTTTCCACGACTTACCTCCTAAATACGTAGTTACTTCCAGATACCAAGACCCTTCAGCAATGCCCTTAGCCCTGCGAATAAGAGCATTACGATAACTATATATCTAACTGCTGCGGGTTTCGTTTTTGCGAGTATTCTTACACCAACAATGGAGCCAAGCATTATTCCAATGATTGATGGAACCACCATCATAGGCAATACTGCACCATTATTAAAATATACCCATGCAGCAGAAGTGTCCGTAACAGAGAGCAGAAACTTACTCGTTGCGACAGAAACCTTCAGGGGTGCACCCATCATGAGATTCAAGACAGGAACATTTGCCCATCCTGCACCAAGTCCAAACATACCAGCCATGACACCTATGATTATGAACGTTGCTAACCCCTGTGGCGTCCTGTGGATTTGCCAGTTGATGTCACGTCCTGTTGATGCCTCACAATACATTCCATATATGTTGAGAGCATTCGATAAGGGATCAGCCTGTTTAACCTCCGGATACTCTGATTTTTTTGCCATTAACATGATGAGAACAATGCCAAGTATTGTGGCGCCTAATGAGATATTAACAACATTGGTTGGGAGTGCAAGCCCTATCATTGCACCAACTATCGCACATGCAGATGCAATGACTGCCACAGGTACGGCAAGTCTTAAACAAGCCATTCCACTTTTCGGGAGTCCGGGACCAGCAGCGAGGGCACCTGCAAGGGCAACTAAGAGGCCGGCACCTCTGACGAAATCGAGATGGAAGGGGAAGAACCCTCCTACAATGGGGACAAAAAGCACTCCTCCACCTACACCTCCTAAGACAGCCAAGATACCAAGCACAAAGGTCACGACAAACAAAATTAGTGGCCACGCCCACCACGGAAGAGAGGAACCCTTTGCAGCCATCTCTACCGCCTGTTCTGCACCATAGGCGATTCCGGAAACACTGATGATAACAATCAATAAGATTAAAAAAAGAAGAGAAATGCGCCTCTCAATACATGACATATCATCCGCCTCCTTCTCCGTACACAACTCGAATGTGATATTTTTACGCAAAGGCATAGCTCAAGAGAAAAGAATTTTTTAATTATGACCAGAGAAGATTTGACTTATCACAAGAAAAGCCTTACTGATAACAGGTGTATCTACCAGCCCTTGCTTTTCAATATTTCCTTTACATGCTCTTCGTGCTTCTTCTCAACAAGGAGAATTCTCTTCCGCTTGGCTTCAGCAATCTTTTCAAGTATTTTGTTCATGTCTGCAGGTTTCTCTAAAAAATCAACTGCCCCTGCTTTCATGGCCTCAACGCCTTTTTCGACGGTGGCATGACCTGTAAGCAATATAATCTGGAGATCAGGATTTTCGCTCCTAATACGTTTGAGAGTTTCTATACCACTCATCCCGGGCATTACAAGATCGAGAATAATTGCATCAAAATCTTTACCCTTTACTTTTTTCAGGGCTTCCTCTCCACTGGTAGAGGTATCTACTTTGAGCCCTCGTCCTTCTAATCTTTGAGACAATACTTTAAGAAACTGCTCTTCATCATCTACTAACAAGATATTAGCTTTAAGTTCCTCAGGCATTTTAGAGTTCCTCCTTTTATCATTGATTATTTTCCTCTTTCATTATTTTCCATACCGTATCAAACTCTGCCTCTTCAAAATGCAATAGCTGATGGAAAACTTTCATTCCATCTATACCCGGCATGCTCAAATCTAATACCACAACATCAGGTTCCAGTTCTTTTACAAAGGACAAAGCCTGTTCACCATCATGCTAAATCACTCATCTCTTCTGTTTTGATTAAAGACTGCTTCTCCTTCAATGTCCTTGCAATATTGCTGAGTTTTACATCCTTCGATGCCTGGATGCCGTATAGCATCTCCTTGATCAGCCTATGTTTTGGCTTCTTGAACCGCTTCGAAATGATTCCTGAGAATTTTGAAAGCTGTCCTTTTAAAGTGGCTACTGTCTTAGATTCCCCGCTCATAATTCCTCCATATCCTTTATAGATAAGGGTTTCCTTATGATAAGGTATTTAAAACTCAGGAATCTTTATTCCTGTCTGACAGAAAGAGCTTTTCTACTTATGTTTTTCGTTTTCTTTAATTATTTCAGTGGGTTAGCCGTTTAGCTCATGAAAAACTCAGGAAACTTCAAATATTAATAATAGAAATATTAATAATACTGTTTACATTATGTAGTAGCAGGCCCGGTTACCGGCAGTGTGATGGCTATCTCTTCACCCTTTTGAGAGATACTTCCTCCCAACTGTTTTATAACATGTAGACGGATTTCCTCTGAACATATTCCTTCTTCAACTGCTTCCACAACATTTCCTTTCGTGATAATATGAATCGCTATTGAGCCATTTAAAGGTGCCGTTTTAACGGTAATACTGCCGTTTTTATCAAGCTTCCTCAACTTTTCTTCAATTAAGCAAAAGACGAGAAGCTGAAGCTTTGCTGGATCATTGTAAATTGTGGGAAGGTTTTTATGAAAATCTTTTTCAAGACTGACTCTTTTCTGGCTTGCCAATTTGGTTAATAAGACAAGAAGTTCCTCCAGACCTTCATTGACGCTGAAGGTGGAAAGAGGCTTGTCCATCCTGTGAGCAAAGCGATTGAGATAATTACATAATTCTGAGGTTTTTCCGATTTGTTCTCCAATGGAACGGAGGATATCCAAACTCTGTTGTAAATCCTTTTTCTCTAATGATTTCTTAGACTCCATTAGGTCCCCTATTAATCCTGCGGATTCTTTGATAAAGGCAAGGTGATTTTTAATCTCATGTGTCAAACTTGATAAGATCTTTCCAATATAACTTAACTGTAAGGCCATTAGATCATGCTCTCTTTCATGTTCCATATGCTGCCTCCATTCAAATGCTTAGACTTTGTTGCGTTTCATTTTAGCCTTGTCAATTTTTACGATTAGTTGCTCGATATCCATAGGCTTCATAATATAATCAAAGGCCCCTGCCCTGATTCCTTCGTCTGCAATTTCTCTATCTCCATGTCCTGACAATATAATTACCCCGATAGTAGGATCAAACTGCTTTATAGCTTTAAGGACTTCAATGCCGTCAACGCCTGGCATTTTCAGGTCAAGAAGTACCACATCAGGTTTATCATTTTCAACAGTTGGTAGGGCATCTTCAGCACGATATATAGCCTTTGCATCATAGTTACGTAATCGTAGTCGTTCTGATAGTGCTGAGGCAAATTCAACCTCGTCATCAACTAAAAGTACTTTAGTGGGTGTCATGTATATCCTCCTTAACCAGCTCCAACTTTTATCGGCACCTCGACGGTGAAAGTAGTTCCCTTGTTAATCTCGCTTTCAACAAGGATTGTGCCTCCTAATTTTTTCATAATTCCATATGATATGAAAAGTCCCAAACCTGTTCCTTTCCCCTTTTCTTTTGTGGTATAGAAGGGTTCAAAGATGGTTTTGAGTTTGTCCTTGGGAATTCCGCGCCCGGTATCCCTGACCGATACCAGTACGGTATTATTATCTCTGACTTTTGTAGCAACTTCTATGAGACCCCCTTCTTCAACTGCGTCGACAGCATTATTAATAATGTTCAAAAATACCTGCTGGAGCTGTCCTTTGTCACCCTCAATTTTAGGAAGGTCTTCCTTGAGATTCAGTTCTAAACGAATATTTCTGAACAAAATCTCTTTTTCGAGAAATCCTATGACCTCTTTAATGACGTCATTCAGGTCAATAACCTCATAGGTAATCTCCATGCGGCGGGCAAATCCTAAAAGGCGATGGGTAATTGTACGGCAACGGTTCACGCTGTCAAATATGCCATTAATTAAGGCCAAAAGTCTTTCTTTGTCCTTTACATCGCCAGATAGTTCGAGAAGATCTTTCACCAAGCCGGCCTTTTCGTTAATTATGGCAAGGGGGTTATTGATCTCATGTGCAACACCTGCAGCAAGTCGCCCAATAGATGCCAGCTTGCTAGCCTGTTCGGTCTTCGCCACCGCATCCTCTATTTCCTGGTCTGCCTTTTTAATCCGATTCACCACGGTTTGTGCCATGAGAAAGGTCACTACAACGCTAATGAGTACACTCAATATTGAAATGAGAAACAGTTCATTTCTGAAGATCTTGGGGATTCGTGAATAAGGGGTTGACTTAATAACCGCCGCCAAAATCCATAAAGAATTTCTAATTGGTACATATCCGAAGATGGCGGGACTACCGTCAAGTTCCTTTACATCTACCACGGAAACACTCCTCTGAGGGGCAAGGACTGGCAGTTTGAACTTGTTTAATACGTCTCCATGAAATCGAGAAGGTATCTGCAGAATACCTTCATGGTTAATAATAAAAACATCATCATTTTCCCTGAGATTGATGTCAGAGACAAATCGCTTAAGGATTTTCATATCAATAGTGGCCCTGAGAATACAGAAAGTCCTTTTTTCAGGACAATCCTTTTTTACAGCAATCGCAAAATGTGGCAATCTCCGGTATCCCATAAAGACGTCACTAACATAAACATTGCGAACTACCACTTCATTGAACCACTCCTGATTCGAATAATCCTTCCCTGTCAGGGGATAGGGACCCGCGTATGCCTGCTGAATGCCGTTCGCATCAATTAATCCAAGATCAACGAGTCCGCTGAATTCTTTTTCGAATTTGGTAAAGATATCAGTCAGCATTTTCTGATCTGATAATTGGTCAGAAGAATAAGAAGAGGCAAGAAACCGTAGGGCTGAAACTTTCTCATCTATAAAATATTCAATAGATTGTTCCGTATTCTCAATCTGCCATTTTACTTGATTGCGGAAATCATCTTTGAGAATGTGCTGGAACCAGAAGTAGCTTATCGTCACTACAATAAAGAGGGGAACCAGCGAAAGCATTGCATCTAAGAGGACTATACGTATCTTTAGACTCTTGTAACGATCTCTGCCGAGGATTTTAAAATAATCGTGCGGGTGAAATAGAACCTTTAGAAGGTCGGTTAATCTTCTCTCCATTTGTTATTGGATTCGTCCTTTCGCGACATAAGTAAAAGGGATTATCCGATGAATTCTAACGTGCACCTAATATGGTACTATTTTGCCTTGTCGTATTATGCCGAGGCCCATTGGGACCTCAAGGCCACCGTAACTATCAATAGAGACTTCTCCCATAACTCCATCGTGTATGCTGTTAATAAGTTTATATGATACGGTATCGGGGTTTCCTTTCTTTCCTATCAAGCCATTGATAAGTCCTTCAGCGAGTATATTCATGCCATGATATGCAAAAGTTGTATCAAGATCTGGCGCATAACCATATGCTTTGCTGAAACTTTCTTCAAACTGTTTAGCTTTTTCATTTTTTAGAAAAATATATTTGGGACCTGCTACTATTGCCCCCTCCAGAAGGTTGGCCGGAATGTTGTTTGGCATAATAAATCCCCATCCACCTGTGATCTCTATCTTCCCGAGCAATTTTTGCCGGGCCAGCTCTTTAAATAAAGAAACATATTCAAAACCGTGTCCAATAAGCAAGAGACTATTTGCGCCGGAGTGTTTTAATCTCTCGATCTTGGTTTTAAAATCTTTTTCTTCAGCTTTATAAGGTTCGTAATAGACCACATTGATTCTACTTTTCAAAAATCCAGGGATAAGGTAGACAGTAAGTTCCTTAACAGTATCAGGATGATTTAGATAGAGAATTACGACTTTTTTCTTCTCTTTGTTTTTTTTGTAATATTCCAGGAGTTGATTTGCCTCTGCGAACATGCTCTCATACAGCCTGAAGGCGTAGGGTGATTCCTTTTGAATGTCGGGATCCATACAAAGCATGGCTATTATGATTTTATTTTTGTTGGCTATAGGAAGTATGACCTCGCTTATTGCATAGGTAGAAGTAATGAAGGCTGATACTTTGTCAACATTCATTAGTTTATTGGCAACGGTAACAGCTTCGTTGGGACTTCCTTTGCTATCTTCAAAAAGTACCTTGATTATCTCTTTATTATGTTTGCTATTTGTATTTTTAACGCTGAGTTCTATGGCTTTCTTCTCATCTTCACCTAAGAAACTCATAGGACCTGTTAAGGGCAATATTGCCCCAATTTTAATCTCTTTCAGTTCCTTAAATTCTTGCTCTTTCTCTTTTTCTGCAGGACTTGAGCAACTAAGTAAGAGGGAAATCAAAAAGACAGTTACTATCACGTTTGCAAGGGTCGCTACCCCCTTATGCAGTTTCATTACAGTTTTTGTATCCCTTCCTTTTTGAGATTTTCAGGATTTTATTTTATATCTTTGATAAAAATATATACAAGTGGGAAAGTAAGCAGGAAGTAGCAAAAATTTAGCCTATATTATTAATAAAATAGATGGTGGATGTAGTATTTGAGCGGCTTTAATTCTTTTGAAGAAAGAATTTACCTCGGAGGCTCGATCGGTATCGAGCCGAGAATGAGCGAAAATGCTGCATCCGCCATAAATCAAAAAATTATGAATTAAATGGGTTAGGGAATTTTTCGCATTGTTCCCTTATCTTGATGACCTACGACTCATAGAAGGGAGGCGTAGGAGGGGGTGATTCAACAGATTTGTTTTCATCACCCTCCCCGACTGTCGTTTCTTCACTTCCTGTCAAGATGGAAAAATCAGGGCTCCAAGTCTGATTGCAACTGTAACCGGTCTTCAGCGTTATATCTTCAGTACATAATATCGTAACCAGACATATGCAGTACAGATGATGACTGACTCGATCATCAACGGCATACCGTAGAGCATAAACTTCTTAAATGATATTGGTCTCCCCATTTTTTCTGCCATACCAACAACTATAACATTTGCAGATGCACCGATAGCAGTTCCATTGCCACCGAGACATGCCCCGAGAGCAAGTGACCACCACATAGGCATCAGGTCAGGATGATGTAAGAGCTGAATCCCTGAAAAATTGGGCCATAGCTGTTTAGCCATATCAATAATCAACGGGTTCATAGTGGCAACATAAGGGATGTTATCTATAAATGCTGATGCAAACGCTGAAAACCACATTACGATCATGGAAGTGCCAAGAAGGTTACCTTGTGTAACCTCAAGGACCTTAATAGACATCCACTTTATAAGCCCTACCTTTACAACACCTCCGATGATCATAAACAGCCCCATAAAGAAAAAGAGCGTGGCCCATTCTGCCTCAGCAAGAATATGATGAGGTTCTTTTGTTCCCGAGACAAGGAGCAGAAGTCCAGCGCCAAAGAGGGCGATGGTTGCAGGCTCAAAATGGAGCATGCCATGAAAAACAAAGCCTGTTATAGTAACTGCAAGGACAACAAGGGATTTCTTTAATAACACCGGATCTTTAATTGCCTCATTCTCATTCATAGCCATAACCCTCTGCCTTAATTCCTCTCTTACGTGCATCTTTTTGCCAAATATGAACTTGATACTTATTACATATGCTATCAAAACAAGTATTATTACTGGTGTGAGGTGGTAAACAAATGCCATGAAGTCCAGTTGGGCCTTTGAGGCAATCATGATGTTCGGCGGGTCACCGATGAGTGTAGCAGTTCCACCGATATTAGATGCGAGGGATTCTGTAATAAGAAAAGGCACCACATCAAGTTCAAGCGCCTGGCAGATGAGCAATGTAACAGGGGCGATAAGAAGAACTGTTGTTACATTGTCAAGGAATGCTGAAACAACAGCAGTCACAACCGAAAATATTGCCATAATCATAAATGGTTTTCCCTTTGCTACTTTGGCGCTTTTTATTGCGATATACTCAAACACACCGGTAGGCTTCATAATGTTGATGATTATCATCATGCTTACCAGCAGGAATATGACATTCCAGTCTATTCCTAACTCCAGTGAATTAAAAGCGTCTTCCTGAGTAACTATCTTCAGTACAATCATAAGTGCTGCACCAAAGATCGCTACTATTGTCTTATGTATTTTCTCTGATACTATCAGACCGTAAGCCAGGAGAAAAATGGCTGTTGCTATCCAGAATGGCATCCCCATTACAACCTGGCTTGTTGCAGCAACTTCCTGCGTCATTTCACACCTCCTGTATTTTCCTTTAACATCGTCTTAACAATAGCAAAAAAAATATCCCTTTCGTAAATCATTCCAACTACCTTTCCGGTTTTATCTACGACAGGTAATCTCTTTATGTTCTTTCTTATCATGTAGTCAACTGCATCCATAAGCGGGGCATCTTCCTTTACGGTCATCACATCCCTCGTCATAAGGGTAAATACCTTCTTATCAGCAATCTTCTTTGCCATCTCCTCGAGCATTCCTTCCCAGGTAAAGCCTCCAACATTCATTAAATCCATATAAGCAGGATGAACTGCCTTCAGAATATCTCTCATGGAAAGCATACCGACAAGCTTCCCCGACTCATCAAGGACTGGCAAACCCTTTACTCCAATCCTCTCTTCCCCTCTCCGTGCAGTCCTGAGAAGATTTACCGCGTCCTTGAGCTTATCATCAGGCTTCAAATAGTCCTGAACAGGAATCATCAAATCCTTAGCTTTCATAAAGCCTCCACTATTTATTTGTTTGAATGGTTTAATGGTTTAAGGTTCAAAAGTTTGAACTAATTCTTAACCGTTAAACCATTTAACTTTATGCCATTTAACTATTCATTAATCTAATTTGATTTCTTGTTTTACCCCATCTATGACCGCATAGCATTCTGCAGGCCATACATAGTTTCCATCAGGACCGTGAATCTGTATGCCTGTCATCAAAGCATAATCACTTTTTGTCGTATCCACGACTTTTTCGAGGACATGTTCGAGGTCTGTCTGAATAACCTTGCGGGTTATTTTCGTAAGTTCAAGAAGG
>Ga0129298_10000362_pt1 | contig 17651 bp, 18 predicted proteins | sample I19B2metaG_FD_94707 | JGI IMG/M metagenome (GOLD analysis project Ga0129298, IMG submission 94707) | Lake sediment bacterial and archeal communities from Gulf of Boni, Indonesia to study Microbial Dark Matter (Phase II) - ​I19B2 metaG | ecosystem: Environmental > Aquatic > Freshwater > Lake >... | reverse complement strand
TTACGAAAGCCGACCTCGCCACTTTTTACTCGCTGTCAAGCAAAAAATGTGGCAACCAGCTGATTATTTTAGCTTCTTAAAGAACAAACCGGTTAATGCAACTTCCTAACCGGACACTACTGGGTCGATTGACAAAAAACGTCACTTATTTGTGACGCTTTACGCTGTTAGGACAATTTCTGTATGCTTATGTTTCTTTTTGTTGCGTGATTTCAGTCTGTTAGCCGTGTAGACAATTGGCATTTTGTGTGCATGGTGATTAGGTGTTGTTTCATCATACAATGCTCGTCCGAGCAATAACCAATGAAAGGAGAAGGACATGCTTAACAAAATCAGGAACAGAAAAGGTTTCACCCTGATCGAGCTGCTGATCGTTGTTGCGATCATCGGCATTCTGGCAGCTGTTGCCATCCCGCAGTTCGCCGCCTACCGTATGAGGGGCTACAACTCCTCGGCCACCAGTGACTTGAGGAACTTCAAGACTTCGCTCGAAAGCTTCTTTGCCGACAATGCGAAGTATCCCTGATACAACTGTTTTTACAGCATAGTATTTGCGAACGAAAAAATATCATGGAGGTTTAATATGTTGAAAAAAATCGCAATCATAATCGCTTCCGTCGCAATGGCTGCTAATGCTTTTGCAGCTGCAACTGAAGTCACTTCTTGCTTGAGCAGCGATGCGGGCGCATGGGCAACTGCAAACATTAAGTTTGTTCCTTCCAAGAGCGTAGTTCTTGGCTATAAAGGTGGTACCCCTGCAGATGCTGCTGGTGCAAACAATTCTGTTTACTCGATCGCTTCCAAAAATACTTCCGGCGACAGCACCTACGGTGCAACCAGTGCATCTACTACGATCGTTTTCAGCAAGAATCTAGTGGCTGGAACTGCAATCGACATTAGCGCAGTTCCAACTCTCCCGACTGATCCTTCCGACTCTACGATCTCTGGTGGCGCAGACAACTGGTCTGTCCTCTAGAATATCAGACGATTAGGATGTTGAAAAAGGACGGGGTGCATGTTTTCGCACCCCGTCCTTATTAATTTTATAAGGTCTATATTATGTTTACTGAGCTCTATCATATAAATCTCAAGTGGATCGTGCGTGATCGGATTGTTCAGTCCCTTGCAGGGGTGGCACTGCTACTACTTGTGCTGGTGCCGGCCTTCAGCGTTCTCTCCATGCGCCAGGTCCAGGAGCTTTCCATAACTCTATCATTATCATGGATCTCTTTAGTATTATTCGTCCTTTCGACCCTGCTCGGTGCATCATCCGTTTGGCGCGATGTTGAAAAGCGTTATACCCTGTCGCTCTTGCCACTACCCTATTCAAGGGGGACCTACCTTTTAGGTAAATTCATTGCTATTTCCGTTTGTCTGGTCACAAGTGCTCTTGTTTTCACTGTAGTAGCCGCAGTAGCGATCTGGTTCAGTTCTGGCTTGTATCCATCAGCTTCACCGATCAACTGGGGGGCTATCGTGATTGCCGTCGTGTTTGACGTCATGAAATATATTCTCTTGGCAGCTCTTGCGCTTCTGTTCTCCTCTTTTAGCACCTCTTTTTTTCTCCCCATATTCGGTACCATCTCAATGTTTCTTGCCGGAAATGCATCCCAGGAGGTTTTTGAGTTTATTACCAAAAGCTCAACGGGGGCAAAAATGTCTATTGTGGTCCGCCTAGCTGTAAAAACTTTTTACTATATTATTCCGAATTTTAATGCCTTCAACCTCAAGGTTTCGGCCATTTATCCGGTTCCCCTAAATGTTGAAGGCCTTTTCTATACAGTGATGTACTTCATGGTTTACACTGGAATTGTCTTGACTGCATCAACAATGATTTTTTCACGCAGAGAGTTCTGATGAGCATTCGTCTACTTTTCGGTGTTTTGCTTCTTTCTTATTTGGCTGTGATAGGCCCATTCACCAGTTATCTTAGTAACAGACCGACAATCAATAAGGTCGGTTATATCCCCGAAGGTGAGATGTTAAGATTTGCAGTCGGGGATCACCGCTACCTTGTTTCAGAATGGTCAGTTTTCAAGGTAATGCTCTATTTCGGTGGGATGTTCGAGGATAACGCCAATAAGCTGAAGCTTCCGACCGAGTATGGAAACATGGCGAGGGTAATTTCTTCGGCGGTTTTCCTTGATCCGTACAATATGGATGCCTATTATCTTGCCCAGGCTTCTTTTGTCTGGGATGTAAAGGATAGCGCCAGGGATATTAACAAATTACATGCCTATGGCATGCGCTACAGAAAGTGGGACTATTATCTTCCTTTCTTTGCAGGGTTCAATGCCGCCTATTTTCTCCATGATTTCAACTCGGCAGCAGAGTACATGAAAAAGGCTGCAGAGTTATCTGGCGACCCTCTTTTTGCCAACCTTTCCGCGAGGTATTTCCATCAGGCAGGGCGTACAGATCTCGGAATTCTGTTCATTGACTCAATGGCCAGGAACGCAAAGGATGAAAAAATCAAAAAGTCATTCGTTATGCGTAAGGAGGCACTGATTGCAGCCCGCGAGATTTCCAGTGCTGCGCAACTTTACAGAAAGCACCTCGGTCAATTTCCATCTTCATTAAACGAACTTGTCAGTAGCGGGTATTTGAAGCAAATACCAGGGGACCCCTATGGCGGAAAGTTTTATTTGACTGATAAGGGGACGGTTGAAAGTACGAGTAAATTTGCGTTTGGAGGGCAAAAAAGGTGAACTCCCTTTTCATAAATAATTTGAGTAAGGTTTATAAGGCTAAAAAGGGTAAAGAGGTTAAAGCCTTGTCAGGACTTGACCTGACTATCCATAAAGGTGAGGTTTTTGGTTTTCTTGGACCGAACGGTGCCGGTAAAAGTACTACCATAAAAACAATAATGGGATTGCTCAAGCCTACGGATGGCGAGGTTTTTGTTGAAGGGATAAGTATTAAGGATCCGGCTTCAAGAAAAAATATAGGATATCTTCCGGAAAATCCTAGCTTTTTCGATTTTCTCACAGCCAGGGAATATCTAGTTTTTATCGCTAAAAGCTTTCAAATGCCAGATGAAATGATAGCCAAGCGTGTTACAGAAACACTTGACCGCCTCGAGCTTACCGATGCTGCAGATCGTTCGATACGTGGTTACAGTAAGGGGATGGTCCAGCGTCTCGGCTTGGCACAGGCAATCTTGCATGACCCAGAACTGTATATACTTGACGAGCCCATGAGTGGACTAGATCCCCTCGGTCGGGCTCTGGTGAAAGACCTTATCATGGAGATGAAGCGACAGGGTAAAACCGTCTTTTTCAGTACGCATATAACAGCTGATGTGGAGGCTGTGTGTGATCGTGTCGGTGTCATAGTAAAAGGTGAATTGCGAGCTCTTGAGTGTGTCGAAAGCGTAGTTGAAAGGGGGATTGAGAAGTATAACATAAAGGTTCGGTTGAAAAACGGTACAGTACCAGTCTCTGGTTTTTTTTATGAGACATTGGATGAACAGAGAATCATGTATTGTGTACCAAGGGAGCAATTTGCCGATTTCATGCGATCAGCGGTCGCTACGGATTGCTGTGTTGATTTTGTGGAGCCTGTACGGAAAGATATAGAACGGTTTTTCCTTGAAATAGTTGAAGAAGGGTAACTATGGCGATTCGGCGTGGATATGCACTTCTTTTCCTGATATTCGTCACATTGGGAATTTATTATCCATCTATTTTTGCCGAAATCAGTCCGGTTGACGATGTTCAGATTATTACTTCATATATTAATACGGATCGATTTGACCTAAAGACGCTTTTTATCCCTAATGGTGGATACTATTATCGCCCTCTCCTTGGCTTGACACTTATTTTTGATAAATTTGCATGGGAGATGCATGAGAGTTTCATTCACCTTGAAAACATTCTTATCCATGCCATTAATGTGATACTTGTCTATCTTATCACTGAAATTATTGCAAGACGTTATGAGATTAAAAGTGCTTTCCTGCCTCTGATTGCATCATTTCTATTTGCAGTACACCCCATTAATACTGAGTCGGTCAACTGGATTGCTGGCAGGACCGATCTTCTTGCCGGCTTCTTTCTTCTTATCTCAATACTGCTTATTTTAAAATCCCTTGAAAGTAGTAGCCAATCATGTGGTATTGCAGGTGTAATGCTTTTCTTTATGGCCTGTATGTCCAAGGAAGTTGCTGTTTCAGCCTTACCCGGTCTGCTCGCCATTATATTTTTTTATGATCAACAAGGCTCATATAGGGAGAGATTACGTAAAAATTGGGCAAGTTCAGGTGCCTTGTTGTTTACTGTATTGTTTTTTAGTCTGCTGATGTTGCGGTTTTTTATTTTCAATCGTGGGGATAATGGCATAAAGTTGCTGACATCAACGCATAGCAATTCAGTCTCAGACCTCCTCAGTCACTCACGCCTTGTTTTTACTGCTCTTGGATTTTATGTAAAGAAACTCTTTATCCCCTGGCCTTTGAATTTTGCTATTGTTAAAGTGTCCGGATACTATATTTGGGTTGGTGTTGCAGCTTTGGTGTATGTCTTTTTCCTTTTTGTTAAAAGGGGATTATTGTCCGCCTTGGTAATAACAACAATTGCACTGATTTCTCCTGCACTTCTCGTTTCAGTTGCTCGAATGACATGGACCCCTTTAGCCGAACGATATCTATATATGCCAAACGCATTGTTTTGTATCATCATTACAGTGATTGCATATAAAAAATTGTCTTTTGATAAAGCATTTGCAAGTAAACTGTTACTAATTTCTTTGATTTTGTTATTTATCTTTATTAGCCACTCGACGGTTAAGAGGAATATACTTTGGCAGGATAATGTTGCCTTGATGCGTGACACGTTACGTAACTCGCCGGATTTTTATCTTGCCCAGAACGCTCTTGCATTTTCCCTTAAGCAAAAAAATAGATATGATGAGTCGAGAGCCTTGATGATGTCCATAAAAGCACCGGATGGTAGCAAGCGTGGAGGGAAATTGATAGACAGTAACCAGGCGATGATTCTTGTTGCCCAGGGTGACTTCTACGGTGCAAAAAAGTTGCTGCTAAGAAATTCTGAGAATGCCGGCGTACTTCATTCGCGAATTTTGGAAAATCTTGTCAGTGTCAATCTGCATCTTCTTGCAAGGGAAAAGAATGAGGAGAAAGTGTTAACGCTCAAGAAAGAAACAGTAGGTTTTTTATTGGAACTTCATGAAAAAAGTGGAGACCCTTTTTATTATTACCGTATTGGCCAGTTCTATCTTAATACTGGCGATAAATTGAAGGCCAGTCATTATTTTTCAGAGGCTGCGCAGCGCTCTCCTCAAGGAACACATTATAAACTGGCAGCTGAAAAACTCTCGAATAAATTGAAAGAATGAACATTTTCCCTTACATACGTCTTTTCCGTCCTGTGCAGTGGCTGAAAAATCTTATGATTCTGTTTCCTCCATTTCTTGGTGGAGTCATCTTTCAGGATCGGATTCTATCCAATGCTATTTTACCTCTTGTTGCTTTCTGTCTTGCCTCAAGTGCAAGTTATATAGTTAATGATCTGATAGATATAAAAGCCGACAGGGGGCATCCGTCAAAAAAATACAGACCACTCCCTTCAGGAGAGATTCCGGTCGGAAATGCTCTAGTAATAGCGGTAATATTCCTTGTCCTTTCGCTGCTCGCGGCTAAGTCAGTATCCCTTCGCTTCTTATTTCTTCTCCTTGCCTATCTGTCTGTTTCGACGCTATATTCGCTGCAACTGAAGAACTACCCGCTGCTAGACATATTCTCAATTGCCTCCGGATTCATCCTCCGTCTGCTGGCCGGCGGGGAAGCTTTTGATATATCCATTTCCGAGTGGCTTTTCCTTACTGTTTTCCTACTTGCTCTTTTTTTAAGTACTGGCAAGCGCTATGGTGAGAAGAGAACCCTCGGTGAGCAGGCGGTGAACCACCGTAGGGCCCTTGCCGCCTATCCGGACGGTTTTCTGGACGGCCTTCTCTTCATGTCTGGCTCTGCGGTGCTGGTTACCTATACCATGTATGTAATAGCAAGACATTCAAATCTGCTCCTCTACTCTGTACCCTTGTGCTGCTTCGGGTTATTACGCTACATTATGAGGGTTCAGTCGGGCAGGGGGGGGGACCCAACTGAGTCGCTTACACGGGATTTATCCCTGCTAGTTGTAGGTGTTACGTGGGCGGTCCTTATGGGGTTCGGAATATATGGCTGACGATATGAGCCGTGATAGAACGTCCAATTGCGGAGATGTTTACGATCTCCCATATTTTTCAGCGCGTAACCAGAATAGGGATCGACCCGCGCTCTGGTTTTATGAGCGTCTCGTCCGTCGATGGATCAAGCCGGGCGCTCTCCTTGACTACGGTTGTGGCACCGGCTATTTTCTGAGGAGACTGGCAAGGCATTACCTCGTGTCCGGCTACGATCTTTCCTCCCAGGCACGACAGGCAACGCTCAGAAATGTGCCCGGAGTAGATATTTACGGTAATTCGTGCGACATCCCGGCACACAGTTTTTCCGGAATCGTGTCGTTGCATGTGCTGGAACATGTTTCCCGTGCAGAACTTCCTGATGTTCTGGCCTGCTGGAAGCGCATCCTTCGCCCCGGCGGAAGGGGGGTTTGTGTCGTCCCTGACCTGGGAGGCAGGGGGCATCTCCTGGCCGGCAATCGCTGGAACGGTTTTGGCGACCCGACCCATGTTTCCCTTATGGGGCACACTGAATGGCAGGCTCTATTCATAGCGGCGGGATTCAGGGTAGTCTCCGTCGGTACAGATGGACTCTGGTGCCTGCCGTACAGACTCGGTAAATCCAGGCTTGCCGACGGCTTGAGATTTGCGGTGCCGACGGTCGTACAGTACGCTCTCGGCAGGCTTGTCCTGCCTCCCGGCAGCGGCGAATCGGCTATTTTCCTACTTGAAAATCGTCGGTAAGCGATCTGTACTGATATGCCATGAAAGTTGAGTGTTCTGCATGAATATCCTGGTGTACCGCCACTCCCTGTTAAGCCGAGGTGGTGACAAAATGATAGTGCTCCAGGCTAATCATCTCGCCTCTCAGGGGCATTCTGTCAGCATTTTGACTGCTGTGATGGACACGGTTTTTACTCTTGACCAACGTATTAACGTCAGTATCCTTCCGTCAAGGAGTAAATTTGCAACTATTCTTACTGCTGTGACAACCAGTTTCTCCGCAGACCTGATCATTGCCGATATCATCGCCATGGTCACGTTCCTTGCGATCCGGAACAGGGACAAGGTAATCTGTTATGCTCAGGATTATGACGAATCGTACTACTCGTCAACCGCACCGAAACTGCTGATACGACTTTTTTATCTATTCAGCCTGACGTTTTTCAGGATCCCTGCTATTGCGGTATCGCATCCGCTGGGATCCCTGTTGTCCCGCAGGTATCATGCAGATGTACGAGTGGTGGAAAACGGTATCGACACATCCAGATTTTTTCCCGATCCAGATTCCGAACTGCTCACCCTGAAGGCAGGACGGAAGGCTATTCTCGTGCTGGCTCGGTCTGACCTCAGGAAAGGGTTCGATATTGCCTGCGAGGTTATCCGTCGTCTCGAGGTTACGTCTGCCGCCCAGATCGAAGTCTGGACAGTCGGCGAGGAGAATGCCAGCCTCTTTGCAGGAATTGCCCACCGCCATCACGGATATGTTGATGAAAATCGTCTGCGGTGCATTATGAGCAGTGCTGACATTTTTCTTTATCCTTCCCGGCATGAAGGGTACCCACTGATGGTCCTGGAGAGTTTTGCCTGCAACTGTCCGGTCGTCACAACCGTGGCTGTTCCCTATGCAGAGCAGTTGGTCAATGCCCTCGTAAGCAACATTGAGGATACAGACACCCTGACAGCTCATGTGCGGTTGCTGCTTGACGATCCCGATCTGGCAGACGAACTGGCTTCACGAGCGTACCGGTTTGCCCTTGAACATGACCTTGCATCGACCTGCCAGCAGTTTGCTGACAGTCTAGAGAGTCTTCATGGACGCTGATATCCTGCTCACCGTTGTCATGCCCGTATATAACGGCGCCGGTTTCCTGCTGCGCGAGTCTATTGAAAGTATCCTGGACCAGGATTTCCAGAAGTTCGAATTTATTATCATCGACGATGGTTCGACTGACGAAAGTCATGCTATCATCAGTCACTACGCTGCATGCGATCAGAGAATACGGGTTATCACCAATAAGAATAACTGCGGAATCGTTGCTGCACTTAACCGTGGGATCCTGGCGGCAAGGTCCAAACTGATAGCCAGGATGGACTGCGGCGATTTTTCCTTTCCCGACCGGCTGACAACCCAGTATGAATTTATGACTACTCATCCCGAGCACGTACTGGTATCGTCTCAGGTGGTCTGGACCGACGATGCTGACCGGATTCTCCGCACCACGACGTTCCCGACTGATGACGTGTCGATTCGGCAGAAACTGTTTACGAAGGACAACGTTCTGATGCATCCGGCAGTCATGTTCAGGCTGCTGCCGAACATGCTCTACCATGAGCGATCCTGTGCAGAAGACTACGATCTCTGGTTGAGACTGTCACTGAGCGGAAAACTGCATATAATTGACAGACCGTTACTGAAAGTTCGGCTGAACGCGCAGGGTACGACCTACTCCCGGAAAATAATGCAGATCAGAACCGTCGATGCGATTCATGTCGAATTCAGGGAGCGTTTTCTCAAGAAACACGGGGAGTACGTTTATGACGTACCTGTACTGGGCAGCTTGGAAAATGCCCAGCAGGATATGTTCAGCTATTTTACCGGTCGTGCCATGGGGTTTCGCCGATCCTCAAAGGTGCTCTATGCTCTGTGCAAGCTGCTTTCCGTCCTGGTCTGCCCCGTTTATCTCTGGTTCCTGCTCGCATCCTGTCTCCGCAAACTTACCGTAAGGCGTGATGCGCTCTTCAGAAAGTACGTTACCTATGGACACTAACATGAAGATTGCTGAGCCCTTCAGGGCTGAAGATTATGATGTCGTCATCCAGCCGGGAAGAAGCATCATGCGGTACTGGGGTGACCTGTGGCGCTACCGTGAGTTGATGTATTTTCTCGCGTGGCGCGATATTCTCGTCCGGTATAAACAGACAGTCATCGGTGTTGCCTGGAGCATCCTCCGACCGCTCCTGACGATGATCGTCTTTACCATTGTCTTCGGTAAACTGGCACGGCTCCCTTCCCACGGGATACCTTATCCAGTCCTGGTGTTTGCGGCCCTGCTTCCCTGGCAGTTTTTTGCCAACGCCCTGGCGGAATCGAGCAACTCGCTCATAGAAAACGCGAATCTCCTTTCGAAGGTCTACTTTCCGCGCATGCTGGTTCCGGCAAGCTGTATAGCGGTCTGTATCGTCGATTTCTCAATCTCACTGGTTATCCTCTCAGGCCTTATGATATGGTGCCAGGTGCTGCCGACATGGCGGCTCCTTACGCTGCCGTTATTCTTCATGATGGCCTTGCAGTCAGCGTTTGGTTTTGGACTCTGGATGGCGGCACTTAATGTCAAGTACCGTGATTTCCGCTATGTAGTCCCGTTCATTGTTCAGTTCGGCCTGTTTATTTCTCCGATCGGGTTCAGCAGCTCAATCGTCCCGGAAGAGTGGCGTCTCCTGTATTCCCTCAATCCGATGGTCGGGGTAATCGACGGATTTCGTTGGGCACTGTTAGGCTCGACTGTGGAGATATCCTGGTTCGGACTGCTTCTGTCGAATGTCGTAGTCATGTTGGTCTTTCTGCTCGGACTCAGTTACTTCAGGAAAACAGAGAACTATTTCGCGGATATTATCTAGCGCATGGATGTTATCAGTGTCGAGCATATCGGGAAGAAATACATTCTCAGGCACCAGCGGAACGATTCATACGTGTCTCTGCGTGATGTGTTGATGGAGTCTTTCACTCGTGTCGGCAGATCGCTGTTCCGTTCGGGAACTGAACTGCCGGGGTCTACTGAACGGGAAGATTTCTGGGCGCTGAACGACATCTCTTTCCGCATTGGCCAGGGCGAAAAAATCGGCATCATCGGCCGTAATGGTGCCGGAAAATCGACCCTGCTGAAAATTCTGAGCCGAATTGTTGAACCCACTACCGGCAGGATTGGCATCAAGGGGCGCATCGCCAGTTTGCTGGAGGTCGGCACCGGTTTTCATCCCGAACTGACCGCCAGAGAGAATATTTATCTCAATGGTTCGATTCTCGGGATGTCTCGCACGGAAATTGCCCGCAAATTCGACGAAATCGTCGCCTTCGCCGAAGTTGACAAATTTCTAGATACGCCGGTCAAGCGCTTTTCGTCCGGCATGTATGTCCGCCTGGCATTTGCCGTAGCCGCCCACCTTGAGCCGGAAATCCTCTTGATAGACGAGGTCCTCGCGGTAGGCGATGCCCTGTTTCAGAAGAAATGTATTGGCAAGATGGAGGAAGTTTCTGCCCGGGAAGGGAAGACTATTTTTTTTGTGAGTCACAACATGCAGGCCATCAGGCAGTTTTGCCCGCGATGCCTGTTACTGCATGGAGGGAGGTTGCTTGCAGATGCGGATACAGATGCCGTTGTGCGACAGTATTTGCAAAATAATTCGGTCGGCGAAGGCAATGATATCGAACTGGCAATAGCACGTCTCCCGGTTGACCCTGTTTTCCGCCTGCTTAACGTGAGGGTGCTGCAGAGAGGTGAAGCGATCTCCCGCGTGGAAAATGGTGAAGATCTCGCCATTGAAATCACCTACAGGCTCACTGAGCGAACGATCGGTTTCAGGATTTTTTTCGACCTCTATGACCGGGATGAAAATCTACTGTTCAGAACGTTTCAAGATGACTGTGCCGGAAGTATCCAGGCGGTACCGGCAGGCACATACGTGTCTCGCGGGATCATTCCGGCGAATCTTCTCTCCCCCGTTATGTACGAGATTCGTGTGCTGGCAACCATTTTCGACGTCCGGATGTGCATTCCTTATCCGGGGATCCGTATCCCGATTGATGTCGAACGTACCGGGATAGTCAACCGCGCGTATCTTGCGGAACCTATCCGTGGCAAACTGGCTCCAGCGATCAACTGGACTACCACCATCCTGGAATAGAAACTGGAGTTTCCTTTGTTCAGAAGCCTTTATCAGTATGCCACCGCAGCCTGGAATACCCTGCCTTTGGTTTGCCTGGAGCGAACTGTCATAAGAGTCAACGATATCCGTGAAGTCAATCGGATCTTCCGTTGGCATCATGACCCTCTGCTCGATCGTTCTGACATCTACGACTTCGAGTATATTGAAGATGTCAACGAACGTCGTATACGTGACGCCGAATGCCTGGCTACTGTTGCCGCTAACGTTTCGGCACGCACTGTTCTTGAGATCGGAACGGCGAGTGGCAGGGCAACGACCCTGCTGGCTCTCAACGCACCTGATGCGTCGATATACACGGTCAACATTTCGCCAGAAGAGATTGCTTCCGGGCAGGGGGGGAAATTAACGACCATTGCTCTTGAACGGGAAAAAATCGGCGCTGAATTTCGCAGGAGGAACCTCACAAACATTACCCAGATATATGCCAATACTGCGACATGGGAACCGGACATCGGCATGATCGATATCGCCTTTATCGATGGGTGCCATGATGCCGATTTCGTATTTAATGACACGGTAAAAATTCTCCGTCACATGCGTCCGGGAGGGTTCATCCTCTGGCATGATTTCAATCCGGACCTTGTCCAGCAGTATCACTGGATCCGCTGTGTTTGTAGAGGGCTTGAGCGCTTATGCCGTAAGGGGTACATCCGGGGCAGAATTATACATGTGCGTGATTCCTGGACAGGAATCTATCAGGTGCCATTCAATTGAAATCGCCAGTATCAAAGCTAAAAATTCTATACGGCTATTCCTGGTTTAATTCTTCTGCGTATGGCAACGTTCAGGATCTCAATCTCGCCTACATCCGACAATTGAATGATGCAGGCTTTGATGTAGAGGGTTTTTGTCTGACGTTGGATCCTCCTGGCCCCTGTCTCAACTTTAAAAACCTTGATCGTCGATGGCGTTATGGTGATAGAAAACTCCTTCGCATGTATGAAATGTTGGAGCATGCTCTGGAAGGCAAAGATGTCTTCATCAACGGCCCCGGTATCAATCTTCATCCTGAGTTTGTTGCTTCCCTCCCCGTATATACGGTGTTCCAGTGTTTTGATGATCCGGAAAACTCCCATAATTTATCCAGGCCCGTTGCCGCGTCCTACGATTTATGTCTGGTAGGGAATATCGCTGAAGTCGAAACCTATCGCTCTTGGGGAGTGAAGGCTGCCGAATGGTCGCCGATGGGCCTGCAACCTACCATTTACAATCCTGACCTTACCTATGAAATGATCCTGTCCGGTGAGCGGGGTATCGACCTGTTCATGATGTGTGACCGTTTGTCTCCCTGGAGGCGTGAACGACTCGACAGGCTGTCGACAGCGTTCCCTGATGCCCATTTTTTTGGTCGGGGCTGGCCGCGAGGCTACCTGCCCAATGATCAGGAAATCGCCTGGCTGCAGCGATCTAAAATCGGGCCGAATCTGCATAACTCCACCGGTCCGATCAACTACAGAACGTTTTATCTACCGGCAAACGGAGTCATGCAGATCTGCGACAACAAGAGTCACCTAGCTGCGATCTACGAACTTGGCACCGAGGCCGTCGGTTTCGATACGGTAGATGAGTGCATCGATCTCTGCCGGTATTATCTGGTACATGATGACGAGAGGCGGCAGATCGCGGCCAACGGCTGGAAACGAGCGGTGACCGATTATACGGAGAATGCCGTTTTTTCTAGGAATGTTATTTTGTTTGAAAAAATGCTCAAAAATAGAATTTCTAAACCTCGATCGTCTGCCATCAGAGAACAACTGAATACTACCTCAAGAGTAGGGCCTCTTTATACTGTTACATCAGATTTTGTCGCCCCAGCACGGCAAACATCAGCTAGTTTTCTGAGAAACTTTAAAAATAGTTCTGTCCATATAGTTAATTGGATCAAAAATTTAGTGAATTTGACACGGTGATATGATGTTTTGGCACCTATTTCCTAACAAAAGGAGTCCACGAAAGCCCAAGATATTGTTGCTAGTCGACAAACGCGGTTGGGCGTATGATTTTTCAGCCAGGCAAATCGCAACTTATTTAAAGGACGATTTTGATTTCGACATTAGATACGTACGGGAAAGGCCCAGGCTTAATCTCTCATCATATGATTTCATATATGTATTTTTTTGGGGTGAAACCTTTTATCAGAAGTACAAATACAGTATTGATAGAGTCGTAAAGGGGGTTTCCAGTCATAGATGGGAAGATGATTCTCTTTACGGACCATGCTCACCAGACGAGTTTGTCGCCAAATATCTGCACAGTTCCCAGGCAGTGTTATGTACTTCACAGCGATTGTATGATGCAGTCAAAAGCCTTCATCCACGTGTTTATCATACCCCGAATGGTTACTCACCAGATATGTTTTTCAGGTATAAAAATAGAACTGGTGAGCTTACCATAGGATGGGCTGGTAATATTCAAGATGATCTGAAGGGCTATAGTGAGGTTCTTGAACCTGCATGCAGTGATCGTTTTCGTCTACTCACAGCTTCTGGAACTATTCCTCATGATCGAATGAACAAATTTTATAATGAACTTGACGTATTTGCAGTCACCTCTAGGCACGAAGGTGAACCTTTAACTCTTATTGAAGCTATGTCGGCAGGATGCTTTCCCGTCTGTACAGACGTTGGCATAGTACCAGAATTAGTAATTCACGGAGTGAATGGATACATCGTGAAAGAGCGCTCAAAGGAAGCATTTGAAGAGGCATTTTTGTGGTGCGATGCCAATATTCACTTAGTACGGTGTGCTGGTGAAAATAACAGTCATGAAATACAAAAAGTTCGCAGTTGGGAAATATGTTCGTCAACATTTAGAAAAGTTTTTACAGAGATATATACATCGGTATCTAAACCAAAATTCAGAAATGACGATGTTTCGTATGACACGTCGTTACCACATTTCAAACTTTTCTGTAATATTTTTCACCGTAATGGTTTTGATCAAATTCATGGAATCACACTGAGAGGATGTACAAATACGCTATACCTATTTGGTGATACACCGGTTGAATATGATGGGTACGATACACTTGCAAATTTGCATAACAGTCTAATAAAAGAGCTTTCGTATGGTAAAAACTTTGAAGACCGAGTAGATCTCATAAACTATCTTAATTCTTCGCCTGATCAGATAGCATTACACGGTCTTTACCACACTGATTATTCAAAAATGTCTTATGATGAGCAAAAGCAAGATATTTTACAAGGAGTCGATATTTTGAAACTTCTTTTTCCACGAAAGCAAATACGGTATTTTATTCCTCCATTTAACAGAAGTAATCGGAACACTTACAAAGTATGTAATGAGTTAGGACTAGAAGTCGTCGGAAAAGAAGGTGTTCACTTAGAGTCAAAGTTAGTTGATTTGTCTATAAATAAAAGCACTTGGTATCGATATCACCATCACAGGTTTTACCCTGAAAGTACTTTTTCTTATTATAAGTTATCTTTAGAATTACTTGAAAGCGCCATAAATCATGGAAAATAAGTGTAGTCTTTTTGTAACAAATGAGCTTGTTTTGTTAATTAAAAAAATGGCAATAGCATACTCTTCCGCAACAGGAGCTGATTCACCTGAATACTATGAGAGATACTATTTAGATTTCTCAGCCCATGCTGACGCAATTTATAGTGTTGGTAATAAATTGGGGATTACTGCAGCCGATAAAGTTCTTGAAATTGGCTCTGGTTTAGGTACAAGATGTTTGCTAGGTAACGCGATTCACGGTGCTAATTTCGTTGGCCTTGAACCTTGTGCAAATACATATACTAACCTTAAAGATGCTATTCTAATATTCAAATCAATAAATAATCATATAACTTATGAAGTGAAATACGCAACTGGTGAAAATAGCGGATTTGATAGTAATACATTCGATAAAATAGTCAGTTTCGAAGTGATTGAACATGTTAAAGATCCTGTTGGTGTGATAAATGAAATGTACAGAATTCTCAAGCCAGCAGGTACAATATTTATATCATCATGTAACTATAACTCAATTTATGAAGGCCATTATAGATCATTACTTATACCCATCAAAAATAAAAGGTTTCAGAAAACGTATCTCAAAATTATAAACAGAAATCCAGATTTTATGGACGAAATAAACTTCATTACAAAATCAGAGCTATTTAAGCAACTTGAACAAGCAGGCTTTGAGCAAATAAAGTTCCATTGTAACTTCGAAATAACACACTATGATGGATTAGCAAGCTATTTACCACATGAATATAAATTGAATAATGAATCATGTAATGCAAAACTAATACAAAAGCTAGTGCAATCTAGAATTGTAAATAACATCTTGTCTAAGGTTAATAGAGAATATAAATTATATGTAACTGCTGTTAAGCCAATATCTTAGCTTATTTAACATTTGGCATAGCAGATATGTTTCTTAGTAAGTGTATTGCGCTTATATTCAATATTTAATTATCAAATCATATATTGACATAACGAATATAGTGGACTTATTCTCAATAAGGTAATAACGTGATTTCTCTCCTTGATCGATTAAGGCAATTAACTTTGCGTAAACCACACTTAATTGCATCTTCCGTATCAGAAATTCTTGAGAAACATAAGGTTTCATTATGGTTTTACTATGCTTTCATACAATGGCGACATCGCTGGCACGTCTGGCGCAGTATCCTCTGGATAGTCCGTAACCTGAGCCCCGGTGCGCGTATCCTCGAAACCGGCGCCGGTTGCGGTTGGAACCTCTTCTGGCTTGAAGCGAACGGGTTCTCATCTCTGGTCGGGATCGACATCGACGCGTCGGCGGTTGCCGCCGGCAACGACCTAGTAACACGGCATCAGAACCGTCTTAACCTGAGATGCGACGACGCACTTTCCCCGACTACCCTCGGCGACCAGGTTTTCGATGTTATCCTGGCGCTCAACTGGACCTATCATGTGCCGGCATTCGATCTCACCCGTTTCCTGCAGACCTATACATGTCATCTTGTTCCGAACGGGGTGATCGTCATGGATCTGATTGATGCGTCGTTCAATGCTCATCCCGACAATGCCTACCTTACCTCCGATTGGAAGCGGCCTAAGTCAGAACGGGCACCGAGTGAATACCTGCACCGCTTCGATGAAGCCGGGTTCCAGTGCATTGCAGCGTCTTGCGGCTACTGCATCATTGCCAGTTTCCGTCGCCATGGAACCATACCGCGTTCGCTGTATGTCCTGCAACACGGCTGACCTATGCTTGCCAGCAAGAAGGTCATACTAATTCTTCCGAGCCTCGAGCTTGGTGGAGCGGAACGGCAGGCCGTACTGCTCGGCCGATTCCTGTCACTGGAATGCGGTGCGAAGGTAGCTGTCTGGGGGCTCGAGAGCCCCGGACCGGTACATGACCTCTGCCAGGAGGCCGGGCTCGACTGCGCCCTTGTACCGTTTCGGCCGACCGGCAATCCCGTCGCAGATCTCATCAGGACCATCGCATTTGCCCGCACACTTCGCCGTGCCCGCCCCGACATCCTCCTCCCGTATACCCTGATTCCCAACCTGCTGGTCGGCCTGGTCTGGAAAGCGACGACCGCCCGGATCTGTGTCTGGAACCAGCGCGATGAAGGTTTCAACCTGCATCAGCAGATTGCCTATCACCGCTGGGCGGTCGGTAATGTGACTGGATGTATAGCGAATTCGGAGCGGGGCAGGGCTCGTCTGGTTATGGATTTCCACCTATCGCCTGACCGGGTCGACATTGTCAGGAATGGCGTTATGTTGACTCCTCCCCAAAATGACCGCAAGTGGTGGCGTGACAAATTGGCAGTTCGGCAAGATGATATCGTAGCTTGCATGGTTGCCAACCTGCATAAATATAAAGATCATTTAACCGTGGTCAGGGGTTGGAGACTTGTCCATGATGAACTGTTCCGAGATGGAATTACGCCAAAACTTATTCTCGCTGGGCGATATGACGGAACGGAAACGACGATTCTCGAAGAAGTTGCCGCCCTTGGACTAAAGGATCATGTTAGGCTATCAGGTAAGATAGACGATGTATCGGGTTTGCTCGGGGCTGTCGATTTCGGTGTGTTCAGCTCCGTATCCGAAGGGTGTCCTAACGGAGTACTGGAAAGCATGCTTTCTGGACTGCCTGTTGTCGCAAGTGACATCGAGAGTGTTCGCGAGATTACGGGTTCTCAAGGGCGTGGGCTGCTTTTTCAGCCGGGAAATCCGAAGGATCTTGCGGATAAAATCATCACTCTTGTCCGTTCCGGTTCAGAAGAGCGACGTACTCTGGGAGCACGTCTAAAGTTTCACGTTAAGCAGATGTACAGCCCGGAACAGCTGTGCAGTAGGACAGAGGAGATACTTTGTCATTACCTCTCTTGTACAAATCCGAATTAGATGCTACTATCCATCGCCAATAGTTACGCTAGGAGGCAATAGATGGCGATTATCACCATATCCCGGGAGATGGGGACGGGTGCCTATAACATAGCCACTGAGGTGGCGAAGAAGCTCAAGTACACCTTTGTTGACGGGAACAAGATTGCCGAAGTGGCCGA
>Ga0129298_10000360_pt1 | contig 17680 bp, 14 predicted proteins | sample I19B2metaG_FD_94707 | JGI IMG/M metagenome (GOLD analysis project Ga0129298, IMG submission 94707) | Lake sediment bacterial and archeal communities from Gulf of Boni, Indonesia to study Microbial Dark Matter (Phase II) - ​I19B2 metaG | ecosystem: Environmental > Aquatic > Freshwater > Lake >... | reverse complement strand
TGATTTCTCACAAACTTTATATCGCTCCATGACACCTTATCGCCCAGAGCTTCCTTAACGGGGCCCAATCTGAGATCATCAGTCGCGTTGAGATAGCCTGCAATAAGGTTAATCATTTCCTCTGGAACAAATTCCGTAACGGGGATTTCACCTGTACCTACATAATGTGACAGGTGACCTTCTATAGTGCTTAAGCTCAGATTTCTTTCCTCCGCTATCTGAAAAACTGATCTGCCCTCTCTAAAGAGATTCAGACTGATTCTTTTCGTGTCCGCTTTCTTCTTTCTAATTGCCTCCTGTTCAATATATTGGGCTGCAGTCATGTCTATATTTTCCATTTTGCAATATGAGACGATCAGCTCCAGAAGATCCTCTCCCCACATCTGAGCTTTTTTCTTTCCAATGCCCTTAATTCTTTTCAGCTCAGAAAATGACTGAGGCAGAAAGTTTGATAAATCGAGAAGTGTTTTCTGATGCAAGATCTGGAAATGCGGGATTTTCAGTTCATGTGCTTTATTATTGCGCCAATCCTTCAGAGTATGGAATAGATCCGGATGAATAATTACATCAGATTTATCATCAGCCGGCTTTGCTGAATGAAGTTTTACCAAGGGAATCTCAACAAGCGATTTTGACCTGGCGTCGAGATATTTGCCAATCTGAAAACCAGATCTGACGGAATTGAGACATTCCATCTTTGCCAGGCAATCCTTTCTTGCTCTCTCAAAAGCCTCATTAACTGCTTTCCGTGTAGTTTTATTATCGGTTTCCACAGTATAACCGGCAAGCATTTCTTTCATCACGTCATTAAGTTTATCTGAAAAGTATACAGCTGCTTTTTTTACCCTTTCCTGCAGCGGTATATTTAATTCCGGATCAGCCTCAATATTTAAGAGTTCACTGATCTGAAGCCTGAATTTCCCTGATACCTCAATAACATCTGCCTTCATACCCGTATTGGTTTTTTCAAGCATTTCCAAAGGATTTCCCAGAATGCTGCCGGAGTGCTCATTTACAACTTTCTGGCAGTAACTTAGTTTGTGAATTATATCGGTAAAGTCGAAAAGCTCTGAAAGCAACTGCTGCTGGTATGCTCTTTTTGACTCTGCAAGCTGAATCTGTCCGGGTTGATTCTTTACTGAATCGTTAATAAAGTCTGATATATCAGGGTTATCAATTATGCTGCGCTGAATTATCCGGCTGCTGAGAACAAGACCACTCAGTGAGCGGCACCGGCTGAGAGCCACATATACCTGTCCGTGAGCAAATGCTGAGCTGGCATCAATTACAGCCCTGTCGAAGGTAAGCCCCTGGCTTTTATGAATAGTTATTGCCCATGCCAGTTTGAGAGGATACTGGGTAAAGGTTCCGATCACAGTCTCTTCAATCTCCTTTGTTTCATCATCGAGAGTATATTTCATATTCTGCCATTCCGCCATTTCAACACTTATAGATAATTCATCTTCAGGACATTTTACAATAATTGCATTTTCCTCAAAAGATTCCACCTTACCTATTTTCCCGTTAAAGAATAGCTTTTCGCCCGACATGTCATTCTTAACGAACATAACCTGGGCGCCTTTCTTAAGGATCAGTTCGCTGTCGTTTGGGTATGACATTTCAGGAAATTCATCCTTTATAACCGCTGAGAATGAATGAGTCCTGCCCGGAAGCTTCTGAAGCTTTGAGTCGTTTAGTGCCCGTGCCTGGTTATTGTGTGTTGTAAGAGTGATATATCCTCCTCCGGAATCGGGATCAAAGTCAGGAATATATCTTTTGTTAAGTTCTGACAGTACAAGCTGATCCACATTATTATCACGGATTTTATTAAGCAACTCAATAAAGGACTGATCTTCCTGCCTGTATATATGCTTCAACTCGATAGTGATGTAATCTGTACTTTGAAGTGCCCTGCTTCCGAAGAAGAAAAAAGAATCGTAGTATTTATCCATTATCTCCCTGTCATCCTCTTTTACAACCGGAGCAAGTTGCTGAAGATCGCCTATCATAAGCAACTGTACTCCTCCAAACGGCAGGTTTCTGGATTTGTATCTTCTGAGTGCAGAATCTATAGCGTCGAGGGTATCAGCCCTTACCATACTGATCTCATCAATAATTAGCAGATCCAGGCTCCAGATTATATTGATCTTTTCGCGGCTCATTTTATACCCTTCCTTATCACCCCGGGCTGCCTTGTTACCACTACTGGTATCAGGCAGGTAGAAAGCCGGGATATATGGATGGAAGGGTAGCTGAAAGAATGAATGGATGGTCACACCTCCGGCATTAATTGCAGCTACACCTGTTGGAGCGACAACGACCATTCTTTTGGGGGATAATTTTTTCAGGTCGCGCAGGAAGGTGGTTTTGCCTGTACCGGCTTTTCCTGTGAGAAAAATGTTCCGGTTTGTGTATTGAACAAAATCAAAAGCTAACTGCAGATCCTGGTTTGTTACAGTTCCCATAATCATGAATAAAAATATCAAATAAAAATACGCAGCGGGTATATTAAGGTAAAGATATAAAAATCATTAATAGGTTCCAGATAAATATGTGAAAAGGACTTGTTATTCCTGTTATGAGATATTTAGTTGCATATATCTGGATTCCAGTACTTCTATATATTTGGGTTTCATGCCATCGGATAAAAAAGATTTTTCAATCCATTTAATAGCTTTTGGCTTGTTTTCTATCAATCTTTTAAAAACGCCATCTGTTTGTTTTTCAGTCAGGTCCAGGTTTTTTGCCAGGTTGATAAAATTTCCTTTTGACAGCTTTTTTTTCTTTCCTTCCAAAGTAAGGGCTGTTTCTTCCATGTCTTCAGGTAATATTATCGCAACATTCAATAAATCATATGCAGGTGCAAGAACCCAACCTGACTCACCAATAATCATTGAATAATTTTTAAGGTGCATATCGTTATTTCCTGTCAGGAAACAGAAAAGAGACAATTCGAAATAGGTGATTTTATCCAGCATAGTATTCTCTGAATAACTATGGATTGCCTTTCCGACTTTTTCCAGGGAACTTTTATACTTATCAAAAGCTTCTGTTATCTGGAACATATCAAGCATATGAATTTTACGGCCGTTATCAGTTCGATCCACCCGTTTTGTGATGAATGACAATTCACCGGATGCGAGTCTAATCAGGCTGGAAGGTACAACAGGTAAATTATACGCCTCTCCAATGCGCATTGTTAAGTGCTCATTTTGTGGCATTTCCTTAAATCTTTCAGATGGTGGTTTAAATATGTAGTTTCCTCCCAGGGCTCCAACAACGGTTAACCTTGAATCAGGATTATCAGTGGTTGCCTTAATAAGAGACATGGATAATTTTGCCTGCACCCCCGGAATGGTAACACTACGTTCCACAACCTCCTTTGCGAGTTCAGCCATCTGATCTATTGAATATGGGACTAACGGAGGAATTGCAGTTCCAAAAAATTCCTGTGAGCAATTCTTATGAAGGTCTTTTTCGCCATCAAGAGGATTATAACAATATAAACATCTATTCTCCATCATTTTGCGGAATAGGTACAACACTTACAGCTCCTATGCAATTCTGGCAGCAAGCCAGGAGCAATCCCATGCGGTCATTTTTATTGATTCTCCAGCTCTGTGAAGCTATATCCAGCAACCATCCTTCCGGTATCAGTCCTTCAAAGAAAGGGAAGAGACTTTTATCAGTGTACAGTTTTCCTGAAACCGGCATTGTAAATGTTATGAACTCTTTAGGATGCTTTTCTATATATTCAGAGTCATATTGAAAAACATATTCACCTTCGTCGTTTTCAGTTATAATCCCTGCAAGGTTTTCGTTGTAATATACTTTTCCCTGTCTCATTCTGCAATATCTTTGCTGTTAACCGGGGCTAATTCGTGTCCGAACATTCCCAGCACAAGATTTACTTTATCCATATTCAGATTAGTCTGTCCCTGCTCTATTTTTCTTACCACTGTCAGGGCAACTCCTGCTTTTCCGGCAAATTCTGTCTGGGTTAACCTGACAGCCTTACGTCTTTCCTTTACGAATTTTGCCAACGTCTTCATTATATGTAATTAAATATAATAACATGCAAATATAACATATTATATGGAAATAGATATAATATATTTTAGAATAATTATTTTATATGTTTTAGAGTATAATAATCTATTATTATCCTATATTATATGTTTCTGCATATAATAGTGATTTTAAGGATCTTCCTCATAACCACGAAAAGGTATGTCATTGTCAGGGTCCTTGTCAAATGGTCCAACTCCGGGAGGATTAAATAGTCCCCAACGATCAATGATATAATCCCATTTATCAAATCCTGCCACCCAGTCAATGAAAAGTATACGGTATTCTTCAATCAGCACCCTGACCATCTTATAATACTCAACATATTCAAATCCAAACATTTCGAGTGAATGCTGCTGGACCATCAGGTCCCTTGCGGCTTTACGTATTATGGCGGCGTTTTCCATTTTGAGGTCGTACAAACTTGCAGCCTCGGCTCCGGCTACTTTTACTGTCAGTTGAGCAGCATCACTTAACATGCATCCTTTTACATCAACAAGGTATTCATTGTCCTCCGGGAAAAGATCGGTAACTTTCATTACCAGATCAAAAATCTCTTTTCCTTTCCTGAAGATAGCAAGTTTTTCCGGCAGTACGATATCATCATTATCATCTTCAAACATTCTTCAATATTTTATAAAGTAATACACCTCTTTCTATCCTTTCTGGTATTCACCACACTCAATAATTTCACCCGACTTCTGTCCAAAGCGATTTAAATAACATAAAACATCATAATCCCAATTATCACTGTTGTTTTTTATGCATGTCAAACAAAGTGGCACTTTCAATACCTTTTCATTACCATTCTGATTATTCTTCAAATGAATTTTGACAAACTGATCGATTGAAATTGGATTCCACATTTTTTCATATTTTAAAATAATAACCCTGGTTCAATGGATATCCCAATCTGTGATTTCCAAATCATATGGTTTAAGGGACTTTTACTTAAATGCAGCAAGTGTTTAAATCCAAATTTACGAAAAATATATTGGAAAAGTAAAGAGCTGTTCCCTGGCAACTCTTCTCGTTAAATATGTTATAATATTAGTAGTAATACTACCTATTTCAACACATTTTTAATGAATATTTCGATCAATCTTTTGAATTTCATTAAAAATATTGTAATTTTTGTAGCATGACTACTAATTCTGACAAAAAACTAATGAAGCTCCTGGACAATCATATACCGGGAACTGTTCTTCTTGCATCGTGGCTGGAAAAGAATGGCATCTCACGGGATCTGCAACATTATTACCTGAAGAGTGGCTGGCTTGAATCATATGGGTTCGGAGCATTCAAACGACCGAATGAAAATGTGCAATGGATAGGAGCTCTGAATTCGTTGCAAAGACAAACGAAATTGCCAGTCCATCTCGGAGGATTGACATCCATATCACTTCAGGGCCTTTCTCATTATGTGCGTATGGCTAAAGAAAGCCTCTATATGTTTTCACCACAATATACAGACCTGCCGAAATGGTTTCTCATCCAGGAATGGAGTGAACAAGTAGTGCACGTGAAAACAAAATTTCTACCCGCAGACCTTGCACTATATGAATATAATCAGGGTACCCTAAAACTTAAATTATCAACACCTGAACGTGCAATCCTGGAGTGTTTGTATCTCACCCCTAATCGATTGGATGTGATAGAATGTTATCAAATCCTTGAAAATCTTCCAAATCTCAGGCCAAATGTCCTGCAGGAATTACTTGAAAACTGCAACTCAGTTAAAGTAAAACGCTTGTTTTTATATATGGCATCTAAAGCCAAACATCTGTGGTTGGACTTTGTTGACCAATCCAAAGTTGAATTGGGAACCGGTGACAGGGTTATTGTAAAAGGGGGTGTTTATATATCAAAATACAGGATATCGATACCAAAAGAATTAACTTCATAATGATCAATCAATCATATTTAAAACAGGCGGAATTGCTTCTGCAGGTGATACCGTTTATAGCGACAGAGAAAACTCTTGCTTTGAAGGGCGGAACAGCTATTAATCTTTTTTTACGGAATATGCCCCGGTTATATTTGCAGCACTTGACCGGCAACATCCCAAAGATCTTTTCGATGTATACCTGCTTTTTAAAGAATCAGGTATTACTGAAGATATAAAAAACGGATTCATTGCAGCACTTGTAAGCCATATGCGTACAATGCATGAAGTTTTGCAACCTCATCTTTTGGATCAGCGGTCTGCATTTGAAAAACAGTTTAAGGGAATGTCCGACATTACATTTACCTATGAAGACTTTGAAAGGACTCGTAAACAGCTTATTGAAACGATAAATTCCATTCTGACAGAAACGGATCGAACTTTTTTGCTTGGTTTTAAACGAGGAAATCCGGAGTGGATTCTATTTCCAGTTACAGGACTGAAGGATATGCCAGCCGTCCAGTGGAAACTGCTGAATCTTCAAAATCTGATTAAATCCGATCCAGGCAAACAAAAAGAATTACTTCTAAAGCTGGAGTCTCTGCTTTCTAAAGGAAGTTGACCCATGGAACTGTATGTACTACTTTTTGTACTTCCAATGAAAATAGCCTCGTAAATATCTGATTTACAAGGCCATTTGATTTATTATCATAATTATGTGTGAGTGTGAGAGCGGGTTTTGAGAAAAAAGAGTGAAAGTGTTCGCTCCCGCTCACACTCTCACTCTTTTTTATGTCGGGGTGAGAAGCTAAAACAGGATTTTAGCTCAAATCTATAGTGTCAACCCTGGCTTATGAGCCTCGGTCAGAGGAAATGAATCTACATAAACTAAAAAGTCAGCAATAATGTAAGAAAATGCCCTGATATACTATTTCTATTACAAACATCTGGATAGAATAGTAATTCAGTTCGTCTTGTAATATCACCATTCATCTTGAATACGTGCAATTAGTAGATTTTATTTCATAGTTACCGACCAGGGTAATACCTTTAACCTGAACAAATATTAATAAAAAATCAGTTGTACTTATTTGAAATCATTTTTAATAAACTCATTTATTGGTGGTAAAATATGAAAAAGTATCAATCAATTCTATTAATATCTGTCCTGTTTATAATGATTCTATTCTTTACAGGATGTGTGAAAGGAAATTACAAACAAGTCGATAAAAAAATAATAGAAATAGAAAAACCAATTCTTGATAAGTGGGGGAAAGGCCATACTATGATATTCCCGGATAACAGTGCAGATGAAATAACATATTTTGATCCTTCTTTGGAAAAGCGAATTACCGGCCAAACAGAGTTTATTAAGCTGCTTAAACCGATTGAAAACAAATTTGCAATAGAAAGATATGAAATGCTTGAGAAGGTTACTATCAAATAAAAGGAAGTTGGCAGAATTTCATTCTCACGGGTCATTTGTTAAACCTCAGGTCAAATAAAACCATGGAATAAATTGGGAATAAAACAATTAAGCAATTACTATGAAACCAATCACTATCAAATCAAGCACTGCATTTGCTTTAATATTATTATCAATAAATATTAAAGCTCAGGAGTATAGGTTGAATGAATCTTGTTTTTTTGTGTCTGTTGCAGACAGTAAAAGTATTTTTGCAGGAATCAATGAAGATAATCTGGACCTTAGACCCAAAATATGGTTTATCCCTGGTACAGGCAAAGCCTATGGCAGAGTACTTTGGGGATTTGACAGGGGACAATACCCTTATCAGGGCGGAATGAACGAAAAAGGCTTGATGGTTGATTTAAATACAACTGCTGCTTATACTGGCTGGAAAGCAGATCCGGAAAAATCAAACCTGAATATTTCAGAAGATCTGTTTGATTATCTCCTGAGTAATATTGCTACTGTTGATGAGGCAATAGATTTTTTTAAGATGTATAATATCGATCTAAGCGGACAAATGTGGGTTTTTGCTGATGCAAACAGAAAATCAGTGATATTTGAAGTTGTAGATGGGCAGTTAAAAATTCTGAAAAAGGACCAGGGTTATCAGATTTGTACAAACAATGTACAATCTGCTTCCGACATCCCAAATACATATCCTTGTGATCGCTGGAGAATCGCCGACCAAATACTTAAAGATCAATACGTTCCTTCAATAGATCTGATTCGTCGTATTCTCTCTGCCACATCCGCACAATTTTATTTTATTGCGACAGACTATTCGGCAATTTGTGATCTGGTAAAGAAGAAAATCTATCTGTACTATTTTCACAATTATGAGGAAGTGGTTGTTTTTGATTTGAAAACCGAACTTGCAAAAGGAGGTACCAGCTATTCCTTTCAGGAACTCTTCAACGTCCAGCCATATAGTTTTCTAATTCACAGAAACATTGGTGTACAATGGGGTGATCAGAAACTGAAACAAGCAATAGATGAAAAAGGTATAGAGGAAGGAATCAAAGAACTCCAAAGAATGAAAGATGCAACCCGATCATACAACAAATACATTATTCAGGAGTGGGTCATTAAAAGTGTAGGTCTTCTATATATGGGAGAAAATAGAATAGATGAAGCTATTGAAGTATTCAGGCTGAATGTGCAGGAAAATCCTGATTCATGGGAAGTCTATTCTGATCTGGCATCAGCATACCTGAAAAACGACAATATTCCGATGGCCATTCAGAACTATCAGAAAGCTCTGGAGAAAAAGCCTGATGAAAAGAACATTGCAGAAATCCTGAGAAGACTATTGAACAAGGAAGAAAATTAAAAAACCCTTAACAGTCAGAGATAATAAGTAATTGAATGAAAAAAACAATACTTTATATTCTGTTACTTATAACAGGTTCAAATCTTAACTCACAACAGAACAGCTGCTATTCTGGTATTTTTATTAATCATGGATGCACCTCATTCTGTCTTGATAATGACGGCTATGCAGTTTTTGGAGCAAACTATGACAATGTGAAAGATCATTATGACGGGCTGGTTATTGTTAATAAAAGAAATGTATCGAAGTCCTTCGCTCAATATGATTCACCTGGCCAGCATGTGTCATGGATATCAAAGTATGGGAGTGTAAGTTTTAACTTCATTGCAAGCCAGACATCATGGACCGGCATGAATGAATCTGGTCTGGTTATCTACTCAATGCGTCTTGAGGAAGGAAGTAAAGGACCTGAACCAGACACGAGATCATGGATATTAGTCAACTTCTGGCTGCAGTACATGCTTGACAATTGCTCCGATATTGGAGAAGTTATTGCAAGCGATTCAACAATGCGTATCTATAGTTCCGGAAGAATTCCTCATTATCTTGTTAGTGACAGATATGGCAATTGTGCTACTATTGAGTTTATAGATAGGAAAATGGTGACACATTCCGAAGGATTCCTGCCTGTTAAAGTACTGGCAAATACATCATATGATCGTTCAATTTCAGGATGGGATAGCATCTTAATGTTAAGGAAAAAAGGTGAACCTGTGCACAATAGAGACGGATCATCCCTGGGCAGATTCACCAGGGCTGCCGACAGGATAACCATGTATCAACAAACAGACACTGAAACGGCAATCAACATCGCATTTGATATCCTGAAAGAAGTCAGCGGTCAGACAAACTGGAGTATAGTATTCGATACTAAGAACCTTCAGATTCACTTTAAGACTATTATCAATTCTGAAAAAGGAATGATTGACTTTAAGAGGCTTGATTTCTCCTGTAAAACACCGGTAAAAATGATTGATATAAATGAGAATATCTCTGGTGATATTACAGATAAACTTTTAGATTACTCATTCAATTATCACTTCAATCATGCAGTGAGTGCAGCGAACAAATATGATCTCGAAATGAGTACGGAAGAATTGGTGAAATATATCCGGTCTGTTGAAGGAATGCCATGTCTTGAAATAAAATAAATTACCTAAAATGATGGACCATATAGATTTGGCTCATTCGAGAACCAGGCAGGCATATAATCTTACTGCCGACAGGTATCACTCACTTTTCCGGGATGAACTGGAAGCAAAAGAATACGACAGGATGCTTCTGGATTTTTTTTCAGACAGACTGAATAATGGCTCATTGATATGTGATGCCGGTTGCGGCCCTTCAGGACATATAGGAAGGTATTTAGCAAACAGGAGTATGGTAATTACCGGAGTAGATATCTCTGACCGGTGTATTGAACTAGCCTCACCATTGAATCCTGATATGCATTTTGTGCGTGAGGATATGGCAAGAATGAGTTTTGAAAATGATAGTTTTAATGCTGTCGTTTCATACTATTCCATTATTCATACTCCAAAGAATCTTGTACACATTGTACTCAGGGAATTCAACAGAGTTCTGAAACCAGGAGGATTTCTGTTAGTTGCCGTTAAGGCTGGTTCCGAGGAAAGTCTTAAAACTGATTTGCTTGGTATTGAAACAGAAATATTACTTTCACTCTATAACGAAAATGAAATCAAAGAACAGCTCACCAGAAATGGATTTGATGTTTTTTTTAGTGAAAAGAGAGAACCATATAAATTTGAAAGTAATTATGACAGGATTTTTGTGATCGGGGAAAAGCGATAAACTCCTTATAACAGACAATAATATTAGAGAAGATTGGATCAATGTAATTAATTGGAATTATAATATTTATAATAAATTGCATCAAGTATCATATATCTTATTGTTAAAAATAATTTATGAGACCATTTGAAAGCCTGTACACTTACCATAAAAAAAATTTTTGGATACTTCAGGTAACCGGATGGTTTATATTTTCGTCCTATTCCTTCCTTGTTACCACAACAACTGTATTCACCAGGACTTCCGGCGTACTTCCGGCAATCGGAATCTTTATATGGTTAGCTACAGGTTTCCTGCTTACTTTATTGATGAGGATAGTATATAAAAGTGAGTTTTTCAGGCAACAGATCCTGGTATTTCGATTGGTTATCGTCATCTTCTTACCAATAACTTTATCTCTTTTATGGATCCTTGAATTCAATTCGATAAGTCCATTATTTGTAATGAAATCAAGGTATTCGATCTTCGATTCATTCAAGAATTTCATACTGGATTTTGTATTCGTACATGGGCCGTTCTATTTATGGACTTTTTTCTACTTTGGAATAAAGAGCTGGTATTCTTTTATTGATCAGAAAATAACGGCAGAAAAAGCAGTTTCCATGTTAAACTATGCAAATCTTCAGATGCTCCGTTACCAGCTTAATCCTCATTTCCTTTTTAATTCACTAAACTCAATTAAAGCCTTAATACATGAGAACCAGGAGCTTGCAGAACGAACTGTGACCTCTCTGTCCGAATTCCTCCGGGCTACTCTTCAGTACAACGAAAGGCTGATGATTCAGGTATCAGAGGAGATCTCAATAATTGAGAAATACCTGAGTATTGAAAAAATAAGATACGAGGAGAGGTTGGATTTTTCATTAATATCAGATGAAGATGTGAAAGCTGTTGAAATCCCTTGCCTTATTACCCAGCCACTTGTGGAAAACTCAATTAAGCATGGCCTATATAAAACTCCACAGGGGATTAAGATAATTGTCAGATTCTATAAGAAAGGAGCTAAAATTATTGTTGAGGTCTCAAATTCAGGTCATCTGGAACCTGATTGGAAGAAAGGAGTAGGGCTGAAGAATCTTGAAGAAAGACTTCACAATTGTTATCCCGGGAAAGTTAGTTTTACTATAGACGAAAAAGACAATACTGTTTTTGCCAGAATAATAATAGATACGGAGATATGGAGAAACTCACAGCTGTTATTATAGATGATGAGCGGCTCGCCAGGGTTTCACTATCCAGGGAGCTATCCGGATTCGAAGAAATTAATATAATTGGAGAAGCCTCAAGCATTCAGACTGCAGTTAAAGTAATTGAGAAGCTTTCCCCTGATATTCTGTTTCTTGACATTCAGCTATCTGATGGTAGCGGATTCGACCTTCTTGAAAGGGTTGACTATAAGGGTAAAATTGTATTTGTCACTGCATTCGATGAATATGCAACAAGGGCGTTTGAGGTAAATGCTTTAGATTATCTGATGAAACCTGTATCACATGAAAGAGCTGAGAGAGTTGTTAAAAGGCTCACAACAGGCAGTCAGGTTAATGATCATAAAAAGGCTGGAGGATTCAGGTACGACGACAGAATAATGATTGAACAGAAGAAGAGCATTAATTTCATTAAGTTAGATACGCTGGTCTGCATAAAAGCTGAACGGGATTATACAATGCTTACTGACAGTACTGGTAAAGAATACCTTGTATATGAAAATATAGGAGAATGGCAAAAGAAGCTTCCCGATGAACATTTTGCCAGAATCCACAGGAATTCAATCATAAATTTCAACTATATAGAAAAGGCTGAAAAATATGGTAATACAGCACAAATATTTCTTAGAAATATCAGAACTCCTGTTACTGTAAGCCGAGGATATTATAAACTTATTAAAGCCAGGTACTTTTATAAATAAAGTGACTTTTTATTTAAGTCTTATTATAAATATGATTCGGCAAAACATAAATCTTACTAGTTCTTATTTTCGGAGAACATTTCAATCAGTTTAAATGCCGGATATCCTGGTCACATTTGGCGGATTAGATTACAATTAAAACAGGAAACTATATAATAAGTATTTAACTCTTGCTTTTGACTTTAATGACACTAATTAATTATGCCTTAAAATTTATTGTACTACTTTTTGTACTACTAATGAAAACGGCCTCGTAAATACCTGATCTACAAGGCCATTTGATTTATTATCATAATTATGTGTGAGTGTGAGAGCGGGTTTTGAGAAAAAAGAGTGAAAGTGATCGCTCCCGCTCACACTCTCACTCTTTTTTATGTCGGTGTTAGAAGACTCGAACTTCCGGCCTCTACGTCCCGAACGTAGCGCGCTACCAACTGCGCCACACCCCGCCTCGACCTCCGAAGCTTTTGCGAAGGAGGTATATACAGATCCTTGGCTTAAGCTGAGCCGGATTCTTCAGGATTGCAAAAATAGCATTTTTTATTAAATAAACTTTAAGCTGTAATTATTGGTTTATTTCATAAATCCGGACATAGTCAACAATGAATTCCTGTGGAAATATGGAATCATCTATCCCGGGTTCTCCCTCTTTAAAATTAACCCAGAGTGCCTGGTTGAGAATTATATACTGAGGAGCAGAAAATGGCCATTCCCCGATCCCTTCTCCTTTTGACCTGCAGGAAAAATACATCTTGTCATCCATGTAAAAATCCATCCTGTCGGTGAACCATTCAACAGCATAAATATGAAATTCTTCATACGGTTTTTCATAATTTATCTTACCACCGCGACCGGTACCTTTAGTGTGATTGTAATCGCGTGTATGAATATTTGCTGCAACATTATTCGGATCATGTCCCCAGTACTCCATTATGTCAATTTCTCCGCATGCCGGCCAACCTCCTGTAAGACCGAGTGTCCATATCGCAGGCCAGATGCCTCTTCCCTGCGGCAGTTTTGCCCTGACTTCAATGCGTCCGTATGTAAATTCCTTTTTGCCTCTTGTGTTGATCCTGGCAGATGTATATCTCTTCACACCATCAACCTCTTCCAGGCGGGTTGTGATAATCAGTTTTCCGTCTTCAACGCGGACATTCTTAAGCTCCTTAGTGTGATATTGAGGTTCGTTATTCGCCCTGGCTTTTCCTACTTCGAAATTCCATGTGGCTTCATCAGGAAGACCGTTTTTATCAAACTCTTCTGCCCACACAAGTTTTTTTGACTGGCACTGGGCTATCAGGGTATAAAATGAAAACAGAAGAAGAAATGTTATTTTCATAGCTGTAATTTTATTCAAATGTAAACAAAAAGTCCTTACTCTTCAATTGCTTCCGGGACTTCCTTCTTATATCCCGTTTCCATTTGCTGAATTAATTTAATCAAGATCTTATTCTCATTATGCAAGGTCTCTGAACATTAGTTTTTAGAATTTATCTTAACTTTAACTGACGAACTATGCCATTGCTTAACTTTCAGTAATTCAATAAGTCCAAAAACAATATAAATAACTGTTCGCAATTTAAAATTATGTACAGATGAAAACAATTAAACTGTTTTTTCTCTTTATGGCATTCTCCCTGACAGGTGCCGCACAGTCGTGGACGCCCGGACAGATGCTGCAGATGAAAAGAATTTCATCACCTGCAATATCCGCAAACGGAAAGCTGGTGGCTTATACGGTCTCTTCTCCCCTGATGGATGGTGAAAAATCAGAATTTCTTACCCACATATGGGTAGCCGCAACAAATGGTTCAATGAACCGCCAGTTTACATTCGGTGACAAATCATGTTCAAATGTCAGGTTTTCACCTGATAATATGTATATATCATTTACTTCATCACGTGATGGCAAGGATCAGCTGTACATAATGTTTACCGATGGGGGCGAAGCTGAAAAAATTACCACCCAGAAGAATGATGTGGGAGCTTATGCATGGTCGCCTGACAGCAGGAGTATTGCCTTCCTTATGCAGGATACCCTTACAGCGAAGGAAGAACTCGACAACAAGGAAAAGAGAGATATGAAGGTGGTAGACGATTATAAAAATTCCCATCTCTACGTTGTGTCTTTGAAGAAAGACATTGAGAGTAAATATACTGTCAAAAGACTGACCAGCGGGGAGTTCCATGTAACCGACATCAACTGGTCGCCTGACAGCAGAACCATTGCATTTTCACACCAGCAGAGTCCTTCGGCAGACATTTGGTCCACCTCGGATATTTCATCAGTGCCCGCTGTTGGTGGTGAAATGAAATCTCTCGTTAAAAACACCGGGGCTGACAGGAATCCAAAGTATTCGCCTGACGGACAGTGGCTTGCTTTTGTATCTGACGGAGGTAAACCCTCATGGGCCGGGCGATACGACATCTATATAATCCCTGCCGGGGGTGGCTCTGAAAAGAAATTAGCAACAACCTTCGACCAGTCACCAAACATAATCGACTGGAATGCTGACAGCAAGTCATTATGGATTGGTGAATCATACAGGACAAGTACGGCAATATATTCTCTACCTTCCGACGGCAAAGCTCCCAGGAGGATCAATCAGGAAAAAGGAGTATACTCAGGTCCATCCTTCAGTGCAGCAGGAGATATGATGGCTTATGTGTACTCTGATTCCGAAACACCTCCCGAGATTATGGTGATGTCGCTGAAGGATCAGAAGATCATAAAGTTATCTTCACTTAATGAGAATTTTGCAGTATTGAAACATGGCAGGACAGAGATCATAAGCTGGAAATCGAAAGACGGCAAATACACTATTGAAGGACTTGTAACATGGCCGGTCAGTTATGATAAAAACAGAAGATATCCCCTAATCCTGAATATCCACGGTGGACCTGCAGGAGTCTTCAGCCAGGGTTATACAGGAGCAGGAGGGATTTATCCGATCCAGTATTTTGCAGATCAGGGTTATATTGTCCTCAGGCCTAATCCACGGGGCAGCGGAGGATATGGGGCCGACTTCAGGATTGCCAACAAAAATGACTGGGGCTTTGGCGATTATGACGATATCATGGCCGGTGTGGACAAGCTCATTGCCGATAATGCAGCACACCCTGACAGTTTATGTGTTACAGGGTGGAGCTATGGAGGATATATGACTTCAATGATCATAACAAAAACTGACAGATTCAAGGCTGCAATGGTGGGGGCAGGTGTTACTGATTTGTTCAGCATGACACATACTTCCGATATTCCCGGATTCCTGCCCTATTATTTTGATGGGGAATTATGGGACAGGACAGATGTTTACTTGAAACATTCAGCAATGACGTCAGTGAAAAATGTAAAAACTCCCACACTTGTGATTCATGGTGCTAACGACCTGAGGGTTCCCACTTCCCAGGGACATGAACTGTACAGGGCATTAAAAAGGCTTGGAGTACCTTCGGAGATGGTTGTTTATCCCCGTACACAGCATGGGCCGCAGGAACCAAAATTTATACAGGATATTGGTGAGAGGATTATCAAATGGTTTGATAAGTATCTGAAGCAGAAATGATTTGATTTCAGGTGGTGAACTGCAGCTCTGTCAGCGTTTTGTAAAGACCGTTGCCTTTTGCAAGAAGTTCATTGTGTGTCCCATGTTCAACAATTGTTCCTTCATTAAGGACAATTATCTTATCGGCCTTTCTTACTGTTGCCAGACGATGGGCAATTACTAATGAAGTTCTGCCTTCCATTAGCTTTTCCAGAGCTTCCTGAACAAGACGTTCTGATTCTGAGTCAAGCGATGAGGTGGCTTCATCAAGTATCAGGATCCTCGGATTTTTCAATACTGCCCTGGCTATGGCAATGCGTTGTCTTTGACCACCTGAAAGCTGTATGCCTCGCTCACCCACTATGGTATCAAGCTTTTCAGGGAAGCCCTGAATGAAATCCCAGGCATTAGCCCTTTTGGCTGCATCTGTTATTTCAGAATCAGTAGCGCCGCTTTTGCCGTAGGCAATATTTTCCCTTATTGAACCACCGAAAAGGAAGACATCCTGCATAACTATTGCCATCTGTGAACGGAGTGAAGTAACCGGAAAGGTTTTGCTGTCACGTCCGTCAAAAAGGATTCTTCCACTGGTAATATCATAGAATTTAAGAAGGAGTGAGGCGATTGTAGATTTACCGGCTCCGCTCGGACCAACGAGTGCTACCTCATGTCCCGGTTCAACAGTGAAGCTGACATCTTTAAGGACACCAACCTCTTTTCGTGAGGGATAGCTGAACTCAACCCTGTCAAAGGTGATCTGTCCCTGAAGTGTATCCTCAGGAGAATGTTTATGGTCTTCATCAATTGCTTCTTTGGGTTCTTCAAGAAGCTGAAGCAGATTTTCTGCTGCACCTATAGTCTTCTGCAGCCTGCTGTAAACACCTGCCATTCCTGCAATGTTTCCGGCAATAAAGCCGGAATATATCACAAATGAAAAGAGTTGTCCCGCTTCCATTTTGCCATTGGCTATTAGTGCCGCTCCCCTCCAGATTACTGCGGCCATTGCCATGAAAAATCCGAGTATTATAAATGAAAAAGCTGCCTGGTATTTCCCTCCTTTGATGCCGGCCCTGGCAACTTCATCTGTTTTATCCCTGTACCTTCTGCTCTCAAACGTCTCATTTGTAAACGCTTTAACATTCTGTATCCCCTGAAGTGTCTCTTCCACTATGGTATTTGATTCAGCTACAAAAGCCTGTGCTTTCTTGGAATAACGCCTGATTGCTCTTCCTGAGAAAAATGCTATAAGAGCCATGGCAGGAACTATTGCAAGCATAAAAAGTGTAAGCTGAAATGATGAGATCATCATAAGGGTTATTCCTCCGGTGATCACCAGGAGCTGATAAATAATGTCGGCAAGAGTACCTGTTATCGAATCCTGTAAAAGGGCAATATCTGATGATATCCGGCTGTTGAGCTCTCCAACCCTCCTTTCAGAGAAAAATGACATAGGAAGCCTGATCAGGTGATTGTATAAATGCTGCCTGATTGATGCCAGAGTCCTTTCTGTGACATTTACAAACAGCCTGGTTCTCATATATCCGAAAAGGGCCTGGATCACAAGTATGGCAAGAAGCAGTAATCCTGTCCTGCTTATCTCTTCTGTCAGTTTACCCTTATTACCCATGTCAACCATGTCCCCCAGTAGTTTCGGGAACATAAG
>Ga0129298_10000359_pt1 | contig 17696 bp, 14 predicted proteins | sample I19B2metaG_FD_94707 | JGI IMG/M metagenome (GOLD analysis project Ga0129298, IMG submission 94707) | Lake sediment bacterial and archeal communities from Gulf of Boni, Indonesia to study Microbial Dark Matter (Phase II) - ​I19B2 metaG | ecosystem: Environmental > Aquatic > Freshwater > Lake >... | reverse complement strand
GTCCCACCAATCTCTGCCACCGTGGCCTTGAATGGCACTGGGCCGTTGAAACTACAGCTTTTGGCCCGAACCCCATCCCGTATTATATTGGCCATTCTTTCAGCTTCCAACCTTGGGAAATAGCGGTCGCAGGACGATAGCACCTCCAGTGTCACTACGAACATTTGCTTTCGCATTTCTTAAACCTCTAGAATCTTCATCGCCTCTTCCCTGTAGGCATCCATTACATAGGGTATCCCAGTGACTCTGGCACATTCTTCAGTCAAGGACATAAGCTCACGCCGGGTAATTGCCGGCACACTGAAGCATCTTGCACCTGCCATCAGTTGCTGCAACCCTATCCTGATCTTGTCACAATAGCTGTAGATTCCCACGGCACCGAGAGGGATATTCTTCATTTCATCAGCGCCTAGCATATTCTTGACCTCTTGGTAGCAGACAAATATCTCTTCCGGTGTTGAGCCAAATTGGCCGACTGTATTTGGCAACTTACCCTCTCTCAACCACTGCTGGATATTCTTGCCAACCATACCCGGAATTATTAAAGCCCGCCCCATGCATACTGCTCTGGCAAAAGGTGCACCCAGGGCAAGTGCTTTGAATACGCCATCTTCACTACTGAATCCACCGGCAAAAGCCATATCAGATACTCGCTCCCCCTTATTATCGGACAACTTCTTACAAAACTCGTAAGCTGTAGCATGCAGGTAGAGACTTGGTATACCCCATTCCTCCATCATTCGCCACGGGCTCATACCTGTCCCACCGGAGGCACCGTCTATCGTAAGCAGGTCGATTTTAGCTTTCGCCCCCCACTTGATAGCCATAGCCAGCTCACGCAAACTGTAGGCGCCAGTTTTTAAGGTAATACGCTTGAATCCTAAGTCCCTTAAGCGCTGAACTTCGGCATAAAAACGTTCTTCATCAATAAAGCCAAGACGGCTATGGCGTTCAAATTCCTTAAGAGCACCGTCCTTAACCGCTGCCTGGCTAATGGGATTTGAAGGGTCAGGGGTAATAATATATGCGCGTTTCTGAAGTTCTAATGCCCGCTCTAAATCACTAACCTTAACTTCCCCGCCGATACACTTGGCGCCTTGCCCCCATTTCAATTCAATGGTGTCTAAGCCGTGCTTCCTGATGATGTATTCAGCAACACCCAATCTCGTGTCCTCTACGTTCATCTGGACCAGGATTTCGCCGTATCCCTGATAGTAGCGCCGATAGACCTCGATTCTCCGGTCCATATCTGGAGCGGAAATGACTTTTCCATTTGAGTCAAGCTTAAGCCGCGGGTCCATACCACAAACGTTTTCGCCACAGACCAATGTAATCCCGCTGATGGCAGCGCCAATAGCAAAATGTTCCCAGTTCCTACGGGCTATCTCTGTGGAACCTAAGGCGCCAGTAAATATGGGGACCTTCATTTTGACTTTGGTGTCCCAGCCATATTCGGTCTCGGTATTTACCGCGGTGAAAGTTGCTGTATCGGAATCGCCGATGACGCCGCTGGGTAGTCCTCTAGCGCCTAATGCGTATCCCTGGATATTGAGATGCGAATAATCAACGGGATAGTCCTTGTCACCGCCCACAGTGACCTCGCCGAAAGGTCCAGGATAGATTACTTCACGGCCACGGAAGGTTGCCTTGAATATCTCGCAGTTTCCGGTACAGCCGTCAATACAGCGGGTACAGAGACCACTCATCGGCACTACACTCCTGGAGCGATTGGCGGTTCTGGTGGCATCATTTGAATTTGGTCGTTGCAGGTTCATTCTCCATAGTCCGCACTTTCTATTTATGGCTAAGCGAGACTCCATCGTTTACGGCAAGTGGTAGCCGCTAACCGCCAATTATAGTAACACATATTGCCTATTTTGTCAATACTTTTCCCCAGGAATTTCCAATTGGCTACGAAATTGACTCTATCCCAAAAAATATTAAGTCACTTGCTGCCATAACTGTCGTGAGGAAGAATGAGCGGAAATCGCAAGGCATCATTATGCCGTATTAACTGAGTGCTGGACGGTAATGAAACTCCGCAACTTTTACTTGATTAACTCCAGAACTATGGCCCCTCCGTGGCCCCCATTACCACAAAGAGTAGCCAAGCCGTAGCGCCCACCACGCTCAGCAAGTGAATTCAAAACATCCAGCGTTATCCGGTTTCCCGACATCCCAGTGGGGTGGCCCAAGGCGACACCGCCTCCGTGAATGTTCACCTGGCTCATATCCCATTGCAATTCTCTCGCCACAGCTATCACCTGGGCGGCAAAAGCCTCGTTGATCTCAATGATGTCAATCTCGTCCAGGGTCAGCCCTGCTTTCTCCAATGCCTTTCTCACGGCGGAAACTGGGGCTATGGCAAACCTCTTAGATTCCACTGAAGTTACCGCGTAGGAGAGGATTCTTCCCAGAGGTTTAAGACCAAGCTCACTAGACTTTTCTCGAGATGCTACCACAACTGCTGAGGCTCCATTGGGGATAGGTGGTGCGTTCCCGGCGGTGATGGTTCCTTCAGGGCGGAAGACAGGGCGGAGCCTAGCCAGCCCCTCCAGGGTCGAGTCGGGGCGTGGGCACTCGTCCTCCTGAAATACTATCGGGGCTCCTTTCTTTTGAGGTATCTCTATTGGTACTATGGTTTTGGCAAAGAAACCGCTCTCTTTAGCTTTGGCCGCCTTCTGCTGACTCTCAAGAGCAAATCGGTCTTGCTCCTCTCGTGTGATGCCTAGTTCTCTAGCTAGGTCGTCGGCCAGTGCTCCCATGTGCTGGTGCTCTATGCCACAATGGTAGCCATCCTTGTACATGGCATCCACCAGCGTTACATCACCCAGTCTCGCTCCCCAGCGCGTATTCATGCTAAGAAATGGGATGCTGCTGTGATGTTCCATACCTCCAGCCAAGACGATATCCGCATTTCCCAAAGTTATGCTTTGGTGAGCCAGCATAATCGCAAGCATACCCGACACGCAGGCTAGATTTACGGCATAGGCGGGAACATTTGCCGGGATGCCAGCGTTGATTGATACAATTCTGGCAGCATTGGGTCCACAACCAGCCTGGCGGGCATGTCCTATAATGACCTCGTCCACTTGCTCCGGGTTCACTCCGGACTTCTTAAGGGCCCCTTTTACAGCGGCCACACCGATATCTATAACGGTAAGGTCTCTTATAACACCCTCAAAGCTCCCTATAGCAGTTCGAGCCCCATTTACAATGACAACCTCTTTGTCTGGCATATCATACCTCCCAAAGTCGTATTATTTGGAGAACCCTGTTCACCTACCTTGAAAAGTGGGCTTGCGTTTCTCTAAGAAGGCGGCCACACCCTCCCTCTTATCCTCGCTACCGCATAGGATGGCAAAATTTTTTTGCTCGTACCCAATCCCCTCGGCTAGGCTAAGATCAAGGCTGATATTGATGGCGTCCTTAGCAATCTTGAGAGCAAGGGGCGATTTGGTAGCCAGCTTCCTAGCTAGTTGCTTGGTATAATCCATTAGCTCAGCTAGGGGGACTACGTGGTTGACCAATCCAATACGGTATGCTTCGGCGGCATCGATGAGCTCCCCGGTGAGGATCATCTCCATGGCCCGACCCTTGCCCACCAGTCTAGGTAGTCGCTGGGTTCCTCCATTTCCAGGCATTATACCTAGGTTTATCTCTGAAAGTCCAAGCCTTGCTGTATCCGCGGCTACCCTCAGGGTACAGGCCATGGCTATTTCTAGTCCACCGCCGATAGCAAAACCATTAATTGCGGCTATAGTGGGTTTCGGCATAGTCTCCAGCAGATTGGCTAGCACCCGCCTTCTCCCTGAGCGCTCCCCAAGTTCGGTCAAGGTATCGCGCTGCTGCAATTCTCCTATGTCCGCCCCTGAGACAAAGGCTTTGTCCCCAGCGCCAGTTAGGATGAGTACTCTTACTGCCTCATCAGCCTCAGCTTTCATTGCTGCTTCTAAGGCCTCGTCGACGGCGAGGTAATTAAGAGCATTGCGCACCTCAGGTCGATTGAAGGTAATGATAGCAAGTTCATCCTCTTTGTCATAGATGATATGTTTATAGGCCATCCCTAACCTCCTATTTTGTGTAATCGTAGAAGCCCCGCCCGCTCTTCCGTCCTAGACGGCCGGCCCTGACCATCTTTCGGAGAAGGGCGTGGGGGCGGTACTTAAGGTCTCCCAGCTCTCGACAGAGGTTATCGGAGTTGATCACATGGATATCAACCCCGACAAGGTCAATGAGCTCCAGGGGGCCCATGGGGAAATTGGCACCTAGCTTCATAGCAGTGTCAATGTCCTCAGCGCTGGCTACTCCTTCAGCCAGAATATCAACCGCTGCGTTGCGCATAGCACTTAGAATCCTGCTGACAATCCCTCCCGGAGCCTCGTTCACCCGAACCGGGGTCTTTCCCACCTTTTGGGAGAATTCCATCACCGCCTCAACAGTCTCCTCGGAGGTGCCCAGGCCAGCAGTAACCTCTATTAACTTCATCACCGGCGCTGGATTCATCCAGTGCATTCCAATTATCTTATCCGGCCTCTTGGTAACAGAACCGATCTCAGTAGGCGATAGAATAGAAGTATTGGTCGCCAAGATGGTGTGGGCAGGACACAATTTATCGAGTTCGGCAAAAACCTGCTTCTTCACCTCTATGTTCTCAAAAACCGCCTCAATAACCAGGTCAACGTCGGTGACGTCCTGCATCTTTGTGGTAGTTCTTATCCTGGTCAGCACCTCCTTTGCTTCTTCAGCAGTCATCTTTTCTCGGTCAACAAGCGATTGGAGATTCTTCTGGGTTTTGCCCAGATTCCTCTCAAGTATATCTTTGCTCAAATCGCTTACAGTAACCGAAAATCCCTTCTGGGCAAGAGCCTGACTGATGCCCATGCCCATCACCCCCGCTCCAACAACGCTCACTTTCTTAATCTCCATGATTACCTCCCTAAAAGTATTATTGAGTTTCTTTTTCGTATCCTGGCACTATTGTATGTTGCCCGGCGTGATCTAAGATGTAAAGGCACTGATACCGGTGGCGTTGCGCCCGATGATCAACTTATGCATCTGGGAGGTGCCCTCCACCAAGGTGGCTGCCTTCGCATCCCTATAATAACGCTCCACCGGGTACTCATCGGAATAACCGTAGCCCCCGTGAATCTGGATGGCATTATTTGCCGCCCTTAGGGCAACCTCTGAGGCGTAGTACTTTGCCATAGAGGTCTCAACAGTGCTGGGAACGCCTTTATCCTTGAGGTAGGCGGCTCTATAGGTTAAGAAGCGAGCCGCTTCTGTCTCCACAATCATGTCGGCAATTATCTCCTGCACCAATTGATAGCTCCCTATAGGCTTTCCGAACTGCTGGCGGGTCTGAGCATACAGTACACTAGCGTCGATACAGGCTTGAGCCAATCCCACACAGCCGGCGGCAACACACAAACGACCGTTGTCAAAGGCGGTCATAGCAATCTTGAAGCCATCTCCTACCTGACCCAGTACATTCTCTCCCGGTACCAGACAGTCCTCCAGGATTAGCTCGGCAGTGTTGGCAGAACGCAGTCCCAGTTTCCCGTGAATATCCCTGCTGGAGAATCCAGGGGTATCCCTTTCCACCAAAAAGGCAGCAATACCCCGGTGTTTCTTGGCTTTGTCCGTTTGGGCAAAAATTAGAGCCACCCCAGCCACCCCACCGTTTGAGATCCACATCTTGTTGCCGTTAAGCCGCCACTTCCCTCCATCAAGCACAGCAGAGGTCTCAATGCTAGATATATCGCTACCCACGTTTGGCTCAGTGGTGGCAAAGCAGCCCAATATCTCACCCTTTGTAGTACGCGGCAGATACTTTTGCTTTTGCTCCTCGGTACCCCATTGGTTAAGAGTTTGCTGGAAAAGGGAAATATGAACGGAAACTATAGAGCGTAAGGCAGAGCTAACGCGGCCGAGCTCCTCGATCATTAAAGTATAGGCAATGTGGTCAATACCCATGCCACCATATTCCTCGGGCAACGGCGCTCCCAAGAAACCGAGAGGTACCATCTTGTCTAATATATCCGTCGGAAAGCGCTCGTTGCGATCATCGTCTCGTACTTTCGGGAGGATTTCGTTTTTGGCGAAATCCTCCATCAGGTTACGAATCATAATTTGCTCTTCAGTCAAGTCAAAGTTCATAGTAAGTTCTCCTCTCTTTATAGTGGCTTGTGAACAATTCTAAGACGTCGCTTAACAGGGTGTCAATGGTGTATGCTAGAAAGATTGCGTTCAAAAGTTAGCTATTTTTCAGCCTGGCTAAAAACTCTACAACACTACCCCACCCTTGTCAAGTAAGGGAGACCTTTTAGGTTATCTTTTTTACTAGTGATGGTATTTCCCACAGGGTTTTAGCCACCGGCACACCGGCTGATTGAAAAGCATTTATTTTGCTCTCAGCCGTGCCTTGTTCACCCATGATTATGGCTCCGGCGTGGCCCATAACCTTTCCCCGAGGTGCTGTTCTACCGGCAATAAAGGCTACTACTGGCTTATCAAACTGAGCTTTGATGTATTCTGCTGCTTCCTCCTCCATCGTGCCCCCTATCTCACCGACTATGAGTACACCATTAGTTTGTTTATCCTCTTTTAGGAGCTTCAAGACGTCTATCATCCTTAAGCCAACAATGGGATCACCTCCTAGCCCGATGACCACACTTTGGCCGATACCCTGTTCCGAGAGACGCTCCGCTACCTCATCACTCAATGTTCCACTTCTTGACACAACGGCAACTCCCCCAGGCATAACGGCTGAAGCTGATATCATCCCCAAGCTTGTTTCACCGGGAATCACTATGCCCGGCGTATTCGGACCTATGTAACAGGTATCCTTACTCTTAGCATAGGCCTTGATCTTCATTTCGCTGTGGAGAGAAACCCAGTCGGTTATAATAACTAAGAACCTGACCCCTGCATCCATGGCTTCAAAGGCTGCATCTTGCACAAAGGGAGCCGGCACGTATATCACCGAAGCATCTATTCTGTGTTCATTCGTAGCCTCCTGAATCGAATCATAGATAGGGATATTAAACTGTGTTTGCCCACCTTTTCCAGGAGTAACCCCGGCAACGATTTTAGTGCCGTAATCTAGCATCAGCTTTGTTTGTAGCGCTGCAAGCCTTCCTGTAATTCCTTGAATCAAAACATTGGTATCTTTGTCAACGAATATGGCCATTTCTACTCCCTTACCTCGCTATTCTTATCACCTCTCTTATTCCTTGTTCAACATTGGAATATAGGTTGACTTCTGAATCCTTAAGCAACTCTTGCGCTCGTTTTTGGTAAGGCCCTCTTCCCCGCATAATTGCGATTATGGGAGTTTTAACTTTCACTTCCTTAATGGCTTCAATTATCCCCTCCGCCACGGCATCCGGTGGGCTTATCATCATTCTTGCCATTAAGAGAATCACTTTGATTTGTGGGTCTGATTTTGCCTTTCTTAGGAGAAGACCAACACCGTTTTTCATCCGCTCTTTAGATAAGCCTCCACCAGTATCCAGAAAACAAGCAGGACGTCCACCCTCAGCCTTAATTATGTCCAGCAGAGACATAGTTAGGCCGGCACCATTTGCCATAACTGCAATATTGCCTTCTAGACCTACATAGTTTACTCCCGCCTTAACTCCCTCTCTTTCCCACGGGTCCTCAATACGCTGGATACGTAAATCTTGCAATTCTGGATGTCTAAAAAGTGAATGGTCATCTATTTCACACCTGGAATCGGCGGCGACCATTTCTCCTTCATTGGTCATAACTAGCGGATTGATCTCGGCAATACGGGCATCATAAGAGGCAAATACATTGTACAGTCGAGAAAGTATTCTACTAGCTGAGCTTAGAGTTTCCCCAGTCAATCCAATCTGGCGCATCAGGTTTATTGCTTCATAGCCTCTCATTCCGTAAAGAGGATTGATAAGGCTAGAAGCTATTTTTTCAGGATTTCTTTTGGCAACCTCTTCTATTTCCACTCCACCCTCAGCGCTTACTATAGCTATTGGTAAACCATTTTTATCATCAACCGTTATGCCCATATACATCTCATTGGCAATGTCAAGCTTCTCCTCGACTAGTAGGCTATTGACCTTGTATCCAGCTAATTCCATACTAAGAATCTCTTGAGCTATCCTTTCAGCATCTTCAGGTGTCTTGGCCATCTTTATTCCACCGGCTTTCCCCCGTCCACCAGTTAAAATCTGAGATTTAATTATGACCTCTTTACCAATCTTGATAGCTGCTTGCCGTGCTTCCTCGCCTGCCCTGACTAAAGTTCCCTGTGGAACAGCAATACCACATTTTTTGAATATTTCCTTTCCTTCGTATTCATATAATCTCATGTTGTCTATACCTACCCGGGTTTATTACCTTTCTATTATCAAGGTAGCGAAGTTAATTAAACAATCTTATTCTATCACAGTTCTTGTCATATAACAGCTGAACTGATGTACTAAGGCTATTACCAGCAGAGGAAAGGAAATAGCCCTATTAAGGGCTCAAATCTCGTTGGAAAAAGAACACCCTCTTGACAGACAGGGAGCGGAGATGTAATATGTTGACACTAAGTTTTTTGAGGTGGGCAAAAAAATTTCACCCACTTTTGAACACAACCTGGACAAGAACACGCTCTTGACAAAGTATGCTATAGTTATAAAAGTAGCCTAATAAATGAAGTTGTGAGATCTATTATATGGCATATAAGATTCGAGAGAATTGTTGTAATCTCTGCGGCTTGTGTGATATAGAGTGTTTAAACCAGGCAATTACTGAGGGCAAGATAAGCTTTGTGATTGACCCTGATAAGTGCACCGAGTGTGTAGGTAATTACCAATCACCAAAGTGTGTTGAGGTGTGTAACCTAGATTGCCCTGTACCTGATCCCGACCACGTGGAAAGCCACGAGCAACTGCTTGAAAAGTGGCACCGGTTACACCCAGGTAAAATTCCGATTGTTGTTTAAAGTGGCTTAGTCTGAAGGTTATAGGCTAGAAGATTGAGATGGGGGTGAGATTATGGATGGTTGATTGGTTAATTTAAGTAATGCAAGGTGAGAGGAAAAAGTAAAAAAGGGGGAAAAAGGATGATAAAAGGTGGCTACAGAGGGAAAATATTGCGTGTGGATTTGACCACGGGTAGTATTACTGTTGAAGGGCTGCCCGACGAAAGCATACTAAGAAAGTATGTAGGCAATTTTGGCTTGGGTCTATGGTATCTGATGAAGGAGTTGCCTGATGGCGTCGGTCCTTTGGAGCCAGAGAACCCCTTAATTTTCCTGAATGGTCCTCTTGTTGGGACAAGGGTGCCGTGCCCCAATAACTGCACCATCACTACATTGAACGCCGATACTGGGTTTACTGCTGGTCGCTCTCACAGCCATGGCTGGTTTGGTCCCTTCCTGGCTATGGCTGGGTATGATGGCATCATATTTACCGGCGCCTCGGATAAATGGGTTTATCTCTGGATTGATGATGGTAAAGTTGAGCTCCGGGATGCAGCTAAGTTCGTGGGCTTGGATACTCACGAAACGGAAGACGCTGTTAAGAAGGACCTCGGCGTTCCTACCGAGGTTGGAGCCGCAGGAGGGGCAAGTGTAGCTGCCATCGGACCGGCGGGCGAACACATGTGTGCTGGGGCGCTGGTCGCTAATGACAAGAACCATTCATTTTCCCACTCCGGTGTTGGTGCGGTAATGGGCTCCAAGCGCTTGAAGGCTATAGCGGTTAGAGGAACCAGTGAGGTTCCGGTAGCCGATGCCAAAAAGCTGACACCGATAGCTAGGGACTGGACTAAGGTGGCCAGTACCATAGGGATCTTCCCCATTATCGGGAAGGCTGGAGTGCCATCAAGCGATTATAATTGTGTTATAGGGCTTGTCGGGCTCTCGGCAAAGAACTGGACGGTAAATACCCTGCCCGGCTTCGGTAAAGGCATGACCAAGCATAAGATTACCCCTAAACCATGTTACCGGTGTCCGGTGGCATGCTCCTATGATGTAGAAGTGGTATCGGGTCCATATAAAGGCTATGTAGCCTCATTGTCCGGTGGTGGAGAAAATCAGGAAGGGGCATCATCCATTGTCGGCGCCGGTGCCAAAGACCCCGGTGAGGTATGGTACCTGACAGACCTTAATGACCGGCTTGGTTTTGAAACAAGCACCGTGGGCTGTGCCATGGCTGTTGCCTTTGAGGCGTATGAAAAGGGGCTATTAACAAAAGAGGTCACCGACGGTCTAGAATTGAAGTGGGGGGATGTTAAAGTAATAGACACCCTGATAAGGAAGATTGCCAACAGAGAGGGTTTTGGGGCAATATTAGCTGATGGACCAAAGGTTGCTGCCGAGCGTGTTGGCTTACCTAATGCCGCAGTTCACATCAAGGGCTCAGGGATGAACCTCCATGACTGGAGAGGAGTGTGGGGAAACTTCCTGGGGCAAATAGTTAGTGGAGGTTCTGGCTGGCCGGCACCGGGGGCTGATTGCTGGACGGCAGAACCCGATGCTGGTTACCCGGAGAAGCCCAATGGGCTAAGCCCATACGGGAAGGCAAAAGAGGTAGCCAAGACAGGCAATGTAAAATTTTGGAATGACTGTATTGGCTGCTGCTGGTTTGGAACCTGGGGCATGGCTGGCATTATGAAATTTACCTCAGGGGCTATAGCTGCCGTCGTCGGCTGGGAAGATTTCACCCTAAAGGAAGGTTTACTGGTCGGGGAGCGGGTGGTAACCTTGGAGAGGATATTTAACATGAAGCATGGGCTAACTGCTGATGATGATATAAAGGTATCGCCGCGGCTGACTGACCCGGCACCAGCCGATATGCCTCGGGCTGCTGGTAAGAGCATTGCCCCTTACGTTGAAGGAATGGTGCGAGACTACTATGAGGAGATGGGTTGGGAGCGAAAGACAGGTAAACCGCTGAGGTCAACAATGAAAAGGTTAGGACTGGAAGAATTCATTGATGTCGTCTGGTGTTAAGTAACCAATTAGCTGCAGGAAAAAGTAAAAAGGAGGGGTTGAGATGTTTAGCTAGTAAAAGGCATTAAAGGGGTTATCAAGAATCTAAGGAAAGGAGTGAAAAATGAAGAAATTTCTTATCCCGTTACTAACAGTGGCAGTGGTTGCCATAGCCTTAGCTGGATGTATGCCAGGGGCGGCGCCAGCGCCACCAACACCAGCGCCACCAGCGCCAGCGCCACCAGCGCCAGCACCACCAGCGCCAGCGCCACCAGCACCAGCGCCACCAGCACCACCGCCTGAAGAGGTCTATACGCTTCTATACCATTGTCCCTGGCCTCCGGGCCAAATCCTAAGCGACATCGAGACATGGTACTTGGATGAGGTTGAGGCACGGACTGAAGGCAGGGTTACCTTTGAGAGGGTCTACGGTGGTACTTTGGGGACTCTGTTCGCTCAGGCCGAGAACTTAACAGGTCGTGTCTTTGATGTGGGGCAGGTAAGCTATGTCTATACTCCCGGGCTATACCCGCTGGGAACAGTGACCACCTTGCCTGCCATTGAAGCTGATACGCATGTATGGTCTCGTGCCGTCCATGCGCTGCTGAAGCAGGACCCGCGATTAGAGGCAGAGTATGCTGCGGTAAATCATAAGTACCTGTTCGTCTGGGGTCTGGAGCCGATGGAGATGATGTGCCATCAAGAGGTGCACACATTAGACGAATTGGTAGGGCTGAGGATTCGGGTTCACGGTGGTTCTGCCTTAGCTGGTGATAAGCTGGGGTGGACCGGGGTAACTGTTACGTGGGAGGAACTGCCGGTGGCTGCGGCGGAGCATCTTATTGACTGTGGCTGCTTCCCTCCCCCCATTACCGGTCGTGACGCCGGCTTGCATACTATCTTCAAGTATTACCTTCACCCGTTCCCCGTCTATCAGTTCCATTTCGCTACCGCTATCAACCTGGATGCTTGGAATGAGATACCGGCTGACCTTCAGCAGATAATGCTTGAGGTTGGCGATGATGGAGTAGAGTATGGTCTTAGCTACCTCGACGAGAAGATAGAAGAGGGGTATCAAGATTTTGAAGAGGCGGGTGTCATAACTATCGACTGGCCGGCTGAGGAGTGGGAAAAGTTTGTAGAACTGGCAGGCGAGCCGGTGTGGGAGGACTGGGTTGCTGAGCAGGAGGCTGCCGGTCGCCCCGGACGAGAGATACTAGATGCGTTCCAGGCGTTGCTCGCTGAGTATAGGTAAAGACTGAGCAAGGTGAGATTAGGGGGGGTGTGGGGGAGGGAACCTCATACCCCCTCTTATTAAATTTAGTTTGGAAAGAAAACGATATTGAGAAGATTCGGCAGGTTTTCAAACTACCTGGCTAAGGCGGAAGATGGGCTAGCCTTAGCCGCAGGAATTGTCGTTGGCTTTATGATGGTATACACGGTGGTGGCGGTGGTGACGCGTGATGTCGGCAGGCCGATAAAGGGTTTCACAGAGTACGTTACCCTGATCTTTGTCTTCGTGATAATGCTTGCCATTTCCTTTGCCCAGCGCCGCTGGGAGCACCTGGCAATGGGGATTGTGTTTGACCGGCTGTCGCCAGGGGCTCAGCGTCGTATTCTCTGTGTCCTCCTTTCCCTAGGGATATTCATCTGTTTTCTGCTCACTTGGTCGGGCCTAAAAATCACCATATGGGCATATGTGATGGGGGATACACTACTGGGAGCAATACCAGTTACGACGTGGTGGTCACGGATAGCTATGCCCATTGGCTTGGGCATAGCTACCGTGCGCCTCATTGTCCAGTTGGTTCAGGTAGTAAGAAGGGAGATTTAAGGGGATAAGGACATGAGCGCATTGACTATAGGGATTATTATGGTGGTGGTTCTGGTGGCACTGATAGTGCTCAAGTTCCCCATCGGTTTTTCCTTTCTCATCGTCGGCTTCTGGGGATATGTTGCCCTGAGGGGTTTTGACAGCGCTTTTGCCTTGCTCGCCAGTAAAGTCTTTTCTGGTACTGCCCATTATTTGTTCACTGTGGTGCCCCTGTTCATCCTCATGGGGGAGTTCGCCCTTGTCGCCGGGATTGGCGAAGGCCTTTTCAGGGCAGGGCGGGCTTGGCTGGGGAATATTAGAGGCGGGCTGGCGATGGCTACCACCATGGCTAACGCCGCATTTGGGGCTGCCTGCGGCATGCCCACAGCAGCAACAGCCGTGTTTGGTAGGATGGCTCTCCCTGAGATGCTCAAGGCCAAGACCGACCGCTCCCTGGCGGCAGGCACAGTGGCAGCAACGGCAGGGCTGTCGGCGGTAATCCCTCCCAGCGTAATTGCCATTATTTATGGCTTCCTCGCCATAGCCCCCATTCACAAGATTCTTATCGCCGGTCTTCTCCCCGGTGCAGTCAGTACCGCGGTTATCTTGGGAATGTTAGCTATCAGGCTGAGAATCAACCCCAGCTTAGCCCCAATCACCGGAGTCACGGCTACCTGGAGGGAAAAGTTCCGCTCCCTTAGAGGAATTTGGGCAATGTTAACGGTGATCATACTAGTTATCGGGGGCATTTATACCGGTATGTTTTCCCCAACTGAAGCCGGCGCTGTCGGCGCTGCCGGTATGCTCATCATCGGGTTGGCGTTAAGGAAGTTCAACCGGACCAAACTCCGCGAGGCCCTTCTCATGACTGCCCGAGACACCAGCGTCATCTTCATTATTATGGGCGGGATTGTTTTCTTCTCCGGCTTCCTCTCTGTGAGCGGTATCAGTGGGGCAATGACCAATTATATCCTTGGTCTAACTGTGTCGCCTACCCAAGTTGTCATCATCACTATGTTTATTCTTCTCGGCTTGGGTTGCATTCTTGACCCGTTCTCCTGTTTGTTCCTGACGATTCCCTTGCTATCACCAATTATGAAGCAGCTGGGGGTTGACCAAATCTGGTATGGTGTGCTGGTGGTGAAGATGATAACGATTGGTATGATTACTCCACCGGTGGGTGTAAACTGCTATATGCTTAAGGTGGTGTGCCCCGAACTCGATTTATGGGAAATCTTTAGAGGCGCTACTTGGTTCTTGACGGCGGAGGCGGTGATTATGACTCTGCTGGTTGCCTTCCCTCAGATTAGCTTGTTGCTGCCCAACCTGATGTATCGTTGATTTTTGTTGCTGGCATTGGCAAAATCCTTTAAATAAGCTAACGTTGTTCTATTTTTATAGTAGGGAGGCATAGTAAAGATTTGCTTAAGGCGAAACCTTCAATTGAAAATAAAATACCGGTTAATCTAGAAATAAGATTAAGGGACGGGAAAATAATTCACACTGAAACTGGTAGTTACACCGTTCTACCACCCGATACCATTATAACCGCGGAGAAGGTGTTTGAAAGAATTGGTGTGGTTAAAGTAGAGCAAGTTAATCCTAAATTTACCGATGGTGTTCCTATTTTTAGACTGAATGAAGCCCCGGTAAAAGCAAAATGTCATCGTCAGGCTTGCCAGTGGGCACTCCCGCCTACCCCCTTGAATAATCCTCCTAAGGAAAGCTTCGGTAAGGGGATGACTGTAGAGCAGTCGAAGGCAAGCGCGATGATGGAAGCAGTAGAGAGATATTGCGGGCAAAAATTTCCTCACAGTAGGGTTATTAAGGCAAATTATGAGGAAGTGCGGGACTATGCTGTTCACCCCTCTGAATTTAATTTGCCGACCTTGCCACCAAAGTGTGAAAACTGCGCAGAGAGGAATTTGGGGTGTTTTCAAGAACTTCAAAACGCTTGCCAGGAATGGAGTTGGGGTTACTCATTGATAACTAAATCACCAGCTCTAATTCCCTCGGCATTGGTTTATTACCCCTATATATCGAAGAACAATCTATCGTTTATATTTAATGATACTGGCGGTCTCTCAGCAGGGAATACACTGGAGGAGGCAATATTGCAAGGAATGGCTGAGGTAATTGAAAGAGATGCGCTATACTATGCTTTTAATCTGGGCAATCTAAGGGGCATGCCAATGGTCACCTTCAAAAATACCAAAAATAGACATATTCAAAAATTTATGGCTGAGGTACTGCCCCCCGAGGGTATCTTTGCTTTCTATATACAGAACAAAAATCTTGACCTTAATATTGCTTCATTTAGTGCCTTTATATGCTACAAGATAGGGAATGAGCGTCATTACTTTGGTGGCTCAGGAACGAACCTTAATCCGGAGATAGCTTTGCTAAGAGCATTAACTGAGCTGGAGCAGCAGAAAATTAGGCAAAAAGTCTTTGCTGAATTTGACCCTAATGACTTGGTGTCACACAATAGCCTAAAACAAGAGAATGTTATTGCTCTTGAAGAAATCCCTAATCAATCCACAGGTGATATAAGAAAAGATGTAGAGTTATATTTAGATAGATTATTAACAAACGACACAAATGTTATCATAATTAACTTAACTCACCCCGAGATAGGAATACCAGTTGTTCGGGTTGTAATACCAAAACTGATTTCATATTCGGGGAGCCCTATTAAAGAGTCGCTGTTTCTTGATACAATGAAGGCTTTTGGTGGGCAGTACTAACTTATCACTCCGTTCACTAATTTGGCTTTTTAGCGATTAGGGGTGATACATTTTCACCCAGTTACTGTAATATCTGATACCTAGACTATCCCATCTCCTGTTTCAACGCTATTTCTTGAATCGGATCAACTTGAACTTCCGCATTTGTTCTCTTATTGCGACTTCGGTCGGCAGGCGTTCCATACTCGATGCGCCATAAAACCCGTGCACGCCCTCCGTCCTGTGGAGAACATATTCAGCATCTTCAGGCATGGAGATTGGCCCCCCGTGGCACAAGGCAATAATGTCTGGATTTACCGATTTTGCCGCGTCGCATATTTCCTGAACCTTCGCTGGTGCTTCCTCGAGTGACAGTGCAGTCGAAGCTCCTATAGCCCCCTTGGTAGTCAGTCCCATATGCGCGACAATGACGTCCGCACCGGCTTTAGCCATTGCCTTTGCTTCCTCAACATTGAACGCATATGGTGTGGTCAGGAGGTCCAGTTCATGAGCCTTGCGAATCATGTCAACCTCAAGACCATATCCCATACCGGTCTCTTCAAGGTTTTGCCGGAACAAACCATCGCATAAACCAACCGTTGGAAAGTTCTGGACTCCTGAAAAGCCGATCTCCTTAACCTGCTTAAGGAAGACGTCCATCTGGCGGAAAGGATCCGTGCCACACACTCCGGCAAGAACCGGGGTGTCTTTGACAATGGGCAGCACTTCACTAGCCATTTCCATGACAATAGCGTTGGCGTCACCGTAGGGCATCAGGCCGGCAAGCGAGCCTCTACCTGCCATGCGGAAACGTCCGCTGTTATAAATCACAATCAGGTCAACTCCCCCTGCCTCTTCAAACTTCGCGCTGATACCAGTTCCGGCGCCGGCACCGATAATCGGAAGACCCGCCTCAATATTCTTCCTCAACCGTTCAAGGATTTCACTACGTGTGAATGCCATAATTTTATCTCCTTTTCTTATTGCTTGCCTGTTTGATTAGATCTAGCATCATCTCAACCACTTTGGCAGAAAACTGGGGGTCATTGATATTGTTATCCACTTCAACATTTCTTGTCAAGTCAGCCCATTTGTTCGTAAGGAGGAAAGGAAATAGTCCTATAAGGGCTCAAATCTCGTTGGAAAAAGAACACTTCCTTGACAGGCAGAGAGCAGAGATGTAATATGCTGATACCAACTTTTGAACGCAACCTTCCTTACTCCGCAGCTCTAGGGATTATTAATCGGTCTATCAAATTAGATTGAGCTAGGCGTATGATAAATAAAGCTGAGTGATTTTAATTATTAGAGGGAGATTATGTTAGCACTAGAAGGCCTCCGAATACTAGATATTACTTGGCAAGGTCCGGGACCCTTTTGCACTATGATTTTGGGTGACCTAGGTGCTGAAATAATTAAAATCGGGCCTCCTCCAACAGCCGGAGCTCGTCAAACTACCAGGGAAGCGGGGAAGAGAGAAGTTGCCTATCAGGCAACTAACCGAAACAAGAAGAGTATCTTGCTTAATTTAAAGTCGGAGGAAGGTCGCAATATCTTCCATAAACTAGCCAAGAAGACAGATGTTATTGTTGAAGGATTTAGACCAGGCGTGACTAAACGCCTAGGTATAGACTATCAGACGGTAAGTAAAATAAACCCCAAAATCGTATACTGCTCAATTACTGGGTATGGGCAAGACGGCCCCTACCGTGATTTACCCGGGCATGATATCAATTACATCTCTTTTGCTGGGGCACTAAACCTGATTGGTGAAGCTGACCAGCAGCCCGTTATTCCATTAAACATAATAGCTGACTATGGTGCCGGAGGTATGAGCGCCGTAGTAGGCATTCTTAGTGCCCTTATAGCTAGGGGTAAAACAGGCAAGGGGCAGTATATAGATATATCGCTGACTGACAGTGTCATCTTACTCCTCACCCGGGTGGTGTTAGACCATTATTTCCGGAGTGGTGTAGTACCTAAGCGAGGTGAACATTACCTCAGTGGTGCTTACCCCCACTACAATATCTACGAGGCCAAGGACGGGAAATTTATCACTATTGCCTGCCTGGAGCCTTGGCTATGGGAAAATCTGTGTCGTGAGATAGGTAGGGAGGAGTTTATACCCTTCAGTCTTACGCGTGGGCATCTTCCCAACCCAAAAGAAGACGAAAAATGGAAAGAGATTTCTTCC
>Ga0129298_10000357_pt1 | contig 17708 bp, 18 predicted proteins | sample I19B2metaG_FD_94707 | JGI IMG/M metagenome (GOLD analysis project Ga0129298, IMG submission 94707) | Lake sediment bacterial and archeal communities from Gulf of Boni, Indonesia to study Microbial Dark Matter (Phase II) - ​I19B2 metaG | ecosystem: Environmental > Aquatic > Freshwater > Lake >... | reverse complement strand
ATTGACGACCTGGTTTACAGCTTTCTGATCTTGAATCAGAAAGGAAGAGGCTCTCACTTTGTAACAGGCTCCGATATGGGTGTAGGAAAATCCACCTTTCTCCTGGCCATGATGGAGAAAGTTCCTGATAAGTGGGGCATAGGAATATTGGACACTCAGAATGAGCTTCAGGCCAGAAGGAAGTACCCCAGGAAGAACGTGCTCACACTTATAGAAAATCCCAAGCGTTCTATCGCGGAATGTTTCTCTATAATGCTCAAAATGGCGAGGGATGTTGTAGTTGTCGGAGAGATTACGATGCCTTCGGAAGTAGCGGAATTGATCAATGCCAGCTTGAGGCTTAACGCCGGAGTGGGTGCAACCATGCACTCCCTCTCACCCTTTGAGGTTTTGGCAAACATAAGAAACCTCATGATGCGGACAGATATGTATAACAGTGCGGATACTGCTGAAGCCGATATTGCGAGGGGTCTGGACATTATTATCCACCTTGGGAAGCTGGCGGGAGGCAGGATAGTTGTGGAGAGCATAGTTGAGGTTGTCTATGTAGAGCAGAATGTATATATTGAACCTGAAATGCACGGGACAAGGCGTGACAGGATGTCTAACCTGTTAAACATGGCACAGCTTGCCTTACATAAATATTTGTACAAAAAAAGCTACAGGTATAACGAGATATTCAGATATGACAGGGAGGGTGACCGCTGGATCCCCGTGAATTTACCCAGCGAACAGTATTTCAATAAAATCTCGAAATATGTCATGCAGGGAGAAATAAGGCACTTTGAAAGATGCTTCATGGAAAGTAAAGGGCAGGTGGGTCGGTGTGGATTTGCTGAGTAAGGTTTTTACAGGTTGGAGACTTATTTTTGAAAACATTTATCAAGGACTTGATATGAGCCGGTTGTTTTTCCTGGTTCCTCTCACTGCCGCCTCGGTTTTGTTTGTCTATTCCATAATAAGCAAGGGCAGGTATATATACAGAAAACTCCGGTTTACAGTGGAAAAGAACAAAAAAACCATATTGAGAAGACTCTCGCAAAAGCTTATGGTATATAGCCCAATAAAGGCATTATTAACCGGAACGGCCATAAAAGTCGGTATGTATACGGAGTTTTCCTTTGAAAAAAACATAGAGATAGCTTGTGCAATCATTTTTGCATGTGCAGGATTGGTTTTATCCGTTGTCTTTATTATAATGCCACGGGTAAATGTCGTATGGTATATGTTTTTAGCATACATGTGCCTGACAGGTCTTTTTATGATGCTGATCCTGTACGTTTTGAACACAGTGGTAAGAGCAAGGTTCACAAGCAAGCTTCCAGAGACTTTCAAGCTGCTGAATTCCAGGTACATAAGCAAGGAAAACATATTAAAGGCAATACACATATCTCTGTATGAATATGACGACTTCGACAGGACGGTGAAAAAAGTGATGAGATTGGTAAATGATGTCCTGTATAAAAACAATATGAAAGAAATCGATGAAACCTTCAAGTTGATTGAAAGCACATACGGCAACGAGTACCTGACGCTTATGCTGAATCTTATAAGGCAGGCACATTACAACGGAGGGAAAAAAGTAATAAAGGAACAGTTTGAACATGCAACTGAGGATATTCTTATTGAGATAGAAAATCAAAAGGATCTTTCCGCCACCAGCAGATCATATATTTTGCTTGCGGCATTCATGCCTTTTGGTATGGCCGGAATAGAAAGATTTAACTGCTTTGCTCTCCAGGAAAAGTCTGTGGAATTCTATAAAAGTATTCCCGGGATAGAATGGAAGATAATATTTTTCGGAGTTTTGAGCTTATACATAGGGTATATGCTGCTGCTGGAAAGGACGGCTTAAATGAAGTGGAACAGTTACCTGTTTTTCCTGCCCGCTCTTATAGCCGTAACTCTGCTGGTCTGCTACGCTTTATCCTGGAAAAGTCTATACAGGCTTCTGGTATTCGATGGCTCAGAAAAGCACAAAAACGGTAAAAAGTTGCTGCAGTTTTTATCAGGGCTGATTTCCAGCGATACATGGCTATACGGCTTTTATGTAAGAAACATTCTGAAATACTCAAAAATCAGGATTGAAGAACTCTTCCGGATCAAGCTGATAATACTTGTTTGTACTTTTATCATGCTTCTTCTTGTTAAATATACAAATATATCGATACAGACCAGGGAGATTTTCAGCAGTTTTGATTACAGAACAGATCTGATTTATCAATATAAAAATGTTGTGGATGAGGGCGAAGCATTAAAACAGGAAATTGGTTATGTGAAGCTTGCTATCGCAACCTATAAAAAAAGTGAACTGGTAAAAGCTGCTGAAGACATGCATCAGAAGATAAAAGCTCTGATAGGTGCAAATGACGGAGAGCTGCTCCTGCCGAAGGATACGGTTGTAAACAAGGTTTATAACAGGATTGTGGATTATTATGAAATCAGAAAGTTCAATATTTTCTTATACGTGCTTATTTCTATCCTTGCCTCATTTATTCCGGAAATTTTTTTCCGGATACGCAATACTTTTGCAGAAGCAGATGCGAAAAAGGAGCTGCAGTTTTTAAAAAAGTTGATAATTATGAACGGCTCAATAAAGCCTGTCAATTTTAATGAGCTGCTGAAGGTTCTGATTGATAAATCCAAATACTATAATAGCCTTCTTAGGGAGCTTGAAGAAAAAAACAGCCAGAACACGGTAAATAAAAAAACGCTATATTTCACATACATCAAAAATTCCAAAGGCATGGCCGAGAAGCTGTTTTTTGAAAAGCTGGACGAGGCAAACAACTATGACTTTGACCAGGCAATTACAAATATCGAAAATGAATTCCGGCTGGAAAAAAGGGAGATAGCAAGAAACATCAGAAAACGTATTGAGGCCATTCATATCATAGGGATTTTAGGGTTTATGGCCATAATTTTCATAATGGTAATGTATATGATAATTCCCTGGATGGAGACTTACAATATGAATCAAATCGGATTTTACAAGTAAGCAGATTTTGAATCAGGTAATGGAGGGTGGTTATGGACAAAGTTGTACATGAAGTTATTGTAAGTGTTCTTGTTTTAAGCCTTTTGATTATGGCTATTCCGTTATTCCGGAATAACATGGAAATTATTTCGGTTTCTGCTGCCATTGAGAATGATACCGACAAGGTCACGTCGAAGTCTCTGCTCCCGCTTGATAAAAGTGAAGTTTCAGGAAGTGACGTGGTTTCGGTGATTCGTTATTACAGCGCAAATCCCGGTGTGGAAATATTGGTAACCACCAATAGCCGGGGTACATGCAGATTCACAGGCCAAAATTACAATCCGGGGAGTTTTCCGATACCCTATGAGGGGGTATTTTCCAAAAGTTATTCATATGAGGGAGAGAAACTTATTAAAGCCGTATATACGGAAAAATAAAGGAGGAGTATCAATGGGAAAAATTATTGCCACAATTGTACTGGTCATTTTGACCCTTGGGCTGATTTCCTACGCAATTTTGGGGCAGGTGGCCGGAGTCAAGGACACCGGTGACAAGGCGGAAATCGAGCAGAGAAAGATAAACCAGATGCTGCAGGATCCCAGCGTGGTCACGGGTAATACCGTTAAAAACTACAACAAGCAGATGGGAAGCAGCAAGCTGGATATTCACACTTCAGGAGACACTTTTAACGAAGTAAGCTTTTCATTTTCAGGCACCAGTGTAATGGCCATATCCGCTGTTAAAGACGGCGCTCTTTTCAAAATGTGGAAGCAGTATGATGTGAATGGTGAGCTTGCAAAAGTTGCATTCCAACAGGTGGACCTTAACAAATAAGCTCTGCTGGCTTAATGCCGTGAATTACAGGGGTGGCCGGTGCTGTTCCTGTTTTCACAAGGGGCCTCGATGGAGAATATAAATGATAGGAAGAATAATCAGCACCATAATTAGTGTTTCACTATCTGTTTATCTGATATTTCTTACAATTTTCTATTTCCTGCATGAGAATATTAAGGGAAATATAAATGAGTTAAACTATAGTGCGGTGGAGGTGGTAAGCACCTCCGGCGTACTGACAGGGGATTTATACAGGTATTTGTCAGATAGTACGGCAAGGTATGGGAATTATAGCATAAGGCTCAAGCTGGAGAAGCAAATCAAGGCAGGGGTCTATGATACATTTTTTGATGCGGGTGAAATTGTGGGGCGCTATCTTGAAGTAGGAGACAGGCTTACAGTATACCTTGAGGATAAAAATCCAACGCTGTTTGGAAGGCTTGTAAATGCTACGTTATTATTTAACAACCCAAGGCATGTTGATAATAATATCAAGTCCATAAAAACAGCCATTATAGCCAGAAGTGCCAAAAATGTGGTAAGGGGTTATGACGTCATAGCCGATATTGAAGCAAGGGCTTCAAACAACAGCTTTTCTTCCGACAAATCTGCAATTTTCGTCGCTACAAAGCTAAATCCCTCCGGAAAGTATTATGGCCTGACAGGGCATCCTTATGTTGCCGCCACAAACCTTCATTATGGTGATAGTATTGATGAATCCGGCAATACGGGAGCTAATTACATTTTCGATTACGGGAATTTCCTTAAGGAAACAGAATGCTACCCCGATGGTTCTGAAAAGCTTATTAGGTATATACAACAATAGTATTATCCTGCCGTGCATAATCAGAAAGGGTTTTTAAGGTGATCACTTAAGATGCATCAGATTTTATCCATGATAATAGTGTTTATGTTTTATATTTTTACATTCATCCCGCTTTCCTATCTCAATATTACAAGATTAAAAACTGAAAATACAAAGCAATGTCTGAACTTATCGGTCAAAGTGCTTTCCAATTCGATACTCCCAAGTAGAACCAACTTTTCTGAACTGGCACAGGGGTTTGCCGGAGAAGACCTTTCTCCACTTGAGGTTGATAAGGACAAGCTTATGCGGGAATTTTACGATGTGGCGGCTAAAAACTGTTACAGCAGTAAAGACTTTAATCACCTGAAGGAAAAGCTGCTTTTTAAAACCATTGTATACCCTGACAGGTTCTTTATTGCAGACACCAATGACAAATGGAGCGTACCATATTTTTTTACCTATAACAAAGACGGTGAATTGTTGTATCTGAACACTAGGGATGATACTGTATACTCATACGATTCAGCCGGGAATATGCTGACCTGGAGCCTGACTGAGGCAGGAATATCCCGGAGTCGGAAGAATGATCTGATTATAGACAGGATCAATTCCATACTTTCCGGATACACAGGTGAACCGGGATCTGATAAAGCACTTAACATAAAAATATTAAATCCTGACAACAATGACTCTGCGTATAAAATCAGTTATTCATATTTTAATGTATTGGAAGGTGTAACCTTTTTCGTTGTTTACAAGGAAAACAGGAATATAGATGTCAAAGACAGGGATTTCAGGTTTAAAAATTATAATGTGGCCGGATATACCCTCTATTAAACATATCAAAAATAAAAAAGCTGATATAAGGGAATAATAGAAATAAATTTTTCGGGAGTGATCAGCTTTGCCCTATGCAAATACCAACGGTGTCAAACTTTACTTTGAGGTTTATGGTGAGGGAAAACCGTTGGTTTTTATTCATGGCATCGGAATTTCTTCAAAGGTATGGAGCTTTCAGAGGGAAATCCTGTCCAAAGACTTCAGGATGATAGTTTATGACCTCCGGGGAAGCGGTAAAAGCGAAAAGACTCCACAGGAAATTCATACTGCTGACATGATGAGCGAGGATTTAAAAGGTCTTGTGGATTTTTTGAGACTGGACAGGATAAGCCTGGTTGCAATATCGCTTGGTGCGGCGGTCGCCATGAAATTTGCTATAAAGTATCCTGAGAAGGTGGATTGTCTCATACTGACCGGGGCATTTGCGGATTTAAAGGGAATACTTTATGCATCCAGCAGATACTTTTCATGGATCATAGGAAAGCTGCTGATGTTCAAATTCTTTGGGGAACTGGCTACAAAATTTATGCTTCCAAGCGCTCCCAGAAGGGAGCTGCTTTATTATCATAAAAACTTTATCAGCATAGACAGGGATGAGGTCACCAAATAAAGTCAGATACTGCATTCCTATTCTATTACTCCGGCACTGGAGAAAATAAAGGCCCCTACTTTGATTTTATATGGAACTTATGAAATTCTGCTGCACAGGTATGGAAGGATGATAAAGGAAAAGGTCAGGAATTCTGAAATGATGATAATTCCAGGTGTAGGGCATGGATGGAACAGAGAGAAACCGGAGCTCTTCTGCAGGATAGTCAGTGAATTCATTAAAAGCAATAGTTGATGAACCCTATATAAAACGGTATAATTTTGTTTAGCGGTATACAGTCCGGTGCTGTTCCAAAAGGGGGATGAGGTACGTGACGGATGCGGCGGTTCTTCCCAAGACGTGGGAAAGTGTATTGAACTCCTCAAGCTATTTGCCTGTTATAGTCAAGTCTATTGAAAGGATTCATGATACCAGCTGGTCTATGGAGCCCAACAGGCATGAGTTTTTTGAGATGGTCTATATTAAAAAAGGACATGCAGTGTTTGAGATATCCGGATATCCGGCTGCCATAGGCCCCAATGACATTATTATAATCAAACCCAACCAGCCGCACAAGTTTATTGTAAAATCCGAAACTGGCTGCGAATTTATTGTTCTGAGCTTTAAATTCGAAAGTAAAAACAATCACGAGTTTTCAGAGCTTTCACTTGAAGATTTCCTGAATTTTGTAAGCAGTAAGGAATCAGGAGCATTCATACGCCTGAAGGTAAGCCAGAAGAATGAAATCATAGTACTTTTGAACAGGATTCTCAAAGAGAAGGAAAGCGAAGAACTGGGAAGTGAATTCTTAAATTACCTTATGGTTCTGGAGCTTTTTGTACTTATTTCCAGAGCGTTGAAAATGGAGTGGGAGGACAGCATAAAAGGCAAAAGTCCAAAGCTTAAGGAGCTTATAGAAACTTCAGTAAAGTATATTGACAATAATTTCGAAAGGGACATATCTGTGGGTAACGTTGCCCGGTATGTGTTCCTGAGCTCCAGCTATTTCACCAGGGCGTTCAAGGAGGAAATGGGCATAAGCCCGATAAACTATCTTCATAAGGTCAGGGTGGACCGTGCTAAGGAACTGCTTTCCGATACCGAACTGAAAATCAGTGACATTGCATTAAGCGTAGGGTTCTCAAATCAACAGAGGTTTAATGAAATTTTTAAAAAATATACAAAGCTCACACCCATGCACTACAGGAAGGAAATGAGAGGCGGCTTGCAGCAGTTTTGAACCTATGCTGCGGGCTGTTTTTATTTGTCAAAAAACATTAATAAATGCAGCTGTTTTTCGATAAATAACGAGTAGAACGAAAACTGCAGTATGGGTATAATAGGTTTTATAATATAAATAGGTACATTTATCCGATTAGCAAGAACGTTAATGATGGAGGTAATATATATGGGAATGACAATGACACAGAAGATACTGGCAGACCATGCAGGGGCCGGCAGCGTCAAAGCGGGGCAGTTGATAAAGGCAAAGGTTGACATGGTATTGGGAAATGACATCACGGCGCCTGTAGCAGTAAAGGAATTCAGGAAAATCGGAGTGAAAAAGGTGTTTGATGTCAATAAGATAGCAATTGTACCCGACCATTTTACTCCTAATAAGGACATAAAATCTGCTGAACAGGTAAAGCTTATCAAGGAATTCTCAAGGGAAATGGGTATTGTTAATTATTTCGAGATAGGGCAGATGGGTATTGAGCATGCACTGCTGCCCGAAAAGGGCCTTGTAGTGGCGGGTGATGTTGTCATAGGCGCGGATTCGCATACCTGCACCTATGGAGCACTGGGAGCTTTTTCAACCGGTGTGGGCAGTACTGACATGGCTGCCGGCATGGCTACAGGAGAAGCATGGTTCAAGGTGCCGGAGGCAATAAAATTCGTATTGAAGGGAAAACCCGGCAAATGGGTAAGCGGAAAGGATGTAATACTTCATATTATAGGAATGATAGGGGTTGACGGAGCTCTATACAAGTCAATGGAGTTCGTGGGTGACGGCGTTCACAGCCTTTCAATGGATGACAGGTTCTCTATGGCCAACATGGCGATTGAGGCGGGTGCAAAGAATGGCATATTTGAAGTGGATGACAAGACACTGGAATATATCAAGGAACATTCGACAAAAGCCCATAAGGTTTATAAGGCTGATGCGGACGCGGAGTATGAGGCCTCTTATGAAATCGATCTGGCTGCAATAAAGCCAACGGTGGCGTTCCCCCATTTGCCTGAAAACACAAGAACAATTGACAATGTCGGGAATGTCAAGATAGACCAGGTCATAATAGGATCCTGCACCAACGGCAGAATTGAGGATTTAAGGGTTGCGGCATCCATACTGAAAGGCAAAAAGGTTCATGCTGATGTAAGATGCATAATAATACCTGCCACACAGAAAATATGGAAGCAGGCCATGAGTGAAGGGCTTTTCGATATTTTCATAGATTCCGGAGCCGCTGTCAGTACACCGACCTGCGGCCCATGCCTCGGAGGGCATATGGGGATACTCGCAAAGGGTGAAAGGGCAGTAGCTACTACAAACAGGAATTTTGTAGGCAGAATGGGCGACCCTGAAAGCGAAGTATACCTTGCCAGCCCGGCAATAGCTGCAGCATCGGCAGTAGCCGGCAGAATCGCCTCGCCTGAGGAAGTTTAAAGTCTAATATATCGGGAGGTTAACAATATGAAGGCTCAAGGAAAAGTTATAAAGTATGGAAATAATGTAGATACGGATGTAATCATACCTGCAAGGTATCTGAACACTTCCGATCCAGCAGAACTTGCAAAACATTGCATGGAGGATCTGGACAAGGATTTTGCCAAAAAGGCTCAAAAGGGAGACATAATAGTTGCAGGTAAAAATTTCGGGTGTGGGTCTTCCAGGGAACATGCACCTATTGCCATAAAAGCTTCAGGAATTTCCTGCGTCATTGCAGAGACATTTGCCAGGATATTCTACAGGAATGCGATCAATATCGGTCTTGCCATAGTTGAATGCCCTGAGGCGGCAAAGGATATATCCGATGGTGACAGTGTGAGTATAGACTTTGATACCGGAAAGATATTCAATATCACCAAAAACAAGGAATACACAGGTGTGCCGTTCCCGGAATTCATGCAGGAGCTGATTGCAGCAGACGGTCTGGTAGGTTATATCAAAAACCAGGTGGTAAAGTAAGAAGATTAGGAGTGGTAGCATTATGGGCAAATATAAAATTACAGTACTGCCGGGAGATGGTATTGGCCCGGAGGTTATAAGTCAGGCTATTGAAGTGATTGGAGCGGTAGGAAAAAAATACGGGCATGAGTTTGCTCTGGAAGAAGCAATGCTTGGAGGCTGTGCAATCGATGCGTTTGGTGTTCCTCTGCCGGATAGCACCCTTGAAGTATGCAAAAGCTCTGATGCAGTTCTTCTGGGAGCTGTAGGCGGGCCAAAGTGGGACACCCTTCCGGGCAATAAAAGGCCTGAAGCCGGACTTCTTGGAATTCGGGCAGGATTGGGCCTTTTTGCAAACCTAAGGCCGGCGGTCATATATTCTTCCTTGAAGGAAGCTTCACCCTTAAGGGCGGATATTGTCAAGGACGGAATAGATATAATGGTTGTAAGAGAATTGACCGGCGGTATTTATTTCGGAAAGAGAGGGCGCTACCAGGATGAAAAGATGGGCGAAGCAGCCTTTGATACGGAAGCCTACAGTACATTTGAGATAGAGAGGATCTGCCGGCTGGCTTTTGAGGCAGCTATGAAACGGAACAAGAGGCTTATGTCGGTCGATAAAGCGAACGTGTTGGAAAGCTCCAGACTATGGAGAGAGGTAGTTGTCAGACTCTCAAAGGAATATCCTGAAGTGGAGCTCAGCCACATGTATGTTGACAATGCAGCCATGCAGCTGGTAAGAAATCCGGTGCAGTTTGATGTGATAGTCACCTCCAACATGTTTGGAGACATACTTTCGGATGAGGCTTCAATGATAACGGGATCCATAGGAATGCTGCCTTCAGCAAGCCTGGGCTACGGAACCCTGGGCCTGTATGAACCTATACACGGTTCCGCTCCGGACATAGCGGGTCAGGATAAGGCAAATCCTATTGCGACTATTCTGTCGGTGTCCATGATGATGAAATATTCCTTTGGACTGGACGAGATTGCAAAGAAAATTGATACTGCTGTGGTAAATGTACTTAACAAAGGCTACAGGACAGGAGACATTGCTTCTTCAGGAATAAAGCCTGTCGGCACAAAGGAAATGGGCAGGTTGATAAAGGAAGAAATCATAGGATAAGCAGCTGCAAAAGCATAAAGATTGCACACTAAACGAAATATTTATCTTCATGCCACTTTGCAGGATTTTCAGTAATATATTGTCTGATTCTTTGTAATTCGATTTCATTACGTATTATGTCTTCACAGTAGGGGTCGCCGCCCACGGCGACCCGTTGTCATTTTGTAATGCAATTATATAATGAGCATGGTTTGGCATTATTGTGGAACAATCCAATATGACATTTTCATATACCTTACCTATATTTTGTAAATAATGCAAAACCATTTTACCTGTTTGCGTCATTGGTATTTGCGGGTCGCCGTGGGCGGCGACCCCTACATAACCATTGATTGTATTTCCGAAATTACGAAAACATAAAGAATGTGTACTAATCCAACATCAAATTTTAATATTTTTACTCATAAAAAATCAATTATGGGCTTATCATTCCAAACTTGTGCTTCTATATAGTGATTGTTATATTTATAGACTTCATATATCTTTATTAACCCAGCTAATTCTTCCATCCTATAAACATGCGGTTCTTCATTTCTTTCTAAATATAATTTATCAAGTTCATTAAGAGGTAATTTATACATACTATCTGGGTAAGTAAAACCAACATCTTCAGGTTTGAAAATTGATAAGGGTAAAATAATTTTATGGTCATACTCGTTATGGAGGTCATGAGGTCCTGTTGGAGAATCTCCTAATATCATATAAATAGGATGTTTTCTTTTAGGTATTCCACCAACCTCGGTAAACTTTAGCCATAATAATTCTTCATGCCTTATCCGTGCACTTAAATAAGTTCCATCTCCTCTCCAATCTATATCATTCAATAAAATCCTTTCTGCCGCTTCTATGCCTAAATCACATATATTTTGAAAGGGTTTTTGTCCTGTTCTATAGAAATGTGTCAAATAATTTGGAACGTAATATATACTCAATCGAATCTCTCCCTAGTTATTATCACATCATATTCAAAGAAAGTTTTATTTAATTCGTATAATCAAACCAATATGCAACATAATATCAATAATTTACCATATAGTCAAATGTTATAGGGTTCTTCTTTATGTAGACTCATAAATTATGGAAGCAAAAAAAATAGACAATACTTTCGTTAGATTAGGTAAATCATTAAATAATTAAATAAAATTATACGGTAACAAGAGAAAGTGAGCAATTAACGTAAGCTAAACTCATAGAATAGAAAAGCCTCCTATGACTGTGTGGAAATAACAACATAGGAGGCCATTTAATGCTTATTCATACAAGTGGCATGCTACAAAATGCCCCGGATTCACTTCTCTCCATTCCGGCTCCTGGCAGGAGCACCTGTCCATGGCTTTCGGGCACCTTGTACGGAACACACAGCCGCTGGGAGGATTCAAAGGACTTGGTACGTCACCCTGCAGTACAATCCTGTCCTTTTTCTTCTCCAGATCCGGATTGGGCACCGGGATTGCTGAGAACAGTGCCCTGGTATACGGATGAAGAGGATTCCTGTATAAGCTGTCACTGTCTGCAAACTCCGCCATGTTTCCTAGATACATGACCAGAACCCTGTCCGATATATATTTGACCATTGAAAGATCGTGAGCTATGAAGAGGTAAGTCAGCCCTATTTTTTTCTGCAGGTCCTTCAGGAGGTTAACAACCTGTGCCTGAATTGATACATCCAGAGATGAAATGGGTTCATCGCATACGATGAATTTCGGATCCATTGCCAAAGCCCTGGCTATACCTATCCTTTGCCTTTGACCTCCGCTGAATTCATGGGGGAAACGGCTCATATGTTCGGGATTCAAGCCCACAAGCTGCAGCAGTTCGGAAATACGCTGCTTCCTGCCGGCTCCGAAGGCCAGTCTGTGAATATCCAGCGGTTCACCTATAATATCCTCCACATTCATGCGCGGATTAAGTGAGGCATAGGGATCCTGGAATATCATCTGCATCTGGCGGCGTATTTTTTTCATTTCACCTGCGGAGTACCTGAAAATGTTTTTTCCTTCATATAATACTTCTCCTCCGGTAGGCTCATACATACGGAGTATGGTCCTTCCTGCAGTGGACTTTCCACAGCCGCTTTCTCCGACAAGACCCACGGTTTCACCCTGCTGTATATCCAGAGTAAGGCCGTTTACCGCTTTTAGCGTACGTCCCCCGATATTGAAATACTTTTTAAGTCCGATGATCTGCAGCAGTGGCTGGGATCTAGTCTTAGAAACATCTGAACGGGTATCCATTGTTATATTTGTCATCATACTCCCTCCTTACCGGCGGTGGAAGCCAGTGCCATCGAATGGTTGAGCCAGCAGGCGGCATAATGATTTTTTTCCATTTCCGCAAGTTCAGGATCGTTATCTCCGCATATTTTCATTGCTCTCTCACATCTTGCATAGAAAGGACAGCCCGCAGGAGGGTTAAAAAGGTCGGGAGGAGTTCCAACAATAGATTTAAGAGATTCTCTCCTGTCCATGCCTGTATGAGGAATTGACTTTAAAAGCCCCTTGGTATAGGGATGCTTTGAATTGTAGAATATATCGTTGACCGTTCCTGCTTCAATAACCTGCCCTGCATACATTACTATGACGCGTTCGCACATTTCCGCTACTACTCCGAGGTCATGGGTTATGAGTATGATAGAGGTATCCAGCTTTTTCTGGAGTCCTTTCATCAATTCCAGAATCTGCGCCTGTATTGTAACATCCAGAGCGGTTGTAGGTTCATCGGCGATCAGAAGTTTTGGCTGACACGCCAATGCTATCGCTATCATGGCTCTCTGGCGCATGCCGCCCGAGAATTCATGCGGATACTGATTTGCCCTCCTGTCAGGTTGTGCTACACCAACCAGCTCAAGCATTTCAACAGCACGATTCCACGCTGCCGAACCGGAAAGCTTCTGATGTTTGACCAGGCCTTCGGCAATCTGGCTTCCGATCTTGGAGGTAGGGTTAAGTGAAGTCATGGAATCCTGGAATATCATCCCTATGTCTTTTCCACGGATACGCTGCATTTCTTTCTCGCTCTTTTTCAAGAGGTCCTGTCCCTGGAATATGATTGAACCCTTTTTATATTCAGCCGGGGGAGTGGGTAGTATCTGCATGATGGATTGTGAGGTCACACTCTTGCCACAACCTGATTCACCCACGATAGCAACCACTTCACCCTTGTATATATCGAAATTGACACCCCTAACCGCCTTTACTTCGCCGGAATAAGTGTGGAAGGACACATAAAGGTCCTTTACTTCCAATATCTTTTCCATTGGTAATGTCTCTCCTTATCCAATACTTTTTAATTTATTTGCGCAGCCTGGGATCAAGGGCATCACGCAATCCGTCTCCCAGTACATTGAAAGCAAACATTGTCAGGGAAATCAGGAAAGCAGGAATAAACAATTGATAGGCATTTCCGACAAAAAGGCTTTCGAGGGCATCACTCGTCATGGTTCCCCAGCTTGCCATTGGTGGAGGCACACCCAGTCCAAGAAAGCTTAAGGTAGCTTCTGCAAAAATGGCCTGTGGTACTGTTAAAGTGATATTAACCAGTATTGGACCCATGGTATTGGGTATAAGATGCTTTCTCAATATCCAGCCGGTGCTCGCCCCCATTGCCTTCGCCGCCTGAACATATTCCTGTTCCTTGAGTTGAAGTACCTGACCTCTTACCAGACGGGACATCGGTATCCAGCCTGTGATGGTCATGGCAAGTATGATCGTCCACAAACCCTGCGGAAGCACAACCATTAAGAGTATGACCATTAGAAGATGGGGAATACTGTAGAAAACTTCTCCTATCCTCATCATGATGTTATCTATCCTGCCTGCCTTGAAGCCTGAAAAGCCTCCATATACGACACCTATTACAAAATCAATGGAAGCAGCCATAAGGCCAATAAATAATGAAATCCTCGCTCCATACCAGGCACGGGTAAATATGTCACGCCCTGCATAATCAGTTCCGAACCAGTGTATGGAATTCGGATGGAGATTTTTCTTGCTGAAGTCCTGGCTGTAGTAGTTGAAGCCTGACAGGTAAGGCCCGATGATTGCCATAACGGCAAGCAGCGAAATTATGGTGAGACCCACCATGGCAAGTTTGTTCTGTTTCAATCGACGCCATACATCAGTCCAAAAGGGTATATTCGGACGGCTTATATTTTCGGCATTTTTAAAGTTGTCGTTTACCGGTTGAAACATGTCCTCTGTGAGTTTTATCTCAGTGCGCATCCCGTACACCTCCAACAAGCTTTATCCTCGGGTCGATCAATGTATATGCGATATCAATCAGGAAAGTCAGAAGTATGAGTATCGCGCTGTAAAAAACAGCAGAACCGAGTATGATAGGGTAATCACGGTCGAAAATGCCCTTGACGAACATATCCCCCATACCCGGAATACCGAATATATTTTCAATTATAAAGCTGCCCGTTACCAGATTTGTGGCTATGGTGCCAAGAACGGTAACTACAGGCAGAATAGCATTCCTTAGTGCGTGCTTCAGAATAATGATGCTTTTTGCCATACCCTTTGCTTTAGCGGTTTTTATGTAATCCTGTCCAAGCACTTCCAGCATGCTGGAGCGCATCAAACGGGCGATATATGCCATGGGCATCATGGCCAGCGCAACGGAAGGCAGTATGGTATGCTTCCAGGTTTTCCATCCGGCGACGGGAAGCAGCTTCCATTCAACAGCAATATAATTCATGAGTACAGTTGCAAGGATGAAGCTGGGCACTGAAATCCCGATGATTGCAAGAACCATCGAAAAATAATCAGGTCCCTTGTTATGATTCAGGGCTGCTATTGTTCCAAGAAGGACTCCAAAGAAAATTGCAATGGCAAGCGCCTGTAACCCCAGATGTGCAGATACCGGAAAACTTTTCTGTATATAACCGTTTACAGACACGGTGGATTTTTTGATGGAAGGACCGAAATCGAAATGTGCAATTGATTTCAGGTACATTCCATACTGGATAACCAGAGGCTTATCCAGGTTATAATATTTCATCAGATTTTCATAAACTCCCTGAGGCATTGTGCTTTCCGAAGCAAACGGATTGCCTGGAATTGAGTGCATCAGGACAAAAGTCAAAGTTATAATGACCCACAAGGTTACCAATGAAAGTGCAAATCGGCTTATAATATACTTTAGCACGATATTCTCCTATCCTTTCGTTATGGAAAATTTTTATTATTTCCACACTACATGAAAATGGGTATGCACTTATCGTGCATACCTCATTTTCTCTTTATGTCTGTATTATAAAGGTTATTATTTCTGAATGTCAACATAATGCATCATGGGGTATTTGTTAACCGGTTTGAAAAGGCCCTTCACATAAGGCTTTGCCACATACGGCCTTGTATAGAAATATATTGGCATAATAGGTATATCCTTCATCAGCAGCTTTTCAGCATCACGGATATCCTTGAAACGTGAGGCAGGATCGAGTGTGACCTTGGCACGTTCTATAAGCTTGTCATACTCGGGATTTTTCCAACCCGTATCGTTCTGCGTGCTCTTTGAGTCCCACATGTCAAGGAAGGTCATAGGATCGGCATAATCTCCTATCCAGCCTGCGCGGGAAACATCATACTGAAGAGCATGTTCACGGTCGATTTTTACCTGGAAATCTACGTTTTCAAGTTTGACATCCAGACCGAGGTTCTTTTTCCACATATCCTGTATTGCTTCGGCAATCTTTTTGTGGCTGGCATCTGTGTTATAAAGGATTGAGAAACTCAGCTTGTCGACTTTTTCTTCCTTCAGGCCTTCGTCAAGCAGCTGTTTTGCCTTGACAAGGTCTTCGCTGAACTGGTCTCCCAAATTCTTCTGATAATCACCCTTTTCATCGGAAAGCCCCGGAGGTGTCATACCGAAAGCTGGCCTCTGCCCGCCCTGGGTTATATTTTCAACGATTGTTTTACGGTCTATCGCCATTGCAAGGGCCATGCGGACCTTTACATTGTTAAAGGGTTTTTTTGTAGTATTGAAGCGGTAGAAATATGTTGCAAGTTCATTTCCTATAACAAGTTCCGGACTGTTGGAGGCTTTGAGCTGTCCCAGTATTTCGGTAGGCAGGTTGTGGTCCAGATCAAGATCACCCGATTTGTACATCTGCCATACGGTATTGAGGTTATCGTTTATTACAAATACTATCTGGTCAAGCTTTATTTTATCCTTGTCATAGTAGTTGTCATTCCTGGCCAGCGTAATGCTTTCCTTGTGCTTCCATTCACTCATTTTGAAAGCACCGTTGGATACATAAGAGCTGGCTTCGTTCTGCCAATCCTTGTTGGCTGTCTGTACCTTCTTGTCTACCGGATAATAGGTATAGAAGGAAAGCAGTTCAAGGAAATAGGGAGTAGGCTTGGCAAGCTTTATTTCAAGAGTCTTGTCATTTATTGATTTAACGGCAACTGCATCTTCAAGGGCCTTCAATTTAGCCGCATCGGTTTCCTTGGATGTGTTGTATGCTTCTGCACCGGCTATATAATAAAGCTGGAAGGCGTATTTTGACGCTGTTGCAGGATTCAGGCAATATTTCCATGCAAATTCAAAGTCCTGAGCAGTAACCGGATCGCCGTTTGACCACTTTATATTATCACGAAGATTGAAAGTATAGGTGAGACCGTCCTGGCTGACTTTCCAATCCTTTGCCATGCCTCCGTCAATTTTGCCGTCAGGTGTCTTCTTGGTGAGTCCTTCCATCAGATGATCCAGTGGCCAGGATTCATGGGTTCCCTGAGCCTTGCCGGGATGTAGTGAACCAGGCTCGCTTGAGCTGTAAACCCTCATCACCTTTGGATTTTTATTGGTCTCGGTCTTTCCTGCGTCTGCCTTGTTGGTATCGTTTTTTGCTCCGGAGCAGCCCGTAAGCAGCAGTGAAAGTACAAGGACAAAGCTTAATACTGTTGATAGGATTCTTTTCATTGACTTATCCCTCCGTTTTTATCCTGTTACATAATAAAACGCTTTAAAGAAACAGTCGGCATCTTTGAAAGCATTGTTGCAACGATAATAATTACATAAAAGTATGAATTTGACGTTTAAATTATAACATGGTGTATTTTAAAACGCAATATAAAAAACGGGGTGTCATACAGGATGAATGTACTCAGCACTTGAAGCTGAATTCTTTCTGCTTTTACCCAGGAGATTTATTATAATATGTCAAAGCTTTGAATTATGTTATATAATAGATTATATTATATTATCATACTATTTGCGTTTTATATTTTGACTGGAATTGATCATACAGGATAAATCCATCAAAAATGCAGGGGGCGGGAAAAGGTGAAAGTAAACATACTTTCTGTGGACGAGCTGGGACTCACGAAGCTGGAACTTTCAGCCATGCTGAAAGATTTT